>Ga0179591_1298647_pt1 | contig 14699 bp, 20 predicted proteins | sample CZOMad2_1_08_16f_FD_182891 | JGI IMG/M metagenome (GOLD analysis project Ga0179591, IMG submission 182891) | Vadose zone soil fungal communities from Angelo Coast Range Reserve, California, USA - CZOMad2_1_08_16fungal (PacBio error correction) | ecosystem: Environmental > Terrestrial > Soil >...
ATGGCAGGAGGGTTGGCGGAACGATGATTAGCACCTAGTAGAAGTGGCAAATTCAATAGGGCAACCTTGAACAAGCTGTGAAATAAACTGTGAAAGAGGAGTTCAATCCGTAAAACGAAAAAAACGATCTTACACAGAGGAAACGAGAACTGCTCCAGAGAGATTGCATACCTCAACAAGAAGGTCTAGGGGTGACTGAACTGGAGGGGACAGACGTCGGAAAACAGGAAAGTTAGAGAAGCTTAATCAGTGGGGGGGGGGTGGGGTTGTTAAAGGGAAATCGCGATGGGCGTGGAGAAAAAAAGAGAGCCGGGAGAGTCAACGAAGCGAAGGAGAGAAAGCAGGGACCATTCAACGGAACCGCGCCGATAGTGAAAAATGTTGGAAAGAGGAAAAAGTCGCGAAAAGTGTCCACGAGGGCTAAAGCAGAAAAGAGGGGGGACATATTCAAATTGGCAAGAGTAAAGATTGCCTGATCTAAAAGGAAAGTACACTTTCTCCCGGGGAAAAGGAAGGCAGTGGTTTGGGCGTAAACCTAAGGAATAGGGAGAATAGGGCTCCGTGCAGGCACTGGGGGGTGAAAGGAGGGGGAAGAGACCGTTCGAGACAAAAAAGATGTCCATTCTGAGTGTGGGTCGTGTCGGGAAACATCCTTGAGTGAGAAAAGAACTTCTGGGGGGGGACAAGGCGGTGGGGGGGTCAACTCTCTCTGGGTCCTGCCAAAAGAGGAAGGCGGTCTCAACAGTCCCCGCCAGACTCGACCTGACGGGGTTTTTTGATAGGGAGGTATTGAGCCAACAAAGTCAAAAATGAGAAAATTCCTGAAGATACAAGGACTTGAAGGAGACTTCGTAATGGAAGGGGAAGCACAAATTTGTCTAGGCATCGGGTACCCTATCCGCTCGCGGGGAGATATTGCCGTTGTCACTACCATCATACGGTGCTTGGTGGAGAAGGGGTCTTCTAGATTAAAACGCGTAGGGACCTGGGGGGAGGGGGCTTTTGCGGGGAGAGGGGCTGGAGCAGTGACGACGACCTTTAATGAATTCTTCAAGAGGAAGCTTGAAAGGACAGTACAAGCTAATGGTGGAATCTATTATCGCCAGAAAAGGGGAAAGGGAAAAAAAAGACAGGCGGGGGGGGGGCAGGTTTGTGGGTGGGAAAAATAGAGACTGCTCAGTCCCAGTTCAGGGAATCAATGGTCCGTTAGAAGCTCTGTTCTGACGGGGCCTGAAGAGGGGACGGAGAGGTCGAGAGCTGCGTAGGGGCAAAAAGAAGGAAATCTGTTGGCTTAGAAAGAAGAGGATAGAACTGGGGGAGAAATTCCCATCCGAACATGAAAAAGAGAATGAAAGAGAAGGACCACCTCCTGACTATGTCGACTCTGCTGAGGGGGTCCACAGAGAGATCATTTTTTAGCAAGTGATCTCGACTAAAAAACGAGGAAATAAAAGAGAAAGAAAGAAGAGGCTAAACATTCGTCGGCGGGGGGGGGGGGAAATCAAAAGACCACTGCTACATCTGGAGGAAGGAGTACGGATTCGGATCTGGGTGGGGCGAGGAGAGGGTGTCGGGGGGGGGGACAAGTAGAAAATCAGAAGCCACAGATCAAAAGAGGGATAGGCGCTTTGCAACGCCTGAGTCGACCGCTGCTTCCCCGCGGGAAGGGCAGGGGTACTCTTATCACAGAAATTCTACGAACCTGGGGGCAGGAAGTCTTTATGAGAAAGAGAAATCAGAAACGACCAAAACCAAAATTTAAACATCGGGCCGGATCAAGGAAAAGGCCCTTTTCGCGGAGAAGAGAGGAAAAGAATAGACTCTGTATGTACCGACCAAGGTCTGCGGAGAAAGGGAGGCATTGGAAGGAGATGCGAGAATCACTCGTAATCAAACCACTTGCTCGTTGGGATCGGTCCATAACAACAGTCCGAACACCGCTCAAAATCAAGGCGGAGGGTCTAGGAATCTACCGCTAGAAAATGGAACCGCGTTCTAAAGAAGCGGTAGAGGGGCTAGCAACAACGAAGGTTGTCATTGGAAGCATGGAACTGAAGAATATCTTTAGATCTGGGCTAGAAAATCAAATTTACGGGAAAAAGCCCAATATAGAGGAGGAAAAGGGGCGGGTAAGCTGGGGAGCGAATTACAGAGGGGCGAATGACAGAGCACGGATAACAAAAAACAAGAAAAACATGGTCTGAACAGGTCGTCAGCAAACCAGCACCCAGGCAAGACAAACGGGATCCAGAAAAACACCCCACACAGCCGGAACAATGAACAACCGAAAAAGGGGGGGGTTGGAAAATGCGCGTTAGGGGAACCCGCCAAACACGAAGGCGTCAACGCCCGGGAGGATCGGAGGAGAAGGTCTCCTAACAACAAACACGAAAGGAATATAGAGCAACGTGTCAGTTCAGAATCAAGGTACGATTGACAAGGCTGTAGGGGCAACGAGGGCGGGGAAGGAGTGAAAAACTAAGGGTAAAGGGGAAAGTTGAGACCGAAAAGGTTATATCTGGAGGCGTGCTGGAAAATTGGAAGGACTCACTGTATTTAAGATCGCATTCGCTGGTAATGGACAAGAAAAAGAATATCAGGTTTCGGAGCTCGGAACAAGGGGAAGATGGTGGAGCAGAAACCCACCTCTCATGATTCAATGGACTAGGTGGGAAAGAGGGGCCGACAACTGCACTTGATTTCTGCACAAATCGGTGAAGGCCAGCAAAAGGGAGGGAGTGTCTTTCCGGCAAGAGGGGGAGAAAAGAAAAAGTGGAACTGATTGTTTGACGAATTGGAAATCTGAACCTTGGACAATGCAGGACAACAGGGAGTCACTTATTCCACGACAACTATTTAAGGGAACTTCGCAGAACTAGAAGAGCGGGGACCGAAAACATGAACATCTAGATCAAAAAAACAAGGAGGCTTGGCAAAAATAGAAGGGGGTAAACTTGAAAAGTGGTCTTCACTCCGAAATGGGAAAGCAAATAGGGGTGTATTGCATCAGGAAACATCAAAATCTGGTCAAAAGTAAGGTGGTAAAGGGACAAATGGGGGGGGGACACAAAACCTTAAAAAAGCAGCAAAACGATAAATTCCCATGGGAAGTCTCCCCTCGAAGGGTTTTGCGGATACCTTACTCAACCGCTAGAGGGGGGCAGGAAAGGGGAAATCTTGTCAGTGCGGAAACTGCCGTTTGAAAAAGATGAGAGGGTGTGGCGATCCAGCTGCTCATAAGCTTAAATGAAAAGATCGAGGGATTGAAAGGGAACTAAACTCGAAGGCAGACCATGGGGTCACGGCCGAAGCGCCGCCCCAGTGTGGTAGCAGTACCATCATAACCGGGGGCACAAGGCTGTCAAGCAAAAAGCAATCGGGGGGGAAATGCGATTGGGTTAACTACAGGGGGGGGGAAAAACGGGAGCAGGACACACTCGTCCCGCGAGGCAAGAGTGTTTGCGTGGACGAACTTGACGAGGTCGTTTGAACGTGCTCAGAAGAGACTTTACCAAGGAAGTGGGGGCACTGGTGAACTGCAAACAACAGAGGCCAGGAAAGTGGGGGTTTGTCGTCAGGGAAAAGGGGCGCAGGTTAGACATAACCGTCGCTTGGGATGAGACAAGGTGATGCGATGGGAAGGAAAACTCAGAAAAGCTTAACCCGTCCCAAGCATCGGCCCGTCGGAATGGGGAAGCCGTTTATTGAGGGAAACAACAGTAACGGTCCGGCGACCATGCCAGGATAAAAAGGACATTCTACGGAGGACTGTTGCCTTGCAATATCAGGGCTCGGCCGCTTCTATCGCAGAGCCGTGCGACACAAACGGGACTGATTGGGCTTGTTTCTTCGTCGGCGGGCGCCGGCGGATGGAGATGCGGTCGTGTGGATGGAGGAAAGGAAGGGGGCTTCGCCGCCGAAAAAGTGCTGAAGTGGAGGGGTAAGACAAACTCGGACCGGTACAATCGTGTTCAGACGATGGCTGCCGAAAAAGGGGAAAGGTTATGAGCGGCTGGTTATGGGTGTATGGCGAGAGAAAGGATACGGCGAAAAAACGAAGGCGGGAATCCATTGGGGAGTAATCTCTTGTGGTAGCAAGGAGAAAGACTCCTCGAGAAATGATTATTGAACGACGCATAAAAAACTGTCTCACACTCAGACGGGGCCCATGCCACAAACTCAAAATTACAGAGGGAAGGAAAAGGAACTGGAAGATGTCCGCCCTACTTCGCACAAAAAAGAGAGAAGGGAGTTTAGCCCTCGTATCTCTACACAAACGGAGAGGGATGGGGGAAGAAAGAGACTTGGAGAAAAAGGATCCGGGGTGTGCCCCAATAAAAAGACGACATATAAAGGTATTCGGGGGTAAAAACAGGATGAGAGCGGGGCTTCACTGAAGGAGGAGGCGGAGGGAAATAAGTAGGATGTGCCGCATCATCAACATTTCTCGTGAGAGTCAAGGGAAACGGGCTCGTCCCCAGTGGTGATTCAGTCGTTGACATACAAGAATGGGGGGACTACCTACCCGGAGACTGCGGGGAAAATGAGGAGATATTCAACTCGAACTCCAAAAAATTTAAAAAAATCTTGATGAACAACCGGGGGCGTCCGAGATGAGAGGGACCGATCGCAGGATGGTACCTGTTACTGAGATCGGCCTTGTCCAACTGGGCAGCAAGGTCGGAGGAGCTCAGGAAAAACACGACCGCAGCAACAGGAGAATCAATTGCAGAGGTCCGCCAGAATGTAGCACCCACGAGAAATACACACCACAAGGATGGGGCGGAAAGGCAGGAGGCTAATCTAGCGTAACACAGCTGGAAAAACCTTGATGAGTTTTAGCCCGGAAGGTGAATCCTAACTGGTTAGGATGGTAAGAGGAATAGGCTGGCATGGACAAGGAGAGAAAGAACTGGGTAGGGACACTCAACATAACGACGGGCTCATAGGGCATTTTAATAGCCAAGGGCGCAGCAAAATTGATCAGCGCAGAAGACGGAACAATGGTTTCCATGGGAAAAAATCCAATTAGGAGGTTAAAGACAAAAGCCAACAACCTCACTCATTGGTGGGGGAGGACGGTAAAAAGATCCATGATACCAGGGCGAGATATCGCCAATACCGAAAGCGAGTGAGAATCGTCGTATAACCCGATTGGGGGGACAATCTCCGCAAAGTGGAATCACGATCATAGAGGGAAAGTAAAGGGAAATTAATTAGTAAAAGGGGTGGGTGAGATGGGAATTGGGACCCGGTTTCACTAGGTAGGGTCAGACACACCATTTTCGGGAGGGAAGGGGTGGAGAACCACTGATTGGAGATGGAGGTAGCTGACATTCTGAAATATGATCGGTTTAGACTCGAAAAGTGTCAGAGAGAGGGTGGGTCGACCCAAATAAGGGAGAAGACAATGACGAATTTTCTGGACCAATGCTTTCGTTTAGGGAAACCAAAAAGATAGCGTCAGGTTTTGAGGAGAAGAAAAAGGCTTCAGGAAGGAGGGGAAGCCTAGGGAACTTGCCGGGGGGGGGAGGTGGGGGTAGAGGTGGGAAAAAAGAGTGTCATTTAAAAGGCATTGGAAACAGAGGTCACGAAAGGATCTGAAGGAGGGGGGGGGGTCCGCAACAATCGGAGGGCCGAACATTCTAAAATAGACAAACCGGATGAGGTAATGAGGAAGGTTCTGAAAAAAATAGGAGAGACCTCTTATTTGGATTCCAATGCAATAGTGACGATGCAGCATACCTCTGTTGAAGGCCCATTGTGGGTGGGGAAAGAAGCTTTCAACAAAGAATCAGCAAAGCGAGATCGAGGCCGTCGACCAACCTCAATTGGCGGACTTCAACAAGAATTGGGTGAAAACTAAGGGAAGAGGGGCAAGAGAGGAGGGAAATTCTTCAAATTAACGCCAAAGCGGGGTGTGGGAGGCCAAAGGAACCAGCGCGTTGCGAAAAGGTAGGTTTCTTGATTGTCCATAGGCACGCAAATTAAGGGAAAAGTATTCAACGGGGGGCAGTCACCGACAGTTCCAATTTTGGGGGGTAATACCATGAAGGACGGGGTCCCACGAAAGAGAACTCGGTTGCCAATGAGGGGGACGTAAAAGCTAGGGACGTGATCGGAAAAAATTACTACACGGTCCCGCAGTCAAAAGGACCGTTGAACTTGAGCGCGATATGGGCCTAAGGGGGGGGGGGGGGGGGGGATACACTGATCCAAGAAAGTGTTCAGTAACTCTTTTTCCAAAAATCGGAATTATTTTGGGCGAACCGCCGGACTCTCAAACACGAACGGGAGCTGGGGGGTGGATCCGGAGAGATCGCTGGGAAGAGGATTCTGTATTAAAAAAGTCAAACTCGACGAGGAGTGGGGTAATCCGGAACGAAAAGGCGCAAGAGAGGCCGGGGGGGGAGACCAGGAGCGCAACTTTCTAAAGTCTCGGGACGGGAAGAAGAGCAGAAAATGAGGGTCTGATCCGATTCGGATGATATCTTAAAACGGCCATAAGCTTGAGCGGGGGTCGGCGTCCGTAGGGGAAATTCTCTTCAAGGGAGGACGAGTGTCGCTCCTAGACGACGAACAGGCAGAAAGGGAGGGTCAGATAGATGCACCATTACCCTAGCAGAAGAGTGTTCCTCGATGACTGCCCTGAGGGAGTGGAAGATGGATGCAGAGGGGAAATTTGGTTGGGGCGAGGAAAATAAACAGGGGCCCGGGGGGGAGGGAAGCCAGGGTCTGATTAAAATGACTGGGGAAAAAGACTGGGTCAACCGCCTCCTCGTTGAGACTTTCTAGGATGCAAGGGGATTGAACACGCCGAGAGAGGTTAAAGGGGCTGCGGCACTCTAATGGGGGGAGGAGGAATGACCGAAATAATCAGGAATGACTGACCGAATTTTCTCTGGTCATCAGGAGGGACCACAACGACGACGATCGGGTTACCGGGGATGAGAAAAAAAACACGAGGAGAGGAAGAGAGAGATCGCGGTCTAAGACTGAGAGGGTGGGACCCACGAGGGGGACAGGGCGTCATGCGATGTCAGGAGTTTCTGATGTTCTGGAAATGTACGCAGCATATATAGGTCGAGAAAAAAACGATTTGAGATCGTCTGCCAAGGGAGACGCAGCGCGTCCCCGGACGTCAAGAAAAAGAGAGAGGACCTACGTACAAGCACGCCTTCGCGGGTAGAGAGGAGATTGATCAACCTGAAACAAAAAACCCATCCTTCCAAATCAAGCAAAGTCAGAGAGGAACACGAAAGGGGGAGTGTAAGGACGAATTCTGCCTTGACTAAAAAAAAGGTAGAGACACGCTGGAAGGAGAGAGGAAGAATCCACTCGAGAAAAAGACGAAAACGCAAAACGTCATCCCCGGTAAGCCAGAGCGACGCAGTACCGGCACGAAAAAAAGTTTTAGGTGTCAGTCTCCAAGAGAGGGATAGACAGCCTCTGACCTGGGATGAGGCTTCTGCAAAAAGGAAGGTATAAAACCTTCAGTGACATCGATGGGGGAAGGCAAGAATCTGGTGTCAGAAAAAGTGCCTTTACTCCCAAAATCTACAGGGAGAAAAGGAGGGGAAGGGGTATCTTCCGAGGGACAAAGGCGGAAGAAAGGGGAAAAAAACTAAAGTTTTAGAGGTAAGCAGGGAAAAACCAAAAAACCCCAAAAGAGGGAAGAGGGTTGTGGGAGAACGTTGACTAAGAGACAGGCTGGCTACGATCCGATAAAAAGGGAAGACACTCAAAGGAATTCTGGTGTCTCGGTCACGTGTCCCTGCACATAAAAGAAAAGAGTACGATTACCTCTTAAAAGGGGCAAAAGAAGGGTAGTGTCAGGGAATGAAAGAGGGGTGGACTTTTTCTCTGTATGAACAACACAGGGGGACAGAGCTTACTGTTAAAGAATGTACCACTGATGGTCAGTGACAGGAGTTCTAGGGTGGCCCAGCAGCAACGGGGGACCAACTCGACCGTCGCGAGAGGTTTGGCACTACAAACCCAGACCGAAAGTGCCGATAAAAGAGGAGGCACGTTCTGTTTCGCTAAGGGGGAAAAAGAGTCTATGGAGAAGCCAAAATTTGACGGAGAACGGTCAACTTGCCGGATCGTTTTGCTGATGGGGGGGGAGGTGGGAAATCTCTTAAGGAAACAGGGGGGGGGGGGAAATGGCACATGTCAGGCCATCAAATGGCATTTGGAACCTCCATGACGGGCGGTCGAGGAGCGGGTCGAAAAGAAAGCGATCTATCCTTAGATACACAAAAAGGGAACTTGAAAAGGAGGGAATTCTAGTTCTGGAAAGCTTCCTCAGCAGGGTAATGCAATGGGGTAAGATGGCAGAAGGGGACAGGGGAAAAGACAGTGGGTTGGAAATGTCCAGATATCGGAAAAGTCCCGTAACACCACAGCAAAAATCTATCGCAATGAAGTAGGCCTTCCGAAAACTATGGGGGACGGATAACGGCCCAGAGGGACGAAAAGGGGGAAAACTAAGCTTGGACAATAAGTCTTAACAAGGTTTGGAGAAGCTCGGGCAATAGGCGCGAAAAATTAGAAAAAAAAGGATTCTTGGAATGGCTAACGTAAGGAGACAAACCACATTGCAGAAAGACGCAGCCCTAACAGGTGTGTTATAAGTACCTGGAAGAAGGGGGGCAGGACGTCATCTCACGTGAATTTGTCCATAATGGAGGTAAGGCTTGGGCCCTTGAGGAAGAAAAGGGAAAAGGTGGGAAAAGTGAATTAAGGGGGGGGTATATTGGAGGAGGACTCAAGGGTCAGTCTCTCACTTAGAAATGAAAAAAAAAAGTTTTGGGGGGTGGGTTTTTCCATCGTACCGCTAACCCCAGAAGGGGGAGGTGTTCATGACCGCCGTACATGAGACCAGGGGGAGGCGCTTTGATACCCTGCTCGCTCCCCGCGGAAGAGAGATAACGGGCAACAATTAATCTAAATGGGGGGAATAGGACTTGGACGCCCGGCGCAATAGAGGCCGACTAAGCGGGATCCTTCACGACGTATTACTTGAAGGGAAGTGTTCTATTCATAGGAAAAGAGACAAAAATATAACCTATATTCTCGCAGTTCCTGACAGAAAACCCGACGTGCTGTAAGGAGAGGGGGTACAGAAGGAAGAGGAGATGACACGGTGATTGATGGTCTTACTTGGCTGGCGAAAGGAAACTGAGACTACGACCCTGTGGGTTCAAGAAGAGTTCCTTACGTACTCTAAGCGGGGGGGGAAGAGATGAGCAGGCCACGGTTAGGGGTTGGGAGAGCTGTGTTAAGGGTTGTAGGGGAAAAGGGGATAATCTAACTCTCGCCGAAGCATTTTCCTTAGACTGGAAGGTCCCCGCCTCCGCAGGACACTCGGAGGAAGAAGGGAGAAGTGAACAACGCATATAATGCGGGTGAAGGTCTGAGGTCTGCTTAGGCTTCAGCAAAAAAACCTCGCGCAATATCCTGCAGAGGCCGTGAAGGTCGCCGAGCTTGGGGGGGAAAAAAATCGAAATCTTTGGAGCAGCGATCGAGACCAACAACACAGGGGAAGGGAAGAGAACGAGTTGGGGGAAGATAGAAAAAAGGATGGTGAACAGAAGCCGCGTTACAAGGAATGAGGGAATCGAGGGATTAATGTAAAAGGCTCGGGGATGGGAAGGAAGGGCGGAAGCAGCACTCAAAGATTCTCTGATCAGGCATAGGAACCAAATCGTCCAAGCGGGGAAAGAGGTGGGGGAAAAGAAATCAAGCTTCCCTACAGAGTTCCCGGAAAGGGAATTATCAGGAGGGGGCCCCATCTATACCAAAACTGGAACAACCGATCAATCTCACATCCATGCGGCATCATCGAGGTAACACATCTAAGCGCAAGAAGAGAGACTAAGGAACACGTCGTCCGTCTTAAAGCAAAACGTCCATCAGACGCCAAAGCAGCGTCATCCATCCCCACTGAGAGGAAGCCGGGCGCCGGCCAAAAGCAGTCCTAGGAGCTCGACCTCGATCGGATAGACTAGGGGGGAAAAGAAACTTTAGTCGGGAAACCCAAAACTAAACGTAATTCGCGGGGGAAGAGAAGGAATCCTTCTCTCTTGCACAAGGGTACCGCGTGAAAGAAAAAGAACTACTGAGCGTATCTCTCAAGTAGAGGGCGGGGAATGGAAGCGGATCGGGGATCAAATCGGGGGGAAACAATCATCGGGGATCAATTGTACTGAGTCGAAATACCAGAACTTCAATGGGGTGGGAGAATTTGAATAACACGGATAAATGGAGCTATGCGGACCAACAGAGGAAAGTCGGAAAGCCACGCAAACACTGAAAATGCCGCGGGCCAAACGTGGACGGCTCGGAGGGGGAATCTATTGCAGAGGGGGAAAAATGGGGAACTCTTTGAACTGCAACGAAGACAGGGTCGCGAAAAGGGGAATGGGGAAAAAAGAGTTCTCTTGCTGAGTTGATTAGAAAGCGGTTCGTGACAGGAGAAACTAATCACAAGGGAAACAATGTATCTGGAACTGGCGACCCACGATATAAAATCTCAATACGAGTTTACAAAAGGAAGAAGACAATCTTCTGGCCGTGAACCAATGGAGGGTGGTTGAATTAAAAATTTAAGGTTCACCTCTCCGGGATGGCCGAATCGGGGGGGGGGGGACGTGGGTATGGTCAAGGGAAACATGGGGTGGAAAAGGGCATGTGCAAAAAAAGAATGCATTGGAACTCGACTTCACGGGGGAAAGGAAAGGGTTCCAGAACAGATGATATGCTTCGAAACAAGAAAGAAGAGATCCTTCAAGTTTCGGAAAACCAAAGATTCGACACCGGATGGCGAAGGGCCAATGGCAAAGTTTGGACAGATGGGGAAGACATTTAAAGCCCATTGGTAATGGTACATAAGTGAAAATGACCTTTAAAAAAAGGGGGATTCGGCCAGAATCAAGGCGTCAAAGTGTGGCGGATACCGGCACAAAGCAGAGAAGTGAAGGGAAAAGAAAAGGTGGCGTCCACTTCGTAAAGGGGAACGTCCATTGAAGAGGGGCCTTATACTGTGGGGCAAAGGGCTCTGTCTCCATGGTCTGGGAGAAAAAAGATAGATGAATTAATTCCAGAAGGGGCTAGGAAGAAGCAGTGGGGGGGGAAAGTAAGGGTCAGGGAAAGACAATATTCAACTGTGGGGAGGAAAATGCTAACAAGGGCGGAAAGCTCACGCTCACCGTGACAAGGAAATACTTACCGGGTAACTTATCAGGACTTAAAAATGCCTCGGGAAAAAGGAAGGGGGCACGTTGCAGGGAACCGGGTGAAGCGCGGGGGATCCATGGGAGAGAGAGCACTTGGAAGAATGTGGGAGCCGTTAAAAGGGGGAAAAAAAAGAGGCAAGAGCTGTCGTCGGAAGACCGTCATTGCGCCATAAAATTTCGGTGGGGAGTATCCGCGTTTGAGCCGCTCGGCAGAGAACCACCGCCGAAAGGGAGAATATGAACAACCACGCAGGGACGCTATTGGTAAGGCGGGAAGGGGAAACGCCCTGGCCGTAAGACAAAAAAAAACAAAAGAAGGATCTACTTAGGCCGGCCGTGCGACTCAAAAAGGGAGGCCAGCGTCTAAGGAAAAGGGTCTATCTATGCCTTGCGGAAACCATAAGAATTGGATGCGCGGTGGACGTTCAGAAGGCGGCCAGGGGAGGGAAAAGGAGGGGGAGGATTGGGGGATGCGGACGCTTCGGCGCAGGGAGGAAACGACTACGTGGGGCGAAGTTAAGGGAAAAGAAAAACAGAAGTCTAATAAGGGGGAAACGCAGAGGAGTCTGGGGGGCTGCAGGGATGATAGGGTTGAAAAGTTTTGTGGGGGGGCCGATAATGAAGCAGAAAAACGCCAAACCGTTTCCTTTAGGGAATAGGAGTTCACGGTTTCCACGGAAAGGAAGCGGTGCTAATTCTCTCGGAATGGACAGAGAGAATCTGGTTGTGCTGCGGAGTTCTATGACGCCGGTCGTCAAACAGAAAAGCTGAACATCGGGGGCGTGACAGTCCGTGAAAGGAGCCGAATCTGGAAAAAGAGAGTTTCTCAAGCGATCTCTAGCAAAAACAAGGGAAGGAAAGGATAGATAGAGAAAACAGGGGATCAGTAGAGGTGGTGGTGGAAAAGACCTAGTCAAAAAGGGTCACGAAGTGAGGGACAACGATATTGGAGCAGGGAGGAAAAAAATGGTTCTGCGGGAAGGAAGAACTCATCATATATATTTGAAAATAAGCAGAAGATTTCCTCAGGCGGTTGAGAAGTGCAGCGAAGCTCTTCACGAAACGGGGACCCAAGGCTTGCCAAATCATCAACCTGGGAACCCTTCGCGGGAATTCGAACCTCAACCTAAAAAAGGAGAGGAAGGCAGGAAAAAGCACATCCCAAGGGAGAAGCTCATCGGGCACATAGAGAGGTCTGGGGAGGCACTACTGGACGAGGTTTCATCATCTATACAGAGAGGAAGCCACTCAGGGAAGGCTCAAAAACGGCAGGGAACGCGAGTCCTCCTCCTTTCCGCAAGGACTACCTGGACCACCATCTCAAAAGCAGAACAGGGAATGGTGCATTGCAAAGAAGAAAGGGGGGAGGAAATTGCCACGAATGGTGAGGGGTAGCTGGAAGGGAATGAGATCCTGTCTGGACAGGAGTGACTTCACTGAGGAAAAAATGGGAGAATAACTCTTGTGTCGCTGGGGGCGAGATTTCAGGGCTTTTTAAGAAAAGAGGGCAGAATTAACAGCGCAGGGGCGGACCAAGACATTCTTGGGCGGTACTGGCGTGACCTCAAGAGGAGGGGGGGTTGGTATAGGTTACTAATACAAAAAAAGACGTGGACGAGATATAGGGAAAGGAGAAAGTCGATCAGTCGTCGTAGAAAAACAAAACACGGGGATCCGGGGACAAGAAGGAAGAAATGACTGCCGAAATGCAATGGGGGGGGGGGGGGGGGGGAAGATTCAATAAATCTTGGGCACTAGTGCTCGGGGAAGGGGTTTGACCTTACGGGAGGTAACTTCTACACACACAGGTAGGAAAACGTTAAGGCAAAGAGGGAGACCCTAAATCGAAGGAAGGAGGGTTGCATATCAAAGAACAAGGGAGCGGGGGGGACACTCTCCCACGCCGAGAGTGCGAGAACAACTATAAGGAAGTGCAAAGAAATTGGGAAAGGAACTAGGAGTTTCGGGTCCCAATAATGGTGGGATGTCCGCAAATTTCTTCGAGCGTCGACTAGGTAACAGAGGCGAAGATCGTTTTGGCGGGTATTGTTATCTGGGGGTTAGGGGAAGGGACACAAAATGTCAAAAGAGTCACGAGGCTAAACATTGGGAAAAAAGACCAATTTCCTCTTCCGTGGGAAGGACATTCGAGGGCCATAGTCCTCAACAAAGGAGAAGGAGGAAGATAGAGCCGGGGGAAGGAAGGTTCTGTGCTTGAGAGACTCCTATTAATTTGGAGAAAGGCAACGAAGTTTTACTATCTGGCATCAGGAATCTAGGAAAAAGGCAATGTTTTAACTGAGTATTTAAACAAGTAAAAAAAGCAAAAGAGCTTGCCAAGCGTCGAAAGCGAAAGGGTGCGTACAACGCGAGAAATTTGTGAGAACAAACAAAAGACATATCTAATCCATGAGCAGCCAGAAGAGTGTGGGACAACAAATCGCATCGCAAGTGTTACAAGAACATCAATGTCCTGAGCCGAAACGGACATGCGATCAAAAAAATGGTGCGAAAAAAGCAAAGACATAGTCCCCCTGTGGGGAGGAAACGGGAGAAACCAAAAGGAACGCATCACGCTAGGAAGGAAGTCGGGATAGGAAAGGCCTGGAAAAGAGGATAGAAGAAAAAAAAACAAAACACGAGGAACAGGGGGGTACAAAGACCGGGGGTTCGGGAAGGACTGGGAAAAGAAGATATTTGATCCGCGTTTGATGCGAAAGGGATCCGATGTGGGTGGTCAGGGGAAAAAAAAAACAAACCGCTTCGGAATCTTGGATTTGGGGTAAAGCACCAAGTAATGCGCAACACACGAAACATTTCGAGAGGATCAGAGGGTCCTCGTCAAACGTTCATCTACCTCTAGATGGCAGGGGAAGAAAGTCACCATCAAAAGAATTCAGACGAGGTTTGGGGAGTAAAGCCGTGTGGACGAAATCCCCAAATGCCGGCGACCTTTAAAGATTCACTGAAATGCCTTGAAGAATCATCAATGGGCCGGAAAAAATAGACAGATTCTATATCAGTTGACGATCCGATGTATGCTCGGGTCGGAGGGGTAAGGAGGGGCGGACCGGGCTCTAGATGAGGTAAGGTTTAAAGTCCAGGACAGAGAGGATGAGAAAACCAAAGACAATTCTGCAGATCTTCAAGGACAGAATGACAAGAGGCGTGTTCACTCCCTGAAGAGGATGTTGAATCTTCAGGAGTGGTTGGGGGGGCGAGAGAGTAGAGAAAGAAAGCAACGTTATCAGGGTCTCGTTAGAGCTAGGAGGACAATGGTCAACAAACCCTCGGTGGGGGGGGGGCTCTAGATCCGTTTCTATTAAGTATACTTGGGGGGCTCTGCACCGAGCTGGTCTCCATGAAACAGACCTCGCAAGAAGATGAAGAAACGGACAGGAAATTGGGGGCAAGAGGAGTTTTCACCACCACTATCGAAGAAATGGTGAAATCCTCGTG
>Ga0179591_1223913_pt1 | contig 14698 bp, 14 predicted proteins | sample CZOMad2_1_08_16f_FD_182891 | JGI IMG/M metagenome (GOLD analysis project Ga0179591, IMG submission 182891) | Vadose zone soil fungal communities from Angelo Coast Range Reserve, California, USA - CZOMad2_1_08_16fungal (PacBio error correction) | ecosystem: Environmental > Terrestrial > Soil >...
CATGAGACCTGGTCTCCAAAAAAGAGAACGAGCGAGATCCGCTGATCTTAAAGGACGAGAGTAAAGCACACCAATATCACCGCAAGTACGGAAAGGAGACACCACCGATGGTGGACAAGCCAATCTCTCCGCTGACAGAGCTCCCAAAAGTCGCCTGCCACTTGACCTCCATCTTCGACGGCAAGTCACACACGGGAAGGGAAAGAAGGACGGGCACAAGAAAACCGACCGCAAGACGCTCCGGGAGCTCTTTCTTCAAAACAAGAAAGGAAAGAACCAAACAAATGGAAGACACGAGGGGGGCGAGAAAGACGGGGAACTCAGACTTAACCCAAAAATGACGGGCCGGCCAAGAGCATGAATGGGACGGCCAGAAGTTCGCGGACGCCCAGAGCGACGTTGCCTTCGAAGTCGATGACTACAAGCGAAGCTACAACAGACAGGTTCCCCAACTACTCCTACTCTGCACCTGGACGATGTTTCCAAGGTAAGCCGGGCGCCGAGACCGAGAACTCAACTGGGGGTGCGGCTTGTCTAAGGAGAAAACTGGTGTCAGCCCCCGGACGGGGATTAAGAACAAAAAAGTAAGGCTTTTACGGTAACATGGCGAGAGGGGCAGCGCGGAGCGAACAACTATCCGAGAGAACCGTCCAATTCATCGTCCGTTCTACGGTGAACGAAAAGTCGTTTCGGGACGTGCTAACAAAAATGGGCAAATTCACCAAGGTTACCGGGGGGGGGAAATCATTGGTCTACTAATCTCGCTTGACGGGTTGAAGGAGGAGAGAGTCTGTTAGGCCAGTCAAACGCACCCTTAACAAAAAATCTCGCATGCAGGCCACCAATATTACATGGTCCCGCGAAGGGCAGCCTGTAGGGTCTGTCCACCGGTGGGTACTGGTCGGGCTCAGGCAATTTTGTTTACAACGTAAAAGAAGGCCGGTGGAAAATCGAACACATGAAGAGCTGAGAAGTGCGATCCCCCTGCATATTCTCGAGAGACAAGGGTGAAGTTTTAGGGAAACTCCGCAAATGCCGGAGGCTTCGTCAATCGCCAGAGGCCATTTCGATAGGGGGGGAAGCCAGGCCGCCCAAAGGTGAGAAGGGGAAAAAATACTTGAGACCCGGTTTCGGAAAAATCATGCAAGTCCGCGCCGGTGGATCAACGTCGTCAAAAAGCAAGCACAGCACGGAACCACTTAGGTCGTACCGGAATGCGTGAAGCTTAAAAAAGACCAGAGGCCCCCAAAAAAGCTGAGCAAAGTACCTCCGTTTACTGGCGGAAAATGCTGGGGGAACGAAACGGGAACTGGGAGTAGTTTACCAAGGAAAAGGCAGACTGAATAAAGGTCAGGCGACTTCGTTCAAGCCTCGATGAGCTAGGGAGTCGAGGATTCATACGGCAGTATTCGAAGGGGGGTCGGACGGGGAGACTAGGGGAATGGCACTTCGTGTGAATAGGGGGGGGAAAATCGGGCGTGGGAGCAAAATCGATGAACATGGCTTCTCGATTGTAGGAAAACGGCTCCGTCGCCTGGTGCTTCTCCCTAGGCGATGACAGCAACAAAAAATAGAAAGGAATTACGACACTCGTAGTAGGGGGCGAATGCCTCTTCCGAGATCCCCCGCATCAAAAGAACAGAAGCCTTCCCAGATCAGAATCACCTGAACTCCGATGCCGTGAGGGGGCCCGGGGGAGGAGCCCGACCTAGGCAATACAGATCGCACCTGGGGGTGGGGAAAGTAGGTTTTTAAAAAGAGCGAGAGGAGAGGGAGGCTCAGCTTCGAGGAAGAAAAAAATCGACAGTTCCGTAGAAGTAGGGGTGAGGAAGAGTCGCAACGAGCGTTCGGCATCGCGTGAAGAGAGGTCCTTCTGCGGAGGGAACAGTAACAGGGCTGGTTCACAACCAATAATCCGAGTTGAGTGCCGGGGGCGGCATCTGAGTGTCACGATCGACAACCGAACAACCTGCGAGGTAAGATAGGGGGCCGCAACAGGGGTGTCAGCGGTGTTGATGAAAAAAAAAGGCGCGCCGCTGACGCTTGTCGGGCTTTGTTCTTGGAGCCATTGGTGGGAAAACTCCATCAATATCAAGGCCTTGGAGCATGCTGTTTCGGGGGGCCTCGGCTCCGGGGAAGTCGAATCTAACGGGGGAAGTTGCAAGGGGAAGATGAATGACGGGCAAACGTAGCATATACCCCGAAAAGAACCTGGGAGTACCTAATCGTAGTCTTGGGGGGATACGACAGCGAAAACCTCCGAGAGGGCTTCAGGGCGGGCAGGTGAGGAATGCCTGCGGAGACGAGCTACAAAACGTGGGGCGCGATTGTGGGCAAAGACGAGTCTGTAACTCGGGGTTGACACGGAGGGAAAGAGATCCCTCACAGGGGGACTGGGGCGACATGGGGGGTGTGACTGCAACGACCCGTATAAAGGGGTGCCAATCAAACAGTGGGCATCAAAAAAAGAAGGACTCAGCCTGGGGAGTCCGAAAATGGCTCAGGTCGTAGGGCAGGTTGGGAGACACGAACGCAACTCGAATAAAATAGCGTAAAATCAACGTTCGATGGGGTCGGACTGAAATTAGGCCGGAGTCGTACACAGCTACGCTTCGCTTGCTGATGCCAGAAACCGATGTCTCTGGGGAAAAAGGATTGACTCAGGGAATGGTCTTAATTTGGAGGTTCTTGGCGGACATAACTTCGGCTACTGGTAATTGCAGGAAGTACTGGATAAAGATCGTAACTTCGCCTAAGTTTTAAGCCGGGGCGACAGGAGGGGACGAGGAGCCCGGGAAACGCTTAGGCCGACCCTGGCAAGGCGTGCAATCTAAGCAGGGTCAAAAAAAACAAACTGCCATGTCTCGTTGAAAATACGGAAAAACATGACCGGAAAGGACTACACTTGTTCGTTTCAAGCGAAGGGGCAGGCATCTTTCTACTCATGAGCGAACTCACAAAAAAAGAGGTATGAAAAGAATCATCCCTGCGTAGAAAAGGAGGATGTCACGCCAAAAGATTGGAGTCGACGAGCAGGGCATTTTAATCATTACAGAACCGGGGGAGGGGAAAGAGGTAAGAACCGCCTCGGGGGAAGGAAGGGGAGCACGAGGTCGGAAAAATTTCTAATCGGCGTCCAAAATGATCATAAGGAGGCAACTGAGGGAAGCTTTACGCAGAAGTATACCTATAGGGGCAGCAACGGGAACGCGCTCGCAGGGCTGCCGCCCGAACAGCACAAAAAGCAAGGCCAAAGGGGAGGGTCAATGCTTTGGTCAACGAGATCGTGAGGCAAGAAACCGCGCGCGGAAGAGGTGTTAAGAACGCCGGAGTCCAGAAGAAAAAAGACGTGATGTAGGCTCTGGGGGTCTATTGAAAAGGCGTGACGCCACAAGAACAACTGAAACCCATGAAGCCAGCCGCCCGGATAGCGGCATATTTTAAAAAATAACCGAAGGGGTGGCAATGGAAGGCCAAGCAGTGAATAAGGGGGGGTTCCGTCGAAAAAAAAGTGTGAAGCCGACCACGACTAGGACGGGCATCCAAAAAGCGTTACCAGGGGGGGGGAGCCTCGTCTTGTCCAGCAAGAGCGCGCGGTTTTGGGGGATACGCGAAAAGTCACGCGATTGGGGGGCCGCAGGGACGACAGACATGACAGTGGGAGCTGTGTCTATTTCGGAGGAACAAAAAGAAAGTTGAGGACAGTAGCAGAAGGGTATAGCGACACGTCTGCGTAATCGAGAATACCGTGCAACTGCAGTTATTCGACTAGAAAAAAGCAGGAAAAGCATGCTAATAAAATTAGGGATGGGGATGTATGTTACCCGCAATGGCCAAGAAAAACCCCGAAAAGCAGTCAGAGCGGCAGCATATGGGAAAATACACCCAGGAAAATCATCATCGGTGCCTTGAGGGATCGGAGAGTGGACGATCGAAACTCAGGATCCTCAACACCTCGGAGTCGGGGGGAACAGCATTTCTGGGAGTCCGTCAAAAAAAAGGAAGGGAAAACTCAACCGAAAGAAAGAAGCGCGTTGGAGAAGGTATGTTACCAAAGACGTACGAAGCAGATGGCCGAGAAAGGGCACGAAAAGCCGCCGCGAGAGAGTAAAACCGTAAATTGGGGTCACAAAAGAGGGAGGGAATGAGGTCGACCATCCATTGCTGCTGGAATTAGACACGGGCCGCCAAGAAGAAGTCAAGAGATCGTAACGGCGAGCTCTGGTCTCGGCGCTATCGCCGGAAGAGAAGGCAGAACCACTCTCCGCGGTGGAGACTTCCTAGTAGGTGGGCTGCAAGCCTAGCCAGTATAAAAGGAACCAGCGAAGAAGGACGCGACGCAAAAAGCGAAGAAGCCATGGTCAAGCAAAAGTCACTTAATCAAAACCACTGCTTGGACCACAGATAAAAAACACATAACATCGGCGCCCCCCGAAAAAACGAAACGGCAGGGATTGCATCCTCAAACGCATGCTCTTCAAGAGGTTGGAATAGAAGGTCGAAGACCGGGAAAGGCAAGTCGACAGAAACGGAATAAAGGACGCCCAAAGGTCACACGGGCGGGTCCAAGGTCTGTCGAAAGTAAAACGCGGTACGCGCTTAGCGTTTTGGGGGGCTGATGGTACGAGGAATTAAGGGGGTAAAATACGGAAGTCCCCTGTGTGAAGCCGTGCCATGCAAGAGTAGGGGGACTAAGTTGACGAAAAACAAAAGGTGGGGGCAGATTAGTCCGAAGGGGTGAACCAGTAGAGGGCCACGGCCCACAGGGTTAGTACCTTGAGGGCTAAAAGCGAAATAAAAATCTTTGTCGAATGACGACGCAAGGACGGCGGGACGCGGTTCTACGAAACAAAATAACAGGGGGGGGACGACGTCCGAACTAGGAGAGCAAGGTAATTGGAAAGATTCCGAGGGGGCGTTGCCACCGGCAAAAGGATGTCGCAGGTCAACAAAAACAAGCACCGGGAACCAACATGTGAGCCAAGAACTCCACGCGGGGGCCCAAGAAGCTGGGAAAAGGCAGCAAGGCTTGGTGTACGGGACGATATCAGGGACGGAGAAGCGCGATCTAAAGAAGCCACCCGAATGCGCTTAGAACGGTTTCTCAAGTTCACCTGGGAAAACATCTTGTGGTAGAAGCCGGAACGCGGTCCAAAACGGGAGCAACGGAGCATGACTGGATTTGAGGTCGGAGGAGGGGTTTCGCTAGGCCAATGCCCCCAGGGACTCCCTGGTCACCGTAACCAGCGTCGGTTAAGATGGAACCGGTTAGTTCAACGGCCTTAGAGACCTCATCAAAAGTGGGAAGGTCTGTCTTGAGTAGGGAGACCCAAGGAAAGGGGGGGTCATGGATAGGGGCGCATGGTGGAGTGAGGGGGCGTTGGTGGGGGTTTCAAGGGGATGGTGGATTACGGTGGAGGAATAAGGAAAGAGACAGGAAAGACTTCTCGGAAAAGGACGAAAATGGCCGGACCCCTTCCTGCGACGGGAGCGTTATAAGGGGAATTGCGGCATGAGAAAGATATCCAAGATATCATCCCGCTTTTGCCTCAAAAAGGGTTGGGGGGCGGGAGGGAAGACAGCGTGCCGAGTCGCGCCTGGAACCAGGTTGAACTTGGTGAAAATTAAACCCCTGGCGGACATTTACCGTAGCTCTGAGGACAAAACGATGTTGGTCGCGTCAAGACGCGGAAGAAGGGAAGGGACTTGTCCACGGGAGGCGCTGGGGGGAAAACATGCCAGAATAAATCGGGGGGCAAGACCAAATTCAGCTCCATCGATAACCATAAGAAGAAGAATCGAAAAATTGGGGCCTCACCGGGAGAAGGACTCATGAATCGCAGCAACCAACACCTATGGAAACGAAGAGATTCAGAAAGAATGTCTCCTCCCGGGGGCACGGAGCCTGAAGGAGAAGGCGATCTGGAGGGGGAAGGAGGAATGATTTTGGGACTTCACAAAGGTCACTCAGTCTGGGGGGATGACGACTGGCCAACAAATCGACGATGGGGGAAAAGACCAGCCGCTCGTGAGGAGACCAACATCGAAAGGAGTGACGCCAGACTTCGGAAGGGGAGAATTCCGAAGGGAGTCCGTGGCTGTCACAAGACCACCAGCAAGGGGCGAGCCGCAGCACTCGCCTTCGGCAAAAAGGGGAAAAACCCTTGAGACAAAGAGGAGGTATCTCTTTCGGCGACGGAAAACTCATTATAAACGGCCGGACCAAAAAAAAACCACAGAAGGGGGTACACGGAAATCTGCATCGGAACGGAACGCTACACGGATCAAAGTTCTCGTGACGACTCAGTCGAAAGAGGAAAAACAGTTAAAAAGCCCAAACAACACAAGACCTAATAACGACCACCATGCGAGCCATTGCCCGTACAGCGAACAGAGCCCTAAGACGAAAAGAAAATCACTAGGGGGGGGGTTGCTTGGATGCGCGGAGTCAAAAGGGGTTAATCAACCGTTACTGAGGGAACACCCAACGCTGGGAAAAAAGGTAAAAAGTGAGAACAGGTTTCAGAGAGAGCAAATAGACGCGAAGACCCTTACCCATCAGCGTCCGGATTCCTCAAAAAGGGGTGGACCGCAATTACTGGCTTCATTAGAAAAAAACCACAAAGTAAAGGGGCTTAAACCACTTTACCTGGGAGAAATCAGTGGCTAAGAGGGGACTGGTGCGGGCGATATCCGCTTATGAACAGGGATGGCAGAAATAGGCCCGTACCCAAAGACTAGGAAGGCCGGCCACCGACTGAACCTGACCGCTCTTTCAGATGCAAATGGGACCTGCAACCTTTTGGGTTAACCTTTTCGGGGGAGACACGCCTTGGTGTGAAGTCTACATATAGAGGGAAAGGGTTAATGAGAAAAAATCTGAAGAGGTTACTTACATGGGACTGATCCAAGTCCTAGTAACATTCGGGAGGGAGCCTGAGGGTGGCTGAGAAAGCAAAAGACAAAATTCCGGCGGATTCGTAAGAGACAGGCAAGGTCGGAATCGGGACCAGCCGACTACCAAGGGGGGAGGAATTGGAAAAGAAATTTTTCCACGCTGGTCGGAAAAGGATCAATGTCGCAGCCGTGGGTGAGGTAAAGTCCAGTAGAGAATAATCAAAAAAAAGCAAGGGAAAAAGTAGGCGTTCCGGGGAGCTGAGGCACTTCTGAAGTAAACAGAGAACATCCAAAAAGCTAACGCAGTAATCGTTTTTGAGGTCGAATCTTGGAAAGAAAGGATGCTCGTCGGGGGGAAGGGCGGGACGTCTACGGGTAATTTACGGGCAGTAGACTGGAGGACCTCGTGAGTGATGGGCGGGTCGAATGCAATCACCGGAAGTTCTTCGAATTGTTGGCGTCGTAAAGGATTGTGAGGCAAAGTCGTTGTCATCGGGGGGCAAGCAGAGGGGGGAGTAGAAGGTCAGGAGCGGATGAAAGGGCGTTCCGGACGGATGGTGTGAGGCCAAGCCGTAAGAACGCCCGGGGGGTATTAAGCCTGGAGGACTCGGAGACACCACAGAGCATCGGGCTTCCGCGCGAGAGGTTGAACAATGGGAAATCAGTCCAGAGGATTCCCACCTCCCGCCTCAGGGGAATATAACACTAGAGAGGAATCATATAAGGGGACTAAAACTATGATCGTAGAGGGGTTTGTCGGAAGGCCCTGTTGCTAATCGAGACGAAAGATCAGATAAGCACGTTTTTTGACCTACGGTTTTACATCATCAGTATCGGGAGAGGAAAGTAAGAGCGTCCCGCGGCTAACAAGACTGATGCAAAGGAGGGGGGGGGTTCTCAAAAAAGTACTTGCGCACGCGAGAGTTCATCGAGTTGAGGTATTCCTAGGGTGGGGGATTACCATTAAAAGTCTGTGGGGCAAGTAAGATGTAGGGTGAAAGCGAGGCATAAGGAACGGAAGGTGTAGATAGACCACCCGACAGTCTATCTAGACTCACGTGATGATGTCGCGGGTTTTGATGTGCCCGATTCGAGCAGGATTACGCTTGTAAGGCTGGTTGCGTGAAATGGTCCTTGGCGGGAACCGAAATCAATAAAAATTCGACAACAGAGGGAACGTCCCGTAGCGGGACACGGGGAAGGAAAGGTTCTACCAGCAGGGTGCCAAAGGTGATAGTGCGTGCAGGGTCGCTATCCCCAGACGGGAGAATAATACCTTAGGAGATGGGGGACGCTCAAGAGAAAAAAAGAACAGGCGAAACATGGCATGCGGACTGGAGACTAGGGCCCAATAGGAGAGTAGCGGCAGAAAAAAGTGTACAGGCTCTGAGGGCCGACGACTAGATACGGGTCAAAGCGGTTCGTGGTAAATAGAAAATATTCAGTCGGTCTTGGAGAAAATCTTGGGTGTGTGGTCGACGGAAAGACCTGGGATCAAAAGAAGGGGATAAAATTGGGAACAACTTCGAAGAAGGGGCACACATATGCAAGCGAGGCCGGGCTGGGCTGCGCGAAAGGGTCATCAAAGAGGAATGGGTGGGGGGCAAAAAGACAACCAACTAGGAAGGAACTCGGAACGTAAAGGAGATGGTCTCTTAATTCAATAAGGGTCTTAGTAACACACAGAATTCTTGACTTGTCAGGGAAAGGAAGAAAAAGGCGCGGTAGTGTCAAATGTCTGGCAAGTGGGGAATTTTGGGGGAAGGGGCCGTGGCGGATCGGGGGAACGAGAGAGGAAAGGGAAATGGGAAGAATGCGTAACTAGGTATAGGGAGTGACAGATCTGAACAGAAAGGGAACCGCGGTTAAAGCAGTGAGAGTAAAGGAGCACGCTTACTACCGAGTAGCCTACAAGGTCCACTAGGAGGGGATATTAAGGGACAAAAGAACCGGCATCGTCTTGGACCTGGAAGAGGGAAAAAAGACCTGTAGATGAATAAAGCCGTTTGGCTGGGGAACGTCTAGCCAAAAAACTCTGTCTACGCAGAGATCATAAGCAACAGAGTGTTATTAAAAGAAGATTACTGAGGAAACGGAAATCGGGGGTATGTGTCATCATCGACAAAGGAATTGAGTCTCGAATGAAGTGGGAGAAAGAGATTCATTACCGGGGAAAATAATAAGGACGGTTAAACTGGAGATCTAGAATTTCCATTGTTTCTTCTAAGAGGGGCGGAAGATTTAGCAATCGCCTAAACGAAAGGCGCAGATTCTCTCGTCTAATCAATTGGGAAAGATACTGGGGAATAAAGAGAGTGAACAGATTATTGCAAATTCATTCTATCACGTTCTGAAGCCCTAACATCCGGTAAATGACGGAAGTCTTATGTCAAAGGGGGTTTCAGGAAAATAGGTATTCATCAAATAAGAAGAAACTTACTTTTGATAGGATATAAAGTCCTATAAACGGAGACGTGGATTGGTTAGGTATCTTTTCCTTTATAGAGTTATATTCCGGTCACCAATGCTACAAAAACTCGGAATTCTCTTAAGCAAAAGGAGAGGGGCATATGTGGAAAGGAGAAAGAATTGTGGTAATTGGAAATAATCATTTGTATAAGGGGAGTGGCAAAGAGACACAATAATTGACACGACAGCTACTCGGGGAGGAGCAAAAAGCGTGTACGAGTCGAGGGTAGGGTTTCCGCTATGCTAAGGGTTTTGGATACTCTAGGGTCAGCCTAGTGGGACGAAGTTTAGACGGAAAAGAAAGGGCACTGTTTCGCTGGTGGAGAAAGGGGAGTGGACTTGAGGGAAGAAGATAGTATACAGTAGAAGGCTGGGATAGCGGACAGGCGGCGTACTCGAAAAGGCACTTCCGGTGGGGAAGAAACTTCCGCGAGGCAAAAGGGAGCAGTTGTCTGTAGATGGGAAAAAATGGCCAGCAATCAAACGGAGGAAGATCGTGAGGAAAAAAAAAAAAAGGGTATCAACCAAGAGGGGACAAATCATCAGGTGGGGGCGGTCGATCTCGCAGGCTGGAGAATCGAAAAACGAAATAATGAAAAAACGCTGAAAAAACCAGGGATCTTTTAAAAAAGAATAGGGGGGGGTCTTGCAAGAGACAGAGACTAAACCGGAGGACCGACTGAGGAAGTGTGTTCGCCACCACCATACTTCTAAGAAGGAGGGGGCGCGATACCTGCTCAGAGAGAGCGGGGGCCCCCAAAAAAAAAAAGTGAACGCAGGGTCCAAGAAAAGTGTCTAGAGTGCTCATCAGTAGGCTCTTTAGGCAGCAGGAGAACAGAAGAGGGGAAAAGTTCATTATATCAAGGAAGAGATGGGCTCGTAGAGGACGAAGACTAAGAGGACGGAAGGATCAGGCGACACTAGAGGTGGGTCCCGTTTTCAGGTCAGAATGGGGTGGGACCTCCAATAAAGAAAGGGAGAAGGGAAGAACGGACGCACAATCGAAAGGAAAAATGGTAGCGAAGAAAAAAAATAAAGGAACTCCTAAATTAGGGCCCATATAACAGAAAAGGAACAGAACTAGGAGACCACGGACTCAAAAAAGGATACGGCCTGTAGTCAGAATAACTCACGCGAGACAGCATAGGAGAATCGAATGAGAAAGGAAGGAAATAAGTCGACTAAGCTCGGCACTACGCCCATGTTCACAACTTTTCTTTCCACTACAAGACGGCCCAACGTTAAAAGCGAGGAGAGGGGGGGGCGTTACTGTGCTCAGGAAAAGGGCTCATCCGTAAAGGCCACGTGTACCGTTCTTCATAAGTATGAAACTAAGGGGGAAACTCGGAGAGGGAAGGGCTTGTCAGTAGAAAGACGTTTAACAATTAAGGGGAACACTTCTAAAGGGGGGGGTATGAAGGAGATCGTCCACTGATAACTAAAGGGGGAAGCGTGGGCTATACGAACTCACATAGGAGGCCATTGGGGAGGAGGTTCGCCTAGATACGGGGGATCTCGCCACGCGACAACGAAAAAGAAGCATCAAGTGTATTAAAATAGGAAGAAGGTTGAAAACTCGAGGGACAAAAATATGTCGAAGGTGACAAGAGTCGGATCCATCACCGTCAAAGAAAGGGATATGCATTGACAAAGAGTCTTTCCGGGAGCGGGGGGCCAGTTCTATTCTTGTGGTTGAAGACTATGAAAACAGAAAGGGGTCACATCACGAAAAGACGCTGAAAGACACCAGAAGGGAGAGAAAATATTTCCCCCCTTCAAAGGGGGGAAAAAGCAGATTTGTGGGGAAAGCCAAAAAAGGGAGTCAAAATGAGCCGCGTGCGATTTGGGGGAAAAAAGGGGGAGCGGTTCTCAGAAGAAACCTTGTCTCCCTGGGAACAGAAAAAAAGATTTTGAATAGAGGAAAGTGCTGACCAAGTAGGCTCAGCTAGAAAAACAGCGGGGGTCAGAGTTCTGGAGACAGCTGGACCAGAGAGGAAGGGTCATCTCGCATGTGGAGAGTAGGGTTGGTTTGTTGTGGCAGAAGGGGATGGGGGACTATTGGTCGCTTTTCTGCAATCGGAAGATAACGATAGGCTTCCTTTGCCGGAAACCGGGAGGGGGACAAAAGGAAGTCTCAGGGACGGCCGGAGGAAAGGAGTCGGTCAGGTCGAGACGAATAAAGTGGAACATCACTGGGTTTGGTGCCTGAGGGAAGCGTGCATGAGGAGTCGATTGAGGTAAAAAAGGGTACTTGGTGAAAGCCGGCAAGAAAGGGGCATTTAGAGAAGATGGCGTCCAAGGAAAGGGAGAGGGGGCTCAGCGCGGCATCTTGTCTGTCCAAAAGGCGCTGGTGGGGCAGGAGGCATTCCAGAATAGGAAAGGGGGAAAAAGAGACAGCTCAAGACAGATCCGATCAACAGGATCATAGGAGGAACGACCTTTAGACCATCGTCTTAATGAGACTCGAGAAACAAAAACACAGAGGGTCTCATAACACAAAAAACAACAGGGACTCTGGGAACCCTTTGGCGAAAATGGATAAAGGAGGATAGAAAGGGGATTGAGGGAGCTGAGTTGGTCGGAGAAAAGTCTCGATGAATGACGTACGGAAAACCATCACGCGAAAGAAAAACGAGCGAATGGAGCTACAACATCATGAGGACTCCAAGGGACGCAAAAGGAAGGTCGTCGGCTTGCACACCAACCAGCCGCCGCAGACACAGCTTGCCGTTGAACAAAAAAAAAAAAGGGAAAAAATACGAGGGGAGGGTCTCGGTCTGGGACAGCGAAAGGGAAGGCAACCAGAGCGATGAAGGTCAATGAAAAAGAGGACGGAAAGGCCAGGCGAAGATAAGGGACTAGGAGGGAGAGGACAACACGAATAGAAAAAAAAACACTTTGAACACTCCCAAAAAACAACCATAAGACGCAACACCAGGCGCGATGGAAAAAGGAAAGGTGAGGGAAAAGTGAAAATAAGACGACAAATAAAAGGGGCTTCTGGCGTAGCGAAGGGTGTTCATCAAAAAAAAAAAAAAAACCAAAATTTGTCCGAATAGAAAACTCTTACTGGCGGGTAGGGGGGGAAGGGGCCCAAGGGCAAAGGAAAAAAAAACCGTCCAAGAGACCCGTCCCAGTCAGCCCTGATTCTCACGGGAAAAGGGAAAGTCTTTCGGCTTCTACAAAAAAGTGGGGACAACCCCAAGGGGGAAGGGGAACATCATTGAACTTGCGGGGGAATCGCTCTGATGACCACGTTCCGGAAGGGAAAATTAACCACCAAAAATGGGGCAGAAAAAACATTCAGTTGGGCCCGACTGGGGGAAAAAGACGAAGGTGAGGGCCACGGTTGTGGCCAGGTTCGACGACGCAATGGGGGTACCGGGCAGGCAGAAAGAGGAGACGGTGTCGTCAAACAGTCGAAAAAAGAGGGCGAACTTATCCCGCAAGAGGGAGAGGGAGGACGTTGGGCGGATAACTCCACCAAAGACGGCAGCTTGCGTGAGAGAAAAGATTCTGTCAAGAGAGGGGGAGAAAAGGACAGCCTAACAAGGGGGAGAATGGAAAGGCTTGTTCCAAGAGTAAGAACGAATCTGCAATTCTCTCCGGTGGGGTCAAAGAGCGAGACGCTATCAAAGAAAAAGAAAAAGGAGAGGCCTATGCAGTTGAAAGGATACACTGGACTAAACAGGGGAAGCCAAAAAGATAAGAAATGTAAGCTTTGGAAAGCGAAATGCTTGGTAAAGAAGAAAACTTGGCGACTAAGGGGGACAGAAGGAGTCTACTTGCCTTACCGGCCAAATTAGAGGCCTCACTCGAGTCTTAAACTGAGGGTCTATTACCAAAAAACAGGAGAGAAGTTTTGTCGTCGGGGGGGGAGGAAGGGTTACCAGAGGGGGAGACGCACGGAGGGGGGGGAAAATGAGGAGAGGACCATTGCTTCTCAGATTGTGCGTCAGGGTAGAAGTCCGCCTGTTCTTCTATGGGGAGGGGGAGAAAAGAATCGGACATGAAAAAGACAGGGATTGTCGATGCCAGTCTGTCCGGTTCCGAGCGGAAAAAGATCGATTCTCGAAGAGAAAGACACTCAGAGTCTGGGGGGAGACCCAAAAGCGCCGAAATGGGAAAAAGCAGCACAGGAATTGGGGTGTGGAAAGAAGGGGTTTTTGCGGAGAGCGAGCGTGATTGGCGAAAGCGTCGAAGCTCCATATCGCTGCGAAAAAAGGGAGGGGGGTGCGACAAAGGGAAAAAGAGAGGGGACATCGGGCGTTGGAGTACGTCAGTCTTGCAGGGAATTAAAGGGGGGGAACCAAGACTGGAAGTAGTTCGGGGGAAAGAAAAGCTTCAGCGGAAAAATGTGTCTTCGAAACACCAGCTTACGAGGAGCACCGCGATTATGGAAAATAGGGTGGAGGTACCCTCGTTCAAAAAGAAGAGGCTTTTCGTCGGGGTTCGGGGGAGTAATGGGGGGTAGGGGGGAAAGAAGATCATTCTTCTCATGCGTCAATGAAGAGGCATTTGGGGGCGAATCAAAAGCAGGAAAGGTCTTTATCTAACGATGACGAAGAAGTGTCAGGCTATACCAACTCAGGCTACGGGTAAATATCGTAAAGGGGGGACCAACTAAGGCAAGGGAACTACACAAGAGCAAGGTTCATCTTCAAAGGAGGAAATGGATTCCACCGCTGCGCGGTAAGGGAGAATTTCCTCGCTAGGGCAGGGGGGGAAGAAGAAGACTGTCCAAGAGTCACTTACTTACAGAGGAGAGGCCTGTCGTAGGGGGGAATCTTTGTGGGGGGAAAAAGGAAAGACAGGGATGATTGGAAGCCATTTGCCAAACACTTAGCACAGGCCATATGAGCTAAAGAAGAAGGAGAGGGCGAGGTCACTCTCATTGGGGGGGAGGAAAAAACGACTCAACGGAAATGACCAGAGGAGGATCAAAAATGAGGGGTGGGCTATTAAATGAGGATAAGTCGTCGTAAAAAGTCGCGGCGGGCTTTTTGAGAGGAAAGTCACCGTATTCAAACGGAGATGACACTCACTGTAAGGGAAAAAAGGAAAAGGGGCTGGAGGGAGTTCATGACTAAACTCTCTCGAAAGGAGGGGGGGAAGCAGGACCTCTCGGAGATTCGAAAGTCAGGACAAGTGGCCTAGAGAAGGATTCGGTCTCTTCTCCACATCTTGGGAAATCTTCCCGCAACAGGGACATCGTAGTAGGTTAAAGAGAAGCGGGTACCTCACGGCGTCTAGTCCCGGACGCATGACTCGGCAGCGGACTCACTACAAAGGGTGAGGGGACAGGGCTGGAATGGACCTCGGTTCTACGAAA
>Ga0179591_1291178_pt1 | contig 14697 bp, 19 predicted proteins | sample CZOMad2_1_08_16f_FD_182891 | JGI IMG/M metagenome (GOLD analysis project Ga0179591, IMG submission 182891) | Vadose zone soil fungal communities from Angelo Coast Range Reserve, California, USA - CZOMad2_1_08_16fungal (PacBio error correction) | ecosystem: Environmental > Terrestrial > Soil >...
AAGGGGGGAACCGGGTGTTAGAATAAAGAAAAAAGGGGGGGATGTAAGTGAGGACAAATTGGATCAAAGGTGGACGCAAAGAATCAAGCCGGCTCAGCAACGAATAACCTCTCTTGCATCAAAGAAGATGATAAGACAATGGGGCAAAGGGGACACGTGATCCAGGAACCCGATGGTGTTCCCACACAGTTGGCCCCCCTGCCCTCGACTCGACCGAGGGTTCCGGGGAATTATGTGCTTGCGAGCAGGGGCGCATACGCGGAATGAAAATCGGGAATAAGGGGGTAGTAATGTACGAGCTCGGGAAATAACCTGAAGAGGATGGATAATATCTGGGGCCAAGGGTACTCTCTGGAGGCACGGAAGGACGTGGATACATGAGCAATTTGAGCTCGAGAAGAATTAAACAAACCTACGTGGAAAGATTCTCTAAGGGGGGAAATCATATAGACTTGGGGGAGAAGGGGAGTATGGTGGGAAAATCCCTAAAGAAAGAGATCGCAACGGGGAGTGGCAATGGCAAAAAACAACATCACACCCAAGGCCGAAGAGGGTTAAGTGTTGAGGTTGAGACGGTCAGTATGGTTCCAATAGATCTTCCAGCCGTTGCGGGTGGATTTTTCCGAAGTGGGGTGTCTGGCTGTGGGCGGGGTAAAAAAAAAGCGATGTCGGGGGAGTTCGACACGTTCAAAGGGGAAACACAAACTTTTGGGAGGGGGAATTTCCCGGGGGGGTGGGGGAGTAGTGTCCATAACGGTCCTCTTTGAAAAGCTTTTTCAACGAATGACGAAATCAATAGTGGACAGAGGGTACCAAGGTGGGACGAGGCTGACGTAGCATCACGGGAATAAAACCGAGCCCCGGTGAAGGACCTGCCGGGAGGACCAGGCGGGGAGAAAGGATATTGCGGTAGTAGTGGACCATAGAGGAGAAGGAGGGGAACCCCATTGAGGGGATAAGGGGGGCGTCGTTGGGAAAAGGGCGAAGGCCCAATGAAGATTCCCTCTTTTCAATGAAGGGTCCCCTTACCAAGTAGGTAAATTCGGTAGGTGGGTATTGATGAAGGGAGTGGGGGGGGGGAACTGAGTTTGCACTGGGAAAAAGGAAATACGGGGGTGTACCCACTAAAATAGGGGGGAGGGGAGGTGGTTGGTTGTGGAAGTTTGGACTATCCTTGTATGGGGGAAAGAAAGGTTTATTGGAAAAGGACAAGGGAAAGGGAAGAAGAAAAAAGGCGGCGCTTTGGGAGGGCGGACAGGGACCCCTGAGGGGGGAGAAAATTTTGGACGGGGGGGGGGGTGATTAACCACGGAAGGAAGGAGTTGGTCCGAAGATCGTGGTTCAGTATTATCCAGGGTGGCCTGCAAGAGATTGTAGGACGATAAGTCGGGGCATGGGGACCTCTTTTGGGAGTCTAGGACTGCCCTCCCCACATCCTGAGTTCTCATAAGAGAGGAGTTTTTTTTTAGGTCGGATTTTGGGCTACTGGCCCTGGAACATTGATTTTGGGGAGGGAGGGTAAGAGTTGGATGATGACACAAGGGGTCAGCAGGGTAAATAGTGGGTTCCGGGGGAAGGGCTCACGCGCGCGGGAGGAAAATTCCAAACAGCGTCAGGAAATGGTTTTTACAACAAGCATAAGGGCGGCCAGGAAGAAGGGTTAGAAAGCTCGGGGGAAATCCGCTTTCCTTTTTCATGAAACGCCGCCTATCGGAATCAAATGACGTGTACATAAGTATCTGGCGCTTTCAAGCCTTTCAGGTGTCCCCAGGAAAAGGCTTGTTTAGCTTTTCCCTCATTCCAACCCGGGCTAAAAGTGGGGGTTGAAAAAAAACCCTCATCTGAAGGACCTAAAATCGGGGAACGGAATTAAGTGGGCATCCGAAAAGAGGATCTTGTGTGATCAAGTTTGTGTTGACTAGGGGATGCACCGGGGGACAAACTAGGAGGGGCACGGCACACCGGCTAACTATTTGAAAATTCAAGGGAAGAAGTCGTAAAAAGGGGGGGGAAAATGTATAGCATGGAAGAGTTCGGAGAAGACACACCGGAAAGAAAGGATGCAAAGAATAAGCGTACGCGGCGGGTTGACGAAAGTGGTGTAATACGATGTATGTATCGAGGGGAAGGGCGTTGAAGAGCGAGATGATTACGGGGGAAAAGAGTAACCGGGGAAGTGTTTTCACCCCACAAGTCATCTCGAAGATCAAACGTTTGAAACAAGGAATCGGTTTGTCCGCTCCGCAAATCTCTGAAAAGAAAAATACCTGATCACTTTGAGACCAATTCCGGAGTAGTTGATCCACGGAGTTTCAAAAAGTAATGACTATGCGGGGCGGGATTAAGGTAAGAAACTCGGGCTCAATCGCACTGAATCGGGGGGAGGCCCAGGGAAAGAGCCGGCAGAAAGGAGGCCGAAAAACCAGCGAGGGAGTGGGGCGGGATTTTTTAACAAAAACCAGGGAAATCCTGGAGTTTTTTCAAGGTAAGGCTCAGAAGGGGGGACTGTCGAGGAGAAAACAAAGCCGCCCGGGGGGTCCTGAACTGCGAGGGGATCCCCGAGGGATGTGGGGAGGAATCTTTCGGTGCAACTTCTCAGGGTAGAAATGAAAAACCCTCATTGCAGGTGTGAATGTACTTCGAAAAAAACGGAGACAATGGCATCTCGCGTTGTACTTAAAACTTCTAGGGCGATACAGATTTTTGAGAGAGACGCTTCGGGAAACCAACAAGAAGTGGACAGTTTTACGTCGAACGGCTCTTTTAAATCAGCACTAGGTTGTTAAAATGGGAAAGAAGCACCGTTTGGTGGCGCCGGAAACCAATCGTTAGATTGGCTATCGTTAGGGAGACCATTTCGGCCATGGACGACTTCGTCGGGAAGGGTATTGTAAAGTGAATCGTGCATGATGGAGCTCAGATTGGGGCCTGGTCGGGCCGCATCGGGGAATCACATTAAACATCAACTTTGATGTATGAAAAAAAAGAATGACGGTTCACTGCTTCTTGAGGCGCCGAGGGGTGGGGGTATTTTTTTTTGGGGTTTTTGGCCCTGTCAAGTGGGTCCAAAACGGGAGCCTTGGGTTATTCCGGTTTTCTTCCGTCAGGAGGTCCTCTCTTGTTTTTGACGTTTGAGTTGGTCTTCTGGCGTGGGGAGGGGTCAGATGATCGGTGGTAACGACCCTTCTGGAGTTCAAATCCCGCCAGGAAAAGGCGATCGCCGGCATATCGAGTGTTACTTTCTCCTCGACTGGGAACTATAAAATTCAATATTAGCTTTGGGACAAGTTAGTGGGATATTGGCCCGAGAGTTCCCTTCTCAGTCAAAAGCTTACGGCGGGGTCTTTCAAACCGGGGCTACAGGATATCCTACCGTCCTCGTTTGTTCACAGAGGCTCTTCCTCTCCGACCCCGAGATGTCCGACGGTGTCTTGGTGGGTTCGGTTGTCTCCTGGGCGAAAGATTGGGCGCGATCCGCTTGGATAGAGCTTCTATGGAAACCTACGCTGCGATGATCGTGGGAGATGAAATCGGGATCCAATCGGAGGGGGTGGGGGAAGGAAATCGGAGGTCCTAATTTGACTAGCTCATAAACAAAACAAAGGATTCCCTGCTGCGAAGATCATTCGATTCTCTTCGGGAGTGGTGTTGGTTTGACCCCACTCCTCTCCGAAAAAGTTGTTTCGGTCAAAAGGGATAAAGCGCAAAGGAAAGGGCGGGTACATCTCGAGAGCCCGAGGGGATTCCAGTCTGGAGGAGGTGGTTGTATAAGAGTTCCATCGCGGGCTCTCTCTTGGGGGAAAAGGACTCTCTTTGGGAAAACAAAAAACCTATAGGCGTCACCTAGGTATGCCGTGAGGAAAAACTAGTCCTCATCTTTTTCTCCGGGGGGAGGGATTACCAAGAGCTTCACTGTGAAATTGCTTCGTGACGCGCCGAAAGGAAATTTATCTGGATATTCTTGTCGATAAGATTGCCTTTTGGAGGGGCGTGACGTTGAAGGGGTCGGGGGTGTTCTCCGGGTTAGTCTTTACTATTTTTCTGGTTTTGGACGCGGGAGCCTACAGTTTTGATCGGGTCTGCCTTTTCCGAAGGGTAGACTGTATGTGTTGTGTCTCCTGGCGTTGGGGCCCAAAAAACAAAATCAGTTAGTTGGCAGGGGCTGACGCGCTAGTTTCGTTCCGAAAAGGGTTTGCCAACTACGGTAAGAGAGCAGAATCGGAGAAGGAAGGGAAGGACAATGGCTTGTATGATTTTCGGCCTCAAGAAGGGATCTCGAGTTGGGGGGGGGGGGGGGGGGGTTAAGCGGCCGAAGGGGGTTATCCCTGGCTGCTATCCGAAGTCCTATGAAATGCAGGTAGAGAAGCAGGGCAGTTCTTGCTTGAGTTCTTGGGGGGGGGCGAGGTTTAATAGAAAGCGGGTTTTGGATTTCGGGGAATCAGCTAGAAAAGTGGACTCACTCCTTGGTGTGAAAAAGGAGTTCGTCCGGGAAGGGAAGATCAATTTAATCTCACATAAATTGGGTGCCGGGAAAAAGAAGGGGCCTCCGCAACCAAACCTATTTGACATTGGGGCGACACAAAAAGACGGTAGAATACAAATGCAGAGAATTCTTCTCAGGCAAACTGAAATTACGAAGGGAACTCCCCTAGTTCACCAAAAAAAGAGGTCAGGAAGAAAAGGATAAACTGTCATATTCCGTGTGGGGAGACGAATTTGTCCATGAATTGGGCGCAGCGGGGGGGCAAGTAGAAGGGTCAAAGGGGGGGCTTAAAAAATGTTCGCTCAAAGATTCAGCACGCCGCGTGCAGGGATCAATTGCGGGGAAGGTAACTCGCGACAACAGAGAAGGCCAAACTTGTGCGATAACTGCGAACATAAAAAAGCTCGAGTTAGGGCACAGGCATACCAGGAAAAGCAGCGAAATAACTCCTAAAAGGGGCGTGAACGGCGAACTTTCAGCGGTCGCTAATATAGAAAAGTCGGTAACGGCGCGTCGAGGCAGCCGTGAGGGGAAAATAACTAACCATAGAAAGGGAGACAAGCAAATGGTTTAAAGAGAGAGGAATGGCCCGACTTACTTCAAAAGGGGTGGAGCGATAAGCAGGAGGGGGAGAACTGAACTCAAAGGGGGGGTGGTGGGTGATCCAGCGAAAAAGAAAGGGAATGTTCATCTAAACCGAGCGGGGCACAAATTCAAAAATGATCCTCTCCAATAGCCCAGCCCACAGTTAAGAAATATCAAAAGGTTATTCCTTCGCGGAACAACGATGAAGTCAAGTGCACGACGCGTCGAAAACAGAGAAGGATGAGCATTGAAGCCCACAGTCCACAGGGGGGGGGGCGCGGGCAGCACGGCAGTGCAAAACAGCGGGGGGGGTAAATCCGAAAATATAGTTTGAAACAAAGGTCTGCCAGAAAAAGGAGTACTCTTGGTCAGAACCAAAACTCAGACAGAAAGAAGGCAAAAGGTTCTCCTGTACTGGAAAAGGCTCGCCGGGAAAGGTAAGTACTGCGGTGGGGGGGGGGGTATGTTTTTAAGGGTCAATCCACAAAAGGGGGGTTCCATATCCGGATGAGAAACTGATCACTCGCGCCCTATAAATCGCTTGGGGAAAAGCTTCGGAGGAAAATACAGCGCGAACGAGAACCAACACAAAGGTGAGAAACCAAGGCGCAAAAGATAGCAGAAGCTGTACCGGCGGGTGAAGCCGCTCCCGGGGCATCGCTGCGAGGGCACCCCCCTCCGGAAAACTCTGATCGGCAAACATCGCTCGGGAAAACAAGATTTCTGTTCTTCTCAGTTCAGAAAAGGGGCTTCATGGAGCCGAAGTAAGGATGCATAACAGATAAGACCAGTTGTAAACTAGGGCTTTTCTTGGAAAAGAATCAGTGCGTGCTACAGGGGGGGAAAAAAAATAAGCGACGATCGTATCCGGTAGGGGGTGGAGACTAAACCTTAGTTGACATGCGAAAAGAAAATCCAGCCTCCAGGAAGAGATGCACGAATACGTACGGCTTCTGGACAAGTCCTCCGTCTCTTGTAGGGAAATTGCCAAACAAACCTATACAAAGAGATAAAGCATCATTTGAGCCTTCTTATTTGCTCTAAGTAGCCCGTATTTGACATGGGTAGGGAAAAACACGGCAGCCAGGGGGACAGGGGACGAACCGCTAACATTTTTCACTATAAGAAGATGGAAAAAGGTCCCGGGGCGGAACAAGCTCAATTGGGAAAGAAGGTTTGATCTCATTAGTAAATCGGTGCACAATTCAAAAAATCTATTAGTTGGGTCCGCCATGCGACAGGGACGGAGGGGGAAACGAGAAAAACTGGGACTAAAGAAAGAGCGGAAAAAGGGGGCCAAGAGGCTTGTGAAGGACGCTTCGTAACGGCGTAAAAAAAGCTAACGGTACAAAGGACCACCGAATCATAAAACAGGTTGTTGCTGCGAGCATCATAAAGTTATACTTAGGGGAGGGGGGACATAATAAGGCGCCATACTTCTAATCGACTAGATTCAAGCCATGAGAAGGGGAAACAGGCTCCTCAAGAGCGTGGGTGTTTGATCTGAGGTAGTAGGCAGAATGGGAAAAAAATGGAGGCTCTAAAAAATCCGAGGTACGTGGTAAAAAAGCCCGCAAACAGGCAATGTGCAGGGCTTGCGTGTTTGTCAATCAAAGCACGGGCCGGCTCTGGCCCGACTGCCAAAACCTAACCGGAAGGGGCAAAGAGCAAATAACGGTCACTTATGAGCACGCTTTAACGCATGAAATTTCAACTGGGGGTCTATACTCGTCCGTGGAGTCGCCTATTTATGAGGGGAGTGTTAAACGCGATATAGAAGAAAATTCCTTTTAGGGGCGCCACTTTAGATCACATGGCCGTTTTAAAAAAAAAGGGGGAAGGCCAACTTTTTAAGATAAAGACAGTCCTTAACTCGCGTCGGGACCGATATAAGGGGAAGAAATAAAACATTCTATCCCTTCACTCATTTTTGCGAAATAAAAAGTTTGGGTAATAACCGGCCTAGAGGGTGGCCTTACAGGCGAAATGTGACCTAGTGTAAAGGGAGCTCAGAGCGGGCTTTTCCAGTGTAACTGGACCTAATAATGTTAAAAAATCCAGATTAAAAATGAACACGAGCTCCCGTGCTTGGGTATGTGAGGTTGCCCAAGAAACAGAAGGGAAGGGAAAACAGACCCCTGGACGATCCGAGGGAAAATTGGGAAGAGGAAAACAGATAGATCGCGTGTGTGGCGGAAATGATCACTGTCCAGGCAGGAACAGTGATGCGTATTACGATGTGTGGTTTGGGGAAGAAGAATGCCGCATTACGAAATGTGAAACAGAATGTAGCAACAAGCAAAGGATTTGACAACTGGTGTCGGGGGGGCAAAATCAGTAGACCAGTCACGATGGTACGAGAAAAAGAAGCGCCGGTCGTTGGAGGCGAAAAAGAAGAGTCGGACCTTCGAATCCGAAAGTCTCGCATGGAAGATGATGGGGGGAAAAACAAGTCAGACACGGTGTGACATCCGCTGCGGTGGGGATCAGGCAAGTCTGACTGGTGAGGAGGGCCACCAGTACCAGATTTCCCTCCGGGGGTGCCTCAAGGCCAACAAAGCATCCTTCAGAGAAGGGTTTGCCCCTTAGCTTCCCCTGCAGGCAAAAAATACACCCCTCCGTAGAATCTGCGAAAACCTAAGGATGGCCCTGATTGCAAGGCAGAACTCAAGCTAAAAAAGATCTTTCCATGACGCATGAAAAAAGGGGCTCTGGAGGCGACAGCCAGAAGTGAAGAGTGCGAAGATAAAAAAGAATGAAAGTTGGAACCCCCACCTTGCGAAAAAATGTTTACAAGAAACCACCACTCAAAGGGTCTAATCTGCCGGGACTAAAAGCAAGTAAAAAGTGCCCACCCGGTGTATACTCCAAGGAAAGGGGAACTCTTCCACACCAGCGGTGACCAAGTGCGAGATAAACTCCACAAACCCCCATCACCCTAGTTAGTGTACAAGAACGCGTTACATGTGTGGAAAAAAAAACATCGCACTCTGTCCCACCTGACCAGGGCGATAAATGCTTTATGGGGAAAAGTCAAGGGACGACACGTTCATCTTGCAGGCTCTCCAAGGGGATATACGCGCCAAGCCATTTTGCCCAGAGACCCCAAGGGGTTTTTTCGCCTATCGCCTGGCTCTTGTTCACAAGGCGTCTCTCACTATACAGTCATATGACACAGAGACTTTCGGGACGGCCTCGTGCAGTCTCGGTTTTCTGTCACAAAAATGGCGTAGTTCGCCATGGATCCGCCTAGGTCCACTTGGGCGGCTCTTCACCTCGGAGGATCTCCCTTGGAGTCGTCACGGGGGGCACATGGTGCTGTTGGCGCCTTCTGGGGTGCCCACGAAAAAAGCCTCCCCAACCGGGAAAGAGACCTCCAAGTGGTTTTTGGTCAAGGGAAAGGAGGACCGGAACCAGGGGAAAGGTGATACCTACAAAACCGTTCAACCTCCAACTCCCAGAAAACAACTGGGGGAAATATCCACCCTAAAAGCGGCGCGATTGGCCAAAATTCAACGACGAGTCTTACAAAGGGAAACCCACCTAGGTGACTTGTTTTATTGTAACTGTACCCGATGCAAACCCGGCAGGGAGGTACACCAGGCCGACCAAGTAGGCTGGCAGAGTTATCTTGCAACAAAGGGATACGGGAGTGTTGCAACATGAGATTAATACCGCCGCTCATGAGAGGAAAAAAACTGAGTACAGAAAAGCAATTTGGAGGCGACAGCGGCGTTTCCGGAGGGGGCCATCAGATAGGGGGAACCTACGACTGTCCATCTCTAAATGGGCGCGGTAAAGGAAAAAACAGGACGGATATTTGAAAGCTGTGTGGGGGGGGGGGGGGGGGGGGGGGGGAGTAACAGGTCATCGCCAGGGGAACAGAAAATACATTGAACAGAGGGAGGGAAGTTCAGGGGCAAGGGGGGTAAACCTCCTAGGTCCTAACAGGGGATGCCACTGCATCAGAGGATGGTTCAAAGAGGGGTCGACAGAAAGTTCGAGCCGCCACACAGATCGTTTGGAAAAGGAGTACAAAGGCCGAGACTGGGAGGAGAGTACGAAAACGGGAAGGGAAGTAAGAAATCAGGGGGGCGATCAACCCAACACGGGAGGAGGGGGGGGGGGGGAAAAGGAGGATCCCGCTATTTTAGAATAAATAATTTTAGGAAAGTGAGCCAGAAAGGCTCAGATGTGTATAGAATCTGAGCGGCTCGGAGACAGATGTAAGACATAAGGGGGGGCAAACAAAAACACAAAAATCAAAAACAATAAAGTAAATGAAACTGTTTGAAAAGCGTATGGAAGAGCCAGGCCCGATTAGTGTCCAACCAAGTCCCCCTGCCCTCGGCGCGCCCTCTTGTACTTTAACATTTGATGCATTGAGGGGGCACAGTTGGGCAGACTGACGTGACAGCCTTCAAATATACGTCCTTTTGCGTAAGGACATAAGAGCGGGGGAAAAATGGGGTCGTAAGGACGCTCAATGCCATGGACGAGCTGCGCAAAAAAGAACATGAGCTTCGGAAGAAGTTGACAAGGGCCGGGTGACGGAGACAGAAGATTGAAAACCAATCCTTAAAAGGGATTCAATCGGGCAGATAGGACGGGGGGGAGGGACGAAATGGGTGACCCGAAACGTCCTCATCGGAGATCGGGGCAACATTCATTCCCGGGACCACATAAACATGATGTAACTCTGTTCAGACGTGGATTAAGGCGTCGCCTGGGGGGCCAGGCGACCAGACTCTATGAGTTCGGTGGAGGGGGCCCTTTTTTGTACTGTTTAGGGGGTAAAGGGTGAAGTGTTGGTGTTTCGGTCTGTATTCTGGGACGGACCCCCGGGCCACCACGGACTGTCGTTTTCCGTTCCCTTTTGTTTCTTCATGTGGGGGTAGCCTACCTTGTTCCTCTAACCAAGGTCCGCAGCAAGGCAGTAGGAGTTAAAATCAGTTCCAAGGGGGGAAATCTGGGCTGATAATATTAACCGCCATAAGCAAAAACGGAAACAATTGCTCTCCTTCCTTCGGAACTCGCTTGTAGGGTCCTGGTGTAGGGTCTTTGCTCTTTAATGGGCTCTGTGGGACAAAAAAAAGGAGGGTCAGGTCGGGGGCGCACCTTGGTATTTTCGAGAGCATGGTTTGTCTTAGGGAAGGGAACTTTGAGTCCCTAATTCCCTCTTCCATTCCAGGGGGGACGGGGACTCAGAGGGAAATAGTCCGAGGGGGTAGCGTATTGAGGAAGAAGGGGGGGGAGGGGGCGGGGGGTGCGGAAAAAAATGTAACAAGGGTATTGGTGAAACCGACACATAGTCTTTTTTTGTTGGTTTGTGAGTAACGATCCTTGGTATGGTAAACAGAGAAGGTGGAATGGCGGATGGAAATTATGTAAGGGGGCTAGAACGTGCGGGCAGACTGTTCTCTTACCAGGAACCTGGGAGGAGGACAGGGGGGAAAGGGGGGGAATTAGAACCATGAGAAGGGAGAGGGGGGAACAAACGCAGAGTATGGATGAAGGGAAATAGTTGGCAGAAATACCTTAATGTAAAAGTAAGAGAACATAAGGAGAGGAAACAATGGTGGAGCTGTGATGTCAACTATAATGATTGAAAAAATCCTTAGTTGGAGCGATATATATGGTTGGGGGGGGGACGCTAGGGTTTGAGTGTGACGACGGTCAGGTGAAATTTAGGGGGGCTGAACTGGGAGTGAGGACAAAGTGTCACTACCCGGGGAAGGGGAAGGCCGCGGTGTCAAGGAAGAGCTCACACAAGTACAGCAATGGAGTCACGAGAAGGGTTTTTGTGAAAAGCTCTCGGCCCCGGGTTCGGGCGTAGCATTTTCTCCTACAGGGACGTGCTCAGAAAATCCGGCATAGTAAATAATCAGTAGAATGTAGAGAGGTAAAAGGGTAGCACTTGTCATTTAAGGGCAAAGCCCGGTTGTTTGGGATTTTTACAGAAACCAATAGAAAAGCGCGGAAGAATTGTGTGAAAAATCAGATCAGAGGGGATTTGTAAGCTCAACGGGGTGACATGAAATGTAGGGGAACACGATCGATCGGGAACCTTTTTTCCTAAACTTGTAGGGGGACGGCGGGGCAGCGAAAAGAAAGGAACGAACCGATTGGACGGCATCAACGATCAGGTTCATGGGTCAGAGAAAGTGGCAGGAGTATGGCTAACTTTACCACCGGTAGCAAGGGAAAAAAACTTCGGGGGGATTTCGGACTACTCCCATCAAGATGAATGACTTACTGACTGAGGTCGCGGCGTATTCAGCACCTTATCATCAGAGGCGACGAAGGAGGGCGGGTGTAGAGTCTTTATCTACGGGGACGCAGAAGCGAGGAAGATGATCGTAACACAAGGGGGTGTGCGGGGTGGTTAATCAGAACGGGTCAAGCTCTACCGTGAATACACTGAATTGAGGAAAGCTAGAATCGATCAATAAAGGCTGAGGAAAGGGGGATCGCACTCACGTCCAGGCCTCTAGAGAAGGGGTAGACACGTATTTCTTATTCTACGGTGTAGGATTTGGGTAGCAATTCCTCAGGACGCAAGTTGAAGGATATCGGGGTCCAAAGGGAAGCTGCAAGGCATGGTTCGGAAAGCAATCTCAAAATAGGAAAAAGGGTTGTTTCAGTTGTTTGGGTTTACAGGTAAAAAAAGAAATGCCTCCGTTGTGGGAACGCAAAGCCCGCGAAATGTGAGATAAAGGAGAAGGAAAAACAAAAAACTTTGGTAGTGAGGGCATTAAAGGCGAATGGACCTATTCTCTTGATAGCTGTGAGGGGGGTGCTGGGCGGGGGGAAACCGGACAGCATGGGAAAAGTTTGCGGAGGTCCGGAAACATCAAAGTAACCTGAGATGGTGGGGTGACGAGGTAGTTTAATCGTGGTTGGGGCCCTAGGAGACGCAAAGCCCCCTATGTGCTTTTTTGAAGAAAAGGACTTTTTTTCGGCAAAGCGGGGCTTGTGCGCGCAGGGCCCGTCGTGCATGGGAATAAAGTCAAAGAAAGAGGCGATCCAAAGCGACTGTCTAATCAGTTAATCCGCGTCTTGACATTCGGTCTTCCCTTCTAGGGTCTTCGGTGCCAGATGGGCAACAGGTGTTGTGTATTTTCCTCGGAAAACTGAGGCGCGAAGTTCTTTGAATAGTCGAGGGTGCCGGTTGTCACGACACCATTACCCTACGTTTGGATGATAAGAAGAGCGCCGGGGGTGTCCTGCTGAAGAAAATTTCAAGGAGGGTTGTGTTTTGCGCGTAAATGGCACGGATCAGGGCCGGGGGGTGACCTGAAGGATCGCTTGTTTAAAGTGGGATGGGGCGGGGGGCGTCGTGGGATATAATTGGGTAAAAGAAACCGAGCTCTGCGTGGAAGGCTCACACGAAATGCTATCCGCGCATTGGGGGGGGGAAGGGTTCAACGCAACGGGAGTTCTTATCATAAAGGAAATCGAGCAATGGCGAATAAATGCTGGGCCTAGGATGCTCAGCTCAGCATAAAAATCCCGTTGCAAGGTCCGTCAGAAGAGGAAAGACTGAATTTGTAAAGCCCGCATGGGGTGACCTACAGCACTTGAAAGGAAGGTGGCGGTTTCGTAAAGCCAGGGTCTCCCTGGGAAGCCGAACGCAAGGCCTGATCGTTCTCTTGTGATCAGGGGTCGAAATGAATGCGGTGTGGGGTTGGCTGTGGAAAGCAGTTCTTCTCTTGTGGCGGAAGGAGCACAAATATATTCAAGCACGCTTACATGGTCTATCCGTATTGGGGGTAGCTGTGGTCGGGATTGGTAAAATTCCCAATCCTCGTCACAGGCTTTTCGTGAAATTTCAACTGAATACGGTCTGGGAAGAGCTGAAGGATCCATAGCCGGGCAAAGGCGAGGGAGAAAAGCTTTGTGGGCTATACAAAAGGGTAAGAGGGAGGATTGCCTCAGCGGTCTCTCTGGGGGGGTTAAACAAAAAGACTATCTGTCTGTCGCTGAAAAATGTTTTTGCAAACGCACCGGCTGCAGGGCTCCCATTCGGGGACAAAAACACTGGTGCGAGCCAGCGCTTCATGATGGTTTACACGCTTCTGGCATACTCCGCATGCACGGCGAGGTTTCATCGAAAGGAGTAAGGATAAGGAATGGGGTGTCTGTGGGGGCGAAAAGTTTTGGGGATTTTGTTCAGTGTGAGAGGTCTTGGGTGTGAGGGGGGGGAACAAACCTCTGCTAGAAAAGGGTCGTTCCGTGGTGGGGGGGAGGAGCGGTGGGTTTGGGCACAAAACCCAAACGGATGCTTCTCGGAGGTCCTATGGTGGCTGTCAAAAAAAAGTGTGCAGACTTCACAAAGATCTGAGAAAAAGAAACAAAAACTTGGGGGGAATCATGGTTCGGGCCAGAAGCAGTAATAAGTGTTTAAGAGAAGTTTATCCGTGCGGGACATCTATTAGGGGGGCTGTATGAACTCCGCTAGGCCGCGTCGGTTTTCTTGACGGATTGGGGGTGGATGGTAGTGGGCTATGTTGCCGCCGAAAAATCGTGTGTGAGCCGGGACTAAGGAAGCCTGACAACTTTCGGCCGAAGGTTTTCGCACGGGAGCAGGTTATGAGAGGGGCCGAGGTCTTAAAAACCAGACAGTGCCGTGCCCTGAGGCCGTTGAACCAGGAAAGCCGGCAAACCAGATTGTGAAAAAGGGGACGTAAAAAAAACCGCTGCGGAAAAAATGCCAAATCGTCTATCCTGCAACAGAATATCGAATTGTGATCTCTCTCACACGGATGAATGAGAAAAAAGGGCAACGGTTCAGAATGTCCAGGGTTTGGGGCCGGGAAGTGAGGAATTGTAGCGAAAAGTGGGGCTAAGTCCACAAACAAGGACTTCTGAAGTACGGGGCAGGAGGAAAAGGCACCGCACCTTGTCCTGTGAGAAGAACTTGGGCTTAACTGTCGGGAAAAACCCAGCGGCGGACAAATTTGGGGAAGGGCAGCCAGACAAAAACTTGACGTCTGACTGGCCGCCAAGACAGAACAAGCAACTGACAACTGCCACCTCGAACGACTTGAGAAACGGGCTCGCTAAACGAAAAGTAAGGGAAGGCAAGATAAACAGGCGAGGATACCCGGAGGAGGGGAAAACAGGAGAAACATCAAATTGGGGTGACAGAAGAAGGCGATTCATGGGCCGAAAGTCGGACAAGGTTAAACGCATAAAGCAAGTCTAAAAGAAGAAATCGTGGGGGGGGGTTGTTAACCACCATGCTAAAAAAAGGCATGGAAGGTCACGCCGAGCGTAACAAGGAAAATCCATAGGAAAAAAGCAGACAGACCACCACGAACACCGCAATAGAACGGAATCTCTCTCCGCCGCGATAAAACTAAAGGGAACTCCCGAGGATTTGAAGAGAGGGGCAAGAAAACAAAGAAAGCTCTAGGGGGAACCACTATGCAAAAAGGTTATTTTAAACCTTGCAGCATGGAAAAAAAAAGGTATATAAAGATAGTGTTACCCAGGGGATACGCCATCTGCGGCGAGGAGAAGATTGTCTCTCCCAACAAAAAACCTCGTCCAGCGTGTCGGCGAGATTGAATTCAGCCATGGGAAGGAAAGGATGACTTGAAAACAACGGGGTCTAGGCGAAGGAG
>Ga0179591_1228595_pt1 | contig 14696 bp, 14 predicted proteins | sample CZOMad2_1_08_16f_FD_182891 | JGI IMG/M metagenome (GOLD analysis project Ga0179591, IMG submission 182891) | Vadose zone soil fungal communities from Angelo Coast Range Reserve, California, USA - CZOMad2_1_08_16fungal (PacBio error correction) | ecosystem: Environmental > Terrestrial > Soil >...
GACCTTCAGGCGAAAGGAGGCTGCTCCTTACATTCAAACCGAGCTGTATTCCAAATCTGGGACGGCCACGTTGAGTGATCGGAACGGGGTCAAAAAAGAAGGGGGGAGGGGGAGTGAGGACAGATCGGTTCTGTGTGGAGCTACTGGAAAGAATCGCCCAAAGAATGGGCCCTCTTGGTTCCGATGGTCTGTTGATCAAACTTTCTTCCGTCGAGTGAATTTTTTTGCTACATGTGGTGGGTCAGCGGTAAAAACACCCCAACTGGGTTGGTAAGGGAGACGGTCCTCCAATCGCAACCCGAGGCTGGCAGATTAATGTAGAGCTCGTCCTGGAGCCTGAATTTCATTGCGTCATCGCCTTAACCGTTACAGTGGTGAGACCTCCACTCCCTATGTTCCCTCTTTTCAGTGGAAATCAAGTCAGATTGAGTTGGCGCAAACTGGTGCGAAAGCGAACTCCGAGAGACTTTTATAATAAGACAATTAACGCAACCCCTGCTCGACGAGGAAAAAATTGGCCGTCTTCCAGCCAATGCTTTTTAGGTGTTATAATACAAAGGGAGGAAAAACAGCCGCGATTCCGAAGATACCTACGCAGCCCCACTGATTCCTTTGGGTGAGCGGGGTGCGAGGCATGTCCCGGGAATGGACTTTTGCGCTGGATCAAAAATCCCTGACACAAACAAGACCCGAGGCAGAGGGTAATTGTTCGGGTTCCGCGAGAGCAAGGTTAACATTATTCTGTAACTAGAAAGAAGGGCTTAACTAGACACCGTGATCGAGATCGCCAAATCAATAAAAAAAAGGGGGGGTCGCGGACACTGATGCCCCGTTTTAATGGGATAGAGCCAGTTCCGAGCATACCGTGGGTTCCGGTACACATCTTTCGGGAAATGTGCGTCCATTATGATATGAACTAAGGACAAAAATCCGCTTGAGCTCCGATAACAGACTTTCAAAGGGGGGTGATAAGAAGCAGCAGTTTAAAGGGGAAGGTGGCTGCCTTTTAGGTGAGCTTTAAATCGGGGAGCTTTTAAAAGTAAGCTTGTTAGGGCCCTTGGGAGGGGCCGGCGGGGTACTGAGACCACGTGGAGTGATCTTTTTAGTCACCAGGTTCTGCTTGCCTTCAAAAGGCCCTGAGTGGGCATGGATGGCATAAAAAGCCAGACTACAGGAGCATTGTCGTCCAGTGTTATAAAATAAAAAGAGTCGTCACTAGCCGATAAAAGGAGGGGAACCGAGACCTCGAATTCTTCACGAGCCGGAGTTTCCTGGCCAGGGGTCTGGGCAGCCGGGAAAAAGGCATGGGGGGCATCCCCACAAGTGGTATGTTCGAGAAGAGAGCTAACGTTACAAAAGAGGGACACTTGTTTAAGTGGGTGCCGGGAACTCTTTTATAAAGGGAGGCCTTTTATATATGAGGACGAGGGAGGTGCCTCTAAGCGCTAGGCCGATAGGCGATAAGGACTCCCCTGTGGGAAGCTAAAGTCACACGGAACCACACAGCTGCGAGACCCCCCACTCTCAGGCCTGTAACTTCTGACACAACATGATCAAGATAGCATACTAAACGGTTTGAAAAGACACTCGCAAGCCGTTTCACAGGATTCGCGAGAGGACCGCGCAGCTCTCACTGTCGGTGGGGGGGGGGGTCGTATTACCTTAGGCCTGTATTGTTCAGCGCCTAGGGGGTCCGTGTGTGCGGGGCACCAGGGCAGTTCCTCAAAAGATCTGAGGCTTGAAGAGGATTGCAGTCAGATCCAGCGTGTCGATGTCAGCGAACGGAGCCTTAGGGGCGACCTCGAACTACACCAGGCCGCGACTGGAACAAGGGGGAATCGCGTCAGGAAGAAAAGACTTCGGAAAAGTGGGCGGAGTGAATTCAAGCTCTGGGGAGAGAAGGCAGTGACTCTTGTTCTTTCTAAATCTGGGTGGGGGGGGAATTCAGGTCAAGTAACGCTGCAGGTTTCGCGTATGTGCATATCCTTTCTGAGACCCCCTGCACGGAGGTGCTCATACAAATGGTGAATAGGGGTGTGTCCTGAGGGGGGGAGCTTTATGTTAGAGACCAAAGGGTCGAGTTTGAGTGAGGGGAGAAAGGAAGCTGTCAGTCAGCCAAAAAGAGGGCTCATACGTGTCGGGGTCGGTAGGCAGAGTAATGGAGAACGCCTATCAGGGGAAGAAGCATTCACTTTTAGTGGAAACTGGCACAGTAAGTCCTACACGTTTGAAAACTTCTTGAGGGTCTAACAAACTGGAAAAGAGGGGATCGCAGACCAGGAGGCTAGGGTCAGTGCGGGAATTCTGGAAAAATCCGTGCAAACCCCAACCGCTGAGCAGAAATGTCAGCGATCGGACAAAGCGTGAGTGGGTCAGGGGCGTCTGAGAGGATGCGGGACAGAGTACATTCCTTCCACTATAAGGGGAAAATCACAGTAAGAGGGCCGTTGCACGCCCAGGGGCGTCTCTATAAGGTCCAGGAAATCGGTACCCTAGACGGTTTTCACTCGTTGTGTCAAGGAGAAGGCCTAGGAAAATCGCGGCGCAAAACAAGGAAAAAACTGGGGGGGGAGAGGAAAAATAGGGGGGAGTGGTCATGTGTCCCGGGTTTCACTTACCCAATTTGAAAGGCGTGAAGACTTGGGGTAGCCTGCTGGCGCGCGCTGGCTGACGATCTTGAAAGTTCGTCGTTGAACGGGGAATGCTGAGAGGGTTGCAGATACAAAAAGGGCTGTCAGATTCAATATGGAGCGGCTGGGGAGGGTGTGCAAGGCATTGCACGACTTCCGGGAACCTATCCAGTGGGGTTCTTGCCCCATGAAAGAAGAGGAGAAGAGTGTACTTCCATTGTGGGTATGGACGAATTTTTAACTGGCTTATTGGGCGTTTCAAATTCCAAAGAAGTTATCTGGGGGGGGAAGAGAGTTCAGAACGGATAGGTGGATCTAAGGAACTCGTCATAAACCCTCAACTCTACCGACGTAGGAGCAACAATCAGTGGATGCTTGGCATCTCACACTGCCATAATTCGAAGCCGTGTGAAACGGTTTAACTCTCCCTATAAACACAAGCATTACTCACATATGAAGAATCTTGAAGAGGAAAAAAAGCAGCGGGAATTGGGGCTCGTAAGGCGAAATGGAACAGCACGGGCTGAGGTCTGGCAGGGGACCGGGTGAGGCACACCAACGCCAAGAACTCGCACGACGGATAACTTAGGACAGTATACCTATGCGAAAAGACTACAAAGTACTCGGGGGCTAATGAAATGACTTGCACGCATTCCAAGTGAATTCAAGGCCTGGTGGCGGCGGCGTCAGCTAGACGTAATACATGTGGCGAACGCGGTCATTGACGGAAAGGCAGGAAGAAGAATTTGGGGACGCAAGGAACGTTGGATGAGTGCATCTGCCCGGTAGATGCAAAGGCTTCCCAGGACCCTCACGTAAAGAAGGAGGCGCATCACCCTCAGTCCCTAAATTGATAGATGTGAGTTCGTGGAGCAATAGCGAAGTCGGGTTTTAGAAGGAGAGGCGTGTTTTGGGGGGTGTTGGTTTGGGTTTTTTTGGTGGGGGGGGGGGGGTTTGGTGGGTGTGGTGTGGTGGTTGGTGTGTGTGGGGGGTGGTGGTGTGTGGGTGTTTGGGGGGGGGGACCACCGGCGGGAAAGTAGCGATGGTGATCTCGGACGGGCAAGGGGGGGGAGTTGTCGCATGGGTTCAGGGTGCGGGTAGCGCAAAAGAGGGGTACTCAGGATCGCTAACTCATAGCGGCCATGAGGCACGAGAGCTGGTAAACGGTATAAAAAGTCCTCAGGAAACAGGGCACACGGAGCGGGAGTGCGAAGATGCCCTGGTCTTGGGGTGGGATCGGGAGATAGTGGTGGGGCCAGGAACGGTGTGACTTTCCAAGAGGGGAGGGTAGGCATGACAGCCCATGAATATGGTAAATACCCGAGAGGGGAAAGTAACAACATCTACTAGGCCGAGGGGAGAAAAAGCTCTCGCGTAAGGGGGTGAAGGAAGGCGGAGATATAAAAATGGGTGGCGTAATTAAATGGCTTGTTGCGGAGTGCAAGCAGCAGAGAAGAGGGGGGGGAAGGGCCTCCTAGTTGGGAAGCCAACCAATATAACTGGGATCCTGGGGAGAATGAAGAGTCAGACATTACCGCAAGGCCGACTAAGATTCGGGGGCCTTACCCGGGAGCTGAGGGGGATAAACCAGGTCGTGACGCAATCGGCGTGGAGTCTGAGATTGGCGATATCAACAAAGGGGAAAGTCTTCTCGGTAGGAGAAGGCTTTATAGAGGGTGTCTGACGGACGATAATAATGGGGAAAAGAAAAGGGCATCAGCTGGGGAAGGGGGGAACAACACGGTCTGTCGCCAGGGCTGACCTGAAAGCGAAAAGCGGGAGCTTTTCTCCAACCAGGTGCTTATGTCGGTCTAAGAGAGAGTCACTAAACGGGGTCGGTCAGGGTCCAGGGGACTGCGTTCACGCATCAGGTTCAAATGAGGCTCGGTCTGGGGGACTCGTGTAAAATAGTGACGAGGTGGGGGGTGTGTCCGGGCTGTGGGGGCTGCAGAAAAACAGAGCCTGGCTGTGGGAATTCACTAAGGAAAATACCACCTGGCTAATTTGGACCTGGGCGAGAAGCGTCGCAGAATGATTTTTGCAGGATGTCAGAGAAAAAACCGGGGCAACCAACCCGGCCTTTTTGGCAGCATCTGCCGGGGGGGGAGATTTCGGAAGCAGGTGGGGGAGCTCAGGGGGGTTACGTCTCATGGAACGAGCAGTGGTAAAAACATTCTTTATCGCGAAACCAGTTGGGCTTCATCGACGCAGGAGAGGAAAAGAGTAAGAGAGGTCAACAGATTTAGGAGGGGATGGGAGTAAAAAGCTTCACACAGGAATGACCTATCATCTCTAGAAATTCCGGAGAACACGCCCGTGAGATCGAGGATCCAAAGAAGCACAGCTAGGGTTGAAATGGGGCAACCTCAGGGATAAAAAACCGGGTGTAGGTAAGGTGTGCCACCCGCCTGTATCAAAAAGGTCCGAGTTCTAAGATGGGGGGGGAGGGATAGTTCACCAGGGTTTCAACCTAACTGGGGACCAGAGAGTCCTGGTTGGGGAAAAGACGTAGGATGAAATCACAGACGAAAAGAGTAATGCACTGTTTTAGATTCATATACTTTAGTCCCTATCTTACGAAAGAGGGGGAGTATCATTGTCAAGAATGGTCCATTTCAGACTATAGAAGGTTAATTAATCGGCTAGGGACAGAAACAAAGTATTAGAGGGAAAATAAGTATTCGACTTAGGCGATCGGGGGGGAGGAGAAATGGGCATGAAGTTAACGGGATTTTCGGCGAATTTTACTAGAAAATTAGCATGTCTCGCAACGGAAGGAACGAGGGGGGGAAAGGACCTTAAGCGGCTGTTTTATCGACGTGAAGGACAAAGAAACGGAAATGGGGAGAATGGGGTTAAGAGGTGAAAGACGGAGTACGGCGCCGTTGTGGGGTGAGCATCCTTTTCGACAATGGAAGTACCAAACGGGGAGCGCTTGATGACTCCATCGCACAGAATCTGGAAGAGGGGGGCATCTATCTAACGAAGGACTGTTATCCTTCAAGTTAGATAGCGGCGATATACGACTAAGGAAGGGAAGGGACATCCGCACAGGGGTTCATATTTGGGGGACGACATTCGTGCAGGCGGGCACGACAATGGTGTTACTCACTCTCAAAGCAGTACCTGTTCGTGGAGGGGCATCTGCAACACTGCAGAAGAAAAAGGAGTCTAACTCGAATCAATATTGACAGGTCTGGGACACCAGTCGGCGATTGTAGACAGAGATAGGGGACCAAAAAAAAAGTAACACGCTCAGGACATGAAACACCTGAAATGAATGGGAGCTGGATGAGTCATTCAACGAAAAAGGGAGAAGAAAAAGAGGGCGGGGAGCCGACAGAAAGCAACCGCAAAGAACCAAACGGGGGACCCGGGGCTGGGTGGGAAGCAAACGGGGGCCAACGGAGGGCGGCTGGGAGCTGTTGCGGGGGAGAGGACGGACGGTGCGGGGGGGACGACGCCAGGGAGGAGCTGCCGACAGCTTGAAGAGGGGGGCGGGGGGGGGGGAGGAAGAGAGGGCCGGTGGCAGGTGGGGGGGGGAAAGAAACAGCGCCGGAGGGCCCAGGATGGTGGCTGGAAGAGGAGCGTGAGTGGTGGAGCGGAGGAGGAAACCCGGAGGGAAGGGGGGGAAGGTGGGTACCCCGAGGGGGGAAGGGTAAAAAGGGCGAAAGACGGGAGGAAGAGGTGGAGGAAGGGAAGAAACTGAAGAAAGAGGGAGCAGGAAAGGGGACTCATCGAAGAGGGAAAGGGGAAGAAAGGGGGTGCGTGGGTGAGGAGGGGGAAAAGAACAAGGTGAAGGGGGAGGTGGGGAGCGGGGCCCGGAAAGGGGAAGACAGTAGGGGGGCGGGGATGGGGGGGGAAAGACGAAAACGGCTTTTTGGGCAGTGCTCAAAGACAGTAAAGACACCCGCTGCCCTAGTCCAATAAGGGAAAGCGGGTCGAAAATAATCTAGGGGAAAGTATTCTGGGGAAGCATTCATCAGAGGAGAGACAAGAAGTGGATCGAGAATCGCCCAAGCGGAATACACTTGGTCTCCAGGAAAATAGGGATACTTGGGGGGAAAAAGAGGCAAGACAGGACAACATTGCCGGATACGTGTTGTGAAAGTGCTAAAAATGTGCAGGGCCCCTGGTGAGTGAAACATTAAGAAACGAGTACTAAGAAAAAGCAGATAAAAGCGAGGAGAAGAACAACTTTACCAAAACCGGGGGGGACCGGAGGAAATAAAGTACCAAAGAGTCACGGTGTTTAGACAAGGGGGAATCTGGACTGAGACCGGTAAAGGTAAAGAATCTGAGGAGGCAAAATTTCTTGATTCTCGCGTGTCCGGCCCCTAGGGAGGGATAGGGGGCTGGTCCAACAAGAAGACGGGCCCTTACGATCTCTAAGCTGGGAGGTCTCTACATCCAAAGGGGGGCATTTCGGGGTAGACCGTGGGGGGGACATGAAAGCGGCTGGAACTGAGACATTGGGATGACCAAGGTGGAGAAAACAAAGCGACCAGCTAGCTCGATGTTGATACGTATCAGACGGAGTTTTTCTTGCCCGGCCTGGGTCATGCCGGGAAAAAAAAACGGCAGGGGCATCAGAAAACAGTACGGGGGTAGAGAAAAGAAGCGGGCAAAAAGACTGGGTTAAGGAACCTGAAAAAAAATTCTTTAGAATGAGGAAGGGGGACCTTTTGAAAAGAAGGGGAGCTGAGTCTGCAAGCTAGTGCTAGGCCTATAGGGGGAAGAAAAAAAAGATTGGACTCTACCAGTCCAAAGGTAAACCATCTTCTGCTAAAAAAACAAGGCAGGGGGAAGAGAAATCGAAGAGCGCATCTCGGCGGGTTTGGGTCCAACACGAGAGACGGGGATACACACTAATTGAGGCTATGAAATAGAACTCGGGCGTTGTGAGGTGGGGGGGGGGGTCTTCAGGCCTCGGGCCGGAGGGAAGCGGCCGCTGGCAAAAGGTCGGGCCAGGGACGCCAGTGCCTCAAACATATAGGGTCAATGCAAACGATGCGGGGGAAGGAGCAAAAAACCCATAGATCAGCGCGGGGATCGGTCATGAGGGGAGGGGAGACGACGCCACAAAAGCCGCGTACTTGGGCACGGGCAGAGGGAGGGGAATGCCGTTTAAAATCCCGGCGAGGGGAGAAGGAGGAATCAACGGAATCCCGGAAGAAATTCGTCGGTGATGTGAAGAGGACTGGGGTGTTAGCACCGGGCCCAGGCCGACAGGGCGAGGACTCGCATGAAGGAAAAGCCGCAGCAGGGCGCTGGCAGGGGGTAATGTGTTTGGACCTTCGGTATTGATAGGTGAAATCACACCGTGTAGCGGGGGGGGGTATTATAGAGGAAAGAACACCATTTTTGGGGCGCAAGAAGTGTGCTTGGGGTCTTTGGACTAGGACATAAAAAACCAGAGAATGGTTCATCAGTGAGGCCCGGTTAGGTTACGGTGTACCTAGGGAACAGGCGGGGACCAAACCTCTTGCGGGTTCAGTCCCAGAGAGAAAGGCAAGCAGCGCTTAGAGGAAAGGACTCAATGAGGGTGCAGTAGGTCCTAATTAAGAGAAACCAACCCATATCAGGGAATCAAGATTTTCCGAGGGGAAGATGACCTTTGTCAGGAATCGCTCGTACCGGCGGTACACGAGGAGGGAAAGACGAACCGGTACCGGTTGAAGGACGAACATCTCGCGCAATCATTGAAAAAAATGTTGATTTACCAAGGGGCTGATGTTGAAAACCGCGTGGGGGTCAGCAAAAAGGGAAAAAAGAAGCACCAACACACAACGGAGAGTTAAAAGAGGAAGGGGAGGGGGTTAAGGACCAATTTTTAGGAACCACAAACCGAACCGGGGAAAGGCTACATTGCCCTGACTGAGTCGCTGGAGCAGGAAGGAAGATACGGTCCGTGTAAAATAGGGGCAAACCTGGCGATGTCGAGGGAACTAAAAACGGGTCAGCTCTGAGGCAAGATTTCTCTTAAGGTTGGGGTTACTGGCCGGAAAAATACGGCCTACAAGTAGCAAGGGAATAAAGGGAAGAATCGATTGCCCGGAGGGGGGTGGAATCAAGCAAATCAGGGTTGGCACGGAAGGGCAGGCTTAAGTAACTAAAGACTATGACGGGGGAAGCTGATGAAAACAGGGAAGGTAGGGTTATCTATGACGGAGTCCTAAACAGAAACCGGACACGGTATGAAAAAAGCTTGGGTGCGGGCGGAAAGAGGCCTGACCTAAAACCGCAAAGAAGGGGGTAAATCCGAGGAGAAGAATCAGGACTCACCAAAATATTCGCTTAGGATCCTCCTACTCGATGTGGCGGACGGGGGAATTCAAGAATCCTCTACCTCCGGAGTCATGGCAAGGGATGCCACCAAGCCCGAAGACGCGAACGACAGGAGAAATTTCCGATACGGATTCATTCTCGACCGTACAGGCTAGTTAACGTCAGTGAAAATCAGAGCCAACAAGTCGATGGCGGGGTAGTCGGCTCTCCTACATAGGGGCCAGAGTAAGCGAGGAAAGCTACTTAATTTATCATTGTACTGCCAACTCAATGTAAAAAGAGAAGGGGACGCTAGGTGGGAGCAGGAAAAAAAAGTTGGAGAAGCTCTAATTCAGCCGGCGTGACCATACATAGGAAAGACGGCAAAAAGACAAGCCCCACCCACCGCCCAGAGAGGAGGGAAGGGAGGTCATTCTCGTCAGTGGTGATAACGATATAGGGGTTGGGGGGGAAAACAAAGTTCTTATAAGGGGGGAGGTCGAGGAATGAATTGTGGGGAGGGGTAAGAGTTGGGACAGTGGGGAAATGGACGGGCAAAGAGGTGGCGACTAGGACCTAGCGCCTAGCGCCAGGAGGGACTAATAAGTTATCAAAAATGGCTCGATTTTAACTCACGTAGAAGAAAATCATTGTGAAAGTTCGAAAAAGTCCTGGGGTTTGCGTCAAGGGGAATATTTTCAAAGAACCCAAACTGTTTTGTAGGGAGAGACTTATAGGGGGAAAGTAAACAGCCCAGCAAGGTGGCCTCCCCATCCACGTTTTCTCGGGTAACCTAGAAAGTCTAATGGTCCGCGTTGAGAAAGAAGGGCAAGAGGGACACGGAGTTTAAGCCGTCGGATATGATACCAGTCCGAAAGGTCAATTTGAGGTGGCTGTAGGACTTTGATACATCTAGATCTAGTGGGGAGGGCCCCGAGAGGTTTTTGAATCACACCACTATAACGCAAGGGACCGTTCTCTTGACCTCGCAGAAAAAAGGCAAGGCCTTTCGTAGGTTACCAAAGGTATCTAGTCCAATATCCACAGGTAAAATCCGCCATGCAGTGGTGGGGGAATTAGGCAGGACTGGGGAGGAGAACCAGATACAGAGGGTTAGCTAAAAAGCGGGATATCTTTGGGGGGGGATCTTAGAAAGAAAAATGGAAGAGAAAGGGCCAAGCTTGGACAGATGGGACAAGCACTGTCGGCCATGGCGAATTATGCTGGGAAAAATTCGAAGATTGGGGGTCCGGAGAAGGCATGGCTTGGAGGATGGGGGGGAGACTCTAATACAAGAAACGGTGGAGTGGGGAGGATGACTGCGTCCCTGGCGACAGAAAAGGGTCACGGAGAGATGGCTGCCGACGAGATTTAAAGCTTTACTAGGGTTGTTGTCCGGTCGGGTGTGATAGCAGCGCCCCACCAGGGCAGGTTTACAGGAAGATAGTAAACAGTGATCATGTTGAACGGGGGTGAGAAACTAATCTTCGGATCCGGGCTGTGGGAAGCTGTGAGTTCTGAAAAAAAGAAACATCTACAAAAAGAAGGGTGAAATCCGGTCCATAGGTTGGGGTCTAGTAGTAAAGACAGGGGGCAGCGCAGTGAACCTGGAGGGGTGACTAACGAAACATTAGAAACACGAGAGGCGGATCAAATTTGCCCAGAAGAAGGACTTCTCGTCCCAATCGGTTAAATGAGGAGGTATAAGCGCTGCGAGAAATCTCGCGTTCAAAATGCAGGAGCCAGGAACTTGAGATGGGTCACACAGAGTTCCCACGACGGGTTGGCTATGGAGGGAAATAAAGGGGAAACAAACGGTGGTAAATCCGGTGTGGCCACACGGTAAAAAACAACGAGACAATTAAGCAGGTTTCACGGATGACAAGCTTGTCAGCGTGCCATGGGGAAATAGCAACTCAGTTCCCCAGAAGGAAAAGAGAAAGGCCCCCGGTCAGCGGACTTTTACTGAAATAAGAAGGTGATATCATATCAGGGTAGGAATTCATGAGGTAATGGTTAACCTAGGGCCACATTTCGCCAGCCGAATCGGGAAGAAAGGGAAGGAATCTCTCAGAAAACACACAAGGGGGGATGGACTAGATTAATTACAGGAAGAGAGATGGGAGGGGCGCCATTCCAGGGGAACGGAGCAGTTTAGGAGAAATGGAAGACAAGTCTCTGGCACTCGCAACGGCTGTATTAAGGAGTTGGGCAGTGCCTCTTACGAGGGGGGAACGAAGGGAGGATAGTGAACCCAGGGAATGAAGAAGTGGGCCTATTGAAAAAGAAGGGTCCTGGGAAATTTTTTTCTGATTTCACACTACTCCACCCGGGGGATCATTTATTGCCAGGATCGAAAATAGAAGAGGGGGGGGGGGGGGGGGGGGGGGGGGGGTGGGGGGAGAGGTGTGTTAGGGGAGGGGGTGGACAGATGGAAGGTGCTGGGTGGGGTGTGGGGGGGGGGGGGAAGGGTGGGAGGGGTGGGCGGAGAGGAGAGGGAGAAGGAGATCGAGGGAAGGGGGGGCGATGTTGAGAATGTAAGAGGGAGCTAGGGTCGGGAGGAGGGGAGATGAGGAGAGGTTGGTGTTAGGGGGCTTGGTGGGGTTCGTAGGGGGGGGGGGGAAAGGTGGGGGAGGGAGAGAGAGAAGGGTAGGGAGTGGGGGGGTGGAGAGTAGGGGGTCGGGGGAGGTGCGGGGAAGGGCGAGGTTGTGGGAAGGACGGAGAGGGGCGAATGGAAGGAAGAGGGGGGGTGTCAGCAAGGGAGGGGGAGGGGGGTGGGGGTCGTCATCTGGTGGGGGGGAGGAGCTGGGGGACTAGTACTCAGATGGAGGCCTTCGCCGCACATCTGTTCATCGCGGGGGCGGGGATGCCTGTTTCATGGGGTGCTGTATTACTGGGCTGTACAGAGTCGTGCCTGGTGGTGTCCTTTGCCCCTGGGGTCCTCTGCGGTGCCGCTTTACCTGCTAAAAAATTGTGAAGAAAAAGCAGTCAGGGAGGAAAATCCTCACTTGTGCTCCACGCGTCAAATGTTAAAACTTGGTTCTTTCATTGAAAACGGACCAGGAAACACCTGAGGCTAACTCTAAAACCAATGTGGAAAATCGCGAACCAGGCGGGAGCGGGGGGAAGACATCGAACCACAGCCTTTACGTAAAGATGAGGAGAACAGACACCTGAGAAGGGGTAGAAACGATTCAGGTCACATGAAAACGGGGGAAGATTGTTGGGTCGATGAAGGTAAAAGCCCGGGACACAACCCAAAGAATAGGAACGTGGTAAAAGCGGGACGGCCGCAGGGAGGTAAGGGGAGGGAAATGCAGGAACGATCTCAACTTAGAGGTACAAGTCGGGGTAATAGGTAGTCTCCAAAAAAGGAGAGGGCGTACGGAAATGAACGATGTGGGGGGAAGATTAGTCAGGGCCTTGACAACCATAAAAGGGGGTGGTGGTGACTTGAAAACTCAAAGGGATGGCTGCCAATGTGGGGTAACCAAGATCGAAGAAGGGGGAGAATACAAACGCCGAACAGCAGGTTGAAAGATAAGGAAATAAGGGAACCTGGGGGGGGGGAAAAGAAGAGAGGGAAAGCATAGTTTCCGAGGGGGCCGAGGCTTCGTGGAGAAGGTGGGCTGGAATCTAGACTGGTGTAAAAAGGGATATCTTGTATGTTCCGGGGGGAGTGTCAAGAGGGGCCGTAGCAAGATACTTGTAAAAATGGTGGATGGGGCAGAAATATAAGTTCAAATAAACAAATCCTGGGGCAGCTGAACAATCGTTGAGTGGAAAGGGACAGCGCCAAGACAGGGGCATTTCGATGGGGGGCTAAGACAAAAAACCCCACCAATAAAAATGCGTTGGAGAAGAATTCCGTCTGATCACCCTCTGGGGCTCGGGGTAAAGATAATGGGGGCAGACTGGGAGAAAAGGATGGAGCTTGCACGGGAAGAATTTTCGGGAAAAGCTCCTTGAACCAGATATACAGGGGATCAGCACCAACGTGTGTATGGGCTATCGCCAAAAAGAGTAGAGGTGGAGAACAATGGAAGGTGGTCACGGGGAGGTTGCAGTACACATAGAGGGGGGGCCAACGGATTTGGGGGCCGTTGATACCACTTGATGACAATATCGTATGAGAGAGGACAGAAATTCGAACCTATTGAAAACTAAAATTCACGGCAAACACGGGACCACCCAGTATATCCCAACTGGAATGACTGTCCTAGTGACTCACCATATCGAAAAAGACTACTACCGGTGTTGGGAAAAAACAAAATAACTAAGGTGATCACATAAAGGGAAGTCGCTAGCTGACTCTATCCAGCCTCTCACTGGGCCAGGGTTGAACTGGGTTGGTGAGTCGTGCCAAAAAGTGCACGTGGGAGGGTGAATCAGGGGGGAAGCTTGCCCGGAGGGCGCTGCTCACGGCAGTTCCTGAGAAAAAAACAATATCTGTCCGCGGCCAGAGGGGGGCGAGTCAATGCGCAGAACGGAGCTGGGAATTAGGAAGCAGGAAGGAGGGCGAGAAGGACTCCCAAATTCCGATACTCCCGGTCAAGTACGAGGTACAGTAAAGTGGAAAAAAGCAGGCAGTGACTGGTCTATAAAGACGGAGCTCTTAAATTCACTTTTTATGTCGTAGTACGGGGTGGGGGTGAGAGAAAAGGGCATGCCCACTCAGTTGGTCATCGGAGTGTACGCTCCGGAAAGAAGACACAAGTCCCTAGTCGGTCGATCAATATTTGTTGGGGTTTTTCCGCTGGATTTTGAATCTGTAGTAAAGACGTGTTTAAAAGGAGGGTGGTGGGGGAAAGGAGGCATGAAAGCTCAGAAAGAAAAAGTCTGGTTGAAGAGGGTGGTGGGTCGGGGGAGGTAAAAAGTCATAATAAAAAACAAGGGCAGCAGCTCCAAGAAAGGGGGAGTGGACTGGGGGGGTGGGGGTGGTTTTGGGAAAGAAGAAGGCACAAGGTTACCAAAGCAAAGAGGCGGTAGGAGTTAAAAATCAAAGTACGGCAATCGCTCTGTTTAAGAAAAGGAAAGAACGGAATTGGCAGGGGGAGTGCCGTGGAACACCCACCTCGGTGATCCGCCATCAGGGAAAGCGAGACGTACCTGTTGAGGTCATGATTGATACCTCGGTACCTGGCCGTCCAAGAAGTTAAAAGACAGAAAGTGACAAGAGTGGGGAGCTCATAGAAGCGCGCAGCAGGTCGGCGAGGAAAAAAGTCTGATTTGTGTCCGAAGAAACAACGCGTGTTCAGAACGAAGTGGACATGCCATAGTAGAGAAAACAAAAAACAACGGGAAGGGGGATAAGAGGATGGTCAGGACTTGGCGGACCCACGATTGGTACCAAAATCCTGGGAATCCCTCTACATGGACAATGAGGCCGCGGCGGGGGGGAGCACTCGGATAACCTGTTCCTTGGAAATTCTGGTCTGGCAAGTTCCGAGTTCTACTGGGACGAGAAAGGGACGACTTACAATATGCGGCTTCTAGGGTTGGGGTTGGTCACGGAGAAGGGACTACTGGTTACAGCCGTGCTGTCTCCGGACGAGACGAATTGGTTCCAGAGGGTTTTAAAGGAACTCCAATCTTTGGGAAAAAATTAGGGTCACGGAACAGTACCCAGCTGGGAGCTAGGATCTTCTACTGTGGGGGGGAGCTATTGCCTCGTCCCTACCCTAAACAGTAAAATAGGATCCCCAGCCAGGTTGGTCTAAGACATGACCTAGGAGAGCGAGAAAAAAGGGGGGGGGGACTCAAGATAAAAACTACAAGCAGGAAAACACCAGATTTTTT
>Ga0179591_1167953_pt1 | contig 14694 bp, 16 predicted proteins | sample CZOMad2_1_08_16f_FD_182891 | JGI IMG/M metagenome (GOLD analysis project Ga0179591, IMG submission 182891) | Vadose zone soil fungal communities from Angelo Coast Range Reserve, California, USA - CZOMad2_1_08_16fungal (PacBio error correction) | ecosystem: Environmental > Terrestrial > Soil >...
CAATCAAATGAAGTTAAGAAATTCGAACTAAAGAGGTGGTCATAGGAAATTTGGTTTGACGCGCGGCACACAAATGATCAGAACGAAACTGAGATGTTAGGGGCGCGTGGGCTAGGCAGCATCGGGAGACATTCTGGGACTCTACGTTGACGGGGATGGACAATGGGTTGCGTCGCGAAAAGACTTTTGGGAAACTAAGGTGGTGTGTCTGGCGCCTGGGTGCGGATGCGCGCAGCATATGCCGCAGCCGTCTACTGCTTTAAAACGGAGAACTGTAAGCGCGCTGCTTGGAAGGTATGCGAGAAGAGTCAGCGGTCGGGGGAATGGGAACAAAAGACGTCGTCTTCAAAGAAAGAAAGTGTGGCGAAAGGAAGCCCTATAGAAAAGGGGGGTGGGCTCGCTGGAAAGGGTCGCCTCAATGGTGGCGGTGACCGAAGCATTCGGTAACTCAGCTTTCCTGCATAGTTGGCGTCAAGGAAAAAGGGACTAAAAAGTCAATCCTGGGAACGACCTTGAAAGAAGCCCGAGACGAAATGGATTAAAGGAATTTTGGGGGGGGTCTAAGAGATATGACGGCAATGAATTATCCTCGCAGGTCGCGACATGGGTCATGCGGGCCTTTCGGCAGGGAGGGAGCTTCTCCTGCGAGGGGGGGGCGGCCTTAGAAAGCTTGGCCTTTTCGAAAATCAGAGTAAAAAAGCTAAGTGAAAAAACGGAGTTAAGACTGGGGGGCGTCAAAGAGTTGAGAATGAGCCTAAAGGAGATTAGGAGAGCGGGGCCTTTTCAGCCGGCAAGTCAAACTTCGTTCGGCTTTAGGAGATAAAAGGGATTTGCTCAACCAGGGAACGCGACCCCTGGGTGAACCGACTCGACACTGGTCGTCCGAGTACGACATCGCATGCCTTGGCGCGAGCTGCATCGGGGGGCACTGCTCGATTCAAATCCGCCTCTGCAGTAGCTAAAAAGACGTGACGATCTTCTTCTTTCGTCAAAGAAGAAGCGAGATGAAAAGCTTACTTAAACAAGTTTAAAAAAGGCACGGTTTCGGAACAAAAACTGTTGCCGTCGCCGCGCTTCTGGACAGGGCCACACCTGAATAAGCCGGAAAACGTTGCCGTTGTAGAAGGAAGAGAGAAAACGTGCGCTGAGGACAGGAAGACTCGCACTAGTTCTAAGGACTGGAGCATCAAAATTCCTGCAATTAAAGCCTGGGAATCCCTTGCACGAACTGAGGGAGGACCGATCTGAGAAAAAGCGACGCCGCCGATCGGGCAAAAAGAGGGCAAGAATGTCTATAGATGGTAAGGAGCCGGATTTAAAAGTCATAGAACAGCGGTGGTTCGGTCTGAAAAAGGACTCTCCAGTACAGCTAAGCAGAACAGGTCTTGGTGTGGGGTCAGGCGAACTGTACAAACGGCACACGATAAGTAGATCCTTGGACCAGGCTCAAGGTGGCAACCACCAATCCCAAAGAGACGGAGGTTCGTGTAAGGAAATGGTTAGCTTGCGGATGAAAAAATCACGGAAACGGCAATTTTTTTTAAAGTAAAGAAGCCTGGGGGTCGTAAGCGGAAACATCACGCTTGAAGGTGAGAGTTATTCTTCAAGGGGTTCGGGTGGGAAGGTATCGTGCGGGGATCGCAACGAAATGCGAATCGCGGGCATGACAAACGTAGCAGAAAAGGGACACAAGAGCCTCAAAACAGAAAAATAGAGATAGCTTGGGAACATCGACGGGAAAAAAATTGGACAGACGCGCCTTGTGCAAACAGGCGTTCCCCAAGCGGCACAATACCCCTTTAAGACCCGTTCCAAAAGAACACCACACGCCGGTGGATAAGAAAACTCAACGTGGGGTGGTGGGTTAAGGGCAAAGTAAACGGCCACCCGAAACAAGGGCCAGGGGGGAATGGATCAGTGAGGCAGTAGGGTCCGCGATTGTGATTGGAGAAAACAAAAAAAAAGACCCTTTCGGCGGGGAAAAGGATCATTCAGCAATGGTTAGGTCTTTTAGTCGCGGTAAAAGACACTCTGATCTAAGCAACAATAATTGTCGTCGACGTGGAAGAAGGTTGGAAAAATTGTCACCGATAAGGTAAGAGAGTAATCCTCGAGGAGGGGACCTTTCTCAGAGGGGCACTGTCACGAAGGAAGGGAGCGGGGGGGGGAAAAGTGGCCATCGCGAGGGATTGGAACTCCGCGCAGAACCAGGAGGATTGTTCAATAGAAGGGCCCTCGGCCTAAGACGGGGCGGGAGGTGCTGGGAACTTGACTTAGGGCTAAAAACTGAAAAACCTCGTCCACAGGAATACATGCCTGGAGAAAAATAAACCAGTACACAAATACAGCCCTGGCGAAGTCAAGACATCATAGCGCCGGGAGGCGATCGCATCATGAGGGAAGGCAGGGACTTGAATCAGTGGGCTGCGGCGCGGAAGCGCCCGGAAAGAAGGGCGACATGAGTTGGGGGGGCCGGGTGGTTGTTCGAGGAGTAGCGGATAAAAAGTCGTCAGGGATCCTCGAGTCAATTAACGGGATGGAATGTCTGAGGCGCGTGGGAGGGTGGGCGAGAATCGACTTAAGTTCCGAGGGACAAGAGTTGGGCAAGGTGGTCCAAACCTGTTGGAGAAGTAGCGGTCAATTGAAGGGTCTGTTTTGAGAAATGAGAGCGAGTGGAAAAACGAGCATACCGCAATCGAGGGTAACTAAAGGGAGAATTGTAAATCAAAGGTCCAAAACGCAATGGAATGGGGGCTGGGGCATAAGAAGTAAGTTAAATTTTCCTCAACGCCAAGAGGGGGCTTTTATTGGGAGGGTTCAAAAAGTTCGAGAAAAATAAAAACGGGACTGGCTTGGAAGAACTCAGTCGAACACCAAGACGCAGACCACGGGGGATTAGGGACGCTCTGAAACGCACTGCCCCCAAAAAATAATCGGCTCCTACTCTGGAAAAAGCCGGGTGCTCTATGCCTTCAAAACCGCCACGAAAGAGGATTAAAGCCTGTTTCGAGGGCTGACAAACATGAAGATGAGACGGAGAGAAGGGAGGCAGCGATAAGCGAAGATATGTGCAGAAGGGAGGTCAAAAGTTCAAAACACTCCCGCTATCGAAGTGCGATCAGTGCTGCAGAACCTGCCTACATGTTTATAAGAGCTCGCGCACGGAATGACAGTGGTGAAGGTCAATCCGCTTAGGCACAAAACCAGCAAAAAAAGAAATGCCACAAAATGAATAGGAAGAAAAGTCGCCACCGCGAGATTCAGGTAATTCAAACAAATCGAGGCAGGTTCAAATGGCGCACCAGATACGAGCACGGCGGTGCGCAGGGAGCGGCAGACTTAAGGAAGAAATGCGGGCGGTACAATTTGATACCACCTAGAGAATCGGCAGGACCGGGGGGCTTTGGGAAATGGCACGACTGGCTACATTAAAGAGGAACGTCCCGAAACTCAGTGGATTGAAACCGGTTGCCGAAACGGCCCGCGATAACTGTCAATTACCGGCTGGAAAAAAAAAGGAATGAGGAAACACCACAATCACCATCGACATCTCAAATTCTCAAAAAACGCGGCAATGGCCGCGCGGTAAGCGGAGGCCTTATCTTCAAGGAAGAAGCAAAGAAACGGCAAAGAAAAAAAAGAAGCTCGTCAACTCTTCTCTTGAAGGGAAAGGACCCTGAGCCAGGTCAGCTGCTTATTGGAACGTGGCGAAGCGTGCTCGTTCCCAACCGATACGCGGTCCATCAATTGGATAAAGTCCCGAAGAAATCGCGCGTCAAATCTTTAGGACCAACCATGAAAAAGGCGTCAAAAAACCTAAAAGAAAATCAGTGAAAGGAAGAATATAGGAATCTCACAACACAACTGATAGTTACAGAGTAGATTATTGTTGAAAACAGACGCTTGAACAGGGTGTGGACTAGTCATGGAAAAGGCAAGCAAGGAATGGAGGATACAACCTTGGATGGAAAAAACATCAGGAACGATGCGCAGATTCGGCCCGCCCATCAGAGGCAGGAAGGCGAGCGGTTCGCGAAAGAGAATATAGAGATCAAAGCGGGGAAATAGCCGTCTCGAAAGAGTCAGAGGAAGTGTGGGGGGGGGGGGGGGGGGGGTGTGGGGGGGGGGGGGGGGTGGGGGTGGTGGGGGGGGGGGGGGGGGGGGGGGGGGGTGGGGGGTGGTGGGGGGGACTTTTGGGGGGGGGGGGGGGGGGGTGGAGGTGTTGTGGGGGTTGTGGGGGGGGGGGGGGGGTGGGGTTTGGTGGGGGGGTGGGTGGCTCGAGCTCGCAGGGGCAGCGTGTTGTGGGAGACATATTGCGGGCTTAAAACTTGCTGACGAACGAAAAATTTGCCGGAGAGTGCATGAGCTCGGGACGGTTCGCAAAACGCAAAACGAAACAAATTCGGAAGCAAACCGGCTCAGGCGGGGGTAAAGTCAGCTACATCCAAAACGCCAGGCCAGGGCACCGAGTGCGAATATTTTTTGAGTAAAGTTGAAAGGGAAATTTAGAATCGTTCGGAATTGAAGTAACGAGCCCGCAAAAAGAACGTGAAAGCTGGGGGGTAGACACATCGGCGAAGAGAAAACGAAATATCAAGAATCTTGGCGCAGGAACAATCGATTCAGGTGCTCTTTCAGCTCGCCGCGGGCGGGGTAAGAGGCGTGTGGTTAAAACTGAAAGGCCAGCGCGCGCGACACCGAGACCCCTAGGAGAGCAAAAGAAAATTTTCTGCAGCATGATCGCAATGAGATCGCCGGATGGGGAAGACAGGAAGAGAGGACTAGTAACTACAGAGGATCAAACGCGCTAAAACAAAGAGGGACAAGGTTGGTAAAAATCCTCGAACGCAACTGAAGACGCGGCTGGGCCGAAGGAAACATTCTTAAGGGACTAGATTCGGGATAGGGTAGGTTAGGGGGGATGCCGGTAGTAAGAGGAATACCATACGTTAAGAAACTCATGGGGGGGGGGGGGGCGGCGGCTTTTCTAACTTTGCGAGGCAGACGGTCATATGGTGCCGAGGGGAAGGAGGAAACCCACAAGCAATCTACGGCAAGATTGGAATGGATGATTGAAGAAAAAAAAACATAGGATCCTGCCAGCAAAATTACCGGCGAGGAAACGTTTGACTAAAAAAGTCGGGGGGGCCGCTCGCATTAAACAGTGTCGGAGGTGGGGAGGCGGCATCTTATTGTCACTAAAGGCTCACAAAGGAAAAAACCCCCATCCACTTCCAGTCGCATGTCAAAGTCCACGTGGAGGGGTGCGGCGTCAAGAAGCAGAAATACTAAAACTCATGAACGAAGATGCCCCCAAGAAAAAACAAAGCGCATAAATATAATCGTCGTACAAATCAAAAGAGGGCCGAGAGAAGATGGAAAGAACAAAACCCAAATGATCAACGACACGAAGGGCGACCATAGACGGACTACGGCTCTGGCGCGGCTCCAAAGGGGTACAGACATCGGGCGCACTCATGACGGCGTCCGGGCGCGCGAGACTTCCGGCGATAGGATAGTCCTCCGTTCGGCATCAGGGAACATCAGAAAGCACAAACTCCTGGCTCTTTGTTGAGGAGTTACCCAGGCAGCTATCACAAAACCAGGGACTCACCGGAACGCCGGGGATTAGGCCGCTTTATTCCAATCAGCAAAACGTGGGCCTAGGCGTCGCGGGGCGGAAAAAGAAAAAGAATCCGGCTTCAGAAAAGTGCACGAGGCGAAAAGTCACCGGAATAGAAAGGAAAGACAATTTTAATTATCGGTTACAAGTGTCAACCAGGAAGTAAAAAGGCGACGAATATGTTGAAGAAGTAATAGATATTGTATTAAAAGTCAGGGGGGTCGGGCAAAAAAAATACGGAATTAGCACGAGGGAACAGGCCGAAAAGTTTGCAGGCTGGGTCCTTATAAAAAGCAGAAAGAAATTATCCCTCCTTGAAAGGAAGGGTGGGGAGGGAAGTACATCGAAACCTACCCAATTAACGTGTGGCTGGTTTTGGGAAAGAAGGAAAACCCGTGGATGGTTACGGGGTTGGGCAGTATGGGTAAAAACGGGGACGCGTGAAACGGAAAAAGGAACCTACAAGCTGTCCATGTCGCGGAGCCCGCTATATCGGGTTTGCGCTACTGGGTCGGAACTGGGAGGCGAATTCGTGGTGAAAAGAAAACGGGGACGGGGGGGGCGGATAACTCAAATACAACTGAACACATCACACCAGATAAGAGAAAGAATCACCTGAGCGGACGCTGGGGGGGGGGGGTGGGTGGGGGGGGGCTACTAAGGCAGCTACTCTAAAACAAAGTTGTTCTTGCGAGACTGGAGGAAGCAGAAAGAGAAAAAAATATGAACCACATCGAAAAACTTGGGGTGCAAAGGGAAAAATCCGGCTCCAAGATGACCAGCTGTATGGTTGGGCTGCTAACCGGTCGCCGGAACAACCGACCATCGAAGTTAAAGATAATGGGGGGTCAGCCCGAAAAAAAACTCAGGGGAAAAAAAAAAACTCTTAGTGGGGGGGAACCGATCGAAGCCGGGGCCATCGATTGAGGGGGGGGGCACGAGAACGGCTGTCGTCGCTTGGGGAATATGGAAGGTCGGTGGATACCGGCCGCACCGGAGGTGGCCTCTCAAGGGGAAGCGCGAGCACTCGTGGAGGGCTCAAGGGAGAAGCGCACGGTAGATAGGATTAACACCTCAGCTTGGGGAGGAAAGGAGAAGAGGAACAGACTAAAGGCGACGTCACTAAAGTAATCGCCGACAAGGAAAGAAATAAAAATAAAAGGAACTTTTGCATCTCGGAGCGGCGAATAGGAAAGAAGAATATAAATGGGAATAGCAGAAAACTTAGGCACCGCTATCAGAGGAGCTACAACGCCAAAGGCGCGTTTGACCGCGCGTGACAAGGTCTAGGAAAAGTCGGCGCAGCAGTCTAATCCCCGAAGCCTCCAACGAAAGCCGAAGAGAAAATAGAGGGCTGAAGGCCAACAGAAAACGCAATTTAAACTAGGATAAATCTCTAAAGGCCGAAAGACAAGAAAAATAGGTTGCAATCAAAAGGCGCAGACGAAAAACCAGCTCGCGGAAGCCGAAAAAAGAGAGAGCATAAAAGCGATAAAACTAAACAATTTCGGGAGGCAAAGCTCGTATATAGAAACCTCAGCACACACCGCGACACCAAAAGGTCATAATTTCGCGCGGAGTCTGGAAAGGACGTAACCTTAAAAAAGACAAATACTTCGCGACAGAGCCCGCACAAGGAGGAAAGGAGTCCCAGGGGTGGACCAGGATCTAAAAAACAAAGTGGGCTCGAAAGCCAATCCACCTTTCGATCGCTGAGGCTACGCCGACGCTGAGCTGACGGGCGAGGAGGAAACTCCAAGAGTACTATGTAAAAGAGAAACATGAATGAATGAGGGTCGGAACAAACTATAAATAACAAGAGGTTCAGGACCCGGATTGCCATTGAGCGCCGCAGCACAGAAAGACCTACACAAGACCAAACGCTAAAGTTAAGCATACAACCGCTGATATGAACGTAGAATAATGTATAAGCTGATAAGCACGACTCACCGAGACGGGGCTGCAGCGAGGATAAGAGCCGGAAACAATGCCGGAAATGTAAAAAAAGCTCGCTTGGGGTGGGTAAGCCTTACCGTACCGGCGATGATGGGAACTCTCTACAAAAACAAGAGTATATTAAAGAGGAGAGCCGAGAGAATAAGAAATCTCGTACGCATCGGGTTATTCTAGGAAATGGGTAAAGCTAGCTGCGAAAATGGATCTATCCAAGTTAATTTGGAAAAAAAGGGTTTCACGGAGGCGAGCTCTTATATACCTTCTTGTCTATACGGTGACGATCAACCGAGGTTCTGCTCACAGGCACGCGTTTGGAGACGAGAAGGGGTTTCGGCAAGGTGGGTGTAAAAAACCGGAAGAGAAAGAAAAACTAAAAGAGAATCAAAACTTCCGCCTTCGCTAGAGAAACGATTTGTTCAGCTCCAGATAGGCATCGCGAATTCGGGAGGAGAAAGGGATGATGGAGGAAACATGAAAACGAACAAGTGTCGTCAAGTCGAGACTAAACGGGGTAGGGAAGGTTGGCGGCTTTGCAGGGCTCCTGCAATGGGCGGGGTAGGACAGCCAAAGCATAACAAAAAGAACACGAATTGCGGAGGATTGAGAATCGAAAGTAAAGTCGGACTCCTTTGACACCGGCGAAGTATAAAGGAATTTTGTTAAAAAAACTTAGGGGTTGCGACTTGAGAACGGCTGTAGTATGCCGCGTAGGTGCCGAGACAGGGGTGAGACTTGGAAAGGGTCGGCAAAAGAAAGATGATGGGATGGGATGCTCACGCTGGAAGATGAAGCTAAGCGTCTCTGCGCCTGTGGCGGCAAAGAATGCGATCGGGGACTCTTGTAGGCTGAGAGGTCCGCGGAAAAGACCTCGCCTTAAGGCATCTTCGGGCGAGTCTTCTTTCAAAACGAATTCCGAACTCAGGCTTTCGGGGGCTTAGGGAATTTTCGCCTTCTGAGCGCTAAACCGTGCCAGAAACAGTCGCCCACGACAATCCCGATCGGGGAGAATGCAGTCATCTTTCGCGGGAGCAAGTCTCCTAATAGTCGAAAAACCTCCGTGGTGGTACGATTGATGAATCAGTCGAGTCGGAAAAAAAAGCAGAGTGCAATCTTATAGAGGAGATGGCCGGGATTACAAGTAACTCTTCGTGGCCGGAGCCGAGATGCTGGGACATCCCAACAGGCTAAATAACGTGGCTCTGTGGGGCGGAATAGAAAGGCTCTTAACCGGGAAGAGCGCACGTTCGTCCGCTGCTAATAGACGGAAACATGGGGACGGGAGTTTAGAGTGCAACGAAAGGACGATCAAGATCTTTTAGGAAAAAGGCCGCTCCTCCGAAAAACTGCAACCGAAAGACCTAAACGATACGAGGGCGAGTTGCAAGTACGGAGGGAGAAGGAACATTGGGTGACCAGTTGGGCTGACTGGACTTCTCTAAGACCGAATACTTGAGACTCAGCATGGAGTTGTGTTAAAGCGAAGGAAGACACGAAACAAGAAGGGCCACGGGAGCCGTCAAGAAAATTGGTCCCACAAATCCCGTACAAAGGTAGATGAGGTGCGGTAAGATTGGGTAGATTGATTCTGAAAAAGTCAGAAACTGTCAATACAAATGATTTTCGAGAGAATGCCAATCAGGTCATACAGGTAATCACGCTTGAAGGTAGAGATGCCTTCAGATGTGTGAGGGGCTTTGGATACTGCGTATGAGGGAAACAAGGCTTCGGAAGTGCCTTTAGCGGAAAAGACGCAACGTGCCGACAAGGATACTAAAAGATCCACAAAACCGTGCACGAATTGCGGCGCGCTTGGAAACTTAATGACGAAGGGGACAGCTCACCTCTTTTACCGCGTCACGAGGGCTCACTACCACGGGCAAAACCGTCACAACAGAACCAACGCGGACGGATAACCAAAACGCAACGTATGGGTGGGGGTTTAACTAGATGGGAACGGGTGGGAAAGAACACCCACCCTAAACAACCGACGCTGGGTCAAGGTAAGGGAGGGGCAGTGTTTAATATTTCCGGGGATGTGAAAATAACAACAAAAAATGGTCTTCGGGTTTAAAGCTTCAAATGGTTAAGGAGGGTACGGGGCGAAACATCGGACGGCTCAATCTTAGCGTAATGACAAACCAATTCGTCGCCGGGTTAAGAGACGGGGGACAATTGGAACCGATAATGGTCAGATGCAGACATCCTGCGACATTAGGGGCGTAAGGGAAAGGCCTAGGGATACGGTTCGAAGTATGGGGACTGGGCGGCGCAGGCGCGAGGAGGAAACTCCGCTACCTGGCGGCTTTGGGCAGCAAAAAGGACCCGGAAACAGGAAGGAGGGAGAATAACCTTGAATGGGGGAGGGGAAAAAGAACGCCTCCCCCGCGTCCCAACATGGGGATGGAGCTGAGCAAGGAGGGAAAAAGAAACTGGAGATATCCAAGCGGCGAGCCGGGGGGGCGAGAGAATACCCTGGAAAAGTTGGGCGAAAGGAAATTCTTAAATGGTCTGCGGGAGAAGAGGCCGCGCTCAAAAGAGGAATCAGACTAGGGAGAATTATGGGTCGTTCGCGAAGTTTGGAGCAGCAAGGCGGACTCTCACCCGATTGTTATTGACGAGATTAAATATGACGTCCGGGGCATCAGGGTCAGGAAGTTCAAACAGTGACCGCTTAAGTGAGTCTTTGGACGAAAAACCAGAGAAACGGGGAAGGTGACATTCGAGGAATGGTGGGGGGGTTTAGAAATCAGAAGGAGAGCGGGAGGAAAGACTAGCGCCGGAAAAACGAGTTTGAGCGAGGGCAGGGGAAAAAAAGCGGGTGGAGGGAAAAGGTCCTAAAATGTTGTGCTGAGGATGAAATTGGGGAGGGTATGGAACCGCCGCCAATAGTTGAGGCCGTAGTATGTCTTGTCATTCACAAAAAAAAAAAAACAAGGTTACAAAAATCATAAGGAAAAAGCGCCACTCAGTAATCCCTGGGAGAACACTTAGGGTACGACCTTACCCACTAATCCAACCAAAATACTGGGATCACTGATCCTACTCACCTCCTAAAAGGCAAAAAGCGATGCCTGCAACCGGCAACGAGAAACTACAATTACGAGTTAGGTGGACAACCAAGTACCGGGGACCGGGTAGCGGGGTAGTCGCGAGTGGACCGCTAATACGTAATGGAAAAATGCCACCGAAAGCTATATCATGGTCAGGCAAATGCTGATAAACGGAACTCCTACCCGGTGTATTTTGGACAAAAGACCGGACTTACAGTGGGAATGTCATTCAGCTACAATCCGAAGATCGATAATGCAAGATAAACTGAGGAAGTTTCTGGAGAAACCCCACGGCGGAAACCTGGGAGGGTCGACAACACTAGGGAGCAGATAAGGGTGACAAAACACCATTCAGGCAACTTGCTGTGGAAAACTTATCAAAGGGGAATTAATGCCTATAACTTCGGTGGGTCAGGTGAAGCAAAACTATGGAGCAAGTCGGCCGCATGGCTTTTGTGGAAGAAGGGTACACCGAACTGCAAATTTCAGGAAAATGCACCGGCGCGCGGTGGAGGACCCGCGCCTGGAAGACATCGCCAGCAACCGGGAGTACCAGTATGCAAATTTCATATCAAAGTCAGCCTCAATCAGAATAACAATCTAGGTCGAAAACACGCGTGCAATGACGCGCATGGGTAAGACCTGCGAATGAAAAGAAGGAAATAGGGCGACAAACCGGGCTGCCGAGACTCATCACATAGGCGGGGGGAAAGAGAAACTGCTCACTCGCGAATGGAAAAAGGAGGCGATGCTCGTGAAAAGTCCGCTTTACTCCAGGGCTAGTACAACGCACCAAGCGCGCGACCGAGGAGGAACAAATGAGGCGGAAGAAGAGACCATGTTCAAAAGAAGGAAGAAAAAATCATATCTATCACAACAAACTGAGGAGATATAGATGAATGTTGAGCAGCGCTTTTGGAAACAAGGGTGTTGACGCCGGGGAAGGGGGAGACGCGCGCGCGAGAAAGCCTAACCCTTGGAAAGGACCGCTGATCGGAAAGAGAGCAGAGTTGCGACCGCCAGAGAAGGGGGGAAAGGTCGCGGGCAGATAAGAGTGATGAGAGGGCTTCAGAGGGGAGCGAAAAAAACCCGGATCGAAAAGAAGAATCCGTCTGATGTTACAGGGGACATTGCACGGGTTGGAGACATCGATGACGTGAGGATAGGCTCCATGAAAGAAAGTATTCCATGTGGGTGCACTCCGTGATAGTTGCAGGAGCGAGGAATGTCGGCCCGCTAGTCGTCCACAGAATGACTATGCACGAAAAGGAGTCAAGTCTTTTTTAATGCAATTGAAAAATTCTCACAACGAAAGGCCGAACCTATGCGAAACAAGGTGTTTCAGGATTGGAACAGGTCTCTTCGGATTACATGAATTCGACACACACACAAATGAGAAGCTGGTGGAGGGGCCCAACTGCTCAGCCTTGTGGAGGGTATCAGGTATCCAGGACACGGGTGGAGCCGGGAAATCGATCAGTGGCGAAACTTCAAGACGATAGAAGGCGTTAGACGGCATTGACAGCACCACGAATTCCGGCGAGCAAGCGCAAAGAGAAAACAGCAACCGGGAGGTCGAGAATTCGGCCAGCAATCGAAACGGAGGTAAGTGGGGACCGCTGTAAAAAAAAAATAATGAGCGTCTCGAATCAAGAATCAAAAGTAGGGAAAAGTGGGGAATCATTTTTAAAAAACCAAGCGAAAGGGCCGGAGGGAGTGCAAAGTGTTCAAACAGGAAAACGGCAGGCAGGGGGAAAGGGAGCGACGAGTGTATACGATCGAGGGGCGGGGGGAGGTAAGTGGGTTAGGTAAATACAGACGAAAACCTAAGCACTTGCAAAGGCGTGGCGAGGGGAGTCGGAAAAGGATTGTTCATTTTTGACCGCGGGGACGAACAACTACCAAGGAATCTAAGGAAATCAGGCTTAGGGGGTAAATTAATCCCTACTCCTCACAAATTCCCGGCGAGGAAGCTTGGCGCCGAAAAACTGAAAAGCTCGCTGAACCATTGGTATAGGGTGGCGCGTCAAATCGTCTTTCAATAAGGAAGATCCTTCTGTAGCAACGACGCACCCGACACCTGCCTCGCAGGTGAAAAAAAGTCAATCGGTTGAAAAAAAGCGGGGAGGGGCAGAGCAGGAGGCATCAAAACTTCAATGCAAATAGAGAACTGAGACCACTCGCCGAAAGAGACTCTCTCCCAGGAGCAAAGAGGGGAGCCGATAGCCGAGAGGAACAGGCATCCAACAGAAATGAACCCGCACGACAAAAGGGCAGGCATCCACGGTAATTTCTCGGCGACGCGCCGAGAAAAGTGTAAGCAGTCGGAGAAAATATATGGAGGGTGGCGCGCCTAGACGTACGGAATGAGGCTAAAAAACAATGGCGGGGTACCGAGGCCAAAAGCAAGCCATGCTTCAAATGTGGCGTTTTTATGGGGAGGGCCAATCAACCATTCCAGGACAAAAAAAAAAGAAAGCACTGGAGTGCGTGGCGGCAAGTATAAAAAAAAGCCTCCAAAGGTAAAAGGCATCCCCGCGGCGCCGGGGCGACCGCCCCCGCTCCGTAATTGAAAGTGACAGAGGAGAATGGAATGGGGGTGTGGGGGAAAATGAGGCATGACATAAAGGGGATTGTGGAACAGTCTTACACTGGAGACAAATGGGGTGCAGGAAGGCACTAAGATACTTGGGGGAGTAAGGCCGATTTCTCGAAAAGACACATAATAGGGGGGTCCCCAAAGAAGGTTAAAGGCTGGTCCGGGGAAAAGAAAAATAGAGCCATAGTGCGTCCACCGGAGAATTGACCTGGGAAGCGGCGTGGTTGGGGGGGGGTCCGAACAAGCGGAAACGCAAAAGGGACGTGGGACGTTGGTCCAGACGGGGGGATGTTGGTACGTGTGGCCAATGTGGTTAAAAGTACCGCACGGGGAAACTGTAAGGCCTCTGCTGACCTGTCTACGGGGAGTGTCAGCGGCCCCTCAAGGGGGGGTTGTCTAATCGGGACTGCCGGGCTGGCTTTTTGGTGCATGGGGGCTGTATCGACCGAGGGCGAAGACACGAAAGGATCAAAATCAACGGAACACAAAGACATCACATCACCTTCAGCTGATGGCAAGGAACGACGCCTCGAAAATAAATTGGCTTGCGTCGAAAGGGGAAGCAGCAGAGACCAAGATGGGAAACGCACCGAGCGACCTGGGAGGTAGTGCAAAGTGAAGGAAGGCTACAAAAGAAGGTGGAGTGGTCCGATAGGTAGACGGAAACCAAACAGGGAAAAATGAAACAAGTCGTACCAGGTAACGTTAAGCCACAACAGGGCCCGAAATGGCCGTACATAATGGACCGGGGAAAAAAGACCGCATGGAAAGCTACCCTTTGCAGGGGTGCGCGCAGGAGGTCTTCTGGAAGGTATGACAAGCTAAGGCTCGCAGGAGGGCAAAAAACAGGTGCATACCGCAAAAGAGGGGAAAGCGAAAAATGAGGAAAGACTGAGACAAGTGCGCGGTGAAAAAATCAAGAAAGGACTCGGAAAACTTCCGAAAAAAGGCCGAGGGCAGGCGAAAAAGGAAAGCGCTGGCATGTTAACCCAAAGATGAGCGCAACTGGAATTCGTGGACGAAAGAAACCGTCAGCACACCGTGGAAGACAATCTTGGGGGAGATCGCGAGAGGGACGAGAGGAAGAAAGCACGGCGGTGGAGGAGGACCACGGATTCCGGAGAGCGAGGCGCGAAAAAGCGCGACAAGGCGTCGAGGGACGCCGCGGTAGAGACAAGGGAAGGAAAAGGTCGGGGCAAAGGCTCTCAAAGGAGACAAGGAGAATATATCGAGGGAGGAAAATGCCAAATCTAGCTTCCGTTAAGGCGCAATAAACAGCCGAAGGAAAAAGAATCGGCGAGTGGTCCTAAAACAAAGAGCGCGCGGGAATGAAAGAAACAGAGATGATGAATCCGACTGGCAAAGAGAGCGCATGGAAGATCGCTGACGAAAGGGCCGAACCAATGGCGCGGAAACAGCGAGGGATGAAAAAACGGGAACAGAAACGAACGACACCCATCTTTCAT
>Ga0179591_1244086_pt1 | contig 14694 bp, 12 predicted proteins | sample CZOMad2_1_08_16f_FD_182891 | JGI IMG/M metagenome (GOLD analysis project Ga0179591, IMG submission 182891) | Vadose zone soil fungal communities from Angelo Coast Range Reserve, California, USA - CZOMad2_1_08_16fungal (PacBio error correction) | ecosystem: Environmental > Terrestrial > Soil >...
TGGCGACACGAAGGGGCCGCGGTAAATGCAGGGTACGGTCAAAAGCAGGGACAGTAGGCACCGGCCCGTGAAGAAGGAACTTCGGAGAGCGGGGCACAGGGGAGAACGTGGGTTTTACGCGGTAAGGTGCGACGTGCAGCAGGTTCCCTACTAGATAGAAGAGGTTGGGGCCGACAAAGCGCGACAGAAACGGTGGATGGTCAACTGTGCTATCTCGGCCCCCATGAAATGGTAGCAGGGCAGGTTTCTTAGGAGAAAAAAGCGCTTAAGGGAACGGAGAATTTGTGAGGGAGCGTCATCAAAGATGATCCGATTTGCCGGGACTTTGGGGGAGGGGGTCTTTCCACGACGGAGAAAGCGTCTATAAAAAGCCAGCCGCTGAAAGGGGAAGTGTAAAGTGCGTTTCGGAAGAGTCTGAAACGTTATGGGCCCGTCGCGGGAAGCGTTTCATTTAAGGGAAATCCTAGATACCATGTAATAATACTAATAAAAATCCCACAAGAAACAAAGCCAAGAAAAAAAGTAAAGCCACGGGTCCCAACCAATTGACGTAGGTCCCACATCCGGAGAAAGTGAGGGTGAGATCCGTCCAGCAGGGGGTGAAAAGTGAATTGCACGACGAGAAGAGACCAGAAAAAAATGCCAACGCTCCTCACTCCTTTGCGGGGGTGGCAACGTTACTCGGGGACAGCGCGAGAACGCAAAACAACGCCGACGCCCTGAGCTTAAAGAGTTCTTCGAAACAGAGACGTGAATTTTATAGCCAAGGCGTTTGCTCTCCTGAAAAGTAGGGTCGACCCGTGAGAAACCAGATGAAAGGAGGGGGTCCGAATGACAAAGCGGGAGGTGTCTTGGGGAGGATGGAGAATGGTCGCACGGTCTTCGTGTCGGGAAGGAGGGGAAATCGGGGGGGCCGCGCATTGGACGTTGGCAATAAAATCAACAGTAGACACGGCCGCCTGCATTGTTCAGCGAATTGTGACTTTGGTTGGAAAAACTGAACGGAAAGTCGTCAGATGGGTGCCAACTTGGAGGGTACAATGCTAAAGTGGAGGTGCGGCGTCTTGGAAAATGGAAAAGGAGGGGAAGTGTAGGCACAAGCACAGGTAGCGCGTGAAAAGATTCCAAAAAAGGCAGAACGCCTTTCGCACGGGTAGACGAGGGATCCAAAGTTGGGGGAAGGAGAAAGTTGGGCTCCACGGGGTCGCTTGGTGGAGAAAATGGGGCGGCTAAAATGAAAATGGTTCTCACGTCGGACATAGCTACGACTTTTTGACAAGAAAAAAAGGAACAGAAGCGGGGAAAGGGAGGAGGAAACAAACGGGGAAAAAAAAAAAAAAAAATCCGGAAGGGTAGAGAAAAAGGGAACAATCTAAGGTATTTGGCTCGTCGTAGGGAACTTTCGGGGGGGAGAGGGGTGACTTCAGGGGGGGGATTGTGCACGGTGTCCCTAAAAGAAAAGAACGAAGAAAACTGTCGAATATACTGTAGTGACGGTTCAGAAGACACGAATTACGAAGGAGGGAGGGGTGATTCACCGCTGGGTGAGGAATGGGGTTTGGGGCTGATGTTATGGGGGGGGAGGAGCCAATCGACGACCTTCTAGGCGATGCGCCGCCAGACGAAAACGGGAGATTCCTTTGTGCGGCGGGGGACTCCAATAGAACGGGGGGCTTAATCTACGTGGGGAAAACAGGCGGATCGGGTGACCGCCAGGGGATGAAAACACGTTTACATGGAGAATTAATTGCAGGGGGGAAGTCATTAATGTGAGACAATGGGAACGTGTGACGTAAGAAAGGAGAGCAAGGAGACAAGGAAAAAATGGGGGGGGTCTACCGGGATTGGGACGAGAGAAAAAAAGTGATTTACGTCAACGCCACTTCAAGAGATCCCGCACAGCAAAAACGGTGCCCGACGAAGTTTAGACACACCCCTGTAAAAACACAAGTAGTGACGGGGGAAAATTGGTAGACGTGGCAGAGGGACTGAGAAGAAGGAGTCAACGTCGAAAGGCTCATCGACGATAGGGGGAAGGGACGGAAACCCAAGGTCTCTTCATATTCCCTCAGAACGGGATAACCGACCCTGGGGAGGGGTCACATCAGGCGTACAAGGGAAACACGCACGGGGGTAAGGGGGCAGGGGTGTACTAAACGAACAGCTTGAAGCTGAGAAAAATAACGAACGTTTTGGTGGGAAGCGCATCGTGTCAATAGAAAGGGTATGGCCCCTCCGGCGTACGAGGGGAGCCGCTGGAAATGGTAAGTAAGTGGGGAAACGTGAGGCAACGCCGAATGGAGGAGGGTTTTCTTAAAGAGGCATAGGTAAGGAAGGGGGGAAGGGGGGAAGCTGTTCTCTTCTACTGAGATCGGGACCCGAGACCTGTCACCTGGCGGGCAACGGCTCCTGGACGGGAGCAAAAACTACTAAGATAGTGGGAACAAACTCTGTGAGAGTAATCAGGGGAAAGGAGGACAAATTGATCTAAGGGGATTTCACGACTCCTCTCGACAGAAGTTTAACATCATGCAAGCCTGGGTGGTTGTGCCCAACAACCCCCCAAAACCCCCCCACCCCACCAAACCCCCCACACCCGCGTAGGGCGGGCTTCAGGAGTTGGGGACGAAGAACACGGCCGTTGCTCAAAGGATGTGTGGGAAACGGAAGGACTTTCGCGTCGGGGGAAGAAAAAGTTGCCTGGCAGCGATATTGGAGAATCTCAACCCATCGCAACCACCATGCAGCTGGGGCAGGTCGGTGAAGATTTTAGGAAGAAGAAAAATGCCCCCAAAGAAGGGTACTTCGGGTAGGGGAGCTAGAAAAGGGGGATGTGCCGCCGGTGAGCGAACCGGTCGGAAAAGTCGTTGAGAGACGAGTCCGTCCCCGACTAGCAGTGGTCGTCGAAAGACTCTAGGCAACAAAAACAACAACGTGGAGGAAAAATTATTCTACTACCCTTAGGGGTGAAGAACAATTGACCGCAGAATTGAAAAGAAATACCTACCTTTGACAGGGGGCGGGGCCAAAAAAGTAAGACGACCTACCCGAAAAAATGAGCTTGGGTCATTGTCGGCGTCAAAATCAATCTTAAAACAGGCGAGGCCATCTCCATTGGGCGAGGTGCAAACGATCAGGTCGCTGACTCAATTTTGCGAAAGGTGGAAAGGTCCGAAAGAAATCGTGGATTCGAACCAGGGAGGTGAGTCAACCAAAACAAGAAGACGGCGCTCTGCCAAAAAGGCTCGTGATATGGGAAGGGTACAAAAAAGGCGTCATCAAAGGAAAGCGTTGCTAATAAGTAAAGAAAGCTGGATCGCCACCGGGGAACACATTCTGCGGAGGAGTGCGTAGGGTTTAACTGGAAGGGGGAAAGGAAGCGAATTTACTGCGCAAATATGGGTAAAGATCGACGTCGAAGGGACATCGTGTCCAGACATTTCCGGGCAGTACATCCTGTGCGGTAAAGTCTTTTGAAAGAACAGAGACAGTCCTGAAATTCGAGATCGTACACACATGGTGTGCCACCACGCACCAGTACGTCCGACGGTCCAGCGCAAAAAAAAAAAAAAGGAGAAGCCTGTAAAACAAGAAAAAACGGACATCATAGGCCCCTTGAAGACGGAAAGTTTAGACTCGTACATAATGGGGGGTGCCCGGTCTACACCACGGCAAACAGAAGAATCACGCGAACCTGTGACGGCGAAGGGAAAACTACCTTTCCACGAGGGAACGTTCTCCTCAGAAAGCTCTTCACTGGGGGTGAAGAGCCGTCATATCGTACTGCTGACAAGGGGGGAGCCGCTGTGGGCGAATATTGACTCAAGAAAACAAGTAAACTAACAGGCCACACAGACAATAGTGTACCGTGGGAATACCGTCCTTCGGAAAAGGTGTCGCAGGGGGGGGAGACAAGAAAATACGAAAGAAGGAATTAAAGTGGGGACCAACCATCAAGTAGACCACGGGCCAGCCCTTAAAAAGGCATGTCGAAGCGGGGAGGAAAGTCACAACTTCCTCAGAAAAACCTTACCTGGAAGTTCCCACCATCATCTTGGAAAGAAGATCCGTAACCCTAACTCAGGAGGAGTACAGATCGCCATCATAGTGTAGCACTTCTATTAAATAAACAAGGGTTTCTGGGAAATCCCCTCAAAACCAAATACTCTTGTGAATGAGGACGGCGGCTTCCTCAGTGGAAGTCGTGCGAAGCAACCCCATTCAAAATGCAAAAGAAAACATATGGAAAATCACCAGGCGGTCACGTAAAAGGAAAACCTTCAGAGTTTGGTCGAAGCAAAACCCGGACAAGGAACAAGCGGGAAGTCGTTCCCAAAGCAATGTCCTCAGGCGAAAGGGGAAGAATACTACTCCGAGGACCGTCTAAAAAAAACTAAATGTTCCGAAAGAACATTACGATAATCTGGAAGGTGGGACATAGGGCGAGCGTCGTCTCTTACCAAGCACGCGGGGGTTTATCCCACGAAGGGGGAGTAAACGTGACAGAGAGAGAGGACTGCCAACAGCCTTGGCGTCATATAGCACGATGCCACCACCGCTCACCCCGTGCCTGCAACGGTTTGAAAAACGGGAACCTGAACGAACGCGGCAGACCCAGAAAGGAAGCGGCCCTGTGGGGACTCGTAACAGGAACGCGCATAAAAGGACAAGGAGAAATCCAACCTAATCCCAATTGGCAAAAAACGCGGAAAACCGACAGTCGCCTTCACTCACAACAGGAGCGGTCTAATGACCCCGCGGGAAAGTTAAATACAAAGGCGCACAAGCGTAAAAGAACAATGGACGGCCTGGTAGCTGCGGGGACGTATTATTTGGCAAAGCCAGCGGAAAACGCTTAACAGCGTCTACCTAAGCCGGGCGGAGAGGAAGCGCCATGGGAAACGCAACCCGCCAATCACCGCGGATGGGAAGTCAGGAACCCAGCTTCTAGAGGGACGGGGAAGGGAGAAGAGAGGGGGGCTTTTCCGGCGCCGGGGGAGATCACATTGACGACTCTGGGGCAGAACGAAGCTCAAGGCGTGAGGCGGTGGAAGGGGGGGAGAGCAGTGAGTCGCCGAGACGAGGACGCGACGGCCACACCGGACACGGGACCTGCGGCAGAAGGGGCAAGTTCTGATATCCGTCTGGGAGGGTTCACGTAAAAACATCGTTCCAAAACAGGAGGGAAGGCGCACGCAAAAACCGACGATCATCGTGGGGGATTCAAAACAATCAGGCACGTGACGGGGCACTGCTAATGGGCGGAGGGGGGAAGTGTTGAATCTCGTAAATAGGGAAGACGAGCAGGATGAAAGCACAACATCGGGAAAGAGTCGAAGGAAATTACAGTTCAGATATAAACATAGAAGAACAAAACGGCCATCAACCGAGTCTTCTTACGCATGCGCCAACAAAACTGGAAAAATGAAGAAACAAAACGTACCCCCCATCGTCATGTGAAGAGGGGAGAGGAGGGCAAACTCAAAATACTCCTAGTAGCGCAGCGAAGAAAAGGGCCCAGCTCCAAAGAAGTTGACACTCCGGGGGAACACATCGAAAAAAGGGAACAAAAGACACCACCGCGACATGTGGTACAAGGGGATCGAAAAACGAACACTAGCGGAGAGTCGGCATATGCAAGAATCAACTAGGGGAGCCACAGTCACCGTAAGAACCTTGTGAAAAGAATGCCTAGAAAAAAGATGTCTAGGGCAAAGGGTGACGGTGGAAGGGTCCGAGTGGACCTTCAAATCAGAGTCAGACACGACGTACGAAAATCTCTCACAACAAAGAAGATTGGGGGGGGACAGCTAAGATGGGAAAAACGAGTACTGCTGGCTCTCTACTGCAAAAGCTGGGCAGGGGGGAAAAAACAAACCAGGGTCCCTTATCATCGGGGAAGATTCTGGGGTCATATGAAGTTTATCCTCCTTTTGTGTGCTAAACGGGAGGGGTTCGGGGGGAAGGGAAGAATTTCCATAAAGAAGGGGAGAGCTTTGGTCCGTATGGACCGACGGGACAGAGAACCCAGTCGCGGGTTATTGGTGAAACTCTTTTTCGCGCCCCCGAGTGGAAAGAGGGCGCTGTCCTTGTCGTCTGGTTCAGGAAGGAAGAACGTAAAGAGTCCTTTGGTGGGCGTGAAGTAAAAAGAAAGAGCACGAAAATGTTTTGTGAGGACGTGGGTCAAATTAAACGGAGCAAACCGCACGGTGAACTAGCAAGGAGGGAAATTGGGGTGTGTCTATGTCTAGGGATGAGAGGTAAGGGGCCCATCGAGGGATGCAGGGTGGCATTTGGAACCGCCACGGGCGGAAAAGAGGAGCGCATCCGAGCTAACCCAACAGTGATCAAGCGGGACCGTCGAAAAACAAAGCGGCCCGCCGGAAGTCCCCACGGGGAGCCGTGAGGTGCGCCGTCCAGAAAGGGGGTTGAAAAACAGTGATTTGAAGAGGCATAAGAACTGAGGGAACCACGCAAGGATCCCGGTAAGTGGCCAAACGGACTCGGCAATCTGACGAGTCCGGTTACAAAAAACGAGCCTGGAGAAGGAGGTGAAACTGCTACAAGAGGAAACGTCAATGTGTGGATCGCAGGCGCCGATCCGGAACCGGAGATGGAGGGACGAACCAACTAGATCCCATCGAGGGTTCATACAGGGAAAAAAGGATGGAGGGGTGGCGTTTTTCTTTGAGGAAGGGAGAGCGGTAACTGCCAGAGGTGGAAATTGAAGAGGGGGGGAAGCGGTAGGTGTAAAAGTATAAGAAGGCCGCCGGGATGTGTCAGGTTTGTTTGGCGCAGGTTGAAAGCGGCGGAACAAAGATTTGAGCCAGGGTGAGGGAAAAAGCGACAGTCAAAAAAAGGGTTTCCGGGGAGTGCCAATTGGATGTGGTACATTTCTGGGGGAATATAAGAAGTTACTAGTGAAGAGCTAAAGAGGCCCAAGCAGGAAAAATCGCTTGCTAAGGGATTGCAGGTTCGTACAAGGGACGGGTTTCACAGCAGGGGGAAGGGCCGGGCCACTGAAGTTTCAGGAAAAAAAAACACGTATACGTTTGACCCGAACAAGCTTTGGGTCCGCAAAAAAGCGTGAAATGGTCAGACGCTTGTGACGATATACGGGAGAAAAAAGGGACAAAGGCAGGTGGGGAGCGTATTGACGTCTTTCGTGGAGAAGGGCGTACTGTAAACGAACGGGGCTCCTTCGAAACAGGGGGGGACTAACTGGACGATTCTAGGGAAGACCGGGTTGGGGACAACCTACAACACGGACGTGCTGGTCCGGAGATGTAGTGGACCTGCTGGTTGAGGGAGAAAGGGTGAATGAAGTGGTAATTGTGGGTGGGGAGGTCGACCATACTTCCACAAGGAACGGGCGCTTGCAAGGGGGAAGACGAACAACGAGGGTGCTGGCGGTTACGCAAATAAAATGGAGCGGGAAGAAAGGGCCGAACAGATGTATGTACGCCCACCCAGATTGAAAATACAGGGTCGGCAGACGGCCAGATTGTCTGGTTTAATAAAAACCCTGGAAAGAGCAGTCTTCTACGTGGGAACTTCAGAAAAGTTCTAAAAGACGGACATGGTCCTCCAGCGTGATTGGGGACCCTGGGGCGGGTCGATCAAATTGAAAAAAGGGAGGAGGGAACGCTAATGATGCCCCTGAACCGTTGGGCCAAGAGTGAACCCCTCCAAGTCTGGGTTTGTCAGGAACGGAAAATGTAGCAGGGGGGGGGGTCAGCGATCCTAGTCAGAGTCGAACTCGCGAAGCGAAGAGGAGGAGGCGACGGAAGGGGAACAACCACGAGAGAAAGCCTCCGACCGTTATCAACCGGGGAAAGTGGTGAAGGTATAAGAAGTCACATGCTTTTAGAAAGACGAAAGGGGTTAGAGTTTGCAAACCAGGGTCGGGATTCTGGAAAGGAGGAGGAATGGAAGTCTTGTTGGGTAATACGGCGTGGAACGGGATGAAAAACGGACGAGATTTGGCGCCGCGGGGAGGAAACGTCGACGAAACAGTGAAGAAAAATTGGGGTCAGGGACCGATGGGGCTTACACGCCGAAGAGGGGGATATCTACTTGGGAAGGGTAGTCGAAATTGCATGACGCGGAGCCGCAGACGTCCATCGTGAAGGGTGCACCGGGAACAGACGGAGCACGTAAAAAAAGGGAAGGTTCAGCCACCCTACCAACTATCCTCCCGCAGAGGGGGGAGGCCCCGCAGAGATCGTCGCTCGGGAACGGAGCGGAGGGGGAAAAAAAATTCCGACCTCAGAAAGGCCAAAACGTTGAAAAAAACAGACATAAAAGAAGTGTGTTGTTCCAGAGAGGGGTCTTCTTATGACTGGGGAAGGAAGGACAAAAAGGCTAAATTAACTGAGGGGGAAGGGGCCAGGAGGTAGGGGGGGGACCCGTCACGCTGCAACTGGCCAGCAGACAGATATTGAAAACCAAGTCGCCCACCATGTGACGGGGGAAGTTCTGGTCAGTAGATTGGGGGTAGGACGACGAACAAGCACCGCAATCCAAAAAGGGTCAGGGCGCCTTGAATTGGCCTACGGGTACGGACCGGTCGGAGAGGTGATTTTGTAGGCGGGAAGTCACCCAGTACTGAGCATTGGGTCAGAAGATAGAGACAAAACAAGATGAGAGAGCTAGGGGAGAAGAAAAAACGAGTCGGGAAAGAAATCGTCACCAGATTCCAAAATCCAACTGCACACCGGGTTCTCTCCACAGGCAGGCCTCAAAAGAAGAGGACCCACCCGCATCGAATAGCGGGAAGGGGGTCAGCGGAAACATCAAGCTGACGGACCAAAAACAGATTACCAGCAAGACGGAAAAAAACAAGTATCGCTAAGGCAGAAAACGAGGACGGAACGACCACAGCGTTTGCCAATAAGAGAAAAACGGCGACGGGAATTCAAGAAAGACCCAATCAAACTAGCAAAAGCAAAACCAACAGGGGGCGCTTATTGCACGTTACGGGAAGGAACACGATGCGGATAGTTAGGAAAACAAGCGGTGCTATCCAAGGAAAACTTCAACGAACCAAACGTTTGCCTTTTCGGGGGACCAGAGAGAACGGCTCGTGACAGGGGTGGGGCGAAGAACACGGGCAAGAGGTCTGAGAGGAAAAAGACTGTTTTCACGATTAGGGAAACGGGACATCGTTCAAAAACAGTCGTACTAAAGTCTGAATTAAGAAACAACATACCAGCGAGCTGCTTAGCAAAAGCACCGTCCACGTCATTCGGAAACCATGTGGTCGTCGAACGGTCTAAAGGGACAAAAGGATCGTCGACTAATCAAGGGCAGGGCCAACATCGAGATGAAAAACCAGTCTTCGACTATATCGGGAAGAGGGACAGAGACCACAACAATCAACGAATCTTCACGACAGCACTGGGACCTACTAAATCTAAATTGCAACAGGGCGGTGAACGGTCGGAGGAATAAGTGGGACACTCTGACAAAAGTGGGGTTATCAGCCAAGAAAGGCCAAAAACCCCTAAAAAAAAAAAAGGCTTAGCCTTTCAGCCTCGATTCGGAAGGAGTCGACGCATCAGGGGCACCGAATCCATACCGGTATCTGACCAGCGAGCGAAGCTGACAAAACGCGTGGTCGATTAATTGAAGAAATATAGGACGGGGGTTCGGAAGGTGGACTCAAAAAAAAATCAGCTGGAAGTACAATCTGGTAAATGGACCCTCAAAACCATAAAGCTGGTTACCACATAAAGTGAAATGTTACCGGTGGGGGAGGCCAGAACGGGCAGACAAAAAGTACCCGAAAGAAGCAAAGATGACCTTTAGGACAAAAGCATAGGGAAGTACATGGACGTAAACGGGAAAATACGAAACTCTTGAAAAGGTCTGCCATCATCGGTCGGAAAACTGAGGGGGGACAGACTAAACAACGGGCTCGGCGAAACCAGCCCCACTGCCGAGTGTACCTTTGTTCTGTCGGCGAGCAGCGCTGAGAAGGATTGGACGTGAGTGGAACAAAAGGAAAAACATTCAAACGGGAGGAAGAAAAGTCTGTAACGGTAAAAACAAAGGGCCAGCACAAGGGGGTTTCGTGAATAGAGGGAGGCAACAAACCCACTGACAATAAGATAGGTTCTTTGGAGAATGAGTTCCGGGGAATGAGAACCGGGGTAGTCTAATAAGACTCCTATCAGAACTGGCGAAAAAATAATTCAGCGACAGGAGCAATACCATTACGATCCACCCATTCCGCGAGGAGAGACGTCTACAAGGGCGTCGACGCGAAAGATGGGGGCGGAAAAAAGATTTTCAAAACTGGAGATGCCGCGGAGACGGCGACAGAGGGTGGGTGGCCGCGAAGATACTCAAATCCTATAACAAAAAAGTGAAATGTGACCACCACCCCGGAAAGGGAAAAGCGTCTGACCAAAACGCTACGATCAAGGGGGGGGGGGGGAACGTCAGAAAAAAAAAACTAATCGTCATAATTCAAGCAAACCGAACCTCGTCACCAATTGTGAAAACCGGCGACCCCCGTAGAAGTGACAAAAGAGCTGTACACTCTTCTTACTTCGGGAGGTCCCGGGAGCACCACCTCTCAAGTCGAGCCACTGCCCATGGATCTTGCCCTGTCGACTGGGGCCTTATTATTCCAACCTCCAACTGAAAACAGTAATCAAAAAATCATTCAAATCTCGAAATACGCGGAGTGTAAAAGCGGAGGTGCCCGTAAAAAAAAAAATCCCAAACCCCCCAACCCAATTGTAAAAAAGGAGCGACTTAGCGAAGGCGAAAAAGGATAACCGGGTCCGGAAAACAAAAATGGGAGATCAATGACGCTCTGGAGCAGAACGCAGAATCGCCGGGATGCGGTCGGTCAGCCGGCGTCCTCCTCTCCTTCCGGATTTGAACTACTCGTGCCACAGCAAAAAATTTATACCAGGCGAAGTATCAAGAAAGGGTAAGTTCTCCTCAGGCGTCGGTCACAAGGCCACACCATCGTTTTCAAGAAACCTGCTCAGGAGTCACGCATCATAGAAATCAGAGAACTGAGAATCATCTGCAAAGTTTCGGCAAATGGAGAGGTGCGGTGCAAGGGGGGGGGCCGGGCACGCGTGGTGGCGTGGTGTATAGGATGATGGAGGGGAGAGTCCAAAAGAAAAAAAGTCGGCCAGTCAATTCCAACGCCATTCTTTACCGCTAAACTACTGTTCTCTATATACCGAAGAAGACACGGAATTAAAGAGTCAAAGGAGCTATAGACGTGGGCGCAAAAACTAAAATGTCGAACCACTACCGGGTCACACCGTCGAATGGGCGGACGAGGAGCGACTCTCCAGGCCAAAGGAGTCTCCTTGATGAGTCTCCAGCGGGGAACGGAGAAATCAAAAAGTCCGAGGTGCAATCAGGGGGAGTCTATCTCAAAAAAAGAAAAAAAAAAAAAGCGAAAAGGGGAGGGGGGCGATCGGACTTAAAAAAGACTAACGTAATCCGCGTCGGAACTTGGCTTGTAAGGCCCTTCAGGGAAGGACCACAACACCGGTAAGAAAATGGGAAAGAAATGCCGGAGAGGAAGTTCACGCCGTTTAAAAATGAAAGGAGATTTTGAACGTACCCGAAAGAGCAGGTTGGAATAAATCTAGAGAGCATAGCTCAAAAAAACACCGTAGGGTAATATTGGGGGCGAATATCGGGATGTATTGCAGTGGGTCAAAGAGCCATGGGAAGGAAAAGCCCATTCCAAGGAGACGTTCGAACGGGGGGAAAGGTTAGTGTGCTCAAACAGGTGACGTGCTGCTGGTCACAGAACAGGGCACAGCCGAATTCGGAGTGGGTTTGTAAAAGAGACGCAGACCGAAAAAGTCGAGCTGTTTTAGGGGTAGTGAAATCGAAGCCCCCTGGGAAAAGGAGAAGCTGGGCTAAAGGCCGGGGTATTCGCAATCAGACGTCGAGAGTCACTGGAAGGGCTCCACGGAAAACTCCTGGGGGGAAATGACGAAGGGTGGGGGAAGGTCTTGACCGTCAGGCTGAACCACGTCGATAAGCCGGAAAAAAGGGACTTCTCCGGGGGGGCTTTCGGTGAAAGGGGAGAGAAGGATGGTTGGGAAAAAAAGGGGAAGTGGCAAGTTGTGCATTATAAAACCGGGCTCTTTACGAAAGAAAAGTACGAGCCTCCCAAGACAAACCACATCCAATCAGGAAAACCCGAAAAAGTCCGCCATGCAACGATTACCTTCTATTCACCATAAGACCTTGAAGGGAGCTCCTGTACAACGGGGGGGGGAAATATTGGTGTGACTGAAAAAACGAGACTAGAGAAGACATAAAATGAAGAGAAAAAAACGCCTCCCCTCCCGTGGAGGTAGCGAGACTGAAGTTAAACTAATCAGTATCGCAGCTCGGAGCCAGAACCATGGCTACGGTAGCTTAGTCATTCCTGATCCAACCTTCAAGTGAAGCCATCTTGCTCGGACCGAAGCGTGTAGAAATGTCGCAACCCAGAAGAAGAAAATGCATGTCACCAGGTATGTAAGGTTCAAGGGGGGGGAGATTACGATGTTCTCTAACCTCATCTAGCGAGATGGAAAGCTGGGGTGTGCTAGGTGAAGTGGGGGGCGACAGGAGCAACCAAAATCGAGCAAAAAAAAACCAGACCGGGGGGGAGTTTCACTTTGACGAAGGGTTTTGACGACCAAGGCAGCCGTTGCAGCGCGGGCAAGGAGGGGTCATTCTGTTCTAAAAAAGTCCAATGGAATTATTTTGGGGACAAAAGGGGGGAATGATGAACGACGTATAACAAACAAAAGACCCCCCAAACCGAAACAACCCAACAACCAAACCCAAACCCCCCGGAAAACAACCCACACCAACACCCCACCCACCACAACCACCCCCGCAAAAACCCCACAAACCCCCCCAATCACCACCCACCCCCCCCCCCCCCCCCCCCCCCCCCAGACAAAAACCCCCAAAAACCCCCCACCCCACACACTCGTGCAGTACTAAACCACAGGAAGCAGGCACTTCCAGATGGGTAGACGCGTCTTGGCCGGGGTCGGCAAATGGGCAAAAACACCTGGAGTGGCATAGGCAGAGAGGAAACCAAAAAACTAAAAGGTTTCGAGCTTGCTAAGCTAATCTATGGGAACAGAAACAAGAGGGTTCACAAACAAGAGTGAGGGCGTCGGATACTGGGGAGCCTGGAAGGAACAGGGAAAGGGGGATCGTATTTGTAATCTTCGTATTGACAGGTCGGGAGAGTCGACTCTCAGGAGAGACGGTGCTCAGGAAAGACAAGGCCGGTCTGGAACCTAAAGGGTTCTGACGGAGGGGGCCGGGGGGGGGAAAGCAACAAACCGAACGTTACGGGTTCCGGGTTGAGTGACCTGACATGGGTTAAGAATGTGTGGGCCTGGGACTGGGGAATGGTTTGGGGGGGCGACTCCCACCTTAAGTAGATCAAGAATAAGAAAGTAAGGGGGGGGCAACCAACGTGTACGCCATATCCCTTTTGAGAGGGAAGTCGAATGTTTAAACTATGCTGAGGATTGTACGGCCCGAAAGGAGTGAAGACTGGACGGGCATACCGAGATTCTTGGAAGTAACCTAATTCAGCTTCTGGGGGGAAAGACGGCCAAAGTAGAAGCGACAGGGGAAAAGCAAAGGGTCAAAGTGAGGTTCTAAAGCTTGAGGGGTGGTCGATGTGAAGAAGGTACGGAGGGCCGATGATGAGGTCAACCCAATTTCCGAAAAAAACGAAAGGACACGTGTAGAAAGGGGAAAACCAAAAGGTGATTTGTCGAAACAAAATGGATCGGGGGGATCGTTGAACTAAAGGTAGAGTACTAAAGAGGCAAGATACAGCGTCGTAGGATCAGGAGGAGAAATCAAACCCGAGCACAAGACTGAGAAAAAAGTTAAAGCACTGGGGAGGCGTGCCTTGAACAGAGGGTGCGCTGCGGAGAGGGGGTGTATTGGTTCCTGTGGACACTCGTACTCAAGATCAAAAGAAGGCTTAATTGTGGGGGGAGAACCATGAGGGGGCATCAACGGGCGAGGAAATAAGTTTGCTCCTTGAAAGGAAACGAAACAGTTTTTGACCGGGGGCATAGGAGGCTAAATTGTTCTTCAAGCCTAACTGACAAAAGGTTGACGTATGGGCATCGGTATAAAGGCATGTAAAAGGAGAGAGATAGGGTCCCCCGTGGCGAAGGAACATGCGTACAACCCCACCCCCCCCACGGCACGGTACACCCTGGACGTCGCCACCCCTAACCTTACGAAAAAACGCCGCACCGAGCGTGGAAGGACCCGGAAATAGTTGATAGGGGCGCGTGAACGGACCAAGAATGGTAAGAGAAGATCCAAGTCGGACGCAAAGTAAGACATCATCTGAAAGGGGGAAACGGGGGCGCTAAAGGGGGTGCTTTCATGAAGTGGGTACACCTGATGGGGGGCTAGAAGTCTTTACGCCTGATAAGGAAGTAAGGACGCAGATTTCCGGGTCATCTAGAGCGGAGAAAACGCAACACGAAGGTGAAGACTGCTTGATGGGACGGGGAATTGAGTTGCTTCTACCAACAAACAAAGAAGGGAGAGAGGGTTGTTCTCAATCAGAATAAATTGGGCAGCCAACGTTTCAGAAAGAGGGGGGGTGGAAAAAGGATGGCGGCTATTGAGTACGTCCCATACGGACACTGGTATTCTGAA
>Ga0179591_1143777_pt1 | contig 14692 bp, 21 predicted proteins | sample CZOMad2_1_08_16f_FD_182891 | JGI IMG/M metagenome (GOLD analysis project Ga0179591, IMG submission 182891) | Vadose zone soil fungal communities from Angelo Coast Range Reserve, California, USA - CZOMad2_1_08_16fungal (PacBio error correction) | ecosystem: Environmental > Terrestrial > Soil >...
GTGCTTTTTGTCGAAGAAGCTGAAATCACAATGAGGGCCAAGATCTCCTACAGTTGGGGGGCGGGCGGACGATACATTTTGGGGAAAGCGGCCTAGACTGGAGCACGCCTCCCCTGGTAGGATTGGGCTGGTCAATCAATGGGGTCCTTGTCTTCCTCAATGGTCATGAAAATTTGCAACAAGCTCGTCGCCAGCTTGAAACTTAGGGTTCCGCAAACACTTGAGCCTAGAGGTCGGATGGCGAACTGTTCGGCTTCAATGTAAGGAACGGGTGGAAAACAATTGGGGCCCGGGGGGGAGGATTCCTATGTCGAAAAAGATGCTAAAATCGCACGCAAGCTGGCTTATGTCTTATGAAAACACAGGTGATCAGTAGAATCAGGGGGATTCTTTATGTCACTGGGGAATGGTACGGAAATAACCCTCTACAACATGATTCCAATTTGAAAACATAGATGTTACAATGCTGGGTGGGGATCCTGATGCATCATCGGGCTGCTAACACCGGAGGAATACAAGGGACAAGAGGTCACTGAGAATTAAGGGGGGGGTTCCTAAGGGAGGGGGGAGTCCTTCATTCTACACCCGAAGTAAAGTTGCCACCATCCGCCGGAGGGGGTAATGGGGGGGGGATCACGACTCCATTCACGGGGTGGGGAGGGCGTCACACAGTTTTCATAATAAAGAAACGGGGGATGTCGTGACGGGGGGGTGAAAACCATTGGCAATCCCCCAGACGTATCCTATCCTATGGAGGTTGAAGGTCTGGGAAAAAACAGGAATGGGGAGATGAGGGGCATATGGACCCGCGGGGGCAGGCGGGCGGATTCTCCTCGGAGAGGCGACAGTAAGGGGGAGTCTCTTAGATGTTGGTCAGAAAAGACAAGTCGCAGTGGAAAAAGGTCGCCATTCGAAACACGGGGGGGGGGTGGAAGAGGGCCGTGGAGCGTGGTCCCTTCTGAACGGGAAGGGTACACCTGGCTGAGCCACGACATTCTCGTGAGGGGACAAGGTCTTCAACACATCGTTCAAACTGGTGAAGTGGTCGGGGAAATGCTTGATTAGGAGGAAAGGGCTTGGAAAAGGACCAGGGGAAAGGGAGCACATGTGAGAAAAGAATCCACAGGATTGAAGGGAAGAGGAAACCGAGTGGCCCTATTCAGGGGAAACGGAGGGGAGGGAAAGAGGACAATAAATACACACGAGCGAAGTGGAAAGGCGAGGCGAACTTCCTGCTTTGAGGAAGAACCATACAAAGTAGCAAAATAGCAACAGCACGAAAGATGATTCTAATCACTGGGAGGGCAAAGAGGAAGTGGATGGAAGGAGGAATGGGAAGGGAACGGCTGCAAGAGCATGACCAATGAGGGGCAAGTCAGTTGAAACAATAATTTCAGTGAAAAGCACGCTATCAATGTAACTAGGAGAATACCTTGGGCCGGGGGTCAGTACGCGTGAAGGTTCAATGGGAATTCTCAAGATGGGGGGGGGAGAGATGGGGGGACCAGCTAATCTTCAGGGTGGTAGGAGACTCCCACAGGGACAATCCGGGTTTCTACTTGGAAGAAGGGAGTGGGAAATGCTGACTGGGAAGAAAGAGCCGATCATATTGGGTACGGAAAAGAAAGGGGAGGGGAAACTGAGTTTTGGAAAAAGCAAACCACAAAAGGAAGTGGAGGGGGGGACGGGAGAGGGAAAAAAGAAGTTGAGGTTTTCTTTCATCAACTCCTTGAAAGTTTCAAGAGGGAAAAGGTACGTCGGGGAAAGAGCGAAGGAAAATAGGGCAATATAACAAAACTTCGGAGAAAGGGGACCCAGTCATGACGTCACAGGGCGCCGAGGGAAAGATCGAAAACGGGAGAGAAGAAAGCGTTAATCCGAAGAGGGGGGGGGGGCTGGTCTGGTTATCAGCGTGCAACACCAGTGGAATTACGAGATGGATGGGGGCAGGGGGAACACAAAACAGACACACTTTGGACGAGACTTAATGAAACTAAGGAAAGCAAGGGAAGATTTGTAAGCGCGAGTTTGGGGAACTTGTTTGCAACGGAGAAACCAAAAAACCCCCAGAGGGGGGGAAAGACGGACAGAGGACCAATCCAGGCCTTTGGTCATCGTAAGGGTGATACGGAGGGTGGACGGCGTTGACTGAGAGGCCTTGTGAAAACAAAATGGGGTGGTAGAACAAATGTATAAGAGAAAAGTAGGCAAGGGGAAAGGGTGCCCTGTAAAGGACTCTTACAGTTAGAAGCAATGCAGGGAGAAGTGTCGGATTATCGGAATTTTGTAGTGTAAACACAAGTAAAATATAAAAGACATTCTCCACTACGCTAAAGTTCTTGGAAAGGAAAGGGCTGGACCGAAAGCCTACATATAATTCACTAGTTGGGAGGACTAAAAAATGGGGGACAAGAAAAATGGTGTTAACGACACTTTTTGGTGAGTTGTCAGGGGTCAAAGCCCGACCCTACAAACAGTTAAGGGAAATGGAAGGGGGGGACAAACTGAAAAAATGGAAAATTTGAGGGGTGGGGAAGTGAGGCATGGGGCAAGCAAGCCTTGACCGGTGCCTGGGAGTTTGGCAACAAGACAAGGCAAAAAACGTAAATCACTGAGCACCTACGGGCACCACAACTGGTAAACGGGGGGGGCAAGGAAATGGATCGCGGCAGGGTTGGTTGAACGTAGCAACCTTCTGGCAAGCGGGTGGAGAAAGGTGGGGGAAACTAATTTTCTCGGCACAAGTCAGCTTGGGGAAGGAAGAGAGGTCGCTCTTTTTTCCTCATGTCACCTATCGTCATCAAGAGGGGGAGGGGGGGAATCAGCCAATGAAAAAGCCTTTAACTTCATCCTATGGAGTGGCGGGGGAGCACCGGAAGAAACAACAGCAAGAAAAGAAGGTGAGCGGGGACAAACAGGGATGCCACTGGGACCCCTTTGAAAAAGCGGCAAATGGCGGGGGAGGGGTACAAAAAGGAGATTGCTATCGCGTCAAGGTTGCGCGTTCAGGGAGGGAAGGGGGGTAATTAAACGAAAGAAACACATATCTTAGCAGGAAGAAGGCAGATTGAGTTGTTGTCGAACCAAACCTTGGCAAAGGGACCAAGGGAAAACAAAAGGAGGGGAAGGGAATTGGGTGGTGCGGAACTACAAAAAAGGGAACCTGATATGTCCAGAAAGAAAGAAGAAGAAAACAAGGCGGAGGCGGACAATAGATATCAGGGTCTTGGGGGGAGTGGACCAGAAGAACGGGAAAGGGCGAAGGGTAAGAAAACCGCATGACTGGTCCGCATTTTGAACTCGGGGAAATGGTCGGGGGGGGCCAACAATCAAGCATTCGGCGGGGGACGAAGATCGTGGGGGAAAGGACGCCGTTGAATTCCCGGCAGCAAGGGAGCAAAGGAGGGAGTCTTTGGGAAGGGCGTATAGATCAATAATGGGCCGGGTTGGAAAAGGGGAGCAGTGGATCCAAGGGTGGTCCCGAAACCGTGTCTGTGAGGAGTTGGAGCGGGGGGCAAAAAAAGAAATCCCGAGGACTGGAATTCCAAACAGCTTCTCATGGGGAAGAGGCACAGAAAATAAACCACCCTATTTATGAAGGGATCGGGGGCGAGGACAAAAAGAGGAAAAAAAACAGAATAGGCGGGGGAAAGGAAAAAAGAAAGGGAAGGAGACCAGGTATTCACCCAGGATGCCAAACCAGGCAAGCAGGTGGTTATCAGGTGAAACACAGAAGGGAGAGAAACACTGTGTGACATGGGCATCCGTCGTGACCAAGGTGTTTACAAAGGGGGGAGACATTTGAGGGGGCTCGGTGAAACGGAGGGACCGGGAAAAAGCCGGCAAAGTTACGGGTGCTAGGGGGAAGCGCCGGAAACCCACACAATTCATTGCTGGCAAGGATTCCTATCCCAAGTTTGACACCCCGGGAGGATTAGGGGGGGAGAGGGGAACGAACCTCAAAGGGGTCGCTGGGAAAGCCAGTAGGTGAACAAGTCAAGAAGACAATACGTGGAGGACTGGTCTGGCTTTCGGTACAGACATTATGTTAAAAAGCCAGGCGTCGTTTCGGAACCGGGGTTAGAGAGGGCGGCGGTGTAGGGACCGATAACTGGAGATAAAACTCCCGGGTAAAGCTGGACTACCAGATGAGGGAGATGCGGGTAAGATAATCCGTTAAAGGGCAGTCGGGAGGGTGACAGAAGCATTAGGGCTCCTGGTAGAACCAAACGGGGGATTTCCCGAACGCACCGTCCGAAATCTCGGAAAAAAACAGGGAGTAAGGCAAAAAAAAACATACGCTGCCAGGTCCGGGACTTGGTCGCTGATCGGAGGTCAAAAAGAGGGAGGGAGGACGGTGAACAAAGGGGAAACAAAGAGATCTGGACCCCAAAGAAGGAAATGGGGGGGGAGGGGGCTGGGGAGGGGGGGGGCCGTCCGAAGTCACATTCTTTGAGGTGAGGGAAAAGCTAAGGGATATAGGGGGATACAAGTGGGGACCGCTTATCAAAAGACCAATCAAAAAAGAGCGAAATGGCAAGGGGGGGGTTTTTTTGTCCATTCGAACGGGAGATAGGGGGGGAACAGGAAAAGAGGAGACCACTGGGTGCCAGATGGGGTTCAAGAGGCAAAGGGGGGGGGGGGACGAGGCAATCTTCCTTACTCTTCTTGGAAAGAAGGTTAAGGGCAGGACAAGGAATCGCGAACTGAGTACAGAAAGGGTATGTGGCAGAGAGGCCAAAACGCAATTGAAGGGAGTGGTGGAGTCCACACAATCAGGGAAGAGGGAGGGGACAGGAATAGATCGGATCAGAGAAAAGCCTCATAACTCAGAAGAGCCCGTCGGACACCTGATGGCCCGGTGCGAACTTAAGATGGAAAAGGGACAAAAGATTGCATAAAATACCTGACTCTTGAAGAGGCCATTGAACACAGCTCCCAAAAGCGCGACGGCAATGAAAGAGAGGGGCCATTGTTGAGTAAGTGCTTCCAAGAAGAGGGGGGGGGCAACGGCAGGGGCACGTGAAGGGGTCAAATATCGGCAATACAGTCAAGGAAAGCGGGAGGGGGGGAGCGAATAGAGAGGACCTTTAAGTCATTTACGAGCGGCATGAGGGGGGGGCAGTACTTGGATATTTTCATGGGGGGAGGTGGGAGATAGGGGAGTCAGAAAAATCCGATGGGAAGGTCGGACGAAGCCAAGGAACTTAATCTTTCTGTAACCAGGAGGGGAAGGAAATTAGTCCGGTTAAAAAGAGGATGCGTCCAGCCGAGGCATGATCATTCCGAATAATTGGGGGGGGGGAGAAAAGGGGGGAAAAGAGTGATACTCTTCTCGGGGAAAAGGGGTTGAAAGAAGTCTATAAGAAATATCTAACAAATCCCAGTTTTGCAATAGTTAAGTGAAAAGCAGTAACAACACGACAGAATGTGAGTGGGGGGATAAGAAAGAAGTGAAGGACGAATTTTCAAAGAGTCCAAGCTGCAAAGGGGGTTCCGTACCCGGTTCGAAAAAGGTAGAAATGGAAAAGGAGGACGTGGAAGTCGAAACAATGTTACTAACTAGGATATGGAGAGAGTAGACGCTCAGTTGCAGCTTCCATCAAAGCAGAAACGACGGGGGCAAAAGGCACTCAGAAGGGACTTTGATTGGGGACATGGGGTCACACAGGGGACATAACAAAGAAGGGTGTTGAAAACTTTGTGACGAACGGGAAAAAAAGGGGAAGATAACAATGACAGCGAGGAATGGCGGGACGGGGCGAATCAAGACAAGCAGAATAGGGGAACCCAATACTTCCATATACTGGAAAAAAAAAGAGCAGAACGCCAAAATCAGAATCTCTTCACCTTGCAGAGGGACGATTTTTTAACCGGAAAAGAACAGGAGGAATCCGAGACATTACTCCTGCTGGAGGGGTAAAATAAGAGGGCCAGCTTGTCGTGCGAAGTCTTAGAGACACGCGTTGAAATCGGGGGGATTCGGCAATCTGTTTGACAGAGGAGAAAAAATTCGAGAACGTTCGACCATCACTGGCAAATAGGATACAGGGGAAAAAAATCCGTGAGTAAATTTCCATAAAAAGAGTCAAAAACGGGGACAAGATGCGGCCAAATCTGAAAAAAGCGTCTGAAAAGGAAGGGAAAAAGGGTCGAAAGCTCCAAACAGGGGGGTAAAAGACGTGCCGTCAAAAAGGGAACAAAACCAAGTAAGGAAAATTGAATATAACAGAGGGGGGAAGAGACTAAGGACCATTCGAGAAGTGGGAGGGAGAATCGGCAATCCGTCATTGGAAAAAAGGATCAGCAGAGCGCAGCGGGGAAAAGGCTGGGTCCCCTGGGGTAGATAGGGAGGGGAAAGGCGGAAAGGGCCGGGATGAATTGTATTACACTCTTAGAGACGGGGGGAAGATAAGAGGAAAAAACCAAAATAATGTGGAAAAGACACACAGTCGTACTAAGGACATCATTAAACATTACTTTCCTTGAGGAAAAGTGTGGAAGGTACGGTATGGGAAAAAATCAAAGGGCTCATTAGTGAACGAAAAAACACTCTTGAAAGAGTTAAAAAATGCAAAAAAAGACTGGAGACACCAGGGGAAAAAAGGGGTAAACGACCAACAAATCAACGTCACTCTGCGTCTTTGTTTGGCAGGGGACAACTGAAGCGGGCGGGAAAAAGAAAGGAACTCAAAAGGGGGGGAAAGAAATATAAGGGCAGAGGCGGGGGGGGGAAAGAGAAAACCAGAAATCTTAATATGACCAGATTTCGGAATTTGACCGGGGAAAAGGGGCCAAGAGTCAAATGCTTACTGGGAGATTTAGCCCGTAAGGTAACGAACGACACTAAGTCGATTTTTGTCCACGGTTTACAGAAAGAAGAAAAAGGTTAATTGACCCGAAACGTCGAGAAGGGGAACAAAAGAGGGTCTCCCTATACCCATCACTCTTGTATTGGCAGGAAAGCAGTTTATCCAAATATCTTATTCACTGTCGGCAGTCGAGGGAAGAAACAGGAGGGGATAAAGATCTCGTTGAAATTATCCTCAGGAAGTACTATGGAAAGACAGAATCAAAAAACACAAATGAAGGGGAGGGAAACGAGAAAATGAAAAAGCATCTTAAAGGGAGCCCACAGGAGGAGGAAAGGTCTAAGAATTGCCCAGCTAGGAAGAGAGATGGGGGGCAAAAAGAGACGAACCAAGAGCTTGCTCCGGAGGGGAAAACAAGCGTGAGGCTTCTCGTACGTTTACGGCATTACACAGGGGGTAAGGACGGAGAAATCGGTGAACAAATCGACTTCTGGTGAGCGCGGTCACTTACTTTCTAAAGAGCAGGAAGAATTTTGGCTAGGATCAACGTAACCGTACAGGACAAATCGGGGAATATTCAGGTAGGGGTTAGAGAAACAACAAAGACGGGGGAAGGACTATTCTTTAAACTTTGACTTTCCCATTAAGAAAAAAAAAACACGTAAGGAAAGGTGTCAGGCCAAAAAGGAGCTCGAGGGTGAAAAAAAAGGAAAAAGGTGGCGGGTGGAACACATTCCTGGTTCTCCAGGGAAAGCAGTTTGGGAAAGTCTCTGCACGATGTGGGGGCGGGGTTAACGACGGGTAATAGGAGGAGGTTCACGAACCTCACTTTTCAAAAAACGTCAAGGCCAGGCAAGGGGCTGAAGATGAAGCCCAGGGGGTACGACGGGGGCGGGCAGAGAAGAAAGGGGTCTTCGACTTTTCCGAGCTCCAGTTGAAAAAAGGGGAAGAAGGGAAAAAACACTGTAAAGTAGCAATAGAGAAATACACCAGGGGAAAAAAAAAACCCAGCAGAAAAGAGAGAAAATCATCCTTTACAAAAGAGGATGCGATATGCGATTCTCTGCACAAAAAACGAAGAAAAAGATAGTGGGCGACTGTTTAGAAGGCAATTTTGAAAGGGGGAAGGGGGGGGGGGGGAAAAATGAGACAAGATCGCCTACCTTTGGGGGCGAGCAGAGCGGTGTAAACGGGGATATAGAAAGGGGTCGATTGTACGCACCGGGGGGAAGGAATCCGGTCTGGGGAAATGGGTTGCAAACCGTAGGCAGAGCAACAGGGGAAGTGCTGGGGATGGCGAACGTTTCTGCTCCATCAATTAAGAAGAACAAGTGGGGAAAAATGGAATCCAAAGGAGAACGCGGTATCTCGAAGAACGAAAGGCATGGCGATGGTTATAGAACGGGTGTTGCAAGAAGGGCAAAAAGCCTTTAGAGGGATGAAAAATGTACTGTTACGTGGGGAAAAACCGAGAAAATCGAAATGTAGAGTGTACTCTGGGCGCGCTCTGCTGAAGGGACGCAAAGGGCTTGAAGGGTTGGGGTGGGGGGGGTGACGAATGGGAGTGGAGTGAACTGCATGCGACATTGCCAGGAAAATCTGCCGCAGAAAGTTGGGGATCCGTGACCTGGTTGAAGTCGGGGGGGGAAACAGTTTGCAGAACTACACGGATGGGAACAGAAGGGGGACAATGGCAATCCCAAGGGAACGAGATTGCGTCTTTGGAACACACATGATGGGGGGGGGGAATGCGAGGGGGCAGATAAAAACACGAACCCGCATCTCTGGGAAGCGAAAGAAATCTACCCAAGCATTCGAGTCGGGGGTGGGGACCAAGGACGGACATTTTCAAAAGAAGGCACTGAATTGCCGTTAGAGGTCCGGAGGAGGGAGGGGAGCCAGGAGGGCCCTCCATTCTTACTTTCGGGAGGGGGCTTCCAAAAGAAAAAAGGAGGGGAGATCTGAGTCTCCAAAAGAAACTGACCGATGACTCGTTCGAACAGGGACAGAAAAAGTATTAGGATGAGCCTTCCATAAGGCCGGGCATTCAGGGAACGGCCATTTCTCCGGACTGAAATAAAGGGAAAGACGGGGGAAGAAGCAGACTTCCCGGCGTTGATGAATCAAATCAACTTGAGAAAAAAAATCATAAACAAAAGGGCCAGCTCTACATCTTCGAAGCAACTTACTCCAGGCGTGAAGGGATAAAAATTCGAGATTGAAGGTGGAAAAGTGTCTGGCAAGGATCGGAAAAGAAGAGGCAAGGCGTTTACCACGAGTGCTTGGAAAGGCACTCTCACTTTCACGAGGAAGGAGAAAAGAAAAATCGATGTAGTGAGGGGCATTGGAATCCGCATAGGATTATTGAGGCAAGATGGAACAAGAGAAAAGGAGAAGGGTTTCAACGGGCAATAAAAATGGGGGAGAAGGCAGAAGGAGTTGCTTTTCAGGAAGGCAGGTAAAGCATTACCACGATCATATTGGGCATGAGCAGGCCGGGTCAAAGATGGGGGGGTAAAAGAAAACAATAAAGGAATTGTCATTTGGTTGTGCAACGCATGGGAAAAAAAAGCAAAGGGAGGGTGTCTGCATTGCCGGTGTTAAAGCGTTTAACTTCTGTGCATTAAAGGCGTTAGCACATAGCGCCGTAAACTTTCAGACGAAAAAACGAGGTAGAAAAAATTAAAAAATTGCGGCAAAATGCTCCTCTTTTGAAAGAGGAATGAAAAGTAAGGCCTAACCTCTTAATCCGCATGTGGTTGGAAAAAGGGAGGGGGGTGCAAGGGTTCACCACACGTGCGGTCACTGGGAAATAGAAGGGATGACCTAAAAAAGCAAAAGACTGGACTTCGACTTGATCCTCTACAGCAAAGCTGTCTGTTTACAGAGCGATGGGGTTCCCTGGGGTCAACAGGAGGAAAGACGACCTGGACTGTGTGAAAAAAAAGAAAGAGAAAAAAAATGACCGGGGGAAGCGTCTTGTTTATTTAAAAACGAAAAAGGGGAAGGGGAGGAAAGGTGTCCGTCTTAGGGACTGGGGAAAAAAAATTGTCTAAAATGTGAGACGAGAAAAAGAGGGAGAAAAGGCGAATGTTCCTGTCACGGGCTTAAGGTAGCACTTAATATGGTCGCCAGTTGTCGGGAGTCGTGAACTGGGGAAGTACCTCCTACGAGAAAGAACCGAACGGGATACCAATCGACCAAGGCTTTTGAAATCGAAAGGGATTAAAAGACCGACGAAACTCACTAGTTTTGTCGGGGGTGAATGTAGGGGAGGAATGGGCAGCGAACGTTTGGGGGGGGGAGTGGTCGGGGGGGCAAAAAACCCTACACTCATCCATTTTACGTTGGTCAGTGGATAGGAAGCACAAGGAATTTGGAGTGTGGGGGAACGGAATGTGAAAAATCATAACACATTAACGTTTCCTGATTGAAAAAAAGAAGCAGGGCATCAACTGGACAGACTGGCAACATCACCAGTGTCATCTACTTCGGACCAAAAGTGGATCACTCTGCGTGGGTTCCCGATAACACAGGCGGTCAAGATTGAGAGGCCGGGGGTGACTAAATGGGTAGAAACTTCCACTTACGCTTTGGTCCATTCATGCTCTGTCAAAAAAAGAAGAGGGGGGGAAGGGTCACCGTCTTCAATCCAGAGGGGTGGGGGATAGGAGGGGGAAGAGTCACAATTAAGAAGCCTTTAACTCAGATAGGAGGGTAAAGGTAAGAAAAGGGAGAAAAACAAAAAGACGAACCGAACTGAAGGTAGCGGTACAACATTAGGAAACTTGAAACTGGGGGGAAAAAAGGCAAAATTGGAGACAGATACGAACTCAATATATTGAATCTCGAAGAGAGGGGGAAGTGTGAATGGAATGAAAATTAGACAGTGTCGACAAAAATAGGGGTAGGGGAGAGAAACGAATGAGTGATTTGGTGGTCTACAACTTTTCGAAGTGAGCATATTGGGAAAAAAAAAGGAGAGTCAACTTGAGGGGGGTTACCTGGGAAAAGAAGGCTTGAACCGATAGGTACAATCCAATAAAAAGTCCTCTCACAAAACAAAAAGAGGGAAGAGAAGGGGGGTTAGGGGCTGGAATATCCTGTGAAAGGCTCAGTTCAGCACCTCAAGAAATTGTCAGAAGGGGTGAAGAGGAAGGGAAAAAAAGTGTGTTGTCGAAAAAACAAATCAAGAGAAGTAGTACGGGGGGAAGGAGAAGGTTGAGGGATACCTGAGACGTGGGCATTCAACCTGCAGCACTTCAATCTAAGGGACATCGAGCGGGGGGGAGGGGGGAAGGGGGAGGAAAATGGTGGGAAGTGTTTGCAAAAAAAGGGGGAAGAAGAAGTGGGTACCTCGGAACTGTCGAGTGCGGAAGGGGGAAAGGAGGAAAAGCAATCCAGATGAAGGAAGGTGTCCAGGCGGTAGTATGGTACTATGCAAAGCCCAGCACAAAGATGGGGAGGGGAAATAGTTGAACCGTAGGAAAACATTAGAACGATCGGGAGGCAAGAAAAACCGGGGTCCGAGACACAGTAGTCACCCAGTCCAAAGAATGAAAAAATGGGGATCGGAACCCGGACGAGATCCAAGGCTGGCGAAAAAGAGTGACAATTGGTGGTGCAAGTAGTTGCTACAGTTGATGAAGGGTCCTCTTCGGCCAATCCGGACAAGGGAGGGTGAGGGGAATGGGACATGACGCATTCCCCAAACTCAATGACTTGCTGGTCCCTTAGTTGGAAGGCCCCAGTAACAAAAGTAAACTGGTCTGATTGTCGTTTCTTTTGAAAGGGAAGCAAAGGGCAATTGAGACCGTACGTTGGAACAATAGCGACAACGCGGTGAGTTGGAGAGGTCAGGTTCGGAAAAAAAACCTTCTGTTTAAAAAGCCCTTCGTCTTTGGGACGGGAGTGGGAAGGGGCAAGCCTTTAAAAGGGTGAACGCCTCCCCCAGTCATAACTACGACAAGCGCCCATAGCATGCACGGGGGTCCCTTGAAGAGAAAGGAGTCCCAAGTGCGTTTTTCCGCATGAGGCGCAAAGAGCAAAAACTTTTCAACACGGTGTTTAAAAGGGGCACAGGAAAAGAAACGAACGGCGAAAAACCCTTATAGGGAAAAAACACAGAAGATGGGAATACCGGTAATTGGTCTTCTTATCGGGGGGGAGAAACAAAAGAAAAAATCAGCGGGGGGACGCGACACGGTTAATCAGGGAGACAAAATAGAGAGGGAAAAAAAAAAGAAGAAATGGGGAGTTGGTTTCTTTAGGAGGGGAGGAGAAGTCAGAGGACGGGCGGTTTGTCGAAGCAGAAGATCGAAAGTCACAGGGGGTGGGTGGACCGGAAAGGGGCCCCCAAAACCAAAAAAAAAAAACTTAAAAAGAGGAGGGGGGGAGAACGCTAAAGAATGAATGGCCACCAGAAGGCGCAAAACTTGGGGAGAAAGAGGGGGAACAGGCTAAACAGGTTGTCCTTATGCAAGCGAAAAGAAGAGGGGGGAGTAACGGAGAAAAAAGGAAAAGAAAAAAGGGAAGGAGAACTGGAGAAACTCATGATTTGGCATCCGCGTCAAAAAGAAAAGGAAAAAAAAGGGGGGCGGGTTGGAAGTCACCCCAGCCTGTGAAACGCAGCTGGTCCGTAACAAATAGGAAGCGATCGCAAGAACCCGAAACGAAAAAAAGAGAGACAGGGAGAAACTTTTGCCCTGTGAAAAATGTCCGAATTCGATGGGGGACAGGCTTCTAAAAAATCCTACCTGCTCTTGATTCTTCCAATTGGGGGGGGAAAAAAGGAAAAAGACAAAAACGGGAATCATCGTGCACATTTTAGAGGAAAGGGAGGAAACAAGAAGGAAAAAGGTCATTGCCCGTACCTTTGTAAGATCGAAGAGGGGGAAAAAACCATTAAAATCGCCGGCGCGATGAAGGACGCAACGGGGAAGGTGAAGTGGGATTCTCGATGTCTTCTAATTTAGGCTTGTGGAGAAAAGAGGTTGGAAGTCATGGATGCAGCAACGGCCGCTGAAGGGGAGATAAGACAGGGAAGTCGCCACTCTGTATGTCCATAGAAAAAAAGAATGGAAAAGGGAAAGGCTGAAACTCTCTATGATGATAAGAAGGGACTGTTGATGCAAGGTTTCACCTGTGTGAATAAAATGAGAAGACGAAGACTTGGCGGACTAGATACAGATTCACGACACTCCAAGGTTCTCCCTGAGGGTCGGTGGCAGAGAAACAAGAAAAGAAAATGTAGGGATCAGACCGGTATAAACATTCCATACGGCCGGTAGAAGGAACAAGAAGAGAAAGAAAGGAAGCACGTGTCCCCGATGGCAGAAATGTCATGGCCGGAACGTTGAAAGGGGGGGAACGAACGGAGCGAATGCTTCGGCTATCTGCTTCGAACAGGAAAGGGGAAAAAGGCTGCAAATCAAAAAGCCCATCCTGTGGTTGACCACGGAGATCAGGACATGGGGGCCAATTGGTTCACCCGCTGGCCATAAATACGGGGATTCGGAAAAAAGGGGTGGGACGTGCCACGCAGGGACGGAGGCAAACAATGAAAGCGATGCTGTCCCTGTCGCCATGCAGACTCCAAAAAGAGGCACAAACAGAAAAACGGTTGGGAGCACCGGCAAATTTCATATTGAGCCCCAGGAATGAAAAAGCGAGGAAAAGGAAGGGATAGGGGCCAGTCCCATTCCATTGCTTCATCACATATAAAGGAGTGCAGGACGAGGGGGGAAGAAAAAGAGTAAAGGCGATAGGAAAAAAAAAGCAAGCGTCGCATAGTATCTCTGCAGCTGTTGACAAAGAGAATTCCTGCCATTTCACCCCCCCTAAAAGTGAAAAGAAAAAAGATCCGTCTCCAGTGGAGAAGCCATCCTGTAGTTGCACAGGTCAAAAAAAGAAAGTCTTCATAACACTGACCCTTCTTCTGACCATAGAAGAAAAATAAAAAAAGAGTGGGAAAAAATAGTATTTCTCCTGCTAAAAAAACGGGGGCAGAGAAGGGGGCAAGACATGAGCGAACCACCACAAGAAAAAATCAAAAAGGGGAAAGGAAGTGAATATCGCAGTAGATAAGTTGAAGAGACTCTTGTCAATAAGAAGGACGAAGGAAAAGCTCATGAATTTTCCGCTCTTGTGGTTAGCCCCAGGGGGGGGGAGTAGGTGACTGACTGACAGGTTTCTAATGAGTGAGGGAAAATCGAGAGCAGGGATTCATTACCAAGTAGATACGAGGGGTGGGAGAAGTGGGTTCCGACCCCCGTAGTTAAAAGACATTGACAGAAGGAAACTGAGGGCAGGGAGAAAGGTGCCATTGACGCTGGTCTTAAACATACAACTTAGGGAGGGAGGGAAACAAAATTGGATGAGATTCGACAAATTACAATAAAGGGCTCAAAAAGGAAGGGTGGAAAAAAAAGACTCCTAAAAGAACCGTCACGCGAGCTTCATTTGGTTGGACGGAAAACCGGGGAAGGAGAGAAACCTGAACTGGGGAAAGCAAAGTGAAATATAGTCATGCACTCTGGCGGGGGGGGGGGGGGAGACTAAAAAAAAAAAATGGTGTCCCCTATTTCTAGTTTCACCGGTTCCTTTTGCCAACGAAATGAACAAAGGAGAGGGAGGGGAAAAAAGTGAACTGCTCCGGCCCTATTCGAGGTTGGGGGACAGAAGGGGGTTACAAACAAGGGGGAACGTCACACTGGAAGGTCCAGGAAACTGTCGAGAAAGACAGGAAAGACAGTAGGAGACAGAAGCCATCCATCGGAATGGGAGACGAAGGGGAAAAGATATTATCACTTGCGGGCAAATTCTCGACTACACGTGACAAAAGAGTCGGGGGAGGTATAGACAGTGAAGCGGACTTTAGA
>Ga0179591_1293343_pt1 | contig 14692 bp, 21 predicted proteins | sample CZOMad2_1_08_16f_FD_182891 | JGI IMG/M metagenome (GOLD analysis project Ga0179591, IMG submission 182891) | Vadose zone soil fungal communities from Angelo Coast Range Reserve, California, USA - CZOMad2_1_08_16fungal (PacBio error correction) | ecosystem: Environmental > Terrestrial > Soil >...
GCTTTAAACCCGTGACAGGTGTTGTGGCAGCGCTAGGGGTGGATACTTGGTACCTGGGGGGAACTATCTGCGGGAGCAGTAGGTCTGGCGTGACAAAAACCTAGCAAACATCCTACCTCTCGCTCGGAAACGACATGAGGGGCGGAGGTCACTTCGCAAGTAGATTGGTGGGAGGTCAGGACGTGTACGCAAAAAATGGTGAGTGATGAAGAAAAAACCCGCAAGACCGAAGATAAATCGGTGAGTCACTGCTGGGGGGAAAGAGACGGTTGGGGGGGGCGGCAACACCCATCAATCTCATCAGGAGCTGTGTCGCAAGTCGATAAGCCGTCCTGTTGGGCAGGGACGAATGTGCTAAATGCTCGAAGGAGCGTAAGGGACGGGCGGAAAAGGAATGGAGAGAGTCCTCGACCCATGTTTTGGGTGTGGATGCTTACTAATGTACAACACTCGTGAATTACTGAAATCCGCCGACAAGGGATGCGAGCCCAGGAAGAAAGGCGGACACAGGCCCAGAGGAGGAGAGCGAGAGCCTATCGAATACTCACGGCTCCTATAAAGCTTAGGTGAAAGGAGCAACGGGGATTCCGAAATCGCGGAAGGAAGGGAGGCGGGGGAATGTCCGCCAACGCTTCGAAGCCAAAGGAAGGCGTAACGGACCGCGCCCTTCGCTTCAGCATCAGAAAAACGCTAAAGGTGGTCACAAAACGCCAGATCTCATAAACAAAACAAAACACGAGAGGAGGAGGAGGATCTGGCGAAGGAAAAAAAAAGGGGGGGGCGAGAGGGGATTGGGAAGAGGAGTGGAAGGTAATAAAGGGAAGGGACGTAGAATTTTTGCGGAAAAATACAGCATGAACGGCGGGGAAAAGATATTCTTAGCGGGAACATAACGGACGAGTCAGCCGCAATGGAAGGCTTTCGAGGAAGGCGGATTCGAGGGAGTTCTCTCGAAAAACGCCTGGAATCGCTGTGATGCACCTTCTAGGGGCCGGGATGGGACAAAATTAAAAATCACATTGGCAAGTGGAGATTGGCCCTCCAGCCCCAACCATCGATGGTAAGATTCCACTTGGTCCCTCGGGATGAATCCATTGAAACGGAGGGAAAGCGGCCATCATGGATGTCTCATTCACATCATGGAAGGGTGCTTCGGAGCAACCTGGTACGCTAAAACGAATCTTAAAGTGGAAAAAGCAGCGCTAGGAGTAGAATTTATTGTGTGGTCATGCGAGAAACAGAAGGGGGAAAGATAGGAACAAAAAATCTTGCGCGATTCAGGTGAGATTCCCTGAAACGCGCGTGAAGAAATGAAACACAAAGGGAGGGGAGACAGGAAAGAGGTAAGATATAGGGAAAACTCGTGGGAGAAGTGGGAAGAAGGCAGGAAAGATAGTCGATGTTCTCTCAAGCTCTATGGAACGGGAAGGTAAAAATGCGACTTGAAATAAGAAAGAAAGGGACCGCGATGCGAATAGGGGCAGAAGAAAGAAAAAAGGCAGGAAATAAAGGGCAGCGCGGGACGGTCTCCGGGCAAAGCAACGGGTGCAGAAGAGAGAGAGAAAGAAGCGAGGTGAGGGGCTCGCTGTAAACAGAAGAAAAGAAGGACGGCAAAAATGACGAGGGAGGCACAGGAAAGGAAGTGACGTAAATTCAAGGAAACTTAATAGCGAGAGATTGACCCAAACAGCAAGAAACGCAAACCTGGAGGGTGGAAGGGGGGAATCACGGAAGACAAAAAAGGGCGGACAACGAGACAGGGTTAGAGGGAGTAGGCAATTTTCGGCGAAGAAAGGAAGACAAATCAAGGATGGGAGAAAGTGGGATATTGGAGAAATGGAGGAAAAGAAAGAAGGGAAGAAAGTGCCGTACAAGAAAAGCTAATTGTCCATAAAAGAAGGTGAGGATACGAGAAAAAAGAGGGAACATAGGGGAATGAGGGCGAAGGGACCGGCAATGAACACACGAGAGACAAAGACATCACACTTGAAAAAGTAGCTCGCAAAACGATCGACAGTATGGAAGACGTGTCCTTGACGGCCAAAAGGAAAAACTTTGGGAAGAGGAATGGGGGAAAAAGTTAAGATACGTTCAATGAAAACAAATCAGAAAAGCGGGGGAGGCAGGGGGAAGGGGGACGTTGAAGCACGCATGATCACCAAGTATTTGGCTAGGGAAGCTCGCAAGGGAGATGGGGACCCTAGGTCAGGTGAGATTACCTTGGGGGGGTCGGAGCCAGGGACTTATATAAAAGCAGCCCAGACGAGACGTGCCAATGAAAGTGTCCTTCAACGACCCTCATTCATTAAAAGACAAAACAAAGGGAATGAGAGAATGGAGAGACTGGAGAGTGGGGATGACAGAGGGCAGGTGTCGTTAACTGCTCGCGTCATATAAGACGCTCATACAAGAAGGAAATGGAAAAGAGGAGGGGGTTCAAACAGAAAGGAACCCCTATCACAAAGTGATCAAAAAAAGCCTGCGACGAAGAAATAAAAGAACCTGGAGGGAAAGGTCTTGGGGGGAAGGATGTGGGTAAATGAAGGATCAGGACTGGACGTTACAAATACATTTAACGTGCGGGGCGAAAAAGCCACAAGGGGGGGGGGGGCAGGCGGGGGTTGGGCGGGAACGTCCTAAAATCTGTGAATATCTCGGCTGGGAATTAACGGCCTCGCTAACGAAAGGGCTAAGGGCCCGGAAGGAGGGCGGAAGAACCTGATGGGATGTAACACCGGCATTGGGAGGAGGAGGTGTGGCGAGGAAGTGCCGAGAGCGCTCCATGTCAAAAGACAACTCAAGAGGACAAATATACAATTAAGGGGAGCGGCGCTCACCACTAGCCTGGGCTTGGTCGGCCGAGGGAAAGTGGAATCAGGACCAGTGCGGCGCCGGTTCCTTCGATCAGGGTTAAGTGGAAAAGAAAAGTCACCTTACCGGGCATCTGAGAGGTTTGTTCTGGAGGGGAGGAGTGGAACGGGACACTCGAAAACGATCGGCATCTAAGGTGGGCCTGGGCTGCGACATTTTGACCAGCCGATGACTTTATGGGAGGTGGCGGGGGTTCCTGGGAGAGGCAAATGGAGACTGAGAAAGGTGGGTCTTGTTCCAAGCCGCAAAGAGACAAGAACATCGGCTGGAAGAGTGCTGGACAAAGAGCCGTGGAGAATTGTGGGGCCGGTCCGATAGGGGGTCAAGGACCCCTGTGGTGATATCTCATTCCCAAATCCGGTCATCTCATAATACGAGACGAGGGGTTTGAGCAAAAAAAAGGGGGGGCTGAACCCCATGAAGAAAAGGGGGGGCAGATTTGGACAAGTACTGCGACCGTCCGGTGGCGAAAGCCTTCAGATGTTGAAATGGAGGCCTGCGCCGAGGGTACCCGAAAAAAGGAAGTTGCGATAAGAACCCCGAGGTTGGGTTGCAGGGCTGAATACTACCCGCAAAGCTTCACGGAATCGCCTGGCATGAGGCGCAGCGCATACCGCCCAGCCAGGAAAGAGAAAGGAACGAGCAGCAGGCAAGCGGAAATTATTGGTTTAGACATCCCTTCATGGTCTGCGGCCAATACAACGAGGAACTTGGAAACAGCTTCAGAAGCCACAGACCGAGCAAAAGGGGGGGACAATCGAGATCTCTCAGACAAAAAACGAATGAGGGAAAAATGGGCGTTCACCCCTTGTACGGTGGGTCTGATGCTGGGAACGCAGTGGCGGCCGGTGCCCGTAGGAACGTTGAAAGGACCGCAGAAGCAAAGAGAAGGGAGAGTCGATCCAGGGGATCATCATCGAGGCGATCGAAGACTGCGGTTCGATAGGCACATCGCGGCTTCTCCTGGGCGGCCGGAGACGCGGCGATAGCCAGCGCGGGGGCCGGGAACATAAAGCGGCTGCGTGGGAGGTTTGAAGAAAACTGCCCGTGGTGGGGGATATTCCACTTTACAAGGGAGGAAACAAAACGCCGGACTCCGCAGGGGCAAACAAGTGCATGAAAAAACGATGGGAAAGCGTCCACGGACGGGATCTCAAGGGGCTTCGACAAACCGAGGCTTCGATCGGGGAGGGTGTCCCGAATACACACGTGAGAAGCTCGCTAGAGGCCGGGTATACTAGGGAGGTTGAAGTGCGCAAAAGGTCGTGAACAGGACCCACAATCGCCGCAGGCGAAGTGAAGGCGGACGAGAAAGAGTCGATGTTAAGAGGGGGACAGGGATTGTATGGCGGGGAGGAATGAAGCGAAGCGGAACTATCATTAACACATAACGCCCGATCAGTAAGGGCGGGCTGTACGAGGGCAAACATTAATCCGGCCACGAAGCGAGATCGTAATCGAGACCAGAACGCCAAAAATCGCATATGCGAGAATAAGCCCTTGAATTCGCAGAATAGAAACCTGAAGCAGAAAAAACGACGGACTCCTGAGGGGGAGGGATCAAAGGCGAAGCCGACACGAGTCTCTTAACAAGGCTAGAGACACATCCATGGAAGATGTGGCGGGGGATGGATCCAATGACCACTCGAGACAATATCAAAAAAACCAGAATTGAGCCATCGTGCTTAAGCCTCAAGCGTGACAAAGCGATACAATCGGGGGCGATGGGGGGGGGCGGATAACAATGGGGAGATCACGTGACTGCAAATCAACAGGCGAGGAAGCGCTCAAAATTAACGGGCATCCCGGGGGTGCAAGTACGCGACAGGGAATAGGTACTGGGTTGAAGCCTCATGAGATAGCGAAAAGCCGAACCACCAAGACGGGACCGGCCCCAGGTCGGGTAGGATCGAAGGTATCAGCACGGAGTAGAAATGGGTAGCAAATCTGCCTGGAGTGCCAAGTATGACCATGGATACGGATAGTGGGGCGAGAAAGGGAAATATTGAGGGAGAGCAAAAAGTAGTCGCGACTCTTTCGGCATCTCGTACAACCACGTAAAGAGAGAGGCCGGATGAGGAGGACGGGAAGCAGTGTCGCTGGCATACGGAATGGGCGGAAGAGATCGTTGCGAGACAGGGGGTATACGGTCAAGGGACGGGTTTAAAAAGAGTCACCGAAGAGGGTCCAAAGGAAAAAAAAAAAAAGCCGGATCCACGACCGCGGCCGAACCAAATGGTGAGCAAACGGGTATGTACATGGGAAAAGCCAAAGTATAACGGGCGCAAAAGGACATAGGAACTCGTCTACCTCCGCTGGATGCGGTGTCATGTGCGGCCGGTGCGCGCAGGAAGAAAGACAGCAGATGGCCCGAAGGCATATGAGAACGGAAAATAGCGATGTCCAACCGTATCTTCCTCGTGGGGTGGGGATTGCCGAGAAGGCAAAGGCCCATCGCCACCATATCGTGTATCGCGCGAGCCGTGTGGTCATGAGCACCTGGGTGGGGGGAGTGCGCCGGATTCGTGGGGGGGCGCGGAAAAGGGTGGAAAGAAACTTCGATAAAGTAAAGTTAATTCCAATTAAGTCTTCTCTCCGGCCGCATCTGAGCGCATTGTTCGGGTCGAACTGTACAGCAGAGGCCAGTCGGAAAACGGTGTGGGTCTGCCCAGTGTGGGTTACCGAGCCAATTCTATGCAGAAAAGGGAAAAAGGGGTTAACACTGCGAGCTCAGGAAGGTTTAACAGTGTTGCCAGCCGGAAAGAGGGAAAAAACTCGGAAAATGCGCAGCTCACAGGCAACGTGAGAGTGGGGGCGGAGTCATACGGGGGAGTGCTGCCACGCATGTGGAGGCCCAACGCCGTCAGAAAAGATCACCGTGCGGCAAAAAGGGTGCGATCAGGTTTACTGAAACCAGCGAAGCCGGAGCGTGGATAAAGCCGGGACGAGGATGGTGACTGCGAAAGGGTGATGGAACGAGAGGGACCCGAAGCAGGGAAGACCGAGACAAAAGAAAAATCGCAAAGGGGGGGTCTTGCTGGGATAAAATACCCGAAGGAACCGGCCGGGCGCAGAGCCTTCCGCCAGGCTCCGGGGACCGAGGAATGAAAGGGGGGGGCGCATAGGCTACAAGATGCGGCAACTGGCCGACAGGCCTTCACGTGCGTGGCTTCAGACTACAGCTTCTAACCCAAACTTACGGGCGAAAGGCCCTGGCGGAAGAATACAGGGGAAAGCTAGGGTGCAAAACGCAATCGACGAGGGGAAAAGAGATAGATTGGCCCCTTTGGGGCGGGGATGTGAATCGCAGGGTACTCGGGCAGGGCGAGCCGTAGTTGGGAGGTAGAAAGTGGAGAAAGGAAGAAAGCAAAGGGAGGAGAGGAGAAAGGCTCGGGGTGTACTAGAAGGGCGGATCGCGTGCTGACGGGGAAGGGAAGCCCCGAGATACGGAAAAAGATGGAAAGTAATGTTATCCGGAAAATCAGCGCTAGGGGGAGGCCCTCAGCCAAAACGGGGTAAATTCGTGTCGCGTCACAATCCATGGGAAAAGGCAGAAAGGCCTTTAGAAAAGGGGACGTGTAGGAGACAGCGGCGCAAGAGGATTCGACAACAGCTCGGGGGAGCGGTTTCAAAGCCGAATACACAGGGGTTGGGGAAACAAAATAGTCGGGAGCTGATTATAGGCGGACGCGCATCAAGACAACGGTGAGACGAATACTATGGAAGACAATCCCAACGGGGAAGAAGGAAGGGGGAAGAATGTTCTTGAAAAATCGGGATGGTGGCAAGGGGGGCAACAATGAACGCGAAGGCGATCAGACCACCAAAAAAGCTCAATAAAGGGCGCAAAACTGGAAGGGCAAAGAACAACCGGAGGGAAAGGCAGACTGGAGCTAGAAGAGCCAATCAGAAAAAAAAGACTCATCCTGAGTAAAGAAGCCCGGGAGTCTAGGCCACAATAAGAAGAACAGGCGGGACAACTGGCGGTAAAGTGGGGCAATCACGGCCGCTCGAAACGACCAGGTGATCGGAGGACATATACATCGGCCGATACAACTAAGGGGATTGGGGGGTCGGATGGGGAAGTGGGACCATGACCACGAATATCATCGCACGAAAAGGTCAGAAAAAAGGGGGGCAACGAAGTGTATACGGCCATAGTTCGCGGAATCGGGCTATGGGCGACGCAGGAGGAAAGAGACAGATTGGGCATACTGGGCTGGCGTTGCCTGAATCCGTATGTCCTGGGTGCGGCGGGTGAATTATTTCTGGGTAAAGACCAGGATATACGTTCACAAAGGAAAGAACCAAAGAAACGGAAAAAAGTCGGAGGGGGAAGGTGGCCGCAGGAACCGGTAAGTGCGCTTGTAAACGCGCCGTGTTGGAACCCGGCGTGCCATGGGGGGGATAAGTGGTGGTAACATTGATGATGGAGCATTGCTCCCGACATCTACGCCGGAACGGGTCCAGTTCAACGCGACGCGTGGAAGGGGATCTATAAAAAAAAAGGAGAGATGAACGGAAAGCGGGCGTTAATGGTGCAGTTGCAACAGGTTACTGCGCTCTAAAAGGTAGCCATAAAAGAAGAGGGGGGTTGAACATATAAAGATGGAGTACGATCAGGGGATAGCGCACGGATCCCAACTACAAACCCCGTGGCACTGGGGGGGGTTGGAATGACACGGGATACTGTCTTAAACCAAAAATACACATCAAAGAGGGGGGAAAAGGAGAAGGGGGGCCAGAAGGCAAGGGGCAAGGAATCTCTTTGTGAAGGATCCGTGCAGGCAAATTCGATCCCTCTAGACGATACTGCCGCGGGACACGAAGAGAAGGATGGGTAGGGGACAACAGCATTAGGCCCGTGGGGAAGGAAAAGCTTAATCGCTTAAAGATAAAGATCTCCTCATGCCACATATTGAATCACCCATGATGGGTTCCTAGGAAAACGGAGCCAAGGCGGGAAAGGGGGAAGAGAAGTGGCGTGTAGGACGTATGCCGGATCGGAACTCTGTGGGCGCGGGGCCGTTGGAACATTCGTATCAGGGCTTACGTTTAGTCAGGAATTCACGGCATGTGCCGGGACATAGGGAAGTCATGGTGGAGAACGCAGTTGTGGCGCGGTCCAGCAGCCTGCTGCGGGCCGATCGCCGGTTGTTTTTTGTTGTCGGCGGGTTGGGGGGGGGGGGGGTGGTTGGGGTGGGGCGGGGTGTGTGGGGGGGTCTTTGGTTTCTGTGCCTGCACAGGCCGCGGGGGGTACGGGGAAATGGGAATGTTCCAGGTTGCAACAGTCATTGACACAAGCGCAGACCCCCGACCCCATCGGATCATGACATCGACGATTCGAAAGAAGGAAAAACAAGCAAGGGGAGAAGGGGTGAATAAGAAGACGTCCGGTGGCACGGGGGAGACAGTAACGACGCAAGAAAAAAATACGGTAGCACTGTCAGTGGAGAGGGTCAACAGGGGGGGGTCCGGCTGACAAACCACAGACAGGAGGGAAGAGCTTGACGCAAGGAGGCGCGTCAGCGCGCCGTACAGATGTTGCAATTCCTTCTTGCTCGCGTCCCCGCCGTCAAAGGAGGGGATCAAGAGAAAAAGGTGGGGGGGTGGGGTAAAACTTGTAGCCAAATACTCAACCGCCTGGGAGTAAGAAGCTGGCCATGGGCCAGGGAGCAGCAATGATAGACGAGAAAAGGAAGGCCCAGGGAGAAAGGAAGGAGAAAAAGGACTTAAAAAAGAAGCGGCCTACTCTCTATGAGATCCAAGGGATTCCGAAGACTGTCCTGGGCTCGACAAGCCGCCTTCTACGAACAAATGACGGGCTTCACGGCCGGGAGTACAGGAGCTAGACCACAGAGAAAAGGGGGTGCAATCGAAAAGGGATCTAGAACAACAGAAGATAGACGCAGTGAAACACCCCGTAATTCTTAATCTCAAAGGTGCTTAAGTGAAGCCGTCAGGGGGCGGAGGAAAGACAGAGAAACGAAACGTGAAAGAGATGGGGACCCGGGGGGAACAAAAAGATCGGCCACGCTACTTTGTAGGAAAAGGGGTGAGTGCTTTCTCCGCTGCAGGCCGCGGGGGAGGAGGCGACCTAAAAAGGATCAGGAGGATGTACATGAATAAAGCAGCATTGGTTTGGGAAATAGCAGCAATCCAAAAACGCGGGGCCGGCACTTGCCTGACGGCACACGTTAAAAAGACGGGAGGCCAGATGCGGGCAGAAGAAAAATTGGAACTTAGCAACTGGGATTCTCGGCACAGTCAGAAAGCGAGGCAAAAAAAGGGGGGATTGTTGTTTCCAGGAAGAATAACACACCGTGACGAAGAAAAAACGGGAGAGGAGAAAAGTAGGTATCTGGTCTGCGGACATGTCATACAGACCGGTGAGTAATACCTCAGGAAACAAGAGGCTCGACGTTGAAACTGCGGATAGTCAAGAGGGGAGAAGAGATGGTCAGGGGGCTCTCTTTTGAAAATGACATAAACAGGCGAACGGAAAAAGAAGTCCTGACCCATCATAAAAGGAAGAGAGGACAAGACGGCAGGTAAAAAGGGAAAAAGACGAGACGCGGCAAGATCGCGTGGATAGTAAGCTAAAGAATGCGGCATAATGAGCGGTCCAGGATAAAGAAAGACGTGAAGGCTGAAGAGGAAAAGAGAGCTGACAGAAGGCCGAGGCGGCTTTAGGTGAGGAAATCTGAAAATCAATCGGGGGAAGGGGCTCGTCGGAAAAGAAAGGGGTGTCAAAAAAGGCCTGATACACATCCTGGGTCTATGGTGAGGGGGGGGGGGAAGTTGGAGGGAGAAAATGACAAAACGATCGCGACTCAGAAAAAGAAAAAACATAATAGTGTTCAAAGGAAAGGAAGAGTTTCTACTCCTCATCAGTTGCCGCGTCAAGCGGGCAAAAGTTAGGAAGAGGTCAATTAAGAAGAAAGATGGACAAGTCAACACTTACCCAAGAGAGAACCATTCGCTACAATAAAGGTGGAAAGAGCGCGCCCTTTTGGGATGATGTACTGGTTGAACCACAGGGTACGGAGGGAAAAAAACACAAAGAAGGGAGCAAAAAGGAATGGTAGTAGTTTTATCCAGGGAAAAGAAGGAGACGTAATTGCTTGACGGAGGTATAGGGGGGTGGGGGAAACCCCTTCATATTTCTCTGGGGGATCGATACTGGGGTGGGGGAGGAGGAAAAAAGGGATTGAAGACTTAAGAAAGCGACACCATGCACGTTCATCAACAGACAAGCTTTAGGCATCTCTCAGACAAAAAAAAGGAGGAAGTAAGGGGAAGGAGGAAATTGAATTTAGGTTGACGTACATAGGGAAGTGCTCGGTCGGGAGCGTTTCAGTGAAGAGACGAGTCAACGAATCACCATGAATACTTCAGGGGGGTTTCACAAAATACAAGGAGGCAAGACAATGGAGAGGAGGAGCACCTCTCAAAGTATCAACGAAAGAAGAAAAGTCCTTTCAAGTAGTGGTTTGTGGGAGGAAAAAAGTAAGAGAAGGTTGAATGCATCATTCAACTGTTCAAAGTCTTCCCAACAGGTAGCCGTTCCTCGTGTAAGGCGAACATCCAAATAGGGGGCCGTTTATCACCCGGTTGCGGGGGCGAGAGTCAAATCTCAAATCAAGCGGCAAAGAGTAAGGAGGGAAGGAAAAGGGGGGGGGGAGGGGGGGAAACCCTGCATTCTGGAAAAGAGTGTGGGGTTTAAGGCGTCTTCGGAGTGCTTGGAAGCCAAAAAGAAAAATCGAAAAAGACAATCAAGGTAGAAGTGTTGTATCAATGCGCTAAAAGTGTTCTGGGGAAAAAAAATGGGCTTTTCTTCGACATTGGACTTAAGTGACGTGCCCTCGCGATGGTGAGGACCTTGCGGTTGTTGGGGACTTCCGAAAGGCGTATTAAAGAGGAATAAGGGAAGTTAAAAGAGGTTCAATTCTTCAGGCTGAGCGGCAGGTGGGCGATGCGACACAGGCTAAGGGGGAGCAGATGGACCGGTAGGCGGGTGTTGTCTGGGAAAATAGTGTGGGCCACGACTCTTTATTGAACGGGGAAAAGGGATAATCTAGGAATGGAGCTCGCGGAAAAGGGGGGGTGGGGGGAAAAGGAGGAAACCCCAATAACGAATAGAAAGGAAAGACTATTCGACTTAAGCAATGCTTCAAAGGTAAAAGGAGATTGTGGTGGGGAAGCTGGCGGACGGTCATCCACCGCAAAGGCCGGCAAATCTCACCTGTTTATGGCGCACAAAAGGAGGAAGCGGAAAAAGTGGGGGGGGGATCGCGACAACATCAAGATCGAAAGATTGTTCGACAATACGATGAAGAGTCCGAAAGCAGCGAGACTGGAAATATGTTGAGAAGGCTGAGGAAAGCGTCAAAGGGAAAGCAAGGGGGAAACGTATCTCAGAAGACTGGGTTTGGGGAGGGGTCGGGAGGGGATCAAAGCCCCCGAAATGGGGCGGATTGAAAAGATGGCACGGGAAACCTCTGTCAAGGAGCCGGGCGCAGCAGCGGAAGCGCAGGAAAGGACCGAAGAAAAGGAGGAATCATTAAAAGAATCAACGCAAGGCGCCGATAGGGTGATAATCCCCTGATCCGACATCGCCTTGCAAGGGCGCTAGGAAGTCAAAAAAAAGAGTATAACGCCCAAAGTAAAAAGTTAACGTGCCAAAGAATTCGCTTCCAACCAGCGACCAACCCGCGAGTTTTTTTCAAAGAACTCAAAGAGCTCTCTCACAACAAAAAAGAAGGAGAGAAGGGGGGCCACAACCACGTTCTGGGGCGTCTGGCTAAGAGGGATGAAGGAACGGGCCGGTAGTGGGGGGCGTAAAGAGGTTGCAAAAAAATGTGAGCATCACGCAACGTGAAGGGGCGACGAAAGAAAGGGGGCAAAAATCGAGAGATAGGCCTCCTTTGCGATGAAGCTGCACGTCTTCATACAGAAATGCCCCTCTTGAGGCCTCTCGAGGAGGCGTGCGCAAAGCTTAGAAGGGGTTCAAGAAAATTTCTTTAGTAGTGGTACTCTACAAAAGCATCCAACCAAAAAAAAGATAGGGGGTCAAGAGAAAGGGTCAATCGGGGAGAAAACGGGCAAGGGCGGGAGCGAAAACCTCGCTCACATATGGAAAAGAGGAAAGGAGAAGCAGCAAAAAGCCAGCATCGATGGCAAACACGATAAAAAAAAAAACAGAGGAGAAAAAAAAAAAGAAAAAAAAAAAAAAAAAAAATAGAAAAAAAAAAAAAACAAAAACAGCTCGGCTTCGAAGGGGGGGTCAACGATACACACGTCGTCGAGTGGGCACCAAGCTCTGGGCAAGCAGAAGAAAGTAGGTGAGGACAGTACAGACTGTATTGAGGTCAAAAAAGGCCGAGGTAGTACTAAATGACTAAAAGAAGAGAATAAGGCCGGGGAAAAGTTTAAAAAAAGGCTTAGGGGGAGATATCGTGTTCTTCCTCGATGGGCAGAGGATGGGGGGCTGCGGGAGGGTGACAACTATGACAAAAAAAAGGAAAGGGGGGAGGGGAGAGGCCTGGCAGAATAAGGAACCAAAGGGAACCCAAGAAGGGAGGGGGCAAAACAGGTAGGGCATTCCAACACAACGAAGGGTCTAGAAAAGGAGAAGAGGAGATTCAGATAATCTGTAACACGAGACCACAGACATTCCTGGAGGTAAGAAGAAACGGAGAAGCCCGTGAATTAGGGAATAAAGAAAAAGACAAGGGTCTGGGATAATCTAAAAAAACCTTCCGCGGAGAAGGGGGACGCTGTCGTTTGGGGCAAATCAAAGGCGCAAAAGTGCCGGGGAAATACAGGTCAATTACCACGAAGACTAAGGCTGCTACGGTTATACACGAGAGCGATACAAACTTCCACACTCTCCTAGGTAGGTTGGAGAGTGCTGGGTGTATCTTGTATCCAAAAACGATCTCTTCAATCGACCAGCAACACGAGGCCAGAGGGGGAGAAAAACACTGGGTGAAAAACATTCTATACGCCTCATAGCCGGGGCGCAGATCGGGCGTCTAGGGCTGCGAAAGGGTCAAGATAAGCAGAAGAATTAGAGGAAACACGTTGGGACCTAGAAAAACACTATGGACCCTTCTGGGAAATAGGAAAGGGGGTCCTGGAATAACAACAAGAGAACGGTACTTTGCGCCAAAAAAATGTCAGGGAAAAATCCCTCACAACAGAAGACAGGGAGAGAAGGGGAGGGTAGTTGGGGCAAAGAGGAAGGAGAAAGGATCACGTGATCGCACTGAATTGTTTGGGAAAATGTATGGTGGTGAAAAATAAGTTGAGTAGACAAACATTTAAATTGTGATACATGGCCAATTCCAAAAGGAAAGGCAGCACGAAAAACCCAACGGGGGACATAAAATCTAAACTCTTTCAGCCTTAAGGAAAACAACAAAAGGGTGATTAAAATAGAATTTCCTGGGGAGGGAACGTTAGCGGGGACACATAAGGAAGGTACCTGGAGTTCCTATCATAAAGTTACCTGGCCGCTAGACAAATATACGAGCAGAAAGGAGAGGGGGAAAAAAATCTCGTTAGTCCCAACACGCCGGATGAACTTAAGACGAACAGAAAACACGTGACGGGCCACGTCAGAGGGTTTTAGGCTGGGGGGGGGTCCTTAACGTATATGAAGGGGGTGAATTAAAAAGGAGGGAAGACGCGTGGAAAAGTAAAGGGGGGCGAGGGGGATATTTTTTCTGATCTTCCTAATCCACTGTGGAGGCCGGGGGGAAGAGAGGGGAGGGGAAGGGGGGAATCTCGCCCGTCGAAAAAAAACAGATCTACCGCTCCAGAAATGAGGAATATAAGGAAGGTGGAATGTGGAAAACCGGCAAGGGCCAGTTTTTAGTGTCATGCCCGAAGGGAAGGGATACATACACTCACACAAACCATATTAACCATTGAGTGTATCGACTGGAGAAAGTGTGTAAGGAAAAAAGGGAGGGGGGAAAAATTTCGCATTGGTGGTCACGAGGAAGAATGGGTTCAGGTTGGTCTGAAGAAGGAGTTCACGAATTCGAGGAAGGGAGAGGGAAGCCGATAGTACAGTTCAGTTCTGCCGCATTTAAATCCGGGACAAAGCTTCCATCTCTAATGAAGCGACGAAGAGGCGGGTCAAAACCAGGCAGGGTGGGGAAAAGCTCAGAAGAAAGGGAGAGGGGTCTTGCTGGTGGGGCCTGATCTGCATGACTCATCTGGTTGTGAACCAAGCCTCCATCCCTTAAAAAAGCTAAGCTTAAGAAAAAAATCGAGATTAAAGAGGCTAAAGGAGGAAGGAGTGGGTGGCGGTCAATGTCGTCTCGCACCTGGTGGTGGCATGTCAAGCAAAGAACTTCAAAAGACGGGGAAACTATCTTCCGGGTGGGGATGCGCTGACAAAGTCACGATGGAAACGGAAATGGGCGAAAAAGATATAGCCGTCCGGGCTGCGGACAAGTCAGATGTTGAATAAAAGGCAAAAACGTAAGCCGGGGAAAGGTTCCTCCGAGAGGCAAGTGAATCTCAGACGAAGTTGTGGGGGGCCGGAGGAGGAAAAGAAGAAAAAAAGCTTTGGGACATGGGCACGGAATCCGCCGGACAGTGATGCAGGGGAAGCAATGCTCAGCCGCGGAGGCCGGCAGCGAGAAAAGGTGCCGAAAAAGAGGCTGCCGATCGAGGGGCGGAATGGCTAGAGGAAGGGGAAGTTGGCCGGGGGCAAGGCCAGGGGAGATCAGTTCTACCCAGCGCTTTCCTTCCGGCACGGGAAGACACTGAGAGGAATAAACAGCATCAAAAACCGCTGAAAGGG
>Ga0179591_1355468_pt1 | contig 14692 bp, 20 predicted proteins | sample CZOMad2_1_08_16f_FD_182891 | JGI IMG/M metagenome (GOLD analysis project Ga0179591, IMG submission 182891) | Vadose zone soil fungal communities from Angelo Coast Range Reserve, California, USA - CZOMad2_1_08_16fungal (PacBio error correction) | ecosystem: Environmental > Terrestrial > Soil >...
CCAAACCGTTTGTGCAGGAGTCAAGGGGTCAAAACCTTGGAAAGACCGCACGCGGTGAATGGATCAAAAGGCAAATTGTGGTTGGGGAGGATGTTGGTCGGAGGGTCATCAAGAAAATACCCCGCCATCGAAAAAAATAAACGGGTAAACAGGGGGAGACGGAAAAAAACAAAAGTACTAGATAACTACTCATTTACAATAGGCACCAACAGGAGGGCCCCAACCCCATGGAAACCAACTTGGGATTCAAACACTGGAATCACAAAAAGCAAACGGGGGGGTGGTGGCCCGGTGTCAAAAGGCAGCTTGGGAGTCCAAGGTTGAGAAACTTGGTACGCTGTTGGAGGGTGGGGTACGGGGCGGTTTTTTGTGGGGCAAGGGCGGGAACCGGGACGTCCAAAAAGCCCTGGAGGGGGGGGGGCAAAAGTCCAAAAAGCGTTTGCAACCCAAAAGGAAAATGCGGTGAGGCTGTTGGGTACCACGGGGAGGGTTGGATGTGGGAAGAAAAAAAATGGGGACAACGTCAATGGGACCGATGTGCGCGTAGAATTCAACGAATACTGGCCCCGACCGAGAAACTATTGGGACGGAGCCAGGCTAAAAGCTTGGGAAGCGGGGTAAAAGCACACGGTCGTGACAGGAAAGCAGAAGTGCCCTGTAGGAAGGGTTTGTGGAATTTGTGGGGGAGGGGGGGGGGGGGGGGGGGGGGGTTTGCAAATTGACAAAACAAACAAAGCGGGGGGTCGGTGAGGTTCGGGGGGGGGGGGTTGTTTGGTGGGGGGCCCTGCAGAGGAACGGGTTTAAAGCCTGGTTGGTTTGGAACCTTCGATTTGAGAGGTCAAGGGGGCCGCTGGGAAGATGATTTAGAGCAACTGGGGATAGGGGGGGTGTGTGGTACTGGGATTGAGGGAAGAAGTGGTGAATCCCGATGAGAAGGTTCAGGAACCCGCAGGGAAAAAAAAAAAAAATAGCGAAATCAAAAGGCCTGGCCGGGCCATGTTTGGGGGGGAGGAAGCCCGGTTGGTCCAACCGCAAAGGCGGACAAACGTATGGTTGCTATTCAAAAGGTCTAAGCAGTCGAAGGCCGAGAATACGCCAAAAAATGCGGAGAAGAAGGACGGGATAATAAAAAAAAAGGACGGGGTTGGGGTCGACGCGCCGGAAGGTTGGGTCAAACGCAAAAAAAATAACAAAAAAAAAATCGAAAAGGACCGGGCACCCGAAATAAGTAACTCCAGGAAGTGCCAACGAAGCCTGGGGAGACTCCCCAGTTCAAAGGGGGACGCGGTTTCGGGGAGGTAACCGATCCTTCAAATTGGTGGAACGTTTGTCGAGGGGTGGTTGGCCCGAGTCCCGGGGAGGAATTGCAGGAAAAAACAGGGGGGGAATCGAGCAAAACAATAAAAAGGAACGTCTGTGACCATATCGCACAGGGGAAAAATCTTAGGCACGGCGTCTTCGGGCATGGCCAGAGTGACAGGGTGGGGCTAACACGACAAAAAGCATTTGGCTGTGGAAAAAGAATTCAAAAAATCAGACTAGGGGTGGTGCAGGGGGGGCTCCGGCACTTTTTTTGGAAACGGTTGGTGCAACGTGGAAGCATTTGCTGGGTCAGCAAATGTGGAAAAAAGGTTAGGGGGACGAAGAAAAAAACTGTGGGTCGCTGCGGTGCCCAAGGGATGGAAGGGTTCGTAGCTCGTACCGCCACACATTTTGTTGGTAAGCTGAGGCGACTGAAAAAGGTCACAAACGCCGGGAAACCCCACTGCTGGGGTGAGGCTTGTATCAGGGGAAAAGAGAGAACGGGGGTGGAAAATTGGTGTTGAAGGGGACACATCTGGCAGTGATGGGGTGGGAGGTTTTGGCCCCTCAAAACGCTTGGGGAAAAAAAATCACAGGGGGTGTCCAGCAGGTGGAGGGGGGAAAGTCGGGTCCAGTTGAAAAAGGTCAAGAAACACGTCTCCCCGGCGGTGGCCACGCGCAGATGGCAGGAGGCCCGGCATGTGGACCCCAGAAAAAATACCAAAAAGAAGCAAAGGCATTTTTTGTGGGGCGGGGTCCAGACGAGAAAATCTGATGGGAAGGTTGGGTGGATTGGAAAACGGCCTCGCCAAAAAGACAGGACATCTGGTGATCGCGTGAAAAGGGAGTTGGGGCATTTTTTGGCAAAGGGGGGGGAAAACTATTCGGAAGAAACGGGGGGAAGGGAAAAAAGGAGGAAATTGGACGCAAATGTGGAAAGGGGCTCCAGGGGGGGGGGGTAAACAAACAAAAAGTGGGAAATGGACCCATTCCTGTGGGACAAAAAGTGGATTGGATGGAGGCTTATGCTTCGAGTGACTGTTGACGAGGGAAGGGGAGAACGCCCCTGCCAGAGTAACCAGACGTATGGGTGGGGGAAACGAGTGAACACGAACGTGAACTTGTTGGAGGGGTATTCGGGAGAGGCACCCGGGACTGCTGGCGGGGCTAGTGGGGCAACCGGTGAGGTTTGGACGGTACCAAAAAAAGGGGTGGGCCTGACCGGGCGATTGGAACCGGGGGTACCGATGAGAAAATTGGCAGTGGAAAATCAATGTACTTGCAGAAATTGACACCGATGCAAACACAAGAAAAAGACACAGAGAACGTGGAATCAACGTAAAGATCAATTTTGGCGAGAGCAGAAAACGTCGGAGCCGGGGTTGGGGGTGTGGAGGGCCGGTTGCCACTGGATTATGGGCGTAAAACAAAAAATTGGGGGGGCCTGCCCGTCGGGGGGTAAAAATTACACGGCTCATGTGAGGTTCCAAGGGGCAATCAAAAATCATGTCAAACGAGAATCAAAACCTAAAGCCCAATCCAATCATCCGAAGAGCAACGGACCAAAAAAAACAAACCCTTCTAAGAATCAGTGAAAAATAAAAACCAGTAAAGTGCTAAGGTCTCTGTACCCTTTGATTCTGGGTATGCCTGAAGTTCAGCGCGGCGAAAGAACCTACCAAAAAAAAAAAGACCTACACAAAAAACGCCCAAATCCGAGAAAGGTAAAAACGTCTCGGAAGGAACGAACGCCCCAGAGAGGACGGTCGAGGGTCTCTTGAATGTGCCGTTTACAAAAGGAACCATGATGGGGATCAAGAAAAAGGGAAAGAAACCTGAAAAAGATAAAATCGCTAGAGATGCAAGACAGAAAGACGGCTCTTCGATGAGTCCAGCCATCTCCAGGGCAATCCAATCCCCCCCGACGGGCCGGACGCAAAAAAAAAAAAAACAAGAAGGTAGGAAGCAATAAAAAATACCCGCCGCCGCAAAAAAAAAAACCCTCAAGGTCAAAAATCGGGAGGTCATCTTCGACCAGTTTGTACTCCGCCTACATGAAAGAAAGCAAGTGGAAAAATCCCAAAATCCTGGGGAGAAACGCCTCGTAAGCTGCGAGAAAAAGAAGGAGGGAGGCATCAAAACCAGCTTCTCAAGGGGGGAAACCCACGCCCGAAGTGAGGGGAAAGGTTCCGCGAAAACCCAACAGGGATGCCTGGGAACGTGGGGAGCGGCTGGGGAGCCTTTCCCGCAGGGAGGAACGCGTGCAGAGGCAAAAAAAAATGCAAGCAAAAAAAAAAAAAAACTCTGCACCCAGGACACAGGGAGTCAAGCGGCAGATGGGGGGGAAGAGTTCGGACAAACCGTCCGAGGGAAAAGTCGCCCAGAGACAGCTCGAGGGAGGGGAATGAGCGGCCGGATAAGCGCCTGGGAGGGACCAAAAAGAAATCGCCCCCGGAGGACGCTGCGCGAATACTTTGCCTTCCGACACGGCCGCTGGAAGAAAAGAGATTAGACCCAAAAGTTAAAACTTTTCCGAAGAAGGGCGTGCAAAACCGCCTAGGAAAAGGAAAGCCCAACAAGAAAAGGCCTCAGCCGCAGGGTGAGCTAGCGGATCGGAAAGACTTCAAAAAAAATCGCGCGCTCAAAAAACAAAGTTCCCCCCCCACGGCAAGAACGGGCCGGGGAACTGAAGGAGTGAGAAAATGCTCTTTACGGGCGCTAGACTAACCCAAAAGCAACTTCTTCTCTGATGAGGAGGGACACCGGGACGGACAAAAAACCCGTGGGTTCCAGGCAAGCAGCTTAACCCAACTCTTACCTAAAAGGGAAAGGGGGAAGCAAAAAAAGACGGCAACCGGACCGATACTGAGCGAACGCTTCATACAAACTGCTGTTACAAAGACCAGGCTGTAGGCCAAACTTCAAGGGTCGGCACACATCAAGGGTCCGGCGGGCCTGCCCGTCGAAGCCTGCCCCTGACTCCTCAAAACTGCAAACAGCGAAAAAAAAAAACGTTGAAAGGAAAAGACTCGCCGGTCGCGGGGTAAGGGGCGATGGGAAAAAAATAGAAGCGGGCGAAAAAGCATCCAATTTTCCAGCAAGGAACAGGAGAGCCCAGGGAACAGAAGAGGGACCGAAAAATCGCACTTCATGTCAAAAAAAAAAGCAAGAGGAAAAAAAAAAACTGAACAAATCTGGGGACGCCTGTAAAGGGGACCGAAACAGAACCGCAAGCACTGTGGAACACTACGTCAGGAAGCGGCCCGGTAAAAAGCACCCAGGAGCGACCCTTATTCGACGGCAAAAAAAAAAAAAAAACTCCCTCGAAGAAATAAAAATACAGGGGTCTTCGAGTCAGGAACATGGGAACGTCTACAAAAACAAAGAGTGAGGGAAGTAGGATGACGCCAGTGTGAACGAGCAAAGGAAGAAGACAGGGCGCATGAATACTGAGAAAACGTCGCGTCCCAGACCGGTTCAAAAGGTTGAAACCTGGGGGAAAAGCGGGTAATCCGGAAAGGGCACGGCTGCTCTAATTCCTCCAGGGGTCACGCGCAGGTGTGAAAAACTCACGTTCTGACAGCGCGAGCCAGTTTGCATGCCGGAAGAAACCATTGGAGACGGGGGGTGGAAAAACTAAAAAAGTGTAAGGGTCTGGGGGGGAATATGCAAAAAAAACTGGATGTCCCTGGCGGTCAGCCTGGGGTCGTGGAAGACACAGCGGATCACAGGACAGCTTCTCGAAAAATCAACGAATGTCGTTTAACGCCGAAAGGGGGCCAAAACAAAAAAAAGACCTAAAGGTAATGTTTAACTAGAAAAAAAAAGGGGGTCTGGAAGAGGGTCTTAAGAAGGACATCAAGCATAGTACTTCACGAGCCAATGACTAGGGGCAAATACAGTACCCTCACCGAAAAAATGGGGGACAACGCAAAGGAAGAGAGTCAGCAAACGAAAAACACTCTCCTAAACTCCTGGTGACAGAAGCCTCTTCAAAGGAGAAATACGCACCCAATGCCCAAACACGCGGAAAGAGCAATCTGCACCAAAAGTCTGTTCTTTGCTGAGGGATCTTGTCGGACCGTATTAGCCTCTAACTACTTCTGGAAAGACTTCGAGGATCAACCTAAAGGAAAAGGGGTTCCATCCCTCTGTAGAACGTTGGAACCCTGAAACATCAGAAGGGGATAACAGCCCCCGGGGAACTGGGCGAAGTGCCTAAAGAGACTGAAAAAAGAGACGATCCTAGGGGAAAAAAAAAAAACGAAGACTGGTTGGCAGATGCCGGTTATAGAGCGGGAAAAAAAAAAAATAATCAGCGCTTTAGAAGAAGCCGTGTGCCCTCTAATAAGCGACGTGAAACTGAAAAAGGTGATCAGAACGCCAACGGTGAATAGCAAAAAAAACGGGTGAGCTATGGCCGTACGTGTCGTACGCTAGGGCGAAAGTGAGTCCCAAGAAAAACGACCTTGTGCCTCACCGACTGTTCCTAAATACGTTGGCCCAAAATCCCGTGGGATACTATCCAATAAACTTCCCTCCATAATCTCTCAAAAACAGTGCATTTGGAAGAGGGTGGGGGTGAGGTGGGGGCCAGGGCGGGGGGAATCGAGAATTGACACAGGGGTCATTCCAAGAAGCACTAATCCTCTTCCAAAGGAAATCAGCAGGACCAAAACCCGGTAACGGGGGTGGGGGGAATCGGATCCCTCTCATGGGCCCCGTATCAACTAGAAAAAAGATGAAACCCAGCTGGCCGAAAAAGAAAAAACGGTCGCAGTACGAGGGAGTCTTGGTCTGACTAAGCAGCCGAAAAACAAAAGTCTCGTCGCAGGAGTGAGTCGAAGCCAGGGCCCCGCCAAGCGCATTTCAGAACCTTAGTAAAAGGTGGAATTTAGAAGCGGAGGTTGGAGGGAGGTCAGGATCTCCCTTTCTTGGAGATCGTGAGGTGCGGGCCGGAAACGGGGTGAGACTGGAAGGCCGAAAAAGGCTGGGGTGAGGGCGGATTCAAGCCTCCCATTAGGCGCGAAAAAAAGACAGGCTGGGCAAAAGACGATCGCCGCGGCCTCAAGGGAAAAAAGGATTGGAGCCAGGAGGGACCACTGAAAGAAAAGGAAGGAAGAAACTAAGGTCGCCGGGCGTCGCGAGAACGAAGAAAAAAGGCGGGGAAAAAGTCCAACCGGCTCGGATTAAGGGGGGGGCGGGTCGGTGGGTGAAGGAAAAAGTTGGAGGCGGCCGAACTCGAAGGGAACAAAAACCGGGACTGCAAAAAAGAACAGAAAAGGTTGGGTTGGGGGCGAAGACCATGAGATCGCGCCGGCCCAGGGGAGGGTGCTCTGCAATTAGAGGGGTCGGGAAAAAAAAAAGGGGGCTCGAGCAGCGGCAAAGGGTGAGCACAAAAGGATCTTCACCGACAGAGGTTTGGTAAGGTCAAGAAAACGGGAACAGCCCGCCCCAGCAACCGGTCTTCAAAAAGAAAAAAGATAAGGCCGCGGGACTTCAAAAAAAAACCGGGCGGCCCCTTTGGAATCCGGAATTTCTGGGGAAGGGGCGGGCCCACATACATCCTGAGGGGAGCCGAAAAGGTGTCCACGTTCAAAAGGAAAGGGGGGGGCAAAAGTGACGCCATCCTGCATCCGGAAGCTGAAACGCGTCTCGGAAGTCCGTAAAGGGTGCGCGCCACCACAAAGTAAAAAACACCTTTAAAAAACCAAAGCGCACAGAAACCTAAATTGGCAGGGGATCTGCGGAGTCCGAAAAAACCCACCAGCAAAACCACAAAAAATGTTCAAGAGGAGCAGCAAAAAATAACGTCCATGGGGAGCCGGGAAAGCCTCTGGTGGTGCCTTTCAAGTGATTCCCAAAAACACGCCCGCCGAGAAGCCATCAAAACCAGAAAAAGTCCAACCCAAAGGGTTTCCCCCCCAAACGGAAAAAGAGCACGACAAACGAGTGGAAAGGGGGTTTTTTGGACCAACAAACCACCAAGAAAAACAGGTTCCCCAGTGCGGTGCCAAAAAACTTGGTCCTCGTGTCCAAGGCCCTCCACCACGAGATTAAAATCCACCAACCTCCAAGAAACACTAAACTACCTGCCTCAAATCCCCCCCCCCGCGATTCCACACACGACTTCCTGGTAGAAGGGAATTAAACACGCCGGAACCGTAAAAAAAAACAAAAGCCTCTCCTAAAGTGGGGAAAGAAGGTGAAAAACTACAACCGGATGCCAAGAAAATATGGAAGTGTCTGGGGGTCTCATGCTCCGAGGAAAAACTTCAACAAGACAACCGCGCAGGGTCACGAAAAAACTTTCCGACACACGCTTTCAGGACGAACAACTCTGTTTGGAAAGGGTCGGTGGCCCGGCTTCGGGTGAGAGCGTTGACACACCGGGCCCAGCCCAATGGGGAAAACTCCCCCTTCTTGTGGGGAAAAATGGGATGAAAAAAAAAAGTCCGATTGGTGACAGAAACCAATCAGAAAAAGACCACGCCCCAGGGACAAGCATGGGGGGAAGGGGACCAACCTGGGCCCAGGCCCAACAAAAGAAGAAAAACAAGCGGGACCCGGGGGAAAAAAAACAAGCGACCAGCGAAAACGCCCAAACCCCAGCGCCGCAAATGCTGAACAAAACTTCCACGGGTTCCAGGGCCAAAAAAGGATCAGAAATCACTGAAAAAAATCGTCCACCCGCATCGAAAAACTGTGCTCAGTTCGAGACCGACTCAGAACGGTCGCAAAAGCCTGGCCGAAATCAAGGCCTGCAAACGGCCAAAAAAACCCCAAACAGAAACCTATTCCAAACTCAAATACCTGCACCAGAAAAAAGGGATGAATTGAACTCATACGACATGGAAAAAAACACAACCAGAAAGAAATGATCGAAAGGGGGGCCACCACCGGAAAGAGTGGGCCCCCAAAACTAAGGGCCGGCCGCCAAAAGGGTTCCTTTTACCAGACACACCATATTCCGACTAAAGGACAGCAAAATGGGGGCGGACGCTCGTAAGAAATTGAAGTTGATGCACCAGCAAAAGTGACAAACCGGCGCGGACAAAAAAACGGGTCAAAAACATGCTTCAAAAAAAGCAGGAACGGTCACACCAAAAACCGACCCCGGGGGAAGCCAATTAGGGAAGGGGGGAGAAAAAAAAAAAACAAGGGGGAAAGGCCCTAAACGAGGGGGGGGGCCCAGAATGAAAATCGGAAGCCCTGGGGGGGGGTGAAAAGTTACCTGAAGTGCGGGGGGGAGCTTCCTTTTGAAAAGGCAAGGGACAAGCAGAGGTTGCGATTCACCACCAACAAAAAGGCCCGGCACCAGTACAACACTCCTCGGAAGCTATGGGGGAAGAGGCTGTCAGACTGTTGAACGAGAAAAAACCCGCTTGACTAAAAGACCTTGGTGTTCACCGGGGCGGGACCCTCGCTAACGATACCAAAAGAGACAACCCAAGAAGCACCCCCGTCCAGGGTCCCGCCCTGATCTCGCACGAGGAGAGAAAAGGTCGGCTGGTGACTTCTCATCGGCCAAGGAACCAGATAGGAGACCCAAATACCAACAAACAACACAGTCCAAGGGCTATAAACGTCTAAAAATCCGTGACACCCCAACCGGTTACAATCGAAAAACCGCACAAAAACAACCTCCCCCAACAAAAGGCGCCACAATATAAAAAAAAACCCAACGAACCACAAACGCAAGAACAAATGGACCGCCCTCAAAAAAAAACAAACTCCCTCCCCCCCACCCCTCCCGTAACCTGGCAGAAACGCCCCACAAGGAAAAACGAAAACACCATCTCCCAACTGGGTCCACAGGCTGATCCTATAAAAAAACAAAGACAAACCCGCGTCAGGAGTTGGTTCTCGGGACCCGCCGAAAAAGAATTGGGGAAATTAGGGTTTCCTTGGTCTTGTATCCAGAAAAAAAATAACGGATGGGCCAAAAATCGGACCAACCCCCAAGACCCCAGATTTCCGGCCTTCCTCCAACAGCCGGCCTCCCCACACCACACCGGAAATCCCCAAACCGTCTCCGCAAAGAACCGGGTGACCGCTCATATGAAGAACAGCCTGGCAAAGAGGTGCCTGTTACGGGAAAAGACGTGGGGGACCTCCTGTGCTCAAAAGCCCACCCTGACTCGGGACCAAACCAAACCGCAAAAAGCCCCAACAAACAGAGAATACAGTTCCGAAGGCAAAAAAAGGGGAAATGACACGCAACCCAAACCCGTCGTGGCCGCCGGCGTCAATTGGAAATAACTCCCCTCCAAAAAAGGGGTTTGTGGGGGGTGATAGGAAAAAGAAAAACTTTTGTGCAGAAGACGGTGGTGCAACGGATGGGCCTATCAGTCGGCGCAAAATTCTGCCCGGAAAAACCTTTTGGAACAAAGTGGTAATGTAGATAGTGTCGTCGACCAGCAACATCGATGCAAACAGCCATAGGGAAGAGGAGAAAAAATCCCCCCTCACAGCAAAGTCAGGGGTTTAGCAACGTAGATCCACAAAAAAAGCGCGGCCAGTCGGCCATCAGTTAACTTGCACACGCGAAAAACAAAAACCGGGTCATAAGTCTTCCCGAACAACAAAAAGAGATTATGAAAAAAGAGAAAGGGTTGACGTAGTGCAGTTATGGGCTGCACAAAGGGTAAAAGGATCCAAACACTTAGATTGTCAAAGGATCTGGCAACTGGACGGGTAAGACTCTGTCTGGTACACGGGAGAAAAAGGACAGGCACGGGACCAGGTTTTGAACCGAAAGCCGGCGGACTGAAAGGAACAAAAAAATTACACCTAGGCAACCACCGGGTTCCCCAAAGGGTGGCGATCAAACCAACGCAAAACAACTGGTGACGATGGCCGAGGCAAAAAGGGTGGGGAAAAAACCAGTGGAGACCTGGTGGCCTTATCCTCTTTGGGGGGGGGGGATCTGGTGAAGTTGGAGGTTGGGTGGGTGGAAGGTGGAGCTTTGGCCGGTCACACCCGCAAGGGTTGGGTCCACAAAACAAAGGTCACCGACTGTTTGCAAAGACACCGTCGGAAGGGTGGAAGATTTTGAGAAAAAGGTGTGGTCTTGACAAAAGATCCGGCCGAGGGGGGGGGGGTGGACCGGGACGACCGGGGACGGGGAATTAAAAGAAGTCTTCCCCACGAATAACCACAGGGGGTGGGGCGCGGTCAACGCAACCAACGGGGCGCGGGGGCCGACTTGCCGGTGGGGGCCATGAAAAAACTGTGGGGTGCTGGATGGGTGGTTATCCACGGGCCGGGGGTTTGTGGGGGGGGTGTGGGCCGGGAAAAACGCGTGGGGGGTGGTATGTTTGGGACGGGCGGTGTTACCGTCGATTAAAAGGAAAAAAAAAGTTCGGGGGCAGGCAAACTGAGCAAAAAGGGGAAGCAGTTTGTGGTGGTGGGGGATGAAAAAAGATAAGAGTTGGGCCCGGTGCCGATGGCAGGAAAAAAAAAAGAGCGGCTGATTCGCATCGAACCGCTGGGGTCATTGGGGAAGAGGCTTGGGGTTGGGGGCTAAAGGTTGCGAAAAGCGAGACACCAAAACAAAAAAAAGGAATGGTGAAAACTATGAAACCGTTTACCGGGATGGTAAAACCATGCCAGACAAAAGCCGAAAAAATGGCCGAGAGCCTGCCCGGCGGGGGTGTAGGACCGTGTTTTGGGGAAAAAGTCTGGCAAGGTAGGGGCAAAACGGAGAACTCCGAAGCAGTCCCGGAAACCCGAATACCAAGGCAAGGAGTGCCCCCTCCAACGCCAGGACCTCACCTAGGGAAAAACAAAAAACGGTACGGGGCTGGGCAGGGGGCTCGTTCTACGTTGGGTGAAAAACTGGTTCGATGCAGTTGGGGGCCAGGAAAAAAAAGGGAGGGTGCTGGGCCGCCAAAAAGGGGGACGAAAGTTCGTAGAGCAGACACGGGCGAAAAAAAGGTCGCCGGTCAAAAAGACGTGGAGTTCAGCAGGGGAAATGAGGGGACAATCTGGTGCCCGTGGGGGGGACCAAAAAGAATGAATGCTGGGCACGGCGGGGTGGGGGAAATAGTCATGAGACGCTGGGTTGTGAAGGGTGTAACCGAAATGGGGGGGTTCCGTGAAGGTCTTGAAGTGACCCCCAGAAATGTTTCGGCTGCTCGGCAAGAACGAATGGTGGGGTCTGATGGGAGGGCCCGAGCAAGTGGCGGTCAATCGGGGCGAAAACACCGGGATGGTGTTGAGCGCAGGTGAAGTGCGCGGGAAAAAGGGGGGAAAACAGCCCGCTGGGGGTGAAAATGGCGTATAGCTTTTTGTGGGGGGAGGGAAAGGAAGGTTGTCTGGAAAGCAAACGGAAGGAGATGGGTGGAGGGGGTTGTAAGTACAAAAACATCACTGTGAAAACTAAAAAAAAAAATCCGGAAGTGTCATGCGGGACGGGCGTTTTGCAAAAACGAAAGAGCTGGCAAAGCACGAACCTCTCCAAAAACCGAAAAGGTCAACCGCCAACAGACGGTGGGGCTCGGACATGTGTTCGCCCATGGGGGTGCCGGCGGGGAAAACCAGAAAGAGCGAGGAAACCTAGAACGAGAAAAGTCCGTATGGAGAAGGGGAGGAAAACTGCAATAAAAAGACACGAACGGAATGCTTGGGGGGGAAACTTGAATTCATTGCAAAAAGGGAGACAGGAACCATCTTGGTTGATCGCAAAACGTTCGGGCGGCCCAAGTTTGGCAGTTTGGGGGGGGCCAATCTAATCGGGGGGGGGCCCCCGGGAACACGAAGGGGGGCCCGCGATGGAACTTTCTGCCTGGGTTAAAAAACCAAACGGTGTCAGGGGCAATCGGGGTGGGAGGGAGCAGGTGGCTATGCAGGTGGGGACGGTGATCAATGAACGCAAAGAAGCTTCGCCGAAGAGAACCGAGGGGGGGTGCGCAGTTGAAAAAACCGAAGTGAAAAGGGTAGTCAAAAGGAGGATGAAAAAGTACCTGGGAGTTTAGGGGCAAACGTGAGGAAAAGGTGGTGTTGCGGTCAGCGCAGGGGTCCCCGCCTAAAGACTCGGGGGGGCGGTGTCAGGGACCGCCTGGCGCACAATGGGGGTTGGTCGATAAAGCGGGACAGAACACCCAGGAAAAAACCGGAAAAACCGCCGCCTAGGGTGAACCCCGACAAAGGGGACCAGGAAAAAGAGCGGGGGGGGGGGGTGGGGTGGGTTGACCGCCCATGGAGGTGTACGCATGAGCCTGAAACACAGGTCATTACCGTACCTACAAAAAAAGGAAAGGAGAAAGGCGGGTTGAAGATCAAGGGGGAGACAGGCAAAAACGCGAAAAAGCTACAAAAAGAAAAACGTAAAAGTCTCCAAAAAGAGAAAAAAACGCCCGAAAAGCCGCAAAAAGAGAAAAAATAGCAACTACCCAAAAAAAAACCGACCGGCGGCCCGTCAGTGCGTCCCCGTGGGGGTCTTAAACTAGGAGCATCAAACGCAAAACAAGTCCTCGCGGCCAAAAGAAAAAAATCGGAACGGTCAAAAGGGGGCCTTACCGACGAGCAACTAAAAAGACCAGCAGGAGGAAAAAACAAGGAAGAGATCAAATCTCGTGGTAAAGGAAAGGCTTACAAACGACCGCGGCTTGAGAGGACGTAGAAAACGCAAAACTGGCCGCTGAAGAACGAACGCTGAACAATCAAAATCCTTAAAAGAACGGGTTTCCAGAATCTCCGCCATCGTACCCCTGAGAAAAAAGGCGGAAAGAAGGGAGATTAAAAAAAAATAAAAACTACACGCACGACGACTAAAAACTGGAGAGCTGCAGGAAAGTCGGCGGACCGAGGAAAAAAACTCCCGCAGGAAGGGCGAAAAGAGTGAAAAATGTCCCAAAGGACCCATCAGTTCTAGAAGGACAAGACGCGAAGCAAGGAAAAAAAGTGGGGCAGCGGGAAATATCCCGGGGAGGCTCGTGGGCAAAAAATTTAAAACGCAAGAAAACAATCGCTCACGACCCCAACATGAGGGGAGGCCGTTGGAGCGGCAACAAGGCCCGCCGTGGGGGGGGGGGGGCCGCATGCGGCTCAGAAGATCGGCCACGCCGGGGGAAAAGACACTAAAATCCAAACAGAAAAGGCTGAAAGAGGCTTCGTCGCGAACTTATCAAAAAAAGATCAGAGACCCGGTGGCTCGAAATGCTCGGAGAGGACAGTCCGCCAGGCAAACTCAAAAAAGTAAGAAAATCGCACATCGAACACAACCGCAAAAATGAGATAGGACGTGCGCGATCAGGCAAAAGAGGGAATCAGGGAGACGCCAAACATAGTTCTTCTAACCATGCCCCCCCGAAGACCGTCTGATGGAGGTTCAAGTGAACACCAAAGCCATGAAAGGCCTGGGAGCCCGAGGGGTAAAAAAAGGGGTCTTAGCTTCGCGGACGCTCACCCGCTCAGGGATTTTTTACCTCACAATAAGTAAAGAACCGCGGCCAAGAACAATGGGACCGGTCAAAAAAAACGCGGAAAAAAGAGCAGGGGACGCCCTGGTCCGGCGGGAGCAACGAAAAAAAAAAAACAAGCGAAGACAGGGGGGGCTGCGCAAGAAAAAAAAAAGAGGTCTAAAACGGCTGCAAAAGGGCGTCGTCCGAAGGAACGGCAGGGAGTTGGCGAAAAAAGGAGAACGAAAAGCAAGGCCCTACGAAAGGCCACTGCCGTCCAGGCTGTTCCTGGGGGAGCGGACCCGCCGCGAAGTACCAAGAGCCTGAAAATGGGCACAAGATAACCGCCTGGGTAGCCCGCCCGGCCGCAAACAGGGGAAAGAGGTCAGGGGGGGGAAACCGCTTCGCCCGGGGTTCTCGTGGTGCGGCGGTGGGAAAACAGGGAAGAAGGGCGGGCCACCACAAGAACAGTTAGAAAACTGCAAACCCGAGGCCCTTCAAGAGGACCTCCAGAACCGAGCGTCAAACACCTACAAATGGCGCGCCGCGCCAAGGGGGAACTGCTGCGAAAAGGAAAGCGAGAGTTGACTGCAGAGCCGAAGCGCAAAACCGTCATTCCAGAAGATACAAGAACGAGGGGGCGAAAAAAGGGCAAAACAGCCGGACGGCCGGGACGAAAAGCTCAACGAACTCTTCACGAAAATGATGGTACCGGGGAGCAATGGATACGGGACATGGAGGGCTACTTCCAGAGCAAACAATGAGGAAAACGCAAAATCAAGGAGCCCATGAAAAAACGGCAGGACCAAAAGGGGGATCCCAAGAGGTAGGAAAGCGTCGATTCCCCAGGGCCTCCTTGAAGCGGTTGAATCCCGAGTCTAAAAAAGGATCAGATCGGCATGCGGGGAGATCGACCGCCAAAATTCAGCGACCGCTGGTTTGCGCCCTAGCAAAAAAAAGGGCCTCAAAAAGGGAAAGAAAGCCAA
>Ga0179591_1362199_pt1 | contig 14691 bp, 12 predicted proteins | sample CZOMad2_1_08_16f_FD_182891 | JGI IMG/M metagenome (GOLD analysis project Ga0179591, IMG submission 182891) | Vadose zone soil fungal communities from Angelo Coast Range Reserve, California, USA - CZOMad2_1_08_16fungal (PacBio error correction) | ecosystem: Environmental > Terrestrial > Soil >...
CGGGGGGAAATCAAACCGAACAGGGAACCGAGGGGGTAAGGGGGGCGGGACACCGATGTGAAAGGACGCTCCCCGCATCTCACGTCATCAAGGCGGGCACCGGAGGGGTACGGCCAAAAAGATTCTTGGAACGCCGTTCCAACAGTTACGGAGGGGGCCGGGGACAAGTGTGAACAGGAGTGAAAAATTGATTTGTCTGCCGAGAAAAGAGAAAAATCTGAAGGAATGGGGAGGGTTCTTCCATAAACAAACGCCGTCCCAGGAGGATGGGGAACACCAGTCGTGCTGAAGGTCAGAGGAAAAAAGAACTGGAAGTTCTTCCAAAAAAAATTCTTGGACTTTGGACGAAAGGAACCTCGGGTGGAATAACAAAACGCCAATAAGGTTAGGCAAGTGACGTCATGCCGAAAGAAACCCAAAAATGTACAAAAAGATCAGTTTTCTTGGAGCCGAGGAGTTCTCGTATGAGAGAGAGTAAGCCAAAGCACTCTGAAGGCAACAAAAAAGAGTTCTCATCGGTCAAACTTGTGTTTAGGTTCTAAAATATTCAGGGGTGGTTTTTTTCGCCATACTACTGAACCGAGCTCGACTCCCTTTAGACAAGATGACATGGCAGAAAAGCGAAAGTTGAAGAGGGACGTCCTCATCCGATCAAAGTTACTCAACAGGAGGGAAGGAGACGTCTGCAGAGGGGAAGGGTGAGAGCATTTAGAACACTGGGAACCCATTCGTCTGGGGACCGAAATGGAATGGAAAAGCAGATAAAAATCCTGATAAAAAAAAAACAGGGGTAGTAGGCACGAACTGGAATTAGAGAATCAAGCTTTCCACTGAAGGGGAAAAGCTGCTGACCTAAAACTAAAAACCTTTCAAAAATCAGGGACCGTCACAGTCGAGCATCTCCGCCAAGAGATTTGGCTTAACAGGAAAAAGACGATCGGGAAAGGCTTGGTTCTAAATCGATGCGGTTCACGAATGGGGGGTAAGCCATCTTCCCTGACGGGGTGGGCGGCGGGGGGGAAAACTAGTCAGTGGTGGGGGGATCCAAGGAAAGGAAAACGAGCCAAGGGGGTTTCCAACCAAGCCGAAGCCGGCTACAACAGCGAAATGATGTGGAACCAGGGAGGCACCCTACGGCTCAGTAGGTAGAGGAGAACAGGTCAACTCGACAGGGGGGAGGATGGGCGAAAAAAAACGTCCAAGAAGGCATCAAGAGAAGAGAAAGGTTTAAAGGATCCTGAAAAACAAAGGAAAAAAAAAGCGCCGCAGAGGGAGTGGTTAGTTTCGGGGAAAAGACCGGAAGGGGGGGTCGGATATGGGAGGGGCGGAGAGGAAGCCATTTTGGGGACGAGGATTGGGGGCGTTTCGAGAGACCACGTGGGCGGCGACAAACCCAGGGTTGGAAACCCGAGGGTATCAAAAGGGGGGGGGGGGGTTATGAGGAAGCAGGGGTGGCGTCAGACAGGGGGGGGGTTGTCTTCTTTCAATCAGGAAAATCGCAAAGGAGCTGAACAAAGTCGGTTGTAGTAACTCCGGACCCGATTGAAGCTGGTAAAGCAGCAAAAACAAAACAACTCCTTCGAGGCGGGGGGGAGCAAACTCCAAACAGCAAACGAAAAAGGAAGGGGGAAAAAAGAAACGTTCCTAGGGTGGAGCGAAGGGAACGAACGCAAAAGCAGTGGAGGGCAAGCAAACACTAGGTGAAGTAAAAAAAGGCCTGAGGTCAGCCGGCGTACCTCAGGGTAGGAACGTATGAAAAATGGGGGCAAAAGTAATCAGAAAACCCGGAGGGGGAAAAAAAAGACTTCTTTCTCACACTGATGCCAATGAAGCCCTGACACCGGAGGAACTGTGATTCAGCCCTTTTAAAAATGTTTCGACGAAGGCCTCACTGGAAGAACGACCAAAAGAAACTAAAAACGTGGGCCTTCCACATGAAACCGGAATCAAAAAGAAAAGAGGGGGAAAAAAAAAACATAACAAAAAAAAAAAAAAAAACCAAAAAAAAAAAAAATAAGTTGAAAAACCTGGTAGAAAGTGGGAACTAATGACTGCGAAAAGGACAATGAAGCGGGGAACTGAAGAGCAAAAGGAAGAGGTCAAGATGAGGGAATAAAAGAGCAAAAAATCCGAAACTGAAACGAACGTCTCCCAAGGCCGATAACCTCTTCGGGCGCGGATCGATCTTCAGGGGGGTTCATAAAAGGGAAAACAAAGGTGGTCGTGAGCAGGGCCGTGCAAGTCATCTCGAAAAGGAGGCAAGAAGCCCTCTAGAAGGCGTTACAGCTTAGGAGGGAAGGCAGAAGGTAAGCACTAGGCTTGCAATCAGCGGGGCGAGTGGGGGCTCCTGCCCAAAAAACGAACAGGGGTAAAAGGGGGGTCTCAGACTATAAAAAACCCCAGGGAGGGAATTGTCGGGACCTAAACGTTCAGAAAAATCCTAGTACGCGGGGGGGTCCCTAAAAGCTCAGGCGGGGTTGGGTAGGATGGACTCGCAAAAAACATATGAGGTAAGAAAAGACTCACAAACACGGCCTGTTTGATGAAAGGTCCCTTTAAAGAAGGCCTGTGCGCCGGGGGGGAGGTCGGAACTCATGAAGTTTAATAGGGAGACGACAAAGCGATTGGGTGCTGGTTGGGAATTGGAAAGGAAACACTCCTGCGCGCCAGGGGAACCCCTGAGGTGGGCCCAGTAATGAGCGGCAGCAAAACAAGATCGGTGACCCCTATAGAAGATCGTGGGGACAGACCCAAAGACCAGGGGTTAATGGAGTGGTAGGAATCTTCACGCAAACCGGGAAACACGGTGATAAAAACACTGAAAACTGACGCGCCAAACCGAAGCAGGCAAATTGGGAAGAGTCGTCGGAATACGACAGGGGGGGCTTCGGACAGACCACGGGGTTCAGAGCCCTTCCACCTTTACGTGACTCAGAGAAAGTCCTTGACGGAAGGTAATTGACCCACAGGAAGACAAAAGGTGCAAGTCCTGGTGAAAGGGGGAGGGGGAAAGAGCAGGGGGGCGGGGAAAGGTCTGATTTTGCCAGGTCGGGAAAAGGAAAGGGCGACCACAGTGTCGAAGGGGCGAAAAGGGCCGCATTGGGGAAATTTTGCAAAAAGAGCGGGGTCTTTGAAAAGAGAGGGGATGGGTGAAATGGTTGCCAGATGAAAAATCGACCGTGTGTAGACAAATTTTTTGACTGCCGAACCGCAAAAGTGCGGGGGGGGATAGTCCTCGAGAGTAACATGATAAAAAAGGTCCGCCATCGTGCGGCCCAGAAATAGAGCTACACCGTCAGTAATGCAGTGGGGAGCAGGGAAACCCGTACCTCTCAAAGGGGCAGTCAGGGGGAGGAAAGTCCGAGACGAACAAGACCTTGATGGGGGGGTTCAGACAGAGGGGTTCACCGGGTGGGGGGGTACCATAAACCCGCGGCGTACGCCTGCACCCAATCCAGAATGATGAAGAAAACCACTAACTAACTTATTATTCAAACGGGTGATCAAAAGGGAACACAACCTTGGGAGCCAGGAGGTGGAACGCAAAATCACTGGATGCCTCCCAGGCTCAAAGCCCGCCAAGGAAGACAAAAAATCGCCGGAAAAATTCTACTTACCAGGGAAATGTGGGGGGGGGCAGGAGGGCAGCGTTTTCAAAGCTATACCAACGAAGCCTAACCCAGGGGAGAACTATTGACCAGGGCGACAAAACGGAGGGAGAAAAGTGCAGCGAGATTCGAATAAACCCCGACACCAATCGCGGGGTGAAACGGACCAGAGAGGGGCGATTTGAAGAAAAACGGGCGACGGCGGCATCGCCAAGCGTGGAGTATGGGAAACCAGGGGGGAAAAAAACAAAAAGAAATCTGGTTTTTCACAGCTCTAACAAAACTAAGGTAACGAATCGAGGACCGACAAAAAAAAAAAAGCGGAAGCGGTTAGCCAACGCAGAAGGGCCGGGGTTACTCCGCTGTTTCGGTTGAGCGCGACGATTGCCAGCAGAAGAGGGCTGGTCAGGCCCCAGGGAAGTGCCCTAAGGACGTGTCAAAAAAAAGACTGAACCAGGCACCACGTCCTGATTTCGGCCATGGCAGTGGTCGCCGGCGCAAAAGGGAGAAAATCTAAAAAAAAGGTGCTCCTTCCGCACTGGTGGTTCTATCTAAGGGGGATCGTCGAGACTTAAAAATCGGGGGAGTCGGGCTTTGCATCGGTAGGCGGGCCCAAGAAGCAAAGGTTAACTACCAGTGCCGGAAAAACCTCGCCGGGCTCACCACACCCCCGGTTCCGGAGTTTAACCAACTAAAAAAGAGGACGAACCCAGCGCATTTCTGGGCATGGCTGGTTTCCGAAAAAAAAACTGTGTGGTTTCCCTATGATACAACACAAAAAGGCACAGCGTACGGAAATCTTCCGGAACAGTAGGTCAAGCCAAGGGCAAGTCCCTTCAAAGAAGCAAAAAAAGGGCCGTGGTGTTCAAAGGCAGAAAAAGAACGAAGGAGTCAAAAAAGAAAAATTGGGGCCCCGAAAATCCGTAAGGCAGAACCTGCTGACACTAAGCCGAAAGCCCGATCAGAGAGGGGAGCGGCGGGGTGGGGAAGAGGAAGAACCTCACCATTTAGGGAAGAGATCTTGAAGATCCGGGACAAAAAGAAAGGAAAACGCCTGGGGGGATTTCCGAAAGGCTCTCGGCCGAAAGCGACGGCACATGAAGAATGGGGGGTCCAGACCCAGGCCGAGTGCCCCGGCGCGGGGAGAGCAAAATTCCAAGGACAAATGACAGAAAAACCGATAGGCCAAGCGACGGTGCGCCTTCTGCCGAATCTAGAGCACACAACTGGGGGGGGAGATGAAGATGATTATGAATCAGGACAAAAAGTGGAGCCCTATGGAAAAAGACAAGAAGAACGAGAGGGGCGAGGCTGCAAAGGGAGGGCGGTCTTAACCGCCCCAAAGGAAAATCAAAACGCCGCGCAGCCTGCCTGAGTAGGGAGCCTACATGAGACGGGTTGCAAAAAGTTCGCGGGCCAGGGCAGCTAAGGGGGGGGGGGCACAAGGGGTGAAAAAAATCCACCCGGCGGTGGAAATTGGGTGGGGCGAAAAAATAGTAGGGATGGAACATAAGAAGGGCACAGCCTCGACCCACGCTCCCGGGCCTACACAGAAAAGAGCAAGACGACTCCAAGCCAATTCGGGAAAACAGGCATTAAAGCCAGGCCAATGGGGGTCTTTTGCCTCGAGCAGCATGGCCCTCAGGGGGAACACCACCAAACGCAAGAAACCAAGGGGTATAGTGAAAATGCAAAAAAGAGCACGCTATGGGCATGTTTTTCGAGAAAACGTATTAATAGGGGGTTAGAAAAGGTCATCATGGATCAAGAAAGCAAGCCGCCACGGCACAAAAACGCTCTCCGACTGTTTCAGTGGACTAAAAGGGTGGAGGGAAATCTTCAGGCAAGTGTGTTCACCAGCGAGGTGAGGACCTCAAAGACTTTAACCTGCCGGAGAAGAATTACCAAGTCCACCAACGCGCGGCCGGATAAAAGGGAGCGACGCACGTTGTTCAGGGGAATAACGCCAAGATGTGACGTGGGCAGAAGCAAAATCTTTTCACAAGCGTCACTTGAAAGCCAGTTTCCGTGCCAGATGGGGGGGTGCCTTGGAAAGAATTTCATTTTAGCGCGGGCCAAAAGGTCCGCAAAAGCACCACGAAGGGTCTTATAAACCTTAAAGGAAAGGTCCAGGCAGCACGAAAGAAAAGCTGGACGTTTCATCGACCGAGGGTGGTAAGATAAACCTGGGTCCACATCAGTGGTCAACGCTATCTCCTGTAAAAGGACGGGGCCAACGGTAGGAAAGAAAAGTTCCCATGGGGATCTCGGGAGTTTCTACAAAAAAGTATTGCTTTCTAGAACCTGGTCTGAGGAAACAGGTATGCTTTGGGGTTGACGGTTTAGGGGACCAGGGTCTCTAAATTCGCAAACACCTAAGCCAGATTTTGCTTCAATACCAAAGGAGAAAGTTCAGAAGAATAAGAAGCATTGGAAGGGGGTACGTAAATGTTTTGTCCACATGCCCCTCGGCTCGTGGGGGAAAAGGGGGAAATCTGGGTCAAATCTCATGAAAGGGTTGCGGATGGGGGGGCCGTCGCGGGGGACCGGAAAATCTTGAATAGGTGTCTAAATCTATCTGCAAAAAGCAGAAAGAGCGAACCACAAGAAAAAAACAAAGAAAGTTAATTAGAAGTTTTTATTCTTGGAATCCGAGGCGAATATGGGGGGGCAGGGCGCTTAAAAAAAATTTGAAAATGTTGGGACGTCAAAATATAAAGATAAATGAAAAAAAGGGCAGCTGGACCAAGGCCCTCCGCTCAAGAGGATGGGGGGGGGGGTTATTGGAAAAAGGGGAGGGGATGGGGACAAGAAAAGCAAGAACTATCACTCTGGGAGAAAAATCATAAGAACTGCGAACAAACCCACAAGTACGTGGGTGGTCTTCCGAGACTGCGCAAGGGACTTGCAAAGAGAGTTAACGGACCAGACTCATCGAGCTGGGGACTGGGAAAATCGGGAGAAATGGGGACCTCCAAGATTGGAAAATCCAAGCAAAGTCGAGGGGTTTGAAAATCTACGAGGACATAAACATAAGGGGAAAGTTGAGGTTCAATCATAATGACCGAAAAAAAAACGGTGCATCACCCGACAGGGAAGTTTCAAAAGGAAGGTCTAAATCTATGCTGGGCGGACGTAATTCCTGGAGGGGGTCGACAGGCGGGGGAAGGACAGACCTTTTTAATGAGCCGAGGAAGGGGAACCCCGAAAAAAAAGGGAAGCCGTTCTAAAATTTGCCGAATTATACGTGTGTTAGAAAAACTTGTCAAAGGAAGGGCAACGGCCCCCTGATTGGCCTAAAAAATGAAAAAAGAATGGGGAGGGGGTTCCAAAAAGTTCTCCAAGGGGTCGGGGGGGTCGCCCGAATTACGACGGGAAAAAGCGGGGGGAAAGGAAAGGGGACATGCTCGCGGTGAAGAGCACCTTTCAAAAGGGGAACGAAAAGTCTACAGGAAAGAGGTCTGGCCGAAACAAGAGAATGTCTCAAGGAAACGGGAATCCATTCCCGAACAAGGGCCAGCGGAAAGATAGATTCGTGGGTTCTGATCAGCCGTGCAGTTTTGATACTAGGGGGACATCCGGGGGGAACTGAAAAGGAAATGCCTCGAAAAGTATAAGCAGTGACAAACAGGCTGGTCGACCTCTGAAAAAAGTAAAAATCGCTAAAAAACGTCAGACGGTGGTGGGGGACTACATGCCCAGAGAAAAGCGCTTTGGGGTTGTGGGGATACTAGAAAAAAAAGTGCACCTGCCCTTCTCAACGAAAATATTAAAAGTCTTGGGCGACTATGACGAAATGTGAAAAAAAATCAAATTAAACAGATGGGGGAAAAGGGGGGGGGGGGGGACTCAAGACAAAACAAACACAAAAAAGGAAAGTCGATGGGAAGAAGATATACCGGAACTAGGGGGGTTAGGGAGCCTGGGAACTCTTCATAGTCTTTTGGGAAGCAAGGGCTTACTCAGTGGGTCCTTGCGTGGAGTGGCGGAAAAGTTGTTCTGACGGTTGGTTCCAGGAACGTCAAACAACTACTGCCGCAAAGGCAAATGAAACAGTTACTCCTGGCACCAAGCTTGAGGGAACGTATAGAGGCGAAAAGGACGTGACCGGGCCAAAAAAAGGGAAAACTCCTAGTGAGTGAGGAGCCTCCGTCAACGGGTATAGAAACACTCGAATGTCCATAAAGTGTTGGAGAGGGTCGATGTCTGGACGGAAATACAACCTGGGTATCCTCGCCCTGGAAAACCCGAACCGGGGGAGTTGCTCGTTCAAAACAGAGAAATTGAAAGGGGGGCAAACGTCAGCGGGGGGGGGATTCAAAAGATATCAGGGAAAGGAAGAACTAAAGGGTTGGCGGGGACCGCAGGAAAGCGAAAGAATTGTGAAGGTCCTTTCCAATATCAAACCTGAGAACACGTAAGTCCGAGTTCGCCTGCAGGGGCGGGATTGGCCGGATCACAATGTAATTTTCAACAATCTGGCGGTGGGGGTACGAGGGGGGGCCAAAGAATAACTGTGCCAAGTAACAAAAAGCGTTTGTCCGGCTTCACCAAAGGGTGTTTAGGCGGGGAAAAGAAAACCTGGAAAAGAACCTCAGGGAGGCAGGGGCCCCGTCGTCAAAATCGTAGATCAACACCGAGAAAAATTGCTCTTTTTAACAGAATTAGTATAAGAAAAAATTCCAAGATTAGTGTCGTCGGTAACGATCAACGGAACCCCGGCCCGCTAGGAAAAACTAACCAGAAAGCTGGAGGCGAATGCCTGATTTGGGAAAAAAAAAAGAACCAATGAGCGCAGGCCGCCAAACGTCCCGACAGAAAAAAAAAGACCCCAGGATTTGATAAAGTAAACGGGGGGGGAATCGGCAGACTTGTCCCAATCTGCTTGAACGCAAATAAGGCGGGGGGGCGAAGGGGCGGCAACAGAAACCGACGAAAAAAAAATTCCACACCATGCAACACCAAGTAAAAATATAAAAGGCTACTTACTTTAAGGGTTCCCTAGAAAAAAGGAGCTTTTCGCGGCAGAGAAAAGGATAACAATCGGGGACGATGGGAATGAATTCAGGGAAGAAAGGCCCAATCCGCACTAAAAAGAATTATGCCAAAAATTTAATTGTCCTCATGAAAACACAAACTGCCCGGGGGAATTCATGGAGTTAGCCAAAAAAAAGGGTCGTGGTTCAACACGGGATAAACACCGGAAAGCCGCAGGGGTCCGCCCCGAGAACTGACGGGACCGGGCACCATCAGCTGTTGAAAGAAAAACTCCTTCATAAATACGGAACCCTCAAGAAGCGCATGCAAAAAAAACCGGCCGGTCCGCCAAAATCGTCGCTGGAACCGGGGACGGCTGGGTTGCAAAAACGACAGGGTGACTGTCAGGAGGAAGGACAGAACGAAATGCTTGGAGTGAGACCTAAGGAAAAGGGGGGTAAGAACCGGGGGGGGAGGACCGTCGAGGATACCACTCTTCAAGAAGAAAGGGGGTCGGTGCACCAACGGAACGGACTGAACATTGGCGCAAAGGCACAAGACGGTTAAAGCGATAAGAAATACCCAAGCCCCGGCGCGGTGGGAACCAAATATTCGAAAAAAGTTCCTAACCGGTAGTGATGCCCTCCAGACGAAGGATTTCTCAAAAAGAAACTGAAGATGGGTCAGACACGAAGAAAAAACTACCAAATGGCGGACTGAGCGAGGGGTAAAAAGCTGGTCATTTCGGGAAAATAATGATCTCAGGTCAGTCAGAGGAAGAGAAGGGAAAAAGATCGAAAGGCTGTAGAAAAATGCAGCCAGGCCGTCACGAATCCACCGTGCCGTTTGTGGAAAAAAAAAAAAAAAAACGAAACCTTCTAGGGACGAATTGGGCGAAAAAGTCTCTGAGGGAGAGGCCGAAGGGGCAAGTGAGCACCGATCGGGCGGCAAATTGGCCGGTAGGTAGTGGAGCCTAAAAATCCTGGCCATCAAAGGATCTTTGCGAATGGTCGAAAAAATGACCGCCATGAAAAAGCCGGTCGAACGGACGAAGCAGCAGGAACAGAAGGGCGAATAAAGGCAAATGCCTTCAAAGAAAACGAGCAAAAAGGGTTCAGTTCAGCTAAACTAACCTTCCATCCAGAAGTCCCCTAGAGAGTCAGAAAAAATCGATCGGCCGATAGGCTCGAAAGGGAGTTGGTCAAAAATAAGGCCTATTCTATCACAATAATCTTCTTTGTCGAGCAGTAGGCCGTTTATCGGAAGCTCATCGCCAATGCGGGCCAGTGGGGTAAAAAAGCTTCGTAACAAGGAAGAAACCTGCTTCGAACGGGAAAGGTGAAAATCCTGGAAAAAGGTGATTCCCTCCCATGGAAAAAGTTGTTAAAGGGGTCCAGGCAAATATCGAGGGAAAATGCATCAAAGTGTTGACGGCTCGTCACGCCACACCGGGCGCAAAAGTAAAAAGGCTGGCAACAAAGGGAGAGGGGGGGACCCTCCAAGGCGGCCGTCGTTTCCTGGTTCGCGAGCAGCTTGGGGGAAGAAGAAACCATACTACCTAACTTGGTCGCGGGGGACGGCCGGCCAGAAGAACACGAACAAAAATCGAGATCAGTGGAGAGCGATGGAACTGCTGCGGGGGAGATAAATCGGTAAAAACAGTCCGCCGCGCAAAAACAAGACCCTCCTCGGATCACGTATGCGGGTACCCTTTTCACGATTTTCGGAAATCTGAAACAAAGGGTTGGGGGGGGGGGACTAAATCTCGGGTCTTTCCGGAACTCGAACGGCATTGGGGAAAAAAGTGCACCTTCTCAAACGACGGGAACAAAAAAGGAACAAGAAGAGTCGCCCCACCGGTGGCGTTCGGGGGGGGGGTCAAGCGCGTAAGGATCGGAAACGCCACAGTATTTAAGGCCAAGGGTTTGTCAAGGTCCAGCGTTGGGCCGCGGAAAAAAAACCACTTCTCATTCGTTGGGTGGGGGAACAAAAGGGCGCTGACCCACAAAAAATTCTCTGATCAACCCATCTTGGGCACCCAACTGCCGTCAAAAATCAGGATAAAGCCAACACTGGGGAAATTGAAAAGGGGGTCATCACAGACCGAGACAACCGTTGAGAAAACAGAGTCTTCACCCGATCCGCGAAGGTGGAGGGCAGAGATGTTGCCCAGGGGGGGGAGAAAGGGTGAATCTCGATGATAGATCCTTGTCGAGAAAACAAAACAAATGGGTATATAGTACGGCTGAAAAAAGGATTTATGGGGGGGTTGCGAAAAGGGGGGGGGTCGAATCAGGGTTAATACCTCGGGGAGAGGGATCAAACATCGCCGGGGTGTACGGCCAAGCAAACGAATCCTGGGGACGTCCGACTAAAGTGAACGACGAAGTTTGGGTGTGGAATGATGCCCCCGGAGCTGCACTATTCTCTCGTGATGGTGAGGGTAAAGGGGTCCAATAGCACCAAGGGGAAATCAAGGGAGGGAATAGGCTCAGGGGGAAAAAGTACCGAGCACCGGAGGGCCCCCACCAGTAAGGGAAACAGGTGACATCGGAGGTGGGAAAAAAAAGTATGGTGTGAAGGGCGTCGTGGAAGCCAGAGGGAAAACAGATGGTGCCATAGAGATAGGAAAAAGCAGTGCGGGAAACCCACCCAAAAAAAAAACCTTTTGGAAATAAAAAAAGGAGGGGGGGGTTATGAGACATTACCGAATTCGCCGCACAGCCGGGGTTCTGGCAAGAGGGCACATACAGGGGGACGACAAACCAGTAGGTTTTTCGTCCCAAAAAAGTACCTGGAAAAACGGGGAAGAAACTTGGGAAACGACTTGCAGCTTTAAGGGAACATGCTAACCAGAGCTGGGCGAGAATCAAAGCCGTGACTGCAAAGCCCGTTGACTAGGACTATGACAACGGAAAAACAGGGGTGGGCCAAAAAGAGAAAACTTGGGGGGGTGCAGTCCTACAAGGAGGGAGGTTTTATGGGGGGGATAACCCTTCGGAATGACTGGTTGTGGGAACGGTTCCTTTAATCTCAGCCTAGCGACCCACGGAGGGACCTTCAAGCTCAGAAGGACAGGAAGTATTGGCAACTTTAATAAAAGCCAAAGGCGTTGTTCAGGTACCAGGTTGCGGTGCGACCGAAATCCCGGCCAGCCCTAAGAATGGTGAAATCGACCAAAGATGGAGTTAAAAAGTCCCCTTAAATCGGGGTTGAGAACCTGCAAAAGAAATCACTGCGGCAAAGACATTGACTCGACATGAAGAAGAGCACAGAAGGGTGACACAGGGCGAGGATAAACGTCTTGGACAGCAGCACGTCATTTCATTCCTTCGGCTCTGGAAAAGAACTCCTACCAAAAAAAAACTTAAGTTAAATCTTCCAATGACAACGCCCGGAAACCTGAGAAGGGAATATAACTTGTCGCAAGGAAAAATGAACCCGGGCCCAGTGAAGTGCCAAAGCAAAATAAAGAGGCAGGGGCAGATCAAAGATGGCAAGAGGCCCCCATTGGCTCCGAAGGCCACGGGGTGCCTCTGGGTCCAAAAGGGGAGAAACGCAAAAGGCGTGCAAAAAGGGGGGTAGGGGGCATTCAGAAGGGGTTTTTGACAGAAACCGGCCAACGACATAAAAAAATTTGGTCGGGGGCACGGACTAACAACCGGAAGTAAACCAAAAGAAAAAGTTCCACTAAAACCTATTAAAAAGGCAAGTGGTAAAAACCATGGGGGAGGGAGGCCCATACACGTCATAACGGCGTATCTGTTTTTGGTCTGAGAAAACCACTCCGAAACCACAAACACGAGGATGAATTAAAGAGTTCACAGCAAAGGACCAACCTCTATTTTATCAGTTGGACATCATACTTGCTCTCCAATGGGAGCGGACAGAAGTCCTTAGGCATGGCAAGTTGAGCGACAATCCATGGCGCTTGGGGGGGGCAAAAGGGTATTCACACCACTCAAAAAAAATGTCTCGAAGACGCCGGGGGGGGGGCTTATCCTGATGCATCTGCAAAGACAGCTTGGGAACGGGGCGTTAGAGCGGAAATCTTGGACGAAATCAGAAAGCATATTGATTTAGGGAAACGCAGGCTGCACCGTATAGAAAAGTAAGAGGGGGTGTCCGAAGTCACGAGGAGAAGGGGCCCCATTGGTTCGGAACCGGAGATGATAGCACGGTGGGGGGCCGTTGGGATGGTCCTCGAAACAATAAAAAAAAAAGACCAAAAATTTAAATGTTATTCGGCCAAAAAAAGGACATGGGAAAGGTGGGGAGGGGGAACTTAAAGACAGCCAAAGAGACGGGCTGGAGCAACTTCGGTTCATGGAGAAGCACATCGCAGAGGAAATGGGCCCGTGTGCAAAGGTCCGAAGAACTAAGCAAAAAAGGATCCCCCACCAAGGTGGGGAAAACATGCGGCCTCAGTTTGCACAGGTAACTATACACAGAGGGGGTGGGGTACTTGAACGAGCCAGGAGGTTTCTAAATGATGCCCTGACGAGGGGTATATGTTCGTATGCAACCAGGGGGGGCGGGGCCTTTCCTACACGGCCGGAATTTCCAGTGACAATCGTACCGTAAGTTGCCGTTCCAGAGGCGGACGACGCCAGGATCGAAGTGGGAGCAAATTTCGTTACAAGACAACGAAGCGGCCAGATGAAAGTCATAGAACGAACGAAGTGGGGGTGTGCGGCGAATGGGGAGATGGGGGGGGGCAGACAAGAAGCCTCTGTCACTCCCGACAGATTCCGGTAACCATAACCACTCAAAAAACCTCAGGGGGACCGGAAACAGTTAAACCCCGGGGTCCCAGGACAAAAGAATTTAACTCAAAAAAAAGATGGAGCCGCCATGTCTCAAAAAGCACTGCCACCATATGGGGGGGAAAGCAAATCTCCGGAGTCAAGAGAAAGGGCAGAAGTGCGTCGTTGGTGTGCTGCGGATCTAGGGTTTGGGTTTATAAAAAGAACTCGATAACAGATGCCTGGGTTAAGGGATTAAAGTAGGCGTAACCGAGGAAAGCCCAAAGCAAGATATAAGGAAGGAAAATTGCACGAGTGTCTGGGGGACCAGAAACAAATGTCGGGTTACCGTCCATCGCGGAGCCTAAAATCGGGCACTGGCGGAACCGGCTACCAGAAGACGCCTGTGAGCACACGATCAAGAAACAAAAAACACAAATCAAATACTTCACTGGCTATAAAAAAAGTGCGAAATCGTCTGGCGACCGCGGCATAACGGGGCGAAAAAAAAAAAAAAATCAATGCGCGACATGCGCAGATGTGACAGAAGCAAGGGGTGGGGGACCGTGAGAGTTCGTGGATGGCACAGACTCGGGGAGTTCTGAATCGCGCTGGAGGGAAACCCTACGACGACTCCGACCGGCCACGAGACTATTTGACGGCAAAAGAAGAAGGTCAGCAGTGGAAACCAAAAAAGACGCTGGGAGACCGCCAACAAGGGCCCCTCAACAATCAGGTCTGTGCAAAGGGCGGCCCGATCAAACCTGGACGCCAACGAAGCGCGGTTGACGTGACCTCGAGACGAACCCGAAAAAGGCGATGCACGGCACACAAAATGAAAGAAGGTTCGCACCCAGAAAAATTGAAATGAAGAAAATTAACAAGCGCACGACCAGGCGCGAGAAAAAAAGGGCAAACGATAAGGGGGAAGGAGGTCCCGGAAGCGGGCGGGGCGGGCCGGAAAAAGAAAATGATGACAACTAGCCGCCCCATCGACGAAGACGTCCTCGTGCTCGGGCAAAAGCACCGAGAAAAATGGCCACAGGGTGGGAAACAATCTTCTCGAGGGCAAAGAATGGGTATAACTGGGGCGGGGAGCCTGCTTCCGATGGTGAGCCGGCAAGAAGATCTGGTGTAGGTCTAAAAAAAAAAAGCACAAGGCCATCCAAGAATCTTTATGACTGCCGAAATCAAAGGGGACGCCCTGTGGTACTGGGACGCCCGGCCTCGAGCAGCATTGGAAAAACGAGACAAATCAGGGGAAAGGGAACTGAAACGGCGTAAGAGGCATTTAGATGTACAAGCCAAAGGCCAGCAGCGCCCAATAGGAAAGTACTGGCCGGTGAAGAGGTTTCAAATCC
>Ga0179591_1255821_pt1 | contig 14690 bp, 26 predicted proteins | sample CZOMad2_1_08_16f_FD_182891 | JGI IMG/M metagenome (GOLD analysis project Ga0179591, IMG submission 182891) | Vadose zone soil fungal communities from Angelo Coast Range Reserve, California, USA - CZOMad2_1_08_16fungal (PacBio error correction) | ecosystem: Environmental > Terrestrial > Soil >...
AGGCGCTTGGAGGGGGGTGGTGGTGCGGGGAGGGGGTGAAGCCATATGGGTGTAGGCAAGTTGCGCCATGAAAACGGCGCTCAAGTTCCAATAAAAAAAAAGAAAAGAAGACAAGGAGCTGTCCAACGAGTCCAGTTCATTTCTGAGATCGAAAGTAGCCAACATAGAATTAGACGTCACCAGCCGAATAAAAATCCTCCCGGCGGTGGGGGCGAAGAAAAGGGCTCAAGAGATGTGAAAGGAAAGGGTAATTCTGGAAGGGAACCGAAATTCCTCGAGGGGGCAACGGGCCGCAAGGTTCAGAGCGCGTTTCTCTTCACGGAACCATTTTAATTTTCCTAATTCAAAACAGTGGTTGACACTTGTTGAAAAAGAGGGAGTCACCAAAAAAAAAAAAGGGAGGAAAACCAACGACTTTCAAAAAAGTCTCTTTGTCAGGCTGACATGGTAGCCGATGTTCAGCTTTCACATCGTCTTTTAGCACAGACGGCCAAAAGGAAGAAAGGGAGGGAGACTGGATGGGCCTTTTGGAAGCGGGACCAAAAAAGAAGGGCGATCCTTGTGATTGTGCTGGACCGGCAGGGTCCGGGGAGGAAAAGAAAAAAAATTCCGTAAAAAAAAAGGGGTGTGGGGGGACCTTGAGGGTGAAGGTTTGCAATGGGAGTAAGAAAAAGGGGGGAAGCAACCAATTCCCCGAAAGAGCAGGACAAAAACACTCGCATCCCGGGCTGAAAATCTAAAAGGAAATGGGAGAAAAGGGGCTGGAGGAACCTTTTAACGATACTGGCCGAAATCGGGAACTAGGAACTAGTGGAAAGGTGTGGGTTGGGGGGAAAGTCAACTGGTGGACAAAAAAAAAGTGCTCGAACGAAATCGCCAAGTGAGAAAAAGGCAAAGGGGGGACGGGAGTGGGCGCCAAAAGTGGACAAGTGGATAGTCCAAACTCCGGTCGTTTGTCGACACCTTCCTACAAATTGATACGTGCCAGCAAAAACCCTCTGGCCATTGGTGGGATTGCCACGAGGATGAGTCTCAAGGGGGTTTGGGGAAGAGAAAACGAGAGTCAGGCCTAAAATACAAGAATAAAGGGGGTCTCAGTTCTGTCAGGGTTCAACTCTCAGGGGGTTACATCCGATTTGGGGGGGAAACTCCAGAAGGATCCCCCGGAAAAGGTGGGAATTTTTTGGATTTTGACGTTTCTAACGAGGAAAAAAAGAACGGTCAGCAACTAATCCCCAAGACGCAGTCAAACACGCGCAAGATCACAACAGCATGGCATCAAGAAGGAATAGGATGAGAAAGGGAAAAAAAAAAACGTGCCCCTCAATGAAAAAGAACGGGTGCTGGGAAGACACCTCAACGGGGCGAAGGGCGGCAAACACCTCGCCAAACCTTCATCGATACCTGCACAGGAAAAAAGGGGCTGGGGGGAAACAAGCCCTGGAGGAGAAATAAAAACTGGAAGAGAAGAAAAGCCCTGAGTATGGAGAGCGCAAAGAGTGCTCGGGGAATCAGCCACAAACAATTGGCCTGTCGGGACTTACACGGAAAAAATTCACGAAAAAAGGCCGCTTCCAAAAAAAGGGGGGGGGGGTGAAGAAAGCGGGCCAATGCCGCCTCCAAGATTTTAGCCGTTGAAAGTGCGAAGAAGGCCTAAAAGGGAGGAAACCGGGAAAGGGGAAGGTTGGCAGAGGTCATGGGGGGGGGAAAAAGGGAAAAAAAAGCAGTAGAGATCAGCGAAATAATGAAACAAGCACAACCAATCAGCTCCCAACTTTCCCGGGTGACCATAAACTCCCATCAAAAAAAGAGCTTTTGAAAAAAAAAGAAGAACAAAGGGGTCGGACACGTGCCAACGCATCCAACACAATGGTTTTTGCATTGGGTACCCGGAAAAAAAGGGGGAAAAAAGAGGAAAAAAAAAGCATTTGGGGGGAAGGAAATGGAGGAACCACTCAGGACCGGAAGCCTAAAATAAAGCCTAATGCCTCTCCACATTAATCCACAAAAACAGCCCTCCAGAGACAAAGGGGAATTTCGATTCCAGGAAGGGAAAAAAAAAAAAAGGGGATGGGAAGGGGGGGGTTGGTGGGGACGACGGGACAAAGTCCGATTCGGGGCGCAATCGCATGTAGCCCCGACTTCGGGCAGACCCGGGATCAAGAAGGGGAAAAAAAAAAAAAAAAATTTCAGGAAAAAAAAGGGAGGAGGGTTGGGGAAAAAGGACGACTTGGCTTTCGCTTTGGCCGGTCCCCTGTGGAAGATCTCGTCGAAGAAGGAAGTCTTTCGAAAAAGGGAGAGGGGGGTTACCCCGGAAAAGAGAGGGGAAGGTTGATGTTGGAAGGAAAGAATCTTCGTCAGTTCGCCGTCAAATGGAGTTAATAGGGCCCGGCGCGTCGAAGTTTAGGGGCGTTCAAGGGAACACGAAAAAGGAAAAAGATGCAGAAACCAGAAGCAGGAAGGGGGAAGGAGGAAGAAAAAGATGGCGAATTGAGGAAAAGGGGCATCCAGTTCGACCATCGGCACCGAAAATTGCAAAAAAAAGGGGCTGCAACGAGCAACGCTGTGGGAGCGTGAAGGGGGGGGCTTTAGGAAGAGAAGGAACCCGAAAACAGAGGAAAAAAAAGGAAAGCCAACCAGGGGAGGGAAAAAAATCAGGGAATGCCTCAGAACCAATCGATAAACGAGTGGGATATGTAGCCCCAATCGAAGTCCCATCGCATCTCCGCCTCAACTGAGGGAGGAAGAAAAAAGGGAGGATAAGGGGAAGGTGAAGGAAATGGGGTCAAAAGCCGAGTGATCTTCGGGAGGAGGTCGCAGGCAGCAATTGTCAAACGCCAAGGTGGGGGAAAAGACCACAGGAAGAAGGGAGGGTGGATGGGGGTGAAGGGAAAGGGAAACACACTACATCAAAATACGGAGGTGAAGTCAGCGTGGTTGGGTTGGGGTGACCGACGGTACAAAGTGTGGAAGAAAGTCTAAAGTCGGGAAAAAAGCCGCGGAGTCAAAAAGGGAAAGGAAAAGTGGGGAAAAGGAGGGGGGATCTTAAGACGACCTGAAGAAAAGAACTCCCATGAGAAAGAGGCCGGAGGCGAAATTAAGCAGAAGGCGAAACGACGAAAAAACTCGTCTTCTTCAAAAGAAAAAACGAGAGGGGGGAAAAAACTACCGAAGAAAATCTAAAGCGTTGGAAAGGGGGGACGTCGAACTATAACTTCTGCATCACCCCAACGACCCGGGTCAAAAGAAAAAATGCTAAAGCCCTACAGACGTTTGAAACCCAAAAGAGGAAAAAAGAAAAATACTGACCAACAAAGGAGCAGGGGAGAAAAGGGCGACAGGAAAAAAAGTTGACATGAATAATGAGCCCCGAATAGAAAATTTTAACCGAGAAAAAAAGGGGGGGCAAGGGGTGGAGTGACAGCTCCAAAAAGAAACTGAGAGGGGGGGGAAAAAGGAAAGTTGATGAAAAAAAAAGGAAAAACGAACAAACTATGTTTTTCCGTAAGAAGGCCAAGGAAAGGTGGGGAACGGGAAAGGGAAGGGACAACATCAATCTTAACTGGTGAAAAAAAAAGAAGGAAGAGTGAGGGGAAAGAGGTCAGAAAAAGAGACAACCGGAAGAAACAGGAACCATTTGTGTGGTTGGATGCCCAATGGCTCAATCCAATTGAGAAAAAGAACTCAAGAAAGCAATCGAGCGCGGAAGTGCTGAACTTCACGCGAAGGGGAGGAAAAAAGAGATGGGGGTGTTGTGGGACACTGCACGGGAAGCGAGGTTCGGTTTAGCTAAAGGGGAAAAAAAACCTTCAATGAAAACAAAAACATGCCCAAACCGCAAGTTTTTTCCGCGCCGGAACTGAGGTAAACAGGGGGAAAAGTCTAGGGGACAAGTTAAAAAAAAAAACGCAAAGATCGTGGAGCGGCAGTGGGGGGCCGTCGGAAGCTTATACGTCCCAACCAAGATAACACGGAAGAAGTTTGGGGAGTCGTGGTAAGAAAAGGGGAAAGGACGTTTGGTAAAGAAACAGAGTGTGGGAAAAATCGCACATCCTGCCGAAATGCCTTTCCAACATTAACACCGAAGAAGGGGACCAAAAAACCGAATTGAAGGGCACCAAGAAGGGGGGGGGACGCTGAACGGGGGACCGGGAAAAGGGGGAACCACTTGCCGTCAGTGTCAGTACGATGCAAAATCATGTCGAAGGGCTGCAAAGAACATCAGGTCAAGGGGCGGAAACGGTGGGAAAAAAACAAACCAAACTGGGGAGAAAAAGTGGGCAAATGGAAGGGCCGGGGGGAGCAATCGAGCTGTAGCTTCCCTGGAGAGGGGAGACAAAATGCTGTTGCCAGGAGAGAGGGGGGGGAGAGGGGGATCTTTTAATTTTGGGAAGAGTGGGGCAGGGGGAACCGAAAGGTATGGGGGCGGTCCAAAAAGGCAAAAAATGGGAACAAGAAAAGAAATGGAAAAGGGTTTTCCGGGGAGGGGGGAGAAAAAGGGGGGGTTCCAGAAGTCGATAGGAATCGAGCACACCCCCAAGAAGGAAATACTGAAGTCAAGGTAGGGAAAAAAAAAAAAGGTGACGTAGAGAGGTTCTGGCCACAAAAGAACAGTTTAGCATCATCTCCCTTCGTGGTTTACCAAACAATGTTTAAAAAAAAAACAGGAACATGGGAAAAGAAGGGCCGTGGGAGAAGCGAAGGAGAAGGTCCACGCCCACCGCTTCAGTTTGAGCCGCGATACCAAGTGCCCGAAAAAGGGTTGAAAAGAGAGGAGGGGGGAAAGCCCAAAAGGGGGGGAAAGACAGTAAGAGAAGGGGCCATGCTTTGAAACCGTTGGGGGGAAAAGGAATCAATATTGAACTAGAAAAAGGGAAGCCGATACCAAGGGAGACTGGTCAAACCGGTCAGGGACATATCATTAACAGTTATCTTGCCTCAGAAGTGAGGGTACAATCGAAGGGAAGGGGGAGAGTGACAAAAAGGAGGGACTAAAGACAAAATAAAAAGAAAAGGCTAAACCCCTGCTTTTTCCCGTCCATTCTACACACAATGTAAGTAACTGTGAAAGAACAAATAAAAAGGAAGAAGCAAGGACTGACGTACTTAAGTGCCCTTCAGAATGCAATTCCAGACCGCCGGCGTGCTAATTGAAAAAGAGGAAGGAAAGAATCTGATAAGAGGGGGGAAAGACCGCAAGGAAGAAAAAAAGGGGGGTGAGGAACTCAACCGGTTGGCCCCATCCTGCCTCCAAACGTCACTCTGGGTGGGACTTAAAATGGTGGAAAAGAGAACGGAAGTGAGGGAAAGAAAAGGGGGAGTGCACACTTAAACCAGGGGAGGAATTTGCGGGCTGCCCGCCCCCACGAATAACTCAGAGAAAGCAGACCCAAAAAAAGGGATAAATGGAGAGAGGGACGTACTCTATTCAAGGGGTGGAAAAAGGGGAAACTGGTTCCAAAGAAAGTAAATGACGATGTTGTCCACAAGCCGTGGCTTGGCCTGTTGTTGAAAACCGGGGAGGAAAAAAAAAAGACAAAAGAAGGAAGTGAAAAAAAGAAAAAAACAGAAAAAACCTGACCTTCGGGGTAGGAGTGCTATTGTCCGTAAAACGGGTTTAACAGGGGGGGACCAGGGAAAATGGAAAGGTAAGGGGGGGGGTGACCGCGGGGTTTGGGCAGCGGCCACAAAGGAAACGATTACGAGATTGCACCGGGAAAACGGCAAACATAAGAAGGGTCAGAAGGATAAGGAAATAAAGAACTGCCCAAGTAGAAAAACTTCTGGACCTTCTGGGAAAAGCCACAAACAAAAAAAAAGTCGAACAAGACGAATAGGAAAAAGGGATAAAGATGACGGGGGGAAAGAAAAGAGTACGCTCCAGGAATCCTTCAACGACCGCGAAAAAAAGCAAAAAACAAAAGGAAGAAAAATCAAAAGAAAAGAAAAAAAAAAGAAAGTTGAGGACAAGGAGAGGGGAAAAAGGGGGGGGAATCAGGTTCCCAGCTTTGAAAGAAATTGTGTATCCCGAAAGCTCGACCAGCTAGCAGGACAAAACGCAAACTGTGGCAAAGACGGAAAAGATAAGAAAAAGGTGACTCCAACAAAAGGTCAAAAAAAAGAAAAGGAAGAATTTGAAAGTATCCTAAGGCCGAAGCCATTAGACACGAGAAAGAAAAAGGGGGGGGGTATAAAAAAAGAGGGGAAAGGGGGAGGGAGTTAAAATTTTCACACCGAAACGGGAACCTTCGGACATCGTTCCCAAAACCAAAAGTCAAGGGGAGGGAGAGGGAGGTTGGGGAAAAAAAAAGAAACCGCGGCCTAAGAGCGCGGACAAAAAACTGCTTCGAATCCGAGGAAGGAGGGACAGAAAAAAAACAAAAGGGGTAGGAGGGCAAAAAAAGACTGGGAAAAAAAGGGGCGGATACTTCGGTGAAGCCCGGACAAAGGCCCAGGACCGTCAGACCAAAAAAACGAAAAAAAGAACTTCTGTTCCGGTCCCTGCTTAGTGGTGTCAAAATCTAAAAAGCGTAGGAAAGGGGGTAGGACAGACCAAAAAACCAGACAAAAAAAGCACAAAAACTCACACAAAAAACGGGGGGGAAAGAGAAAAAAACCAAGGAGACCCCTATCGGCCAATCTCAAGGGACCGATGTTTTTGTTGAAATGACGCTGGACCAATAGGGGTAAGGGGGGGGACTTGGCACCTCCTGGCAAAAAAGGTCAGGAGGTGGGGGGCAGAGGATCGGCATTTGGAAATTCTCGAAGGGAACGCGTTGGGATGGGTGACGAGGAAATACTTGGGGGGGGACTATGGCCAAGGAGGGAGTTCGCGATTGGTTTTTGATTTCAAACATCACAAGCGGGCGATTTGACACGAAAAGAAACCACAAAAAGGGGGGGGAGGGGGAAAAAAGAAAGAGATAAGTCCAAAGGTGCCGCAAGTGGATTGTTGAGAAAAATGAGGAATTTACCAGCGAACGCAAAAAAAGGAATTCGAAAGAAAAAAAAAGGGGGGAGTACAGTGAACCAGGAAAAAAAAAAGTCACAGGGGAGAAAGTAGATTTCCCATGCCTAAATCAGACGTAACACTCGATGAAGATGGGTCCACGAGGAAGGCGGGACTTTAAAAATGAACGCAAAACGAAATTCGGGCCAAAACTGGAAAAAAAAATTGGCCGATAGGCTTGTTGGGGAGAAAAACCGTGGCGTGGGTGTTGAGGTTGGTGGGGGGGGGGGGGAAGGGGGGAAAGAGTACCGACTAAGAGGTGTCAGCACGAAGCTACCGAACCGCGGTGAGTCAGCGGAAGGCGACGCATCAAGGAAGGAAATAAAAAGAAAAATGGGGTCAGATCTCAGGATAAATTTACAAGCTGGTTCAAAGGCAAGTAAAATCGGTGATGTGAACAGTTGCGCCGACGTCAGGGACAGAGCAGGGGGGTCAAAAAATTCTTAGCGCCGAGGGACGGGAGAAGGTGAGTTTTTTTGTCCGGGGAAACACGAAGAAACGTCAAAAAAAAGAGCTAGGAAAAGAAAGGGAAGTTCGGGTCAGAGGGGGAGCCAATGGCCCGCTTCAAGCTCTCCGATTCCCTTCTGAAAGGGTTTTTCGACTGGGCGGTGACGGCTCGGGAAAAAAAAGGGAAGAGGTTTGGTCAGTTGCATTAATTGAGGTGGGGGGGGCAAATTGGCGGGAATAAATTTCACAAAAAGCGGGACGATTTCAGTACCGATTAGTGTGGCAAAATCTTGTTGGGCTGGGGGGGGGTGGGGTGGTGGTGGTTGGTTTTTGGGCACAAGGGGGCCTAGATGAAAAACAGGCAGATTTTGGGTGTGGAAAGGCAAGTCACCGGGGGAGGATAATGGAGCGATACTGCTCCCCAAACCAGGGGGGGGGAGGGAGAGGGGGGGAAGGGGAGGCAAACTAAGACTTTTCAAGAATTTGGGGAAAAAAAAAGAACGTAATGACTGGGCGGGTCGTAGACAGATTAGTTGGCTAAAAGGGACCCCCCGGTGTCAACGGGGGACAAAAAAAAAAAAAAAAGCTGGGACATTAAAGAGGAAGGTTTCAAAGGGGGGGGTGATCCAACAAAAAGAGTCCACTTGACGCAACGGGGCACAAGTTGGCCTAAGTGCACCAAGAGAGGTCCGACGAGCTGGGGGAAGTGGGGGGAGGGGGTTTATTCAACATAAGGGAGGGGTTCCAGAAATGAGGGAGGGAAAAGTTCCAATAAAAAAGGCAAATCGCCAACGGGCATAATAACTGGGAAAATGGAAAGAAATAGCACCAGGAGAACAGAAAGAAAGACTAATTAATGGGGGCAAGTCTTGGTTTTATCTGGAGGGATAGAAGGCTGCGCAGGTACGGAAGTGGAACGGGCGAAAGGAACGAACACGTCCTTTGACCGTTCAAAGATAAAAAAAAAGGGGTTGGGTGAAAAGGGGGTTGGGATAAGGTGTTAACAAAAAAAGGGGGAGAAAACCACGCCTTCCTTCTTGAAGCGGACATTTTGTCAGACAGCAGGGTAGTAAAAAGTTAGCCAGGACGAGCCGTCTGGGAGTTAGGAACTTGGGAAAAAAAGAAGGTCCCAAAGCCAATTGAGGGAGAGGGACTTTGCAGGGAGAAAGGTTAAAAAAATGATGTGACCGCCCCTGGATGGGGAGAAATATAACCGGAGGTCGTCACAAACACAAAAAAAGAAAAAAACAAAAAAAGTGGGGGGTACGGGTTAGGGAATTACAGACAAGGAAAGACCCGAGCTGGACAATACCCCTGCGACCAACAGGCACAGCTTTAATTCTTCTTGAAAGTAACCGAAAATACGAACAAATAAAGGGAGATGTAAGGGAAAGACTACTATTGAGTATTTTGCTCCCCACGGTGCACCTCGAAGCGCCTGGACAGCAGTTGACGAAAAAAAGAACAGAGGAAAGGTGGGTGGGGACAAACGGGGGGGACGAAAACGGGGTGAATCTGCCTGGTCACCAACTCTGGGCGGCGCAGGAGCTTTCACGCGATGGCAAAGGGGAAAAGGTGGATCATTTGGGGAAAAAGGAGATTAAATGCGAAAAATTTTGGGGGAACGACACGCGAACAAAGACGAAAAGAAAGGGAATGGAAGGGGGGTTGGGGTGTCAAAGATGAAAACGTAATGTAACTGCGAGGTTGAAATCTCAATGTATCACCGCGGGGGAACACGTTTGGGGGCAAAAAGTTTTTTGCCCGTTCCGACGAGGGAAAAGACAAAGCAACAGGGTGGGGTCAGGACCAGGGCCAACAAACTGATCACAGAAAGAATCAGAGCAGACAAACATAGCAAAGAGCCCCTTAAGCGACCGAAAGAGCACCTTACCCAGGCAACCTCACCCCAAAGTGGGTGGACGAAACACTTCCTGAACAAAAGACTCCTGCATGTCTTCAAAAGAGAACAGTGAACATCAATTACGAACTGCCAAGCGAGGAAAGTGGCCTGAAACCCGGAGTTCGCCCAAGATGGCAGAACAACTAAAAAGGTAAATGCAAAAATAAAATTGGGGGGGGGGGGGGGGGTACAGAGCAAGGGGGAAGGGACAGGAAATGTCAAACATAACAGCCCCAAACTCGAAGTCGTAGATCGCAAACGTGAGCTCCATCTGGTTGACGTATAACGAAAAGGGGAAATCAAAAACCCAGTTCAGGGGGGGAAAGGGTTAAATTCCACCTAGAATTCGAGGAAGCTCAGAAGGGTCGAGGTTGGGGTTAGGGTAAGGAGAAGAAAAAAACTTCAAAATCGTCTGGAAGGGGAGAAAGGAATCCAAAACAGAAAAGAAGACGACCAACTTACCCTGCTAGTGTGGGCCCCAAAGGTGGGAACGAGTCACAGTGGATCGGAGCCAGGAAAAAAAAAAAACTTTTTTCATGGGGGGGGGTGAAGGGAAAAAATGCATGAAATTCGAAACCATTTTCAGTCGACCAGTTGGCGAGCGGCCATAAAACCAAAATCCAAGGCAACCCAGGCCAGAAGGAAAAAGGGAGGGAGCCAAACCGTGTCAAAAAAAAAAAAGGCACGCCGAACAAAAAAGGGGAATACAGGTCCTAAGGCTCCTTTGCACAATGGGGAACTGGTGGCCTCGGAGGGCCCGATTTCGGGCTGCAGCGAGATGACCTTTTTGGGGGAAAGGTACTGGAGGGGGGGAGAACCGAGACTACACTCCCTCAAGGGGGACGAATCGGGGAACTGTCGCGCCGGTGAGTTCCCGGGCGCAGTTGGGAAAAAGGCCGGGGGGGAAAAATGGTTTGTGGGAACGAATCTGAGGGCTCCCTTCAGGCTGGTCAAAAAAGATTTTTCCCGCGTGGGGGGGGGGAGGGGTGTTTAGAAAAAATACAAGATAAAGCTTAAAGGGAAAGAAACTTGAATGGGTTATTAATCGAGAGCCCAAGCGTAGTTGCGGGTGAAGCCCGCCGACCCCTGCGTGACCGTAAATTTTGGGGCAAAAAAAAGAGGATGGGCCGTAAAAAAGCAGGCTCCTGCAGAAAAAAACTGTTTCTAACATCAGGAAAAAATAACCCCGCGCCGACCGGAAAGGGGTAGGTGTGCTTTCCCTCCCCCCAGGAAAGGCAAAAAAAAAGACCCCATTCAAAACACAGAAAAAAAAAAGGGAAGGCAAAAAGTCAGGAGGGAACAAAGGAAACACGAAATCAAAAATCCCTAGTGACATATCGAGCCGTGAGACAATACTGGAATCTCAAAGAAAAACAACAACAGAGGAGGAAAAGAGATTCGCCTTTCGAGGATGAAAAAAACTCAATTATAAATAAGGGAAGGACTAGGTGGGGGGGAAACCAAGGCAACAGAAAATGATTTCGAAGGGCCGTGGCCGGGGCGGCTGGGCACAGCTGTGGGTGGCCGGGAAAAAAAAGAAATCAAAAGAAGTGGAAATCTGGGAGGGAGTGGAAATTGGGATTTGGGGGGAACGATGTCCGACAAAGGGGAGAAGGAGAAGAAAGACGAAAAGGGAGGCGGGCACAAAGTAAAGAAGAACAGTGCAATCGCAGGGGGTACCGCTTCACATGCCACTGAAGGACCATCCGTTCTGGAAAAAGAACAAAAGAGGCGACGGACGATATTCTCGAAAGTTCTTCAAAAACAAAAAACAACCCGGCTGAAAAGCACGAGGGCGGATCAAGAAGGAGAGGACGAACATTCAAGTCCCGCAAGGATGAGAGGTCGGCCAACCAAAGAAATGAGTCAAATGCGAAGGAACCGGGAAAACCCGACAGCCAGAGCCGGGCTGCGAATCCAGCCGGGCGAGGGGACAATAAAAGTCTATTCCCCAAATTCAGGACACTCGATGATATCCCCGAACGCGAGTATAACCAAAAAAGCCAGGGAAGTTTAACTGCCATCGAAAAAAAAGAAGGGTAGACTTTGGGGTTTATGGAGGGGACAGCTGGGACAAAATTTTTATATAAGTCCCTGACGTGCAAAGATTTTGGACGTAAAGTGAAAGAATGGCCCGCGCACCACCGAAGGAAGAAGGGTGAAAATAGGTCCACACATCAAAAGGGTCAAAAGGGGACTGAACAATGCAACCGTTTTGGATTCCTGGCAAGTAGTAAAGATCCCGATCGACGAAACCTACCAAGAGAAAGTCTTTGGGGATGGGGGGGGGGGAAAAGGTCGTCCTTTAAATGGAGAAGGATTTTTGCGTTAATCCGCAGGAATCAGCGAGGCGTGGTTATCACCCTTCAACAAGGCAACCGAAATGGTCAAACAAGAGGGGGGAATTGACGGAGAAAGCCTGCTCTGGGGCTTCGGTGGCATGGTCGAAACGCAGGCTATTTGGGAGCGGCAATGGAAACGCGTCCTGGGTCAGGGACTTAAGTAAACGTCACAAGGAGAACGGGCAAGTGCGGCGTGAATCATTGTGGGGGAAAAGAGAAGGGGAAAAGAGGGGGGGGGGGGGGGGGGGCGTAAGGGACCAAAAAAACATCCCTAGCCGATGGACAGAGACACAAGCAGTCATGGACAATCGGGTAGCTCTAAGTGTGAACGAAAGTGGAAACAAAGGGCCGGTCAGCCGCCGGGCAGTGTTAGATGAAGATCAATGTTCATTGGGTATTAAGGAAACGGAAAACCTCGGAAGGGGGGGAAAAGGCCGTTGGGGAACCAGCAAACGCCACTTTTTGGGGGGCATGAGGGCAGAAGGTGCCGAGTAACGAAGCTGAGAAATGGACTGGTGGGGGAAAACTGTGCGCGGGGGGGGGGGGCCGCCTTCTTGGGGGGAAGAGTGGGGGAAGACGAAAAGTTGGGGCGTCTCGCGGAAAAAAAAAGTTGGGTAAAACAAACAAAGAAAAAATGGGGGGGAAGAAGGTCAACATTGAAAAAAGAAGGGTCAAACAAAATCTAGAAGAAGGCCGGTGGGGGCACCAGAAGGCCCCTACTGAAACCATCCAGTTATTGGCAAGCCGGCTTTCGGCAGGACCAGAAAATGTGAGAAATCGAAATGAAAAAGGGGGGGGGGGGACCAGAAATGATTTCAAACAGGAACTAAAGGCAAAGCGCTGCGAAAGCAAAAGAAGGTGGAGACCACAAGTCAAAGGGAGAGTTTGGAAGAGGGATCACAAAAAACAAACTAAGGTTAAATCAAAAGGCCTCCGGAGTGGGGAACCAGGGAAGGATCTCGGTACTGAAAAAATGGGGGAGCAAAAATGGATGTCACCAAGGAAAATATGACGAACATTACACCCGGAGAGGCACAGTCAAAGACCGTGGGGGGAAAAAGAAAAAAAAGCATTAACAAAAATAGAACTGGCCGGAACCGGGCGCGATGATGGGGCCCACGGGATGGAAGTGGATCTTAACAAAGCACAATACAAAGGCAAAAAAAAAACTACCCTGTAATAAGGGTGGGTTTGTAAAGAGCAGTAGAACATCCAGGTAACTTCCGAAAACAATAGAGAAAAAAGAAGTAACCGAGGAAGGCCCTCATATAACCAATTCAAGACGTGGCCCTTAAAACGGGACAAGGTGCTAAATTTGAGAACGGAAAGCTCGTCACAAGTCCAAAAAGTGGAGGAAGGTAAAAAAAAAGGAGTAAGGGGGGGGGCCTCAGACAACGAAACCAGTTGTGGGTGTCTACAACCGTGGTGGATAGGAAATGGTGGGGGGAGTGAAAGAATCGTCCCAAGGTGTCAAGAAAACTGTAAACCTTGGGGTGGGAAACCCTCCCCACCGCGAGGGAAATTGCCGTGGCCCGAGATAAACTCTAATAGAGCTATCAAGGGTAGTAGTGGAAGAGGGGAGAACTTGACCTTAATGAGAAGGAACACTAAAACTGGATTAAAGGGGAACAGAGTTGTCCCCCTGGAGAGGGTGGAAAATTGGGGGGGGTTCACGGGAAGGGAAGCCGTCATGGGGGAAAACTCAAAAAACTTAGCAAAAGGTTCGGTGGGCGTATGGGGGTAAAGAAAGTATGGAAAATGGGGGGGGGGGAAAAATGTTTTGGAAAATTCTGACAGGCGGTTGAACCGGGGACGGGACAAAGAAATCAGAGTGGGGGACTAATATTGGGTTGGTGCGAAAAAGTAACAACAAGGACAGAACCGACCAAGTGATCAATATCGAATACGAAAGCAAAGTCCAGCGAAAATGCTGGGACCGGGGTTCGGAAGCCGGGGAGGTTTCCTGGAAAAACGGCCATAAACCAAAAGATCGAAGATCCATGGAGCAGAGGTAAAGAAGGGGGGCATCAATTATCATAGTTGATCACTTTACAAAAAAAAGGGGTAAAAAAAGATGCGGCAGAAAATCTTAGGCCGAGCACAAAAAAGCAGTGGGGGGGGAACAAATCGAACACTGGAATCTCCAAGCTTAGAAAGGGAAAAACTCAAGCCGCACCAAAGGAATTACAACGTACACCAGCCGAAATAAATTTAACAAAAAAAAGAAAAGGGAAAGACAAATCTTGACATCCGGAAAAAGGTAACATTAGAAGAGTTAAATGATCTAATTACGAATCTGGCACGTATAGCAAACGGGAAGCAAAAGAACTTTAGTTTTAGAAGCCGAATTTAGGGTCAGAAAGAAACTAGGATTCGGCCAACCGGTCACGCGGGCACGAGAAAAAACGCCTTCTGGAAAGAAGGGAAAATCAAAAAGGCTCAGGCGAGGGAACGGAAGAAGGTCTTTGATTTTGGGGACAAAACCGGTCTCCTACGGTGAAAAATTGGGGGAAGTTCGTATGGATTTGAAGGCCAAGGCGCGAAAATCACGTGCAGAAAGAAGAAAATGCGATCGGCAGAAAATCACGTGAGAGTCAAGAGCGAACAAGCCGGCAGTTTGTTTGGGGTTTTTTCTCCGGTAACCTTAGAAAGAAAAAGCGAAAAAGCCAAGGGGGGGGGGGGGTGCCGAGAAAAAGAAACATAGTGCCCTAGGGTGACCGAAATCTTTGTGAAACTTTTGGAAGGGTTCCCCATCGTCCGTTTGGGACACTCGCCAAAACGAAAGGGAGGGAAATCCATATCTCCGGGGACGTGTGGAAAAACAAAACTCGAGCGGCCAGGGGGGAAATCGAAAAAAATGCACGCGGGTTTGGGACGAAATAAAGAAGTGGGTTCGAGGAGGGGGGGGGAGGGGGCCATGGTCTCGGAAAAAAAAGGTCATTGATTGGAGAGAAAAGAAGCAAAGCCATGGAAACAAAATTTGCAATGG
>Ga0179591_1366726_pt1 | contig 14690 bp, 22 predicted proteins | sample CZOMad2_1_08_16f_FD_182891 | JGI IMG/M metagenome (GOLD analysis project Ga0179591, IMG submission 182891) | Vadose zone soil fungal communities from Angelo Coast Range Reserve, California, USA - CZOMad2_1_08_16fungal (PacBio error correction) | ecosystem: Environmental > Terrestrial > Soil >...
GGGGGCGTATGACGTGATCTAAGGTGGAGGGGGGTGGTTGCGAACGGCCGCGGCAGAAGGAATCGAGACTGAAATAGTGGAGAAGCCATTAAATGTGCAGTCCGGAGAGAAGAACAGGGTCTCTAAACAGGGGAAAATTTGCAAGCCTCAATAATGTGTGTCCAAAAATGGGTGGGGTGTGCTAAGTGTAACATAACGGACCGGGCGTAGGTGAGTAGGTACGGAGGAACAGGGGCTTTCAGATGACACGAGGGCCAATGACCGGATCTAGGGGAAGAAACGAAAAAAGAAACTATAATACTAAAAAGAATTTAAGGCCGGCAAAGGGGATGGGGGGAAAGGGCAGAAATCCAACAGAGTAGGTTGATGAATAAAGTAACAAATGAAGCAAGGGGGACTTCCTTTGGTGGATAACCAGAACCAGAAGGACCCTGAGAGGTTTCTCTCCTTGAGGCGGCCCCCAGCCCTCGTGGAAAAAGCGGCCATGGAATCGTTCAACGGGCTAGGAATTTTCGACCTGCGATCCTGAAAACACAGCAGAGAAAAAGGAGTTGTGGAACCGATATATGTGGATTGGAGGAAAATGAGAAAACCAATACCAGTGGGGGGAGATCATTCCCAGGAGTTTGGTACGGGGCCGCAAGCGGCACAGCAAACGACCTAAAAAGAATTAAGACACCTTGGTAAGCTATAAAAAAAAAAAAAAAAAAAAAAAAGGTTACCCAGAGGAGAAGGGGGGTGAGAAGAGCTTTTTCTGAATTAATAGCCAACTTAAGGAAAGGTCGACTCATGGTTGCGAAAAACGAAAGAGGGCACGAGAGTTTCTATCTTTTAACAAATGGAACGATCGAAAAACCCAAAGACGGGGAGTTCTGGTACTTAATACTTAATGAAGTGGGGGGGGTTGTTCTTTGCCGGGAATTTTCCGTACTCAGAACAAGAATAGAGGGGTATAACGCAAGCAAAAGAGGTCAAAAACACTGACACGGGGAAGGAACCACAAAAAATTAAAGCAGAAAGAGAAGAGGTGGCAAAAAGCGGGAACAACGCAACCACTAATCTCACCAAAAAAAAAAAAAATCCCCCAGGCATTGAACCATAAACAACACCTCGCTCGAAGCCGCAGGGGGGAGGCATTGACGAAGAACCGTCGGGTCCGACGCGTGTCAAAAAAGGGGAAACCGGGGTGACACCTTCAAGGAAAAGGACTCACAGGGACGAAAATGTGAAAAAGTGCAAAAAAAAAGAGAGAATCTACTTGAGGGTGTACAACATGGTTAAAATTACGTCATAATCATCGTGAAGCAAACTGGAAATGGAAACCTTCTTAACTTTTACAACATTGGAAGTCGATTGAGGAGACAAGTAGCAATCTCCTAGGTGGGGATCCGAACACGGGAGTGATAGATTAAAGAAATTGGGGGAAAAATTCCCGAATGACTGGGGAGGGCAGGGGAAGTACAGTCTTTGAAGAAAAAATACAATCCGCAGGAATGATCGCAGGGTGTGGAAAACAAAGTCCATCCTACGGCCTTTATTGGGGCGAAGGGAGAGGGGAAGAAGGGAAAGAAAAAAACGGGAGAATGTCCATCGACAGCGCGAAAAGAAAAACATATGAACGGACATAAAAAGGTCAGAGGGAAAATGCTGCTGTATCCTCTAGAACGAGGGGGACTTGAAGATTCTTACAAAGGGAGGGGCAAAGGTAGACCCTTTTTTGGAAGGAACATTTAGTGCTCAGAAAACAAAGGGGGGAACGGGGAAAGAGAAGCAAAATGTATTCAGACCAGTTGCAACAGGAAGGGGGGGGTGAAGAAAGGGGGGGAGGGAGGGGGACGATGAATAAAGACAAGGTATGGAAGCTTTCTAGAAGGGTAAACAGAGGAAAGGAGGCACACGGAAGAAAAGGGAGGGCAAAGGTAGAGGGACGTATGACTTTGGACCAAAGTGGTAAAACTATTAGCAAGGGAAGATGAGAGGAGAGGTGGTAGTATGGCGGGTAGTCTCGATCGTAAGTGGGAGATGAAGCCAAGACAGGTTTTACGATAGGGTGGGCCTGCAGGTAGAAGGGGACCAGGACCACACCACCGTAGGAGGTAGGCAGGAGATGGGAAAGGGAAAAGAGGTCCAATTGGATGCAAAGCACCTAAGGCAAACCAGCCAAAAAAAACAATCCAGATCGGAAAGCACCTGTGCGGGGAAAAATTCAAAAAAAATCCATTCAAAACACTGCTGGGAAAAACCAAAAGAACAAAAACAGGGGCCCAAAACCTCAGCCGACACCACGAAATAGCCGGACACACCAATCACCTTGGAAACCCAGAAAATACAAGCAACAAAGGAAACCAAGAAACCTCAAAAAACCAAATTCAAAATTCCACCGGACGAGAGATCCGAAAACAACAGGGAGGTGAAAAGAGATAGGGAGGGCGCAGGGGGTGTTTCTTTTCTGTTACTTGTTGGAGGGAGGGAGGGGAAGGATTGGTATGTGGAGAAGGGGACAAGTCTTTGGGGGGGGGCTGGGAAGTTGGCGGCCGGGGGGGGGGGGATGGGATGGGGCTTTCCACATTTTTAATTTCCGTGGGGATGGGTGCGGGAAGGAGTTCATCTTTCAATGGGGGAGTGGTTTGGGGCGGTGGAGGAGGTGGAAAGAGAAGCAGAGGGGGAAGTAGTGATAATTAAAAATGCTAAAGGAATGAGGGGGTGGGGGGGGAAGGGACCACACCAATGATACTGAAATGCACAAAAAGGACAACAGGGTCGGGGGGTATTGTATGCTCTCATATCGCCGACACTTCTTCCAAAACCAAAAACCCCAAAAAAAAACCAAACACAAAAGAAAAACCCAAACAAAAAACTCACCAAACAACCATATAAAGACGAATAAATAATCTCCAGTTTCCCAAAGGGGGGAGAACACAGTCTAAAACGTAAACGAAAAAACGACGATCTTTCCCAAAAATTTCTGGGGGGGATAATGAATTGTAGAGAGAAAAAAGTATTCCTACGTAAATGCGTAAATTCATCTTTACAGAAATGCGGAAAAAACAACGAGGTTCAGCTTGGGAGGAATTATTGAGGGGGGGTCCAGGCAGCTGCGATTCAAGCGTCTGCAGAAAGGGGGAGGGAAAAAAGGGAGTCAGAAAGGGGGAAAGGGATGGACGACCGGTTCGGAGTAACCTCCAGGCGTCCAGGAAATTATAAAGGGGGGGAAAAAGTTGAAAAGGGACGGAAGGGGGTTGCGTACAGGACCATTGGTCTGTCAGGGGCACTGGTCCAAGAAATCAGGGATGTGGGGAAGGCGGGCTTGCTAACTCTAAAAAAATCATTGGTTAGAGGGTGGGTGGGTCACAAAAATGGGGTTCGCGGCAGGCGGCGGGTAGGGGGAATAACGGCTTGGGGAAGATTCGACGACTCGGTCAGTGGAAAAGGGAGAAAGAAAAGTAAAAGACCCTGACGGAGGGGCCCCTTCTCGGACTCTCAAAGCCGGAGAAATAGCCGGAATGTTTGTTAGTTCTCAAGTAGTTTCCGGGTTCCCCTTTCCAGGGAAAGGAGGGTTCACAGAGAAGGGGTCGGTGAAATGAGCTGGAACACCTTCGAAACTGCAAAAGTGCCGTAGAGGGGGAGTAAAAACCAGAAGGGGGAGGAAGGGGACAGGGAAACGATTTAACGGTTTTTTGCACATTGACGGGGAGTGACAGAACAGGTTAGACCGGCAACCCAAAGAGGAGGAAGGGTGCTTGTGGCATATGTTAAGGGGGGGGGGGGAAGATTTTAACCTTATCGGGGGTGGGGGGGACGCGTGGGATGGGGTTCACCGTCTAACTCTGAGGGAAAGCTGCTGGAGGGCTAAGGAAAGATGCTGCGTTGGGGTAAAGGGGCTGTTTGCAATTGTAGAACAAGAGGGGGGCTTTTGTGTCGGAAAGGGAAGGAAAAGACAAACAAACACGGTCGCTTCAGGCATCAAGGAAAGATGTGGGTTGGGGAGTCGGGGGAAAGGGGAAAAGCTACACAGTTTCCAAGCGACTAGGGGGAAAGCAAAATGCCTAGACATCTATTTCAGCTTGCATTATTCAACAAAAAAACCACGGGGGAGCCCAAAAGCGAGAGGGAGGGGAAATTTTCACCATTAGTCATTAGGACCCCGAGGAGGGGAGGGGTCTCTGAGAGTACCGTACAAACGAATGTGGAATGATCGCCCTTATGGTGTTTGGAGATTGTGGTCGCAAATCAAGAATCCTACGGGCAGGGTCAAAGAAGGAGGATGAGGTGGAGAGGGAAACGGGAGGGTCTTCAAAACTACTCGTTGAGGTAACGAAAGAAGAAATGGAAGAGGTACCACAAAGGATGTGATTGGGGAGATGACAAGCAGGGCGAGGGAAAACAGGTTGTCGTAAGGGCTGGGAAGTTTCCAAACAGAAAGCAGGTTTTGTGAATTTCAGTTACTTTAGGTCATCACAGAGAGGGAGGTGAAAGGGGAAAAAACCCAAGAATTCGGGGTAATCCTTCAAGGGGGAAACAGTACAGTGGAGGAGGGTTTGCGCAAGGGCTAGTCAGGAAGCGACGCGGAAAAGTGCGCCCGCGTGGGAATTGAATCCCTTGAAAATCTAAGAAGGGAGGAAAGGACGGTCACCAGAGGAGACCCGTAGCAAATTTTGGAAAGGATGCTTGAAAATCAAAAAGGCCCCGTGAGGGGGAACAAGAAAAGGCTGTTGGCAGGGTCTCACGGCAGGACATGAAGGATTCTCGATTGCCGCCACGGAGAACCGGCATTCGTAAAAAAGGGGGGGGACAGGGACCGACACAAAGAACCTAAATCTACGAGAAAAACAACAAAAAAGGTAAAAATGGATGAAAAGGAAGCACAAAGGGAATACGAATCTTTTTTCACGTCGCACTGCGGCAATCGAGGAATCAGATTGGGGGAAACGTGAAGCCGAGGCAACAGCCCTCAAACCAGCGGGAGAGGGGGGTCGTCACCAGTCTTCTTTCCATCCTCCATTAGGACGTGCAAAAAAGGGGGGTGGCTCCGGGTCTTACATACGGGACGGGGACGTAATGGATGAAGAAAGGAAGGCAAGCGAAGGAAACAGCCGCACTTGGGCTCCGCTCTCCTTAGGCAAAAGGAGAAAAAAACGAGAATAAAATAAAGTTAACGCGGACGAATGACCGGCGATTCATCCAAAAGAAAGTATGAATGAAAAAAGAACGTAACAAATTGTAAAGCACAAAAAAACCCCATGCTTCGGTGGGTTGGAGGAAAGAAAGCCGAGTGAAAAGCTGAAGTAGCCCCTGAGGAAAGGGACTTCAAACCATAAAAGAAGGGTCTGGGGGATCGGAAAGGCCCATTCGTGAAATCACCGAGTCTCAGCCGCGAAGCACTGGACAAAAAAAAACCTATACACCATAGAAAGGTTGAACTCTCTAGGGATGGAGGTGAAAATTGGGACTAGCAGATATCAACTGGGTAGAGGGAGGGAAAAACACATGTTTTATTGTGTTCCTCACCGGAAAGACAATCAAAAAAAACGGCGAAAGTAACCTGGCCCTCCTGGCTACCGGTGAAACAGGGAAAACCAATTTCGTATTGGACTCGCATTGATCGTTTTACTGGAAGGGAAGGAGAAAGGCCCGAATAGATGTCTCCGCAGCTCAAAGAAACATCAGGACTAGATTGGATAAAAAATTCCCGGCCCTTTCGAACCCCACTCGGTATTTGGTAAGATAGAAGGAAGGACGTTGGGTAGGGGTTGTTGCGGCCGGGGACGGGAAAAGGAAAATCACACCATCGAGCAAACCAACGGGAAAAAAAGAACGTACTGTAAGATCAATCCCCATATCACGACATAGAAGCCGAATGTAAAACACAATTGCCAACGAAAAAAGATCCTGAAAAAATCATAATCGGTCAAAAAAAATGAAAAACAAAAGCAACATCATCTCATCCAGCTTCGCATTGCCCGTAATCAACCGGGGAAGAAGGGGGGAAGAAAGTAAACCGGAAACCGGTTCCTCCTGTTGCATTGAAGGACCTCAAAGGCTGGGGGACAAATTGCGAAGAAAAACGAGCAGGGACGGTCGTTAGCGCCAAGTCCTTCATAGAAGAGGGAACAACAAACCGGGGAAATGTACCCACACGAAATGAAACGCTTTGGAGAAATCATTTCAGCAGGAGATTGAAGGGGAGACGGAATGAGTTGAAAAAGTTCTGTGAACGCCGACAGCTTTGATATGAGGAACGAAATGGCAAAAAACGGGTGAATGAAGGGGGGGTACAAGCAGTTGGTAATAACATAAGCGAGGAGAAGCGAAGTGTTGTGAAAAACCAAGTCTACTCTGACAATGTCAAGGGAGAGGGGAAGAAAAAACGTAGGAAGCCATCATCAGCATCCAAGAGGAACTAGTACCGGGACCATAGGAAACCAGAGGTAAAACCTCCTGAAAAGGCTGCCATGATAATCCAACGTCCCGGACGAAGGACTTGGAGGCATCCTGAAGAAAAAATTGTCCATATCAATGTTTGAAATTTGACGCAAATGTGCTTCGCGTAACTTAATAGAAGAGAAAGGAAACAAAGAATGTAAAGGAAAGCAACGATGTGTGCAAGGAAAGTTCGGAGGGAAAATCTTCCTGTCGGGGGCAGCAGGGGGGTACGGTCAGAAACTGTCATTATACACTCGGAAGCCAGTAAAGAAAAGTAGCGCATTGTGCGATTCGGGTCTGTTGGGGGGAAAATGGTTAACCGCATTACGACATGGAGGGAGTATGGAGGAAGGGCTAGAAGGGACTGGTGGGACACGCCTGTGGGAAGTGGTGAGGAAGGGGTATTTTGGTTTTCCCAAAACCGCAGTCGAACTCCATACATTCTTCCTTTGAAAGCCCGAGGCACGAGTGATGCTCTCACATCCGGACACCCCACGCCAACACCATGGGGTCGGAAATCTAGGAAAGAGCCAATTGAAAACCAAACACTGTGACCGCCCGGCCGCCATAACCACCCGACTCAGGCCGAACCTTAAAACCCTGGACACAACCCCACAAAGCAGAGCCTTGAAAAGCACATAACGAATTCTCACAGAGCGAATAAAAACACCTGAAACACCAGAGACCTGCCGACTCTCTCCCAACGGAGGATAAAAGAGAGGAGAAGGAAAATGGCAGTCGGGCGGGACCGTTGAGGGGGAAGGGAGGTTGGCTAAGATTGGGAAAGGAGATTGAGGGGTTGTGCTTCTGTTCAGTGGAGGAAGGGGTGGGGATTTGAGGGGCGGGAGCAGCGTTGGGGGCTGGGGGGTGCGGAAGTCTATCTGGCAAGGCGTGGGTCGGGGGGAAGGGATGTGAAGATCAGACAATCGAAGAATGTCAAAATGACAGGGGCAAAAGGAGAAAGGTGGAGAAACCAAAAAAGGCAAGAACATGACCCCCGTTATAAACAGGCTTGAGGAGACCACCGGCGATAGAAGCAAGACAAATAAGAAACAACGCTCCAAGATGGCGTCATATGGTCAGTTTCACAATCCCACTTAATACCCGATGGGGGGGAGAACCAGGCCGGACTTTCCCAAGTCCTGGCGAAGGGGAAGGGAAGTTATAGAAGATTAGGGAAAACGTTATTACTAAAGAATGACAGAAAAAGGCGCACACCAGAGGTGAATGGATTGAAGGGGTGCAGGCGCTGCTATTTCAAATCAGAGCTTTTGTAAAAAAAGGCCACGTTTCAAAAAGGGGGCGCACGGATGGGGACGAACAATTTCAGTAGGAATTCTACAGCCTTCGTCCTCAACGGGCTTTATAAGCAGCATTTTACCCGGAGGTGGCGGTTTACTCCAGAGAGCGGGAGGGCTGAGGGGCCTGGGAGCAATGGAGGGGGAGGGAGGAAGTCAGAACTTAAAATACCGTAAAGGGTGGTGGGGGGGAACAAAAACCATTTGATGGGCGTACAAGCAAGGGCGTGGCGGTTTCAAAAGACTTGGACTGCTGCGACAAGTTAAGGGCGGCATTGCAAAGGGAGGGTACCGATAAATATGTCGATGTTCAACGCGGAAACAAACGGAGAACTGAATCGGCGGCAAATTTTGGTTGGAGCAAAGCGGTTCGCCGGGGTCCCTTTCTGGAGGGTGAAACGAGGAAGGGAGGACGGTCCTGGCTAAAGTCGAGACTAAAGGGTGCACGCATCCGCAAGGTTTACGTCCCCCAGCCGGTTTGAGATGAACAGCAAGGGGGAAGTTTCCTTTTGACTTTGACCAGAAACAGGTTGAGCCGGGTGAAAGGAAGGCACATGAGGATGAGATCGTTGGGGTGGCATATGTTTTGGGGAAGGAATGTTGGAGATTTTTCCTATCTGTTGCGTTAAATGTAGGGGTTGGTCAACCTGAGAGTCTGGGGAGTCTGCGGGCGCCTCCTGGCAAAGGAATGCCAGTATTGTTTCTGGGGAGGGAAAGCTGGCGGGCTTTTGTGGTTGTCGGCAACGGCCCAAGAATACAGAACAGCAGGAAAAACTAAAAAATCATGGTTTGTTGGGGTGGCGAGAACGGAAACCTACTGGCACAGGGTGAGCCTGCCTGATACCCACCGGGGCAAGGGTCACGACATTCATCCAAAACAGAGCAAGAAACCCTACAATCTAGAAAAGAGGGGGGGGGGGCTATCTGGGGGTGAAAAAGGGGCCAGAGGAGGAGTTGATGTCGTGTTCCGCTAAATGCAAAAAGTTTGGGGTAATTGATCAGCAAAATGTGTGTGTGGATTGGGAAGAAATCAAAGACTAACTCGTCAAGTGAGGAATGAAGGTTGTGGGATATTCTGGCTGCGAACGGAAAGAGACCTCAGCAGGGGATAAACGTTGAAATCGTTTACAAGAAAGGGGGGGTAATGGGGAAGGAAAAGGAAACCAGGGCGCCGAGTTTGAGATGTGGGCTGAATCCACCCAGGAAGCATGGTTTTTGCTTTCATTTCGTTTTGGATCAAACTAATCGGAGGGTATGTAATGGGCAAGGCCCATAGAAAGGACTGGTACTCAAGGCACAAAAGGTAATCGGTTCAGTTTTATCCATTCGTCTCATTCAAGTATCGTCCTGACTCTAAGGCGCACCGAAGGGACTCTGAAGCCCTTGCAACTACAATCAAATAAGGGAGGAGGGGAAGACAAGTGGAAGCAAAAACTTGTAATAATTCCGGGAAGCCGGATAGCCCCTTTCTGAGGGTCTCAACTGCTTTTGTCTGGTATAAACGAGGACAAGGCGAGGTTAAGAAGTTCCAGAAACCAGGAATTAGAACGAACAATGTGACGACACGCAGAAGGGTACGCAAACATAGTAAAACGGAGGGAGGAGAGAGAGTTGGCGGGAACTGTCTTGTCTTTCACCGGGTTGAAAAAAATTCTGTGAGGAAAGGATGGAATCGATTAATCTCTGAAAGGGTAAGAGGGGAGAACGCTGCAAAAACCGGAATCAGGTCGAATCAAACCAATTCATGATTTCAATCCTTCATGAAGACCAGTGTACCAATTGTGGGTTGTCAAAAATCAAACATCTGACAGGAAGGAAAGGATTATGGAAGGGGAACGAAGAAGATGGTAAACGAAGAACGTGTACGCTCTCTCTCTGGAATAGACCAGGAAACGAAGAATACTACGAAGCGTGACTGGGAAGGAGGAACCACTTGCGATAAATCCCCAGCAGAGTGATTAAACCGAAAAAAAACGGACTGGTGGGAGGACAGCATAACATCAATCCTGATCGTCGGCAAATAATAATTTATTCACCCATCCACAACCGGACGTGCATCGGCCAGTGGGCCATCGGTAAAATCCCAGTCCAGATGGCGCAGGGTGAGGGCCGAACGCGAAATTTAACCAATCATCAAATGTGAAAAATGCCAAAGAGGGTGGCTTTTAGGAAGAGGCAAGACACAATCCAGGCATCATTACCATTTGGGTCAAGGTTCAAAAAGGAGACAAAACCGGCCTCGTCTCTGGTCACTCCGGATACAGGGGGGACACCTATGGAACCGAATGGCGAGTTGATGGGCAAATGGGGGATCTTTTTCTTTAAAAAGGCGAGTCCGGGTCTCACGGCCGCAGGTTTGGGATCAAACACAGGAGCTCAAGGCAAGGGTTTGAAAACGTAACAACGAAAAAAACACGACGAGGGGGGGGGGGAAGGCGAATCCTTAAACTTGCTTTTTTTTTGCGGGGCGTTGAGACCATACAAAACCCGAACCAGCAAGAGAAACAACCAAAGAGGGAAAAAGAAAGTCATCAGAATGGTAAGGGAAGCCAACGAAGATCACGCAGAAAGGGACGAATAAGGTTTACAACAAGGAAATTGCCACCGAGCGGGAAAAATCTCCACCACAATGGACATTTAAAACAGAGGAAACCAACAACCTCGCTCAAATCATGGAGGCATCCCGGACACCTTTCGCGGCCTGAAGCCGAAATGTGAAAAAAAGGAAAACAGCAGCATCCAATGGGACAGGCTCCCGGCTGGGGTCTGGAGCACGAATAAGGCAAACACGGAAAAGGGTCATGGGCCGAACAAACTGCATCCTCATTTAAACGCAGCAGACCATGGTAGGTACGCTACTCGAGAATACCACAGTGTCCCCGGTATCGTTCTGCCTTCGGAGGTTGAAAAGTGGGTCCAAGGAGCTTTTGACCTGGAAAGCGGGGTATTTAGCGAGGAAAAAGGGCAATTTAAATGCAAACGTGTCGCCGTAAGTTACCTTCAAGGGAAAGAAAAAGTACAGCGCAGGGGAACGAAATATGTGTAGAAAGGAGACTGAGGCAAATGTGAATTGGCTAGGGGGGGATACGGGGGGAAAGGATCATGGGAACCTTACTCGAATAAACAGACTGTGTGAAGAAAAAGGACGCTGAAATGCCAACGAAATTCCAACGATAATGCTGACGAAGTGCATGGACTGAAAAAGTCGGAATAAGGAACAACCTGTTGCGAAAAGGGGGGGGCCGCAAGGTGGCAAAAGAAAAGAACTGTCGCGGGAACAAAGGCATCCAAGCTTAAACGTTGGGGGACGAAGTCTGAGGGGGCTCTCGGGGGCGCATCCAGTGATGGAGAAGGTCAAGAATAACGGTCAGGCGCATAAGGAAAGCACGTATCGGCCGGGGTTCGCAATTCAGGATACTTTGGTAACCAGAAGGGGGTTAAACGAAGGGAAGACGCCAATTGGAGGAGGATTTAGTATGGCTTGATGGACCTAGATAGAAGGTGGCTAAAACAAAGACATTCGGTGGGGAAAAGGGAAGGTCGCATTGGGGGGAACTCCAAATTCGCTGACGCAATCGAGTTGAACATTCACTAGGGAACGAGGATGCAACTCTCATAACACAAGCACCGCCCAACGAAGTTAAGAGCGGGGCCTTTCCGGGGACAAATTCCACACATCCGCCAAAGCCAATCCAAACAACTCCAAAAATGAAAGGGGGACCGACACCCAAAACGCAATCGATCGAATCCTTCCTCGGGGGACACAACCGCAAAAGCAAAAGAAGCGGCACGCCCAGACCGCACCGGAAAAGAAGGGAAGGATCAAAAAAAGTTATTCATAGAGATAGGAGGGAGAAGGGGTGGGCGGCGGTGCCTGGTGCGGAGTGAGGAGGGAGGGTGGATGGAGGGAGTTGGGGGGTCAGGCGGTGTTTTGAACGTCCTGGGTGGGGGGGGGATTGGCGGCGGGCGGTAAAGGGGTAATGTCGTCGGAAAATTAGATCAGTGGGATGGCTTTGCGGGGGCCTGGAAATGAGAAGCACGCGGGAAAGTGAAATTTCAACTGAATTGCCTAAGGGGAACCGACAAGGGGGGGGTTAACAAAGAAGAAACGGCATTCAACCCCGTGAGAAAACGGCGTGTAGGTATGCCACATCAAATCAAAAAAACAGAATCAAGCCTCCTCACTGGCTTCAGGGTGAGTTTAACGCCAAGGTTGTTTTGTGTGGGGGTAATCAACGTATAGGAACGGTGCTCAATGAAGATACAGACCTAAAAGCACTGGCGACGGGGTAATGAACCGTTATAAAAGTATTAAATACAGGGGTTATTGACATGGGATAGGGAACCGAGAAATTACGGGAAACCCATGCAGGATGATACTTTCATTGGTTCCCTTGAAATCAGGGCAAGACAAGGGCGACAAATGAGTAAAAAAGGTTCGAATTGGGGGGGATGAGTAAGGACGAAGAAAGGACTGTCCGCATCGGGGTTTGAATAAAGGGCAGCGTGGCAGAACAGTGTTGCGGTAATGATGGTCGAGGGCGGCTTCAGATGACTCGAGGGGACCGGTTAGGGATTTTAGTCGTGGAGAAGAAATTCTAAATTAAAGGTTCAGTAGTCTACTTGTGGTTTAAAACACGTGCTGATTTCTGGAAAATGGCGAGAATTCCTCTTGAATACCGCTGAAGGTAAAATCACGAGGAAGGCGGGCTTTGAAATAGACAGAGGTCGGAGTCCGCTGCGAGGAAATCCACAGGTGACAAATCGGGGGCCGAAAGTGGTGTGTAGTGGACTCAAAGCTTCAAGGGTCACATTCCAGTTAAGGAGGTTGTCCTATTGATGCAGTCATGGGCGGAACGCGCAGCGAGGGGGGGAAGTACAATGGTCGTGGACTTAACCAGCAAGTGAGGGCCTAGTGTAACCGGGGTCATTGTGACATTGAAGTCGGCCGGAACGGGGAGCTGGCAATGTCCAAAGGAGTGCTTGTGGGGGAAGATGGTGGGGAAGAATGTGGGGGAATAGTTAAAGCGGGGATAGTAGGGCAAGGTAGTGTTGCCTTCTGCGTCATCTCGAGGGATCTGCCGCGGATCAGGTCCCAGTTATGGGAGGTATCCCGCTGGAGGGCATGTCTGGTAAACGGCCGGAGAAAGAAAAACAAAAACCGCACTCAGTCGAGGTCAGGTTCAATAAAGATTGGTGGGTGGTTCATCTCGGGGACAGGGGAAAACAACAATGCAAAAGATCTGTTGTTAAAAAACAAAGGTTGGCAGGGAACCCATTCATGAAAACCACCCAAGAGGGGGAAGAAAAAGAAGGACGGGGATAGAGGGGGGTGACACAGGTACAGGAAGGCCCAAGCTGCGGGGTAGGGTGTCGCCTATCAAGAGGGGGGAAAACCGACAAAACGATGGGTTATCTCAAAAGGGGATTGTGTTGGGATTGCATCAGAAAGGAAGAACCGATCAAGGGAATGGTAAAAGCGATGAAAATTATGGGAAACGGAGGGGTAGGAAAAAGCGACCTCGAGGGGTGAAGTCCTCATGCTCGGACACAAAAGGATGGATGGGTGAAGAAAATTCCCTCAGGGGGAAATGATTTTCTTGGGGATGGCAACACAAAAGAAGGGTGGTGTTGGCTTTCATGTGAATTCTCTCAAGAAGAAGGGTTGAATCGCAATTCCCATATTCCCAAAGTACGCCGGGGTCACACGTATGTCTTCTTCGGGGGAATTCGTCTCTTCAGGAGGGAACGCGAAAAAGGAGCCAATGGCAGATCACGTGACGACAGCTACATAGAGTAAAGTCCCGGTCCGGGTTCGTAATAAGCAAAAAAAGTTGGGATCACCTGGGGTGATTGAAAAAACTGGGGGGCTAACCCTTTCATGAGGAACATTGCTGGTCTTCTCACGCCTGATGAGCGATTGGGGCAGGTCCCGCAACCAGGTACGTACAAGGGACTAAAGCACCGTTTCACGGGGACCAATCTAGAAAAAAAGCCCCGACTTGATAAAAAAGTAGGTTGCGGGGAAAAGGCGGGAGTGAGGAAACAGTAAGGGAATGCCTTGGGAGGAATCAAGAACCGCTGACGGGAACGTCGGTAGAGCACTAAACGCCAGGCCGGGAATAAGCTCAAGCTTATTTTCAAGACCGCAGGGGGCAGGGGCCCTTTCCAAAATTTTTTTGGTGCACCGGTCTTAAAGAAAAGGACCGACGGTAAGGGGGGCTTATTGTCGGCATGGGGGGGCGTCGAGTAAAGGGAACAGCCGGACTGGGGTAAGAGAAAAAGCAAAAGGAAAAGAGAATGAATAAAAGCGCTTACCCTGCGGCGGAAGAATGCTGGGGACCTTAACGACAATCCCCGCAATCTTTTGAGACAAAGCAACGACTTAGGAAAAAAAACTGCCTTTCCTGGTGGGGTGGAAGGAAAGCCAGACGAGAAATCCTGGGGCGCTAAGGAGGAAAGTGATGACCCCCTCCCCATCAGTTTCTGTACCGCGCCATGAGCCAGTTGAACTAAGCGAGGCGCTGCTGGTTGGGGTTGCGACGAAAGCGGTTCCTATCCCCAAGACAAGAAGGACGGATGGGAAAAGGCCTATAAAATGAGGTTCATTGCTGAAAAACCGAAAAACAATCCAGGTGGGGGCAAGAAGTCCCCACATTTGTGGGGAAAGATCGAAAGAAATCAAAAAGAACCCGGGGGGGGCCTAACTTGCTACCTTTACCCCTGTTCCCACACAACGATTGCGATGGGGATTGCAAATGTGGGGAGGTGGCGGGGAAGGAATGAGCACTTCCTGGAAAGAAAAATGGAAAGACGTCATTGTTGCCAAACACAAGAAGAGCGCAAGCTGGACGAGGCAGGTTTCCATCCAAGCGAAAAACACCCAACGGGATTGTGGGGCCTTAATCGACGAGGTTCGGGTTTTGGAAGGTGTTTGGGCAAAAGTTGCCGAAAAGAAGAAACGGGATA
>Ga0179591_1219285_pt1 | contig 14687 bp, 20 predicted proteins | sample CZOMad2_1_08_16f_FD_182891 | JGI IMG/M metagenome (GOLD analysis project Ga0179591, IMG submission 182891) | Vadose zone soil fungal communities from Angelo Coast Range Reserve, California, USA - CZOMad2_1_08_16fungal (PacBio error correction) | ecosystem: Environmental > Terrestrial > Soil >...
AGAAAGCAGGAACGACAGGAAGACCGAGTAGATCTAGAGAAAGGGGGAGAAAAAAGATGGTGAAATGAGCCCTGAATTTGGAGGGGGGAAAAGGGCAAATAGGAAAGGAAGCGGAATCAGAAAAAAAAAAGTCTCGGCGGGACCAAGAAATGAGCAAGGTTTGAAGTCGAAAAGAGGGAAGAAGCATATGGCAACGATGGGCGCAACATGGAGGATGAAACTTTGCACACAACCAAGAAAAAAAAAGGTAGAGAAGAGATAGCCTGTGCAAAGCGGGGAGGGGGGGGATGAAACAAGGGCCAGTAGTGAGCGTGATCAAAAAGGCTCTGTTTAGAGACTGAACAGATCAGAAGGCAAAAAGCCCCGCAATTGAAGCAAGGGTTTAGGTCGTGCCCATTTGTTCGTCATAGGGGAGGGGGGAGCCGAACAAAGAACATGCGAAAAATTCAGGCGAAGCAAAATTGCGCCAAAAAAAAGGTGGGAAAAACGTGGGGAAAAAAACCATGGAAGCATTGTAGTAGATATTTCCATATCGGTTTAAAAGTCGAAGAGGGAGATGACGCTGGGGGGGGGCAAGGGGCAAAGTCCTATGCGGGGGGAGGAGACGTGCAGAACCGAGAGGTTGAATGAGAAAAATGTCATCAAGCTATGCTCCTGCTTTCGGACTCTGGGGGGAAGAGGAGACCAACAGAAAAGAAGAATAGTGGAAGTCACAATGCCAGAAGAAAGAAGCGGGACACCAGGGGCAAGTCTAAAAAGGAATACGGGGGGGGAGGATTGGTCTATAACCTCCCGTTTGTTTACACAGGGACAAAGAAAAAAAAGAGAGGTTCTTCTTTAGGAAGTATGGCAGCCAAGAAGAGGAGCCCACGGACAAATCGAGAACAAAAACAAACGCTGGTCGATTAGATCGATGAAAAAGTAATACGCTTTTAAGTGTGTTGGTGGCAGCAAAAGAGGGCGTTGGGAGAAACTCCAGGATCGTTACGACATTGACTGCGTGTTCAGGAAGGGGTACAACTAGGAAAAAAACAAAGAGGACAAAAGTCTGATCTATTGTCTAGCGCGTTCGTTTGATGACGCCACAGACTTGTCAAAAATGGAAAGAGGAAGAAAGGAGAAAAAACTCAGCGAGGGAATAAAGAGGAGAAGGCGGAAAGGGGGTGTCGGAAAAGAAGATGAGGGGGACACCAAAGAGAGGCCGATGCTTTCGAATGAAGAGAGCGAAGAGCTAAAGAAAATCAGGAACGGAAAGCAAAGCTAAATCAAAAATTCGCTATTACAAAGGAACGAAGGGGTAGAAATCAGGAAAAGGAAAATGGGATTCTTCACTAGTAAATTAAAGAAAATTTCAGGGGGGGAAATCAAATGAAGAGGGGGAACAGTGCAAAGATTCGGCAAATCGAAGAAAGGTTTCACAGTCAAGGGAAAGAACACGCCGGGGGTTAACAGCCCTACTCGTAGAGCGTCCTCGCTTCCAGGGGACGGACTGGGGATCGAAGACAACAGAACGGAAAGGGTTACCTATACTCAGGTATTACTGGACAGGGGCAGCTCAGGGCTGACGCAACGTGCACATAAACTTTTGGCGCAAAATCTGGGATCAATCAAAGATCTGCCCTGAGAATGTCGGAAGGAAGCTGACTACGGAAATTTCAGGGGTGCCGACGTCGGGAAAAAATGAGAAAAGCCGGGGGCGAGGGGGAGGGGGAGGAAAAAAGGGAAAAGGAGGTAGGAGGGTTTGGTCACTGCGGCTGCTCTCTGGAGGAAAAGCACGATTGGGGAAAAATCCAAGAGTACGCACAGCTTTTGGGCTCTCTCAAGAGGGGCTTCCACACACACTGACAAACCTACGCAAAGAGAAAGAGGAAAGGGTTTTCTCTATCTGGCTCATTTCCAAGGAAAACGGGAAAAGGGGGGTGGAGGGGAGAAAGATGACGTGGGGGAGGGAAACCTGGGAGGAGCGGACGAAGCAATGGCGGCTAGACGAAGGGAGGGGGGAAAAACGGGGAGACATGAAAGAAACATTTTCATTCTATAGTAGGACTCAAAAAAAAGAAGAAGGAATGCAGGCGGAGAAGATTGGGGATAAGCTCAGGACGGGGATGGGAAAGGTCAAATGTCAAGGTGAGACGGCAGGAAGAGTTGAGGGGGAAGCGCTACCTTTTCCATCAAATCAGGAGGGGGGAAACTAAAAGTCAGAATCAAGGAAAACGATCAAATATCTTTCCAGCGGAGCAAAATTAGCGGGACGGGTGAAAGGGGGCGGACAAAAAGGGACTGGGGTTAAAGTGGGCCACGGGGGGGGTGATTGTTAGCGTCTGGATTAAAAGGAAAAAGATGGGAGAGATTTGATCCTATATGCATTCTTAGAGAGATAGACCTGGCAGGGGTCGAAAAAAACACAAAGAAAAGGAAAAAAGGGAGGGTTAAGAGAACTGTTCCACGGCTTACGGATTTCCTCTCTCCTTCATAGATAGAAAGAGGAAGGAGACAGGGAAAAAGGGAAACGGAGAATCTTGGACAGGAATGTAATCACCGCTAGGTGAAAAATGTTGTGCAGCCCAGTTCAGTCAGAGGGGAAGCGGGAGGGGAACGGGATAGGCTCGTCAAAGGGCACGACCTCGACAGGGAAAGAAAAAGCTCTAAGAGAAAAAAAAAAAAAGTAATATATAAAAATGTCTATCAAGGTGAGGGGGCCGGGGAGCGGGTATGCCCAGGTGCACATATCAGATAAAGGAGGAAAGAAAAAAAAACGAAGGATAAGACATGTGTCTTGCCTGAATCGGTTTGGCATTATCTTGATACAAAACATTCAGAGTTCTCCGGGAAGAAAGGGTGGGAACGAAGGGCGAGAGGAATGGGGTCGTCAAGAAAAAGGAACGAAAAGAAGGGAAGTAAATGGCGAATACCGCGAATCCTTGGATTTCTTGCCTTTTCTTGCAGAAAAAAAAAAGGGGGGAAAGCATATCGCGAGAACGACGGGCCTCCAAGAAGGTCACAAATGGACAGACGCATCTATCCAACTTACGCAACCGGAAAAAGAAAGAAGGGTTGGGACAACGGAAAAACACTGGGTGATCCGAAAAGGTCACTCTAAGGAGGAAAAGAGGGAACGCAGGGTATAGTCGCGGAAAACATTGATGAACACGGAAAGGGAAACAAGCCGTTGAAAATGAAAAGGGCGGGGAGGGAATGTATCCTCTTAAAAATAATCTACAGGACGCAGCGGAAAGTTAAGGGGCTCACTTTTCAATGACCAAACTCTGCGCGTTCGCAAACCGGGAGAGAAAAGCACGAGGGGTCACTAAAATAAAGCGGTTGCGAGCCTACTACTAGCATTACAAGAATTGAAGAAGAAGAGCTTGCCATCACAGAGAGCCGAGCCGCCATGAAAGATTCAGGAAGTCAGGGTGAACCCCCCGAAAAGGCTACGGCAAAAAGGAAAGCGGGACTGGTCAAAAAATATATAGGTCCAAAATCGACATGAAGCTGGCTCAGGGGGGGGTCTTGTGAAAATATTTGCGATATCAACAACCTGATGGCTTAATATTCGTATTGGCAAGGGGCGAAGTAAGAAAAAGCAAGCTGAAAGAAAACCCCCGCGACCAAAGGGTCAGGTACTAACTCAATAAAGACCTAACCTGGCTGGGGGTTTCTGACAAAGGCAAAGAAAGGCAAAGGGAGATACCTGTTACTGTCTTAAATCAATCCGGGTCATATCGTGATGGTCGCAATGGGGGCGCAAGAAGAAAAAAAAAAAGGTGGCGGATCGTACGGCGATACGCTACCTTTCGCACGCGCGGAAAGATTAAAAAAAAAACGGTTTAAATCTTTTTGTAGGCTATTTTGGCAAACAGGCAGAGCGGAATGAACGAGGCGGTAACCCAAGGCAAGCGTGTTCATTCCTCTGACAGAGAATACCAGGATAACAACCGTCAAAGAACGTGAGACGAAAGAAAGGTGGGTCAGGGAAGAGAGGGAAGACGGGGCAGACCGGATGAATAAGACATCTGGCCGCCCGTTCTTTTGATCATGTCCTCCAAGGGGAAATGGACAAATTTCTCAATTCTTCACGTGAGAGGGTCAAGAGAGGTAGGCGAAAAAGAAGAAGGAGGATAACAGAGAAGTTCTCCACTTCGGGGGAAGCAATATAAGGGGGGGAAAGTGCTGTTCATCGGTTGATTCGCGAGTTTAACAATAGCAGTATTTTCTTAACAAAAAGAAAAAAGAGAAGAATAATTGCGTGCCGGCCGGAGGACGGGGATAGGAATTCCAGAAAGAAGGGGGTAAAGAAGACTTGCTTTAGCACCCCATTTCAGGACCCTGATAAAGGAAAAGAAGTACCTTTTTACAAGAAAATGAATTGGGCATAGGGAATAGAAAGAAAAGGTGAGAGGTCTCTAATCGATACCGTTTATCTGAGGCTTGAGTACGAAGACAGGAAAGAAGAGAGGGATAGTAGGTTTCCGAAGGAAGCTTCCGTGACAAAAGGGAACGGTGAGAGGGACAGGCACAACAAACTAGTGAGAGAGGGGAGGGACTGGGGGACTTCTTATCGGGGGTCGCGGCATTGTATGCGCAATAGGGAGAAAGGTAATCCAGATGTCAAGAAGAGAACTAAGCAGAGCGAGATTTATGGGCATCTTTCAAGCCCGCTCTCCAGGCAAAGAATCTCTTATGAAGAGATAGGAGAGAAAGGCATCCGAAAGCACATCTAATCGGAAGGAAGCGGAAGGAAAAGGGTATAGTCAAACAAGTCTGTAACTTTTTGTGGAGACAGAAGGGGACAACCAGCAAGAGGATAGAAAGGGGAAAGGGAGGAATTAATGGGGATGCTGTTCTCTTTTTTTGGGAAAGGAGAGAAAACCTCTATGATTGCCTCAATACTGGCAATAATAAATAAGATGACAGGGAATGAGGGAAAGAGGAGCCCCCACCGTCCTTCAATTTTTGGAAAGAAAAAAGATGGTCGGATTAAAAAATCACCTATCACGAAAGCAGACTGGGCAAATGGAAAAGAAAGTCCATGGCCATTTAAAACAGGACTCAAAAAAGCTTAAGGAGAAGATTATAAGGGGTAAAAAAATTGGCATTTGAACTTGAAATTTGTATGGCTTTAAAAACTAGGGGCAAGCGTTCTTTGATCGTGAATCAGCTGAGAGGAATGGGGGGGAGATGGGAACAACCGTTCCTTCAGTTCGTGGTCAGAAGGAAAGAAAGGGGAAGCAAGTGTTTTATTATCTTAAAACAAGTGGGATTAATCATAGATCTTTGCTGAGAAAACAGGACACAGTCATTCTCATCAAATTGAGACCAGGCATAAGGTAAAAGGATGGGACGAACAAAATCTTTACAGTCATTTTTGAGAGGTAAAACGATCGGAAAAAAGTAGATAACATGAAAAAAAGGGAGAGACTATGCGGAGGGGACTGGAGATTGTTTAGAAAGGAAAAAAGGAGAGGAAATGAAAGGGAGTATTTGGGTTTCCTGGGAGCGTCTTACCTTGAGAGAACAAGGAGAGGAGGGGGGAATCCCTCGCTAAGGAGCTTCCCGTACAGATGGAGCCAATGACGAGGATAAGAAAAAAAAAAGGGGCAACCGGAAAAAAGGAAGTCGAATAAGATTTTCCTTTCATGGAAAAAAAAAAGTGGCCAGAAGGTGTAACCATTAAGATCTCAATTGGCCGTATTCTGAGGGAAAGGAGTACAAAGAGAGGGAGAGAGAGGAAAACGGACAACCAGTCTATTCATAATCAAGATACATCAAATCACTGGCTGAGGGAGGGGGAGAAAGTCAAGGGCAGAACTGGCAGTGTTGTGTGCTAACGCAAGGATCGTGGAAAACAGGAAGGCGTCGTCAAAGGGAGACCTATTCCCCCTCCGCGCCGGAGACAATATCGATGGGGGGGTAACTGGTAAAGGGAAAAAGAAAAAGTACGGGAGATGTACCACGGGACGTAAAAGAGAAAGAAAAAATAGAGCCTCACCCTCTATCTTTTACTAAGTCGGAAACTGATGCCGAACTCCATACGATTCCCGGCTGGAGAAGGAAACAGTAAGGAACGAAAACCAAGAGGGGGAGTCACTCAGCTACATCAAATTCTCTGATTAGGAAGATAAAAGAGGAAATGGTACTTGAGGACTCATAGTGAAAGAACAAATCTTTCGGTTGAGGACTAAGGAGGGAGGGGAAAAAGGGCATCAGAAGCTCGAATATTTCGCGTTTCACAAAAAGGGTGAACACTTGGGCAGGGGGGGGACAAAATCATAGAAGCTTCAGCGCTGTCAAGGGAGGAAGTGTTCGACGGAAAAAGAAAGGAAACCGAAAAAGGGTCTGAGGTCAATGTCTCGCGCGAACAAAGGGGGGAAGGGGCAAACAAAAAAAGATTGTGCTGACTCCAGAAAAAGTAGGGCCGCGTGTTTTACGAAGGAAAGGAAAAAGAAAAAGGCTGTCAATTTGTGATCGTCCCAAAGAGAAAAAGAGAGGGAAGGGGGGGGGGAGGCACTCAAAATGTATCTTGTAGGAGGGGGTGTTTCCTCTGCTTCATAGGGAGGGAGAGGAAATGGTCAATTCCATAATATGGCCGCCATCTTTTCTTTTAGAGATAAAGGGAGGAAAAAGAAAAAAAAACTCTAAACGCCGACGCGAAGAGGTACAGATTTTTGAAGATAGATGCAAAATTGACAAAATCACCACAGGAGGAGAGAGGAAAAAAAAGAGGAACCGGGGCGGCACCGATTCGCTCCCCATTCTGCTGATACTAGTGTATGTCAAGAAAAGGGTCAAAATAGAACAAAAAGTCATGATTTGTGGGTTGGTGGGGGGAGGGAGGGAAAAAAGAAAGAACCTAGGAATTCATTGAAGCCACGTTTTCGAACTTCTCATGACAGGAAAGGGGAAAGTCTCAAGGGAAAAAGGAAAGGGGGGAGCGAATAGGAGAGTTACTTTAAGCTGATAAAATTGCAAATAAAGAAAAAGGGGGGAACAAGGCTGAGGGGGTTTTTTTTTTTGTGCAAGAATAATAGACAAACATAGAGTGCCTCTATCCCCCATTGCATGGCGGTAGTGACCTTTTCAGGTCAAAGTTGAGAGGTGGGCAAAAAAAGGGGACGGGAATCGAGGCGGGCTGTCTAAAAGAATTTCTAGGAAGGTTGGAGATGTGGACGAGACCGGAAAATATGAGACCTGCGAAGTGTTTAGAAAACACAAAAAAAAGAAAGCAATCAAGAAAGAATACTTGCAGCGTTATCGCCTGGGAAAAAGTCTTAGGAGGTACAACTAAGAGACATTAAGAAGTGCTTAAAAAAGGTTAAGGAACGGAGAAAGCGTGGCCGGCTATGTATCACAACTGCAACAAGGTTGAAGAGAAGAAAATTGGAAAACGAGAAGTTGTTTCCTAAGCCTACTGGTTTTTTTTTGATATTCTCGACACGGGGACCTAAAACGACAGCAATCACAAGGAAAAGAACAAAAACAGGAGGGAGGAAAATAGAGAGATGGGGGAAAGAAGTGAAATATCGGGAACGGGGAGAGAACAAGTAGGCGTAGTCAAAAACTTCGCCGTCACGCTCAAGGGGTTTCATGAGTTTCATTATAAGGAGCGATTGAGCGAGAAACTGGGAATAACTTTTCCTCTGCAGGGTTCGTCGATGAAATACAGTCGCGAGCAAAGGGAAGGGGAAGGGGGTCAAAGAACAAGTCCTTGGATTGACTTGCCTGTTTCTTTCCTTTCAGCTGTAAAAAAAGGAGAAGAGACTCTAGCAACATCTCTGGAAAATTTACAATCGAATAGATCCAGAAAAAGGGGAAGAAGAGAAAAAAAAAGGTTGCCAAGGACCGACCAAACCAGTGGGTGACCTAGAAGGTCCCTCTACGATTGATGGAGAGAGGAAAAATATGAAAAAATAGGAGGACGTGATTCCCTACTTGAAAGAAAGCCGTGGACCCTGACCCTTGTAGGGAAGTTGGAGAGGAAAAAGGGGAGACCGGACGCCTCTTGGACGAAAGTTTGACAGGGGGGAAGTGTTTCACAAGAAGAAGATAAAAAAAATTGTGATCAAAGCCTCACGAGGTTTCTTCCGCGTCTTTGAAAGGGGAGCACGAACAGAACAGTAAGCTAGAAAATCTTTCAAGTGCCAAAAAAATAGGGAAAGCAGGAAAGTGGGGGAAGCAAAGAGGGTGACTCCCCCCGCCCAGGTTAGATCATCTATCCTAAAAAGAGAAGGATTAAAGGCGGACCTATAGAGGACTTGAGCAGTTTGGTCTTGTCTTGTTGGGGAGATGGAGAAAGAAAAACGGAATATGATTTACCATCGATTGACCGGCCTCAGCTATCCCTCCTCGGACAAGACGCCAGTGATGGCGGAAACTCAATATCCAGAAAAGTCTTTTTTTCCTCATTTTCGACTAAGAAAGAGGAACAGCGTTAAGAAGAAGGGGAAGGATGAGGGAAGAGGGAAGGATAGACCAAGATTGTTTCTAACAAAAGAAGGGGAGGATCGGGGGAGAAGAGAAAGACGACGAAATCCATTGTTGTCGTATATGAAAGAGGAGGGGAGGGAGCGATTTACATTCCGAAATGGAAGCGCGTTACTCTGCTAAAAATAACAACAAAAAGTGGAAAAGGAAGAAGGTTTAAACTAGACTCTTCAAAAGATGTTTCACTCGAGGAACCAAAAGCTGAGTGCAACTAAAATTTTTTTCTTGTATCGACGGGGAAGAAAAAAAAAAAAAGGGGCGAAAGTGAATTAATAATAAGCGGCGCACCCTTGACTCCTTGGGCACAATAGGGGGGGGGAAAGGAGGAGCCCGTGCCAAGTATTAAAGTGATCGAACTCCATACACGTAAGAACAGGGAAGATAAATGGGAAGTGCAGGTCGGAGAGTTATCCTCCTACTTATACACGCTATATTTGATGAATGAGTGGGAGTATAGTCATACCGGCGTGTTAAAAATATACAGTCTTGGGGTCCAAAACCATATAGAAAAAAATAGATGGGCGGGAGCGGAGGGGAATAGTTCTCTCCAATGAGCAAACGAAACTTGAGTAAAAATCAGGGCAAAATCATGGTCGTACTCGTCTTTACACACAGGAAAAAACTCAAGTTGAAAGTGGAAGAGAGTATGTGTCATCTTTATTATTGATCTGCAAGAGGGGTCGAGCTAAGACAAGGTACTCGAGTCTTCCTGACAATACTGCAGAAAGGGGGGGAGGAGAAAAAAAAGGGGGTTTAGACCAGTCATCTCCTGTTGAAAAACCAAAATGAGGTGATCGACCAAAGGCAAAAACGATTCAGAAATGTTGAAATGTGACCGGAGGAATCGGAGCAGGAGTGGGAAAATGGAAAATCTATGATATATTGTTCTCCAAAAGATTGGCCAGAAAAGAGAGGGGGGGGCGTCAGAGACGTGCTCCAGTCAATATTCTAGGTGGATTACAATTCCGCTAAGGGAAATGGAACTTCTATCCCAAGCTTCAGCCTGAAAACAGGGAAAGAAAGTGAACCTATCATGGAAGTCTACGGGACTGGAAGTGGGAAAAGGGGGTAGCCAAAAAAATTGCGCACAAAACGATGCGGAATGGCTAAAGGTAGTAGGAAAGGGTGGATAAAGTTTTCTGGTTTCAGTCGCTATTGTTCACTCTAAAGGGTGGTGAGTGAACCAGAAAAAAAGCAGAGGGATGACTTCCTATTGCTTTGATAGCTTCCAAATTCGGACAATGGGTTTTGAAGAGCGAAAGAGAAAAGGAACGAGGACCAAGGAATCGGCTAGGGAAGAGGGAAAGCATAACTTAACATCCATCTCAAATGGGGAAAAAAGACAAAACTCAAAAAAAAACACACGATTATTATTAAACGATATCAGAATAGCGTATGGGCAAAGTGACAATGGCGGTAGGGTTATGCTTGTCAAGCTTTGGCCATAGCTTGACTTTAGCGAAGAGGAAAAGGACGGGGTTCGGCTGAAACTGCAAAAAAACGTGGAAAAAGTCGGGGTCCGGCCACCCCCTCTCACCGAAGGGTATCGGGGGGTTAAATAAGTTTTCTAATCATCGAGCTGTGGCAAAGGAGGAGAGAAAAAAAAGAAACATCTCCACATTCCTGCGCAAAGGCGGCAAAGATCTTGGTGAGAAAGGAGGGGAGAACAAAGAAGGAAAAAATGTGGAGGGATAGGGCAATATCTTTCAAGACGGCTCTTACGAGTCTGCTGCTAGGGGGAAGCAGAGGAGAAAAAGTCGGGTATGCGAAGGGGGCCGAACCTAGATAATATCATTGGGCCTGGAAAAAACCGAGTGATAAAAGAGGTCAGGAGATGATTTCAAGCTTGGCGCCCATCTCCGCCCAGATTCGAATCTTTAATAAAAAGGGCTCTATAAGAAGGCACCAGGGAAAAGGAGAGACCATAGAAATGTGGAATGATGGAGCTCATACCGCGTTTGTTCAACGTCATCTTCCAGGGCCAGCATTCCTCAGAGAGGAGGTTTACGTGTTGCAGCCGACATCGATGAAAAGTAGCGATAGAGGACAAAGAAAAAGAGGGATGTCCATGAAGAAAGGAAGAAAAAAAAAATACACTGTTGAAAAATGAAGGCCGTTTAATGGGGGAAGGGAGCGACCTGTTTGCTAAAGCCAGTAAGAGGTGGGGACATAGGGAACGGTAGAAGGTGGGACATAGTCACCAAGAATGCTTCCCAAGAGGAGGGAAAAGACGGGGAGGGGACCCCAATACTTGTCCGATTTAAACCGCGAAGGAAAAGGAAAAGAAAAGCAAGAACCTCTATAGTTTTAGAAAGAGGAGACCCTTCGAGGGAACCTTGCACTAAAGAGAGGAGGTCGGCCACGCTAGGAACTCTCATTTCCTAATTGCAAGGCGGAAACACATAAAATTGATCTGGGAGTCCCAGAGCAAAACGGAAAAAAAATGGAGGAAATAAAAATCAGTTCTCCAATTTCTTTCGTCACTAGATGAAAAAAACTAGAAACAAAAACTCAACGGTCTGTGAACTTTGTTCCCGACGTCGTGAATCAGCTGCGAGAGGTGGTAAGAGGGAAAGGGAGAAACACTTTTCATTTGTTACCGCTCCTCTTCTTCGGGAAAGAGGAAGACGGAAGGGAATAAGAAAACTCATTCAAACGGTGGAAAAAGATGACTCCTGGAGGAGAGGGGAGAAAGGGAGAGGACCTCCGCGATCTCAACCGGGCACAGGAGGTTTCAAAAGATTGGGGAAGACGTCAATCGATGCCCTATTTAAGGGAACGACAAGGCAATTCTTAAAAAAAGATCAGAAAGGGCGAAAAAAACGACAAAAAGGTAGGAAAATCCTTGCGGTCTTGATTTATTCGGAAATAAAATGTCTCGGAAGAGGTGGTGGGTTGTAAGCGTCGCTCTGCTTGATTAAGTCAAGAGATGGTAAGAAGAGAAGGAAAGCGGTTCGTGGACATCTCAAAGCGGGCAAAAAAAACCATGAACACTTACTCAAACACTGCGCAGCCTCTCGGATAGGGCACAGTTGCCGAGAATGAAGGGACCGGGGCCTACACGACTGGTTCGGCGAGATTATCGCACCTGAAATTTTGGGCGAAAAAGAAGGAGAAGAAGAAGGGGAGGATCTTGCGATCTGGATTTCAATCCATATTTCTAAAAGGACTCAAAGGGTAAAAGAGAGGAGTTCTCTGACACGAGAAAAAGCGCGAAGAAAACATAGTATGAGGGAGAAGAGGGGGAAAAGGTATGGAGAGCAGGACGTGGGGTTGAAAATTCGCAACATGTCAAACTTTCTAATAAAAGAGGGGAAGAAGATAACGTGCCAGAAAATGAAGAAGGGGACATTGGCCTAAAACGGATTAAACGAGGAAGGGACACACCTAAAAAAGAAAATATCGTTCTAGCTCCCATTTCATGTCGGATTTACAGTGGGAAAAGAGAAGGAAGGCGGACGTCAATAGAGGGTTCGTACCAGTCTGTTAGTAATGCGAGGTATGTGAAAGGGGAGGGAAAAATAATTAAGATAATTATACCTGGGTTACCGGTTTCTCTTCAATAGTCAGGGAAAAAGAAAAGGGGGGAAGATACCGAGTCCACGGATACTTCCTGTACACGCGCGACTTAAAGAATCGAAAAAAGGGAGGAACAAGGGAAAAGAGGAAGGAGAACAAACTGACTATGTAATCCCCTAATTGGGAAAAAATGGGAAGGCAAGCCAAGGGGAAGGGGGGTGGGCAGTCAAAAGAAGGGTTGAGGGGGATTATAGCTCAAAGGGAGAAAAGCGAATCAAAGTCAAGGATAAGAAACTATAAAAAAAAAAAGAGGAGGGGGGGAAAAAGGGGGGCGATCCTGTGTATGCCTGTTACGCTTTATTCCACGTGCCGAAGGGATTAAAATAAAAAGAGGAGGGGTGGGGGAAAGGACGGAAGGTAAAGATCAGGGGAGGCCATTCAAAGAGGTGTAAAAATTAAAGAGGGAATTAAACTGCCAGAAAGGAAGTAAAGGGAAGAAAGGGAAAAGAAAGGGCGTCTAGATCAGTCGGGATCCTAAATCCTTCATCCTTTGAACAATCCCAAAGGGACGTGTTTACTTCATGGGAAATGCTTGCAGGAGGAAAAGCAAGGTTACTAAGGCGAAAGGAAGGAAGAGAGAAAGATCTGGAAAAAAATGGATTACATGCATCAATCAAGATCCGCCACGCGCACATCCGCGCAAAATTGTTTAAGTCGGGAAAGGGTTACCGGGAAAGGTCACGAGACATGCAGTGCGAGGAGGTGAACGCTGTGGATAGATAAGAATGAGTGAAGGAAGAAAGAAGGGACCCAGGAACCCGTTTCCGGTTGATTTCAACTTTATCGCTTAAGGGTCTAAAGAGAAGAAAAATGTCAAGAGAAAAGAGGCGAGTTCCAAAACAATGGAGAAGCAGAAAAACAGGGGTGGGCAGAAAGGTTGGGGGAGAGGGAAAGAGGGAAGGACCCTTGTGCGTTAATGCTAGACCCTCTGTGCTTGACGGCCGACAAGGAAGTGCAGGGAGAAATTGAAGCCCCCAAAGGGAGAAATCATCGAGCAAAACCGCAAACCCAAGCTAAGGAAGGAAAGGAGCAAAAAAATCTGGAAAAAAAAAAAAAAAAACTCTAGTCTGGAAAGGTGGGTGCTTGGGGGGAGAAAGAGTGAGAGAGAAGCAAGGCGAAGCCGATTGACATCGCTTTCGTCCGCCAAAAGAACGCCAAAAAAAAAAATGGTGGCTGGCACTAAGAAAAGAAACCGCCGTCGTTTTAGTCAGGGAGAAAGAACGCAGCCGCCGGGACAGGAATAGGTGGGAGAAATCAGGGATAGGAAGGGAGTCCGCCAAAGATTGTGGAGCTAGGAAAAGAGGGAAAGAGGTCGGGGTAGACCCTCGAATCCCTGCCAGTCGAAGAAAACGTGAATGTAGTGAGGTTCTCGCGTAAATTTACATTCAGGTAATTTCGAAGAGTAAAACACAAAACTCCAGTGTAAGGTACTATTGGAAAAGAAAATCGAACAGCGGGGCAAAAAACACGTACGGGAAAAACGAAAAGGGGGGGGATCTCCTTTACGAAAGAAAAGGGGCCAAGAAAAATCAGAGCGAGAAGAAAAATCGAATTTGAATGTCGACCTGTGATGTGCAAAGTAAATCGAAAGGAGGGGTTCCTCAAAGGGAGGAAAGCTTGCCGCTATGTAGTTCCACTTTCACTGTACTTAAGACGAGGGGGGTCATTGAGGGGGGTGGGGTTGGTGGCTCAGGTTCTCTTTTAAGGATCAGGCGGGGACAATGAGAAAGGAGAAGTAAAAGAAAACTCGCTAAGCCATCCTATATTGAGTTCCTGGAAGAGGATAGGGGACAGGAAGTAAAGGGGATGGAAATGGAGGAAAGAGGTAGAAAAAAAAAAGTAAGGAACAGCGTCCACAATTAAACGAAGGGAAGTGGTAAGGGGGGGTAACATATGTATAATGGAAATTAGGTCCAAAACGGTGGGGGTCAGGTAAAGGAGCGAGGACCGGAACTAGATTCTGCTGCAACATAGGTCCATAAAGAAGGTGAGAAGATTAATGTTCTGGGTACAGGCAAAACCGTGTGAAAAAAAAGGGAGGTGGAGGGCACAAACAATCTATTCTATCTTGTGCGATCCTTTTTCCTTTGACCTAACTGAGGGAAGTTTTGGGACAATAATTGAGGAAGACTCGAGAGAAGAAGGGAACGCATGAAAATAAGATGAAGAAAAAAAAGGATCTTGATTCGCTTCAGCCTCTCTCAATGGCGCAAAAGATTCACGAAGGACAGGGGCGAAGAGGAAAGTAGAGGACGATAAAATCGCAGACGAAGGCCTAGTCAGCGCACCGGAAGGGACCCTAGGGCAAGAAGCTCGTCAAAGGAAAAGGGGGGTGGGGGAGCCACATCCGTTTTCGACACGCGAATTATTAAGGAGGCAAGGGGTGATCAAAAGGAAGGGAAAGGTTTTTACTGGGTTTTGCAGAGAGGTGAGCAAGCGAAAGTGAAAGAAAGAAATCAGTTTAAGATCACTAAACCTTGATCCATTGAAGGGCTGGAGAAGAGGCCCCCTACCGGACGGCAAGGTGTTTTCCTTCGAAAAAAGGAAAAGGGGTCTACTATGCAATCTCACTAAAGGAGAGGTTGCCAAAGGAAAAGAAAGGAAAGGAAGTCAAAGTTGACCATTCT
>Ga0179591_1266566_pt1 | contig 14687 bp, 15 predicted proteins | sample CZOMad2_1_08_16f_FD_182891 | JGI IMG/M metagenome (GOLD analysis project Ga0179591, IMG submission 182891) | Vadose zone soil fungal communities from Angelo Coast Range Reserve, California, USA - CZOMad2_1_08_16fungal (PacBio error correction) | ecosystem: Environmental > Terrestrial > Soil >...
GCCAAGGTCGCAACCCAAGCGAATCTCGAAATTCCTCTCCTGACGACGACAGGCGACGAAATCAAAAGAACGCCCACTATTGGAAAGAAAGGATCCAACTCCATGCCCTAAGGTGACGACAACCCAAACAAACCAAACCGAGACGGCTCAAAAGGGATAAACAGGGAACCAGAAATCAATCGAGGGTGGAAGCTGCGGAAACAAAGGTAAAAAGAATACCGTCCACTAAAAGGAAAAAAAAGCCAATACGGAGGGGGAAAATACCGAGGGAGGTCAATACCCGGAATTGAAACTGCAAAGCACCAACGTCCTAAGAGGAACACGGGAATGACAAGCAGAAAGAAAATTATCACAAAAGTTTTTGCTTAGGACATGAAGGAGATGGTTTCGAGAAACATGGAAAGCTTAAATTGCTGGACACTGTGGGGGGTTGACAGAATACCATTTCATACAGAACGTCCAGGGGGAACTAGGCCAATCAACGCATCAATTGAAACAAGTAAAAGGGGAACGTCGCAAAGAAGTACCTGGACGTAGCCAACGTTGAAATGGTGTGTTTTTTACCCCCGTGGGGATAGCGATGGGGGTTCCGGGCAAAATAGACGACACTTACGGATATGGAACTATTGGGAAAAAAGGGGCCAAAAAAGAGGAAAAAAAGTAAAACGAAAAGGTGAAGGAAAGCACCGAACACAACGCCCAACAAGAACGAAAAAGCGTGGGATGGAAGGGTGGGGCGAGACAAAACCCCTTCAGAAGGCGCACAGAGACCAAAAACAAGGGGGGTAAAAAAAAATGTGCGTCGGGAATGAAAAACAGGCTCTTCTAAAAAGCCCAAAAAGGTCTGACGATGATGCGCAAAAAACCCTGGTGGGGGCAAAAAGACCAGCAAACACAAACGGTAAGGGACCAATGGTCCCAAAGAAGTGCAAAGGTTGATGACACTGGGCGTGCGGGAACGGAAAACGGTCCAACGACGTGAGGGGGATAACACTTCACAGCGGGCTAAGAAGCTTCGAACGAGGTTTGGTGCTTGGACTAAAATCCAAGAACCCGCAACCAGACGAGGAATTTTCGAGGTGGCAGGGTGGGAAAAAGGGGGTGAACCACCAGAACCCCTTCGGTTGGCCGGGTGCGTAGCCAACAAGTCGAATGAAGTGCTGCCACTCGCGGCCACATCCGGGGCATCAGCCATCAGAGACCGGACCCCGGCCCCCGGGCCGTGATGGAAAATTAGCAGGGAAAGGACTTTTGTCTGTTTGGAGTGAACAGATGGTTAGGGTCACCTTAGGGGGCGATGGAACACAAACTCTGGCAGAGGAACAAGGGCGAGCGCACTTAGATGGTTCCTTTGAATCGCGTAAAAGGGGATCAGAAGGGCCAAGGGCACATAATCCTCTTACGAGGGGACGTGGGTGTGGTCCCCTGGCCCCCATGGAACCGGACGCAGGAATCAGTAACAGGTCCTATGGAAAAAAGGCCGGATGAAAAGGTCCTTCAAAGGAAACCCGCCACATTTCCAGGGCTGGCTGAAGGTGACTCTTTTATAGCAAGAAGGATTACATTTCTAGGGAGAGGTTCCAGATTTAAAATAATACCTGTAAAAAAGAGGGATCTCTTGGGGGCCAAGCGTTCGGTACCTGTAGGGAAAATGTCTAAAGGAAAAGAAACCATCAAAAAATGCATTTCCTTGGGGAGAAGAGGGTAGTATCAGGTAAATTGCCGGGGGGGGGTGGACACGAAAGACACAAGGGAAATTGACAAGGTGGGGTGTGTCTGGGGAAATAGAAAGGGCGAAAGGAGGCCCTGGTCTATCTCAATGCTGACACAAAAGGACAGATAGAAAATCGAGCCTCTTGCAAGCACATAAGTAGGGGTGTCTTGAGCCACGCAAAAAAACATTTCCTCCAGCCCAGTTCTTGCCGTGACGTAGAGAAAAAGGTGAAGGCTTTTTTGGCCAAAGCACAGTCAAACCGAAAACCTTCCAATGAAAAAAAAAAAAAAACCGGTCGAAAAAGATCAATCAACCTCCAATAAACAGATCGGAAATAGGCCCACTTCCACGCCCGGCCTTGGTCTCCCGAGGGAAAAGGGCGGAGGACGCTACGAGGGGGAGGACAATGATCAGGTATTATCTAAGGAAATTGAGCCTTGCAGGACCGAAGGCCAAATTCCGATGAGGGAGAAAAAAAAAAACTTCAGAACGGGTTGCAGGTGTCCCAGAACAAAGTCTCCATCCTTGTGGGGCCTGAGGGGGAGGACAACAGCTTCAGGGGAAAAAAGGGGTGATATTTTCTAGATCAAATCCAATTCCTTTTGGTCAAGAGGGACCCTTGGGCACAACCGATATCATTGAAAGGCTTTGGCGAACAAAGGTTTATCCATGCTGGACAAGGGAGACCGCGGTCCAAAGTCCAGTTACAATTCGCAATCTGGGCCTCAGAAGCGATTGTTTGGGGAGAAGCCCGCCACGGAACTTCCTTCTTGTCAGAGAAGATTGTGAGGACTGGGCGACGAGTTGCAAAGGAGGAATCATCGGAAAAAAACAGGGGCAACAACCTTTCACGAAACATGTCCCCAGGTCCGTTTGCAAGGGGAGAAGAGGAGAGCAAAACCTTCAACAAATGCGGAGATAAAAAGGAAAGAAAACACAACAACAAAGGAGGGATTAGAAAAGAGAGGAGATCTCAACAAGGGAGCTGCCTCGCACGAAAAGAAAAAATCGAAAAAACAGCAAAACGAAACATAAAAACAGTCGACAAGTTTGTCCTAAACGGAGAGACATATATCCTCCCCGACGGGCAAAAACGAAAGGGAGAAAGCGCAAACCGGATTCGAAGGTCCTGGCCCAGGACTCAATGCCCGAACGTGGCAAAAGGACTCTAAGAGCAAAAAAGACGAAGGAACCACCGCAAAGAAAAAGAGTTTGAAGCCAAAAACCATGAATTTCAGATGAAGGGTGGGGCGCGGTGAAAACGCGGCCAGAGGGGAAAAAAATGCCCATGAAACGGGAAAAAAAAAAAATCTCGAATGGGCGAAAACTGTGGAAAGCCGCCAGGACCAAGCCTTACGGGGGGCGGAAACTGGAAAACGCTTATGAAGGGACCGAGACGAACATTAACACTGCCAAAAGGGGGGGAAAAGCAAGGGACTCAATCGGCAGGGGAAAATCAAAAAGAAAACGGATGCACGAACCCAATGAAGGCAGACAAAACACGGACCCAGCCGTGACAGCGCCCGAGGAGGATCAAGAGGGTGGAAAAAGTGGGGATGCTCAAAGGGGAAGTTCAAGGGGGATGTAAGCCCGTGTGGTGGATGCCTGAAACGGCTAAAACAAAGTTGTCAGACGCGAAGGCTCCTCAAACAACTGGCGGTTCACTGGACGGGTTGTGTCCCATGGGCAACAGAACGACCGGGCGTAAAACAACGCAAGGCAATCAGTTTTCCCGCCTTGGTCAGTAAAAAAAAAAAACGCCCAAAAAAACAAAGCGAACACAACAAACTCCGAATACAGGGAATCGCCACAACTTGGGGCGTCCAAACATGGCGCCGAAGAACAAGATGTCCCTGGTCGGAGGAGGGAAACAAAAAAGCGTCAGCCAGTTTAAGCCGGGGGGGCAAATGGTGCCCTGGAACCTCCATCAAATGTTTGCGCCAGAAGGGGTTCAAGTGGGGGGGGGGAGAGGAACGTGAAAAAAGCGGCGGCGGGGGAAAAAATCTAAAGACGGCGTGAACCCAGGGAAAAATGGACAATTATTTGGAAAGAGGCGCCACGAGACAAACGGCAAGGGGACAATAAAACTGGCTAACCTAGCACATCCGGGGACAATGCAAAAGGGGGAACCCTGGGGGGGTCAAGCAAGCAACTGACGGCCCCTTTGCCGTTGACAAAAATAAACTGGAGACATGAAGGGGGGGCGTTCCAGGGTTGACTGGAGGGGGGCACCAAAATCAAAAAAGCAAAAAAAAGTAAAACGAGGGAAACTTCAGCCTCGTTCTAAAAAAGTGTGAAGTCGAACACCCAAAGGAGGTTAGAGCCCCAGGGGGACTAGAGAAAGGGGGACAAAGCAGGCGCGGAACAATGTGGGAAAACTACACAGCAAAAAACGCTCCCTTGGAAGGGGACCACGAACCGAGGGTGCGTGACACGCTTGCTGACGAATGGGGGGGGCCAAGGGGGCCCTTGGGAAGGAGACGGCCTGAACAACTCCCCATAAGATGCCAAAGCGTCTCGCGATAAGCTGGGCAAAAGGGGGAATTCAGGGCAGAGAGGCCCTAAAGGGGTCTCGCCAACCGAGGGGAAAGTAACACCGCGTGCCCTCACATAGTCAACCCGCAAAAGAAAAGCAGACGGGGAAAAAAGGGGTGACCGGGAAAAATGTAAAGGGGAAAAAAAAAGAATTGGGGGTGGTGTCTTGCTGCACGCCCAACCAAAAAAGGTGGGGAGGACATAGCCGATGGGGGGAAGTTAACTTAAAGGACATCCATCCGTTCGATCACCTACAATCAAAAAACCTTCTTGGAGCACAGGGGGGCTGAAGGCTTCATTCTAGAAAAAACCAATGACTCCTGCGCAGGGGGCGAGAGGATTTTTAAATCATAAGGGGGGGGGGCGTCATGCAAATTGGCATCTAACACCTGAGGGGAAGGGGGACCGGGAAGGCTCCGTTCTGTCCCAAGATAGTCATTGACAAAATAACCATCCAAACCAGACCGGATTATGTCTGTAGGGGGGAAAAGACAAAGGTATGGGGGCAATGGGGGGGGGAGGGGCACCAGCCGGGGGGTACCCTACGCAAAAGGAGTCTCCATGGCCTGAAAAAAAATAAGCAGCCTTTGGCAAAAAATGGGGAAAAAAAAAAAAAATAGACCACGATCGACAGGGGACTCCGACACTTTGGGGGGGGGGGTGGTTAATGGTTTCTGAGCGTGGTCATCAATTAGCAATTCGGGGAAATGAAGTGCGTGTGCAGGGGCGGTGAACAGCAGACGCCAGAGAAAGGATTAACGGCCAGACATTTTGCCTTCGTGTAAGACCGGTCAAGGGGGGGTGCAAAGGGGGGTGAGGGTTCAACCAACGGGATACGGCGAAGGGGGGGGGAGACGGCCGTGGGTCAGGTGGAATCTGGGGCGTCGAAGGTGGGTTAAACAAGTTCTCATTGGCCGGAAGAAAAGGGTACAACTGAGTGGTCTGGAGAGGGAAAGTATCACATTTTGAGGGAAAGAACAGGCGCTCGGGCATGCCAACGATGGCTGACTGGATAAAACGGTCGGGCAGACAGGGGCACAGCTCAGAACAAAAAACAACAAAAGAGGAGGAGGACAATCAAAGATTAAATGAAATGGGGACCCTCAAACGAGGACACCCCCCCAAGAAGATTCGATGGAGGGGCAAAACGGGGTCGCCGGGGCCGAGTCTAAAATTGCCGGCATGAACCTTCGATCAGGACCAAAGGGGAAAAATGTCACCCGGAAGAGATTAAAAAAACACAGAAAAAAACTGACCAAAAGAAAAAGACCAGAAACCACCCACAAAGATCCGTTTCGTTTGGGGGGAGGCTGGTCCACCGGACAGGAACTGTGAACCGAGGGTCCCACGAAATGCAATAGAAAGGTGTGGGGGGGTGGGTGGTTGCGTTACATCAGCAGTATGGAAAAGTTAGGTTCAATCCACGATGAAAACCAGATTAAATCCATAAAAGAATTCTGACAATGGAAGGGCCCGCTGCCATAAATGTATAAAAAAAAGTTTATGTGAGGGCACAATTCCTTTCAAAGAGAAAAAGGGGGCCAAGCATGCTTCGTTGCATGCCATTTCTAGCCTCCGGGGACGTCATTGACAAGCCCGGGTGTCCTTGACGCAAGAAAGGGGTCCGTCGCACGTAGAAGAATCAGTAAAAGGGGATGGCATATTGGGCCATGAATAGAGGATGTTCCGAAAACTAGGATCTTCCCGGAACCCCCAGAAAAAGGGGGCCCGTCACTTCCGTAATCAAGGGAAGGGGGGGAAAAAAGAAAAACTACGGCCAACCGACGGAAAAGGAAACGTTAACTGGGAATTTGTCAAAGCAAAAAACCTGGGTCATAACCGGCCCGCGCCAAGCGGGTGGAGGCCCCAGGAAGGGGTAGTCTGTCGGGAGAGAACATACTTCTGACGCTTCATTCCCCAGTCACAACCAGGGCAGAATGATGCACCAACCCTGACCCGTTGAAGGGCATAAAATTAAGTCAGAGACAAAAACCACCACTGTGGCAGGTGAAAAGTGGGAAGTTTCACCCTTACTGGTCGGGAGGGGGGGCGTGTAGGCCGAACGGGGGCCAAGTCCTTTACTGGGGGGCGGAAGGCTCTTCTGGAAGAGACAAACCCCTGGCAAAAAGGATTAATCATTGAAATAAAGCAACCTACCAGCAGCGAAAAAGCATACCAAACTCCAAACTTAGGTTGGCGTGGGGGGGGAACTTAAAAAATCCAACAGAAAACTGCAAGAAGGGAAGGGGACTAGTAGGCCCATAGGAACCTACCGCGTGTTGGACAATCCCCTCTTCCGTGTATGGGGTCGTCACCCAGGGAGAAGAACCTTTAGGGAGGGCCCATGTCCTTGGCGCAGCGATTTCAAACAAGTCTGAAGAGACGGGGAAGGGGATCCAACTAAAAAAGAAGGGGGGAGGACAGCCGAGTAAAGGATTCGAGCAAACTCGTTCCACCTCTCCAGGAATCCCCCTCGGAAAAATGAGTGGAGATCTGGGGTGAACAACCAAAGGCAAAAGATCACTCAAAGGATACAGCAAGTCACTCAATATTTTGACAAAACGGCACAGTCCAAACGTCCTATAAAAAAAAAAGAAACCTCCTCAGAGGGGACCCTTTCAAAGTCTAGGTTTAGACACAACGGAATTGAAAACAAATGGCACAAGTGAAGAGGGGTATCACCAGAGTTTCCAAATATCTTTCCATGATGGTTGGAACGCCACAGACAAAGGGTCACGGTCAGAAAGGAATGTGTTGTTACCTAGACTTCGGACGGGGACAGAACCTAAAAAAAACAGGTCCTCAATACACACTGGAATGGGCCCTTCAAGGGGCAAAAAGGAGTAAATTTCCGGGTGGCAGAGACCACGAAATCGACAAAAAAGGGACGTCTCACTGGGGCCCCTAGTTTCGGAGACACAGGGATCTCAAAGAGGTGGGAGAAAGGAGGACATGCGCAGAAACCACTCACGCACGAAAAGTTAGTACACACACTAAGTACACAGCTCCGGGGAAAGAAACATCATTTGGGAAGGGAGAAACCACAAACAATACCCCAGGGGAATTTCACAGGAAGCGAGGTGACAGGAGTTGTCCAAGCCAAATGCACAAAGGTCCAAAATAAAACTCATGGCGACAATGCCACAACAACGCCCCTGCCTGCGACGGGAAACTTCGGGCGCCTCTCCAAATGCCACCGTTCCGCGAGGGGGAAGGGCAGACCTTCGCCAGAAGTGGGGCCACCAACAAAAACTCGGACGGCGGTATTTGTCAAAACTTGGAGAAAGTGGCAAAAGTAGCCAATGGCGAGCACGAGAACTTACGAAAAATGTTTGGGAAAATAAAATACTTCAGGAGGTTCCAGGCGCTAACCGTATTTGAGTCTTAATCCTTTGGGGGTTCCTTGGCCAAAAAAGTGTCAAATCAAAATGACGAAGGGGAAATATAAAGAAGGAGTTGGACCACTAGGCAAAAACGGCCCAACACAAGTCGAGGAAAAGGGGGACCTAACAGTCAAGGGGGAAACCGCCATTTTTAGTTGTCTTTCAGCCATCCACGGTCCACCGATTAGGAAAAAAGACGAGCACTGGGCCAGCGCAGATTTGAAGATACCGTCCTCCTGAAATGAAATAGGGAGTCTCGGGCTTTTCCGAGTGGGGCACGAGGGGGATAGTCGGGGAGAAAAAGAAATTGGTGGCATAAAAAGGTAACTTGGGCGAAAGTTCTTGGGAAGTGGCTTTGTAAGCCGAGGAAATATGAGAAGGGGAAGAGAACAGCTAAATCATCAGATCAACCAAAAAAAAAAACGTAAAAGAAAAGGATAGATCCACGGGGGTTGAGAGGAAACGAGAGATAGAGTCGAGAAAATACAGGAAAACTTAATAAAGTACGAAGCCTAAAAGTTTTTGTGGCGTGCACGTCATCCTACTATTAACCCAAGAAAAGATTTACTAAAAAAGGAAAAATTGAGGAAAAGTAGGTTGGCTTAGGAAAATCCAAAGCCATTTCCACTAAAATTCAGTACGAAAAAAAAAAAAAAAGAGGTTCCAACGGCGAAGCGCACGAAAACACTTCAGTTAGCACCCATACAAGTCCGGGCAGGTCCACCTTTCGGGGCGGGTTGTTGAAAGGACCCATTCCAGGGCAGGAGAGGTAAAGTAAGGAATGGATTCTCGGTGGGAAAGAAGCCTTACCCCAACGAAAAGGTTCAATTTTGGGGGAGGACCTTTCAGAAAGGGGTTATGAAGTCCGCCCTCAACTCAGGGAGGGGGCTTGTTTAGAATAAAAGGAATATCCATTCACGAAGGAGACATTGTGGTGAGGACGAAATCAATCAAAGCGAAGTCCAACGCCCTCGAACCAACGGAACTGCGGGGGAAGGGCGGTCAGGAAGGGAAGGGGGTTCGTGTACATAGTAGAAATTGAAGAAAGACATTGAGGGAGAACCTGGGGGAATGGCTGCCCAAAAAAGAGGGGAGGAAGGGAGGGGGAGGGGGGGGGTGAAGAGGGGGGGGAAGCTTCCCCGGGAGATAAGGACCGGGAATTACATAATGGGAGGTGGGCTACATGGGGGGTCGGGGAAGACTTTCTATTGTTCTGCAGGGGGAGGGAGAGTTATACGAAGAAGGGAGGTAATAGTGTTACGAGATAGATGGCATGGCCTCACCCCCAAAGGGGGGCGGGAGGCCCTAGCATGCGGAAAACTACAATCAAGATTGGGAAAGGGGGAGACTAATATAAACACTGAAGTTACGAGAACACTCTTCTGGCAACTTCATCACGGGGGGGTTGCCTCGGTGTCAAGGGAACAAGGAACGTAAAAATACAGTCCGGGAGAAACCAGTGGAGACCGATATACAATTTCAGGGGAAAAGACAAAGAATGGAAGGGGAAAGACGTACAAAAATAACGGACAAATAAGGAGTGTTTAAAAAAAAGAAGAATCGGACTCCCCCTTACCTTGGGGGGAAAGGCTTCCAATGGGCCTTTTCTTGATTGGAAGGGGGGGGGAAATCTGACGGGAGAATAATGAGAGGGATTGGGGGACAGGTGAGAGGGTTTGCACCCCAAGATCGGGAACCGAAGGAGTACCGAAAGGATCTTGGGTTGGGACCTCTAAACGATGTACGATAGAGAAAGAACAAATACCTGAAAGGTGAAATGATAGAAATATACAGGAAAAGAAGAAAAAAAATAGCCGATCTTGAATGGAAAATGGGAAAAAGACCGGCCATACAAGGAACTAATGAAAGAACATCAAAAAGGGATGGGTGCTAGGGGGAACGAGTGATGTCCTGACTGGAAAAAACTAAAAAAAAAGAAGAAGAGGTGCATTCGACGGAGGGAAACTAACGAACCCTTCCAAGGGGGCCGTACTTAAGAGAGATGGTGTCTGGAGTGATGAGTCCAGAAGCCCATGAGAAAATCCTCGCAGCGCCTGGAATACCTACCTTCGTGGGCAACCGGAGTTCGTCCCTCAGGAACCCAGGCAAGAACTTCAAACTTTCGAAAAAAAGACAAAGGGCAAGACCTGGGGGGTGGTTTTTCTTTAGGGGAGGGAGGGGGAACAAATCAAGTCTTTCTAAATAATCGGGGACGATTTGCAAAGGGGGACCTGCGGACTACATCTGGTCGAGGCGACGGAGACACCCTAGGAAGGAACGCGCAGAACTGCTGAGGGTTTAATGAAAAAAAAGGGTGTCTTGCACAGGATACAGAACAAATTACCCAGGACTAACTTCACGGGAGCTGTGGTGCGAGTTCGGTATTTGAAAGGGATCTGGATCGGGAAGGAAAGAGTGACAAGGGGAAAAATGAGAGTTACATGAAAGGAAGCAGCCTATTTTGAGGAAAAAACAGAATAAAGGGGTGGGACCCAATAGGCAACATCAGCCGAATGAAAAGGGGAAGGACCTTGTCAGAAAGGAAAAACTTTTCAATGTCCAGGAATAAGAGGGTCCCAGCTGCGACAGGGGGCTTATCCCAAACAGAAAAAAGATGGCACGTTGTAAACTTTGAGAGCAAAAAGATATAAATTCATGGAAAGCAACTGGTGAGTAACGTGTTATGAGAGGGGGGGTCATCAAAAGTGTCAAAATCTTCCTTGAGGGCGACATATTTGGACTGGGGGAAAAAAAAATTTGAAACCCAGAAAGAGAGCAATCACTTGAAAGGATGAGATTGGAATGGAAGGTGAAAGATTCCTGTGACTTACGAGGGATGGGGAAATCAGAGAAATCCACTTCCAGGAAGGGGAGTGTCTTCTGGTAAGACTTGTGTGGGGAGGGAGGTGGGGGTTAGAAAAACTTTCGAAGTGGGGAAGGGGGGGGGGGAAAAATCAGATTTAAAAAGATTTGCTTGGGAATCGGGGAGAAGTTGCGAAGGATAACACAGGTCATTCCGATATCCAGAAATGCGCTAGCTGACACCAAAAAAAAGGAGATACGGAGGTACTATTTGTTATGAAGAAGGGGGAGGGGCATGAAGTTAAAGATATCGAAACAAAAAAAAGGGAAAGGGAAGTTTGAAAATATAGAAGGAATAAATGATGAACCGATGAAGCATCCCGTCGATCAGTCTAGCTCACGGGTACGGACTCGACAGGCAGTCACTCCTAATCCTATCAGGATGAGTCCTGAGAAGATAAAAACACGAGGGGGAAAAAAAAAAAATAGATGTCAAAGACATAATTTATAAAAAAAAACTCGCTGCACAAGATTAAAGAAACCCATTCAAGAAAAAAGTTGGGAATTTGTGGAGATGCCTGTTCCCACAGGGGAATATTCAGAAAAACAAAGGGAAGTCAGTAAAGAACAAAACCCGTTACAAGAGAGTGAAAGTGGTCGGGGAAAGGTTACCAATCAAGGCCCTAGACCAAAAGCCCACAACGACTTGAAAGATGAAAAGGGAAAAGAAGGGTACACGCCATAAGGCATACAATAATCAACAAAAAAAAAATGGTTCAAGGTTGCCCTTTGACTGCAAGATACGGGTCACGAAAGAAACATGGACGGAAATGCTTTAGGTGGTTGCCAGAATCATTGGCAATAATCAAGGGGTGGCAGTGCCAGAGAAAGGGATTGACGAGGAATTAACAATAAGGACGAAAAAAAATCACATAAGGAAGAGGATTTTTTTTAAAACTGATCTAGGTTGGGTGAAAAGAGAGATCTTGAAAAGGAAACATAAGGAAATGCCCCTTAAAGGTCCTAAAAGATATCCTTCCCGAGCTGCGCTAATATCAAAATAAGGGAGGGAAGATGGAATTGTCAGAGATAAGCCAATTCAAGAACAGGGGTCATGACAGAAGAGGGGGTTCATGTCGCCTCTGGGAGAACAGATTTCTTGGAAGGAAGTCACAAGGATAGGAGAATGAAGACTCCCACTAGCGTGAACGGGGGTGACCTTTGATGGAGCCGCCAGCCAAGAAAAAAAAAAAAAAAAAACATGTGGGTTGCCATGGTCCAGGTCAGGGGTAAGGAGGGGGCTTGTAGGCAGAACCTCGTGGACAAATAACTATTGAATTAAAGAGGATGCCTATAAATTTACATGTCCAGTGCTTGACATCAAGAGAAAAGAAAGAAAAAACGGATAGGAGAGAAGTCCAGTAAAAGACAATGGACGGGTGTTGCGGGCGTATCCACAGAACGTCTGATTCCAAAGGGGGAGGGGAAAACCGTCCGGGAAATAAGTATCAAGAAACCATAAATTGGGGGTCCAAAATATGACTTTATAGGAATCCCGGAAAGAAGACGTACCCACTGGTAACAAAAAAACGAATGGAAGTCACATGGAATTTCAATGAATTACAGCAGGAGAATGAGATGTTATCCACCAGGGGGACGAAGATCAACCTTCCAGAGGGGGGGGTAGCGATAAGCCGTTAATTTCTATCAAGAGGAAGTCAGATAATAAGGAAACTCGGTCTGTGGGGGAGATATGGGCCAAACGTCAACGGCAAAAAGGATCCTCCAATGAATAACAGAGTCGATGGTACCAAAAAGGAAAAGGAAGCCCACTGACGGTCTAGTCAAAAGGATTCTCGTAAATGGGATCTTTGGGAACAGAAGGACAAGGGGACGGAGAGGGGTACCTAATGAAAAAAGGAAAAAATAAATACGTACAAGAGAAGTTGTTACGCTCCAGCGGTAAGCAGGTTAGGAATCCTCTTGGTTTCTGAAGGGTCATAAATGAAAGAAGAGGAAAAAACGCCGGACCTGGCAAGGGTGGAGTTCAAAGCTAATCCAACGGATGGCCAAATTTGTATCGCCCAGAACTATGCACAAAATGGCCACTGGACAGGGTGTAGGCTCTCCCAGAAAGGAGGGTTATCCCCGCCCACGGGGGGGCAACTGGATCTAAATCCCCATACGATGAGCCTGCCAGTCACTGATTAGATACCATAGAGCCGGCAAATAGATCAAAGTGCCGGAAATTATGAAAGTATTGGAGCTGCAGCCACCAAAAATTCAATAAGCAACGCCAGTGAGTGGAGCAGGCTTCCACAGGTCAATAACGGGTTAAAGGAATGTTCATCAAAATCCCCCTTCTAACATCCATTGAAAAATCGGTGAAAGAAAAAACTCCAGGACTGCCCGACATGTACGGCCATCTTCAAAGGAAACTGTGGAGTGGGAGGACGAATGTAACTCACGAATGTATGAATCAAAAAAAGCAGCAGGAGGGATGAAAAAGACTCTTGAGGGCAGGGTCAACCAGGCAAAAGACAAGAAGCCTAAAATGTAATAGGGGGACGAGATAATAAAGTGGTAGGCGTTGGGGGGAACGGGGAACAGGAACCCCAATACAGTCATACCGTTGGAAGGGTGCGGAATGACAAAGAAAGCCAGGGGACATGAAAATTGATACGAGGGGAAAAAAAGAAATCAAGGAAAGGGTAATAGGCAAACAAGCCACCGAATCAGGTGGTAACCAAAGAAAAGGAAAATTCAGGGGGAGAAAAAAAAGAACTTTTTCGTGGGATCTCAGACCTTGGTAGTAGTTTTTGCAGAGAAATTTGAGGGAGCAACAGAAGAAAAAGATCTTTGGGAAGAAGAAGAATCCGAATTAGTTAACTGAAAAAGAGGAGGATGTGATAATTGGCAAAACGAAGTGGCCGAGGGAGGAAATCCTGCTGAAGAAAGTATTCAAACAAAGTGTAGTCTAAAGTGATAGGCAATTGGAAGGGATGAAGATAAAATAGGAAGGTATGGGAAAGACTCCCCACTGGGGAGTACCACAGAAAAACAACAAAACAAGGAGGTGAGGAAATAGAGACGCAAAGACTGTTTGTGCCACTACGCCCTACGAGACTCCGACATCCGGAAAAAGTTAAGCACGTCACGCGCTCACAATTGTTTTCGCCCCAGCAGGGGACGAATCCAAGCGGAAAGAGGCAGAAAAAAGGCTACGCATTCACAGAAGAAGTGCCTTTTCAAGGGAAAAATATCAAATCTGTGGAGCTTTTCTTATAATCGACGAAAGGGGGAGGCAGGGGGGGAATAGCACCAATGGAGTTCAGGTCCCCGAATTAAGGCTCATCCCACTGGAAGGGAGGGGGCAAGGGGGGGCACTAGGAACACGGGAAAACCTGATGAACTTTAACCCCCTTCGGACTGTCGGGGTCAGAAGAAATGAAAAAGAAAGGGGTCAGAATAAAAGGGGGTGTAGGCATGGGCCCGTAAGAAAGGTATGAAAGTCGAAGAAAGACTAGCTCGAGGTTCGCAATGCTTCAAGGATTAGGACAATCACGAACACAGGATCTGTTGGAACTGTGTAGGAGAAAGAGGATCAAGAGAAAGAAAAAAGGAATCCGGTTTCCATCAAAGTATTCCACCAGGCATTTTCGTGGAGGGTCTCATGGAGCAAGAGTTTCAATTGAAGTTAAGCAAGGGTGGTATGCTGAAAACTTACCACCGTTCGGAGATACGGGAATGCAATGCGGTTAAAGTTGTGGAGTGGGTCTCAAACCAGGAAAGTGGAGAAAGGTGGAAGGAAGCGCTGAGTTGGACTTGGGGTTCATAGTTCGAGGAGAACTCGTAGGTCTTTACGAATGAATCAAAACTGGGGAGAAATCACAAAAATATTGAGAGAGCTACACACCCAGATGCATATGGATCTATAAAGGGACGAGCCAGCGCCCCTGAAAAAAGATTCAGAAATATTATTGAAAAACCCAAAGGGAGGAAGTTTTTGGATGAGGATGTTCGTGAGCAGACCAGAAGTAAGTAAACAATGACGGGGAAGGAAAGGAAGGAGAAGAAGGAAAAAAATAATGATGTAATTGGAAAAAAGAGGCGACAAAGATAAAGTATTAAATAAGTTCAAACGAGAAAAAAAATAAGAAGAACTTGGAAAGGGAAAAAGTACTTGTTACGAAGGAAAGTGCGACTGGCTTTTGGAAAAAGCTGAACTGGAGATGAAGAATGATCATGTGGTG
>Ga0179591_1247764_pt1 | contig 14683 bp, 6 predicted proteins | sample CZOMad2_1_08_16f_FD_182891 | JGI IMG/M metagenome (GOLD analysis project Ga0179591, IMG submission 182891) | Vadose zone soil fungal communities from Angelo Coast Range Reserve, California, USA - CZOMad2_1_08_16fungal (PacBio error correction) | ecosystem: Environmental > Terrestrial > Soil >...
GCATTTCTTGAAGGTGTTTTACTGTCTTGGGCGGGAAGGAGACGTTGGGGTAAGTTATCGGGATCCGATGTGGGGTAATGGGATTCAAAATGTTTAATTGTTACGTCCTGCAAGCGAAAAGGACGGATCTCAGATCATATCCAAGAGTCGCGGCCACATGCACTAGGAAGGAAGGGGGGAAAAGATTAGTTTTGCGAGGGAACGCTAGGGGCAGTCCTGGGGAGGAGGAAGGAAAATGGCACGTTCTACTTTTGCCGAGCCACGAAATAAAATAAACCACCCGAAACAAAAAACCTTTGAAGGAAGGAACTGTATATCGAAAGAGAAAAAGGCTGTTCCGCAAGAAACTTAAGGCACTGAAGATCACCTCAAGGGGGTTCGGTGATGCGGAGGGGAGATGGGAATATGGAAAAGACCTACCATCCCATCCATGGGAAGAGGGAGAAGGGGTCCCCGTCATGATCATTTTGGAGTGACATCCATATAGGTCGGGCTATGTTACCGCCTAGGAAATAGGAAGTGTAGTTGCGGAAAAAAGGAAAACCACAGAGTGGTGGGGGGGGGGAGGACCGGCATCTCCGGGGGGTTATCAGAAAGATACTTTGCTAGTTCAATTAAGAAGCTCTACCGCTGGAAAGGAGAGAACAAGCTCCATGCGGCTATCTGGGCAAGGGGAGAGAAAAGTCGGAAACTGAGGCGAGCGACGTAGTGGGGGGGATTACCGCGGGCCAGGTAGTTGTTAGGTCGTGAAAGCTTATAGAGGGCAGGCCAGTTGACGATATTAAGCAGGCGCCGTCGAAGCGTTCTCTTTTCCGGGGGAAAGATCTAATAAAAGACGGGTCGCTACGGTAACCGAGAGCTACAGGAGGAGGGAGAGAACAGGGGGGGTCCCGGGTCTGCCAGAAGCCACTCCTTATCGGGATTCCGCCTGGTAAAGAACACGGGAATTATCCAGGAGAGAAAAAATAGGATCTCCCCCTCAAACGGTGGAGGAAACGCCGGGTTTGGGGGGGAGGGGGGCGTCCGGGTACATCCCGCCGAGGAAGAAAAAGACTCCCGGGTCACAGCGCAATAAATGCTTCAAAAAAGAAATTTAAGAGGGGAGGAGGGGGGTCACACCCTATAAAATTACGAACTAGGGTGGATAGAGAGGACTAATATAAGCCAAGGTTGACCCCTTCTCAGAAAATAGGAAAATCCCGGGGGGGGGGGGGTGATAAGGAGGTGGTAGTGCAGAAGGGCGCTAAGGCGTGCGCGGGAAACAGGCGTAGAAAAAGAGCAATAGAAACAAAGAAAGGAAGGAGATCCTCATTAAGGAAGAGTCTTTGAAGAACATCCTCGTAGGGGAGAAATATAGGCGATCAAAAGGCGAAAAAATTTGGAAGGAGAGGGACCGGCGAAAACGCAGAACCAAACGGGAAAAAAACATTAAGAAGCGAGGTAGCGGAAGTCGGCGAAAGACTGGGAACGTTTTCATCACCCCAAACAGGAATCCAATAGAGGGATTCATTCTCAACAAAAACAGGAAATTCTATATATCGAAAGATTTCAATTTGGGGGGGGGGGGGCGCCAACGTGAGCAGGTCCTTCGAAAAGTAAAAAAAGCAGGGAAAAGGTCTAGGAAAAAGTGGGGATCTTTAGACGCGAAAGTAGAGGCAATTTAGGGGGGGAGCTCCTTGGAGAGACGCTGACGCTCGACGAGGGGAGTCAAGACATGCCGTCCTTCATGGGCGAAGAATTCCTGAGGAGGTCAAAACATGGGGCGCCCGCCCTACTCTCCCCTATGAGATCCACGTCCTAAATACCGAAGAAAAACCGGATTGGGAGGGTTAGGAGGAGGAACAGGCTTAACAAACTTTGCTAAATGATACAAAGAGTTCTAATAACTCTAAAATGAACGCGGTTCAGAGGAAAACGTAAAAAATCGACAGACCTTGGGTCTCTGTTTAGAAGGACAGGGGTGGAGATCATGTGGAGAGGAGTCCGGGGTTGAAAGGAGTGGGGAACAGGACGACGCAAACCAACCGCTCTAAACGGGGTGGACGGTAGAGACTCTGATCGATTGATGAGCGGTTAATCCACCCGGAGCAAGACCTGCGTTCTTGATAAATAGAAAAACAGGACGAAGAAAAAGCGGTTCAAAAATGGGGGAAATGGAAACGTCGTCTTCGAGTCCGAACCAGCGCATCCTCTCGCCCATAAAAAGGAAAGCATAGGCACACGGGAGCGAATAGAAGACAACGAGCTGCGTGTAAAGGATCCCACCGACCTTCCCGATTTATCCACCACGAAGAAGCTAAAGAGAGGGCTTCGAACTCTGGGACCAGTCCCCATATCAGACTGGTCCTCTGGGATCGCTCTTGGGAGGCTGGTGAGACAACCGTCTAAAGAAAGACTGAGAGGGCGAACGCAGCGGACAGCACCAGTGACGGCAGAAATCCAACACCGAATAGGGGGAGGCTTCAAGAAGAACCCACTAGACGCACTCGACTAGGCGGTAACCGTCTATGACACCATTCGAAAGGTTCTAGAACAAACAATCTGATAGACGGGTTCTCCGAACGGAAGCGATATGACGACTGGGCGAAAGAGGGCAGTTCCCTAGTAATCTAATCCTCCTGAGAGCGACAACGCAAAAATTATCCAGGGAGAGCACATCCTCATCCACCTCCCTCTTGGAGAGAGAGATAAAGTTCCGGCAGGAACTTTTGGTGGTGGGTCTGAGAGGGGTTGGTTATTTCCGGGCTAGGTCATACAACAGAAGCAGCGCCAACCCGGGGGAATAAGGACAGACTCCAGGGGAGGAAGACCAGCGGACGACCTGCAATATTTGTACTCTATCTGAGGGATACCCTGTTCGCACGACGAACAATTGAGGAGAACTTTGTCAGGAAGCGTGTAGAACTATCCAAATTGCATGGAAATCATGGAAAGGGTGTAGACGGGGAAAAAAAAGAGCCAATCTCTCCTTCCCAAGTCGCTTCGAAGTAACAGCGAACTCAAAAAGTCCCAAAGTAGAAAAGAGCAAGGGAAAGCTTGTCTAACAGATTGAAAGAAGGGGAAGATCCCCGAGTACCGCTAAAGGAAAAAGGTGAGTAAGCCCTGGAAAGGACGGCGGTGACTAAACAAATCCCTATTGCACCTCCTGGGAGGTGGGGGTTATTACGTGAGACCCAGAAGAGAGCGTTTGGAAGCAGGAAAGATCGTGATCCAGTACGGGTAATCAAAAGAGGGGTCGTCTCTTACAGGATGTAGGTGTATGACGACTCAGGCTAAAAGAGAAATTCCTGTGGGGGTTCGTATAGATAACTTTTTTCAGGGTGAGATACTGTCATGATTGTCGGAGAGAGTCTGTTTCGTTAAGGAGCGTGGGAAGGTAAAGATCAAGGAAGTCCAAAGACGAACCGCTCTGCATCGGGGATATCGGGGGGACGGGAGGTCGGGAAGCAACTAGAAGGAAGCGATGCTACTGGAGAGGGCGTGTGCGACTCGGCGTCCGTTTCTAATGGGGGGGCTCTTCCAAAGGGCGTCTTCTTTAAGGGGCCTCACTGAAAAGGAGAAAGACGGGAAGAAGGTGGTGACCGTTCTTCAGTGAATGCTTATAAGAAAAGCTGACCACGCTCGGGGGAAGAAACCAGCGTGGCTACTGGATAAGGGAAATCTTAAGTACAGAGGGAGCGTCGAGGCTCAAAGGGGCCTATAAAGGGAATGAAGAGAGCTTCTATTATCGCAGGGTGACCCTTAACTCGGGTATTACCTTACGTATAGGGCCGGGGAGGCAACAAGAGTTCTTCGGAGTACCGGAAATAGATGCGGGAAAATAAAATCCCTGAGGGGGGTTCCTACATTCCGGAAAAAAGCGGGCACAAACTACAGCGTAGTCAAGGGGACGCTTCTCGTAAGCGAGGGCTTATATTAATAAAAAGGGTCTGCCCCTTACGAAAGGGACCACGCAGATAATAATTTTCAGTTTCTGATACCGACGTGAAAAGAAGGGGAAAAATCCTGGGAATCTCCCGGAGAATAGGGTTAATTATCCGAAAACATAAGATCATCATACGCGGAGGGAAAGAAACTAACAGGAGGGCAGAATGGGGGAAACGGTCTACTAAACCAACGGAGACGAAGTAAACGGTTAGCCATTAAATAACTTAACGACTAATGGAGGTCGTAAGTAGTACTGAGGTGCCATGGGATAAAAAGTTCGATCTCCCAGGAGAGGGGTCGACTGAGATACAAGCGGGGCCCCTTGACTATCGGACAATTAATATGAGAAGTAGTCAAAGCTACAATCTACTGCACCTGAGGTGGAGTTGGGACGGATAAGCTGATGTAGCTTACAATAGAAGCACTCGGACGCAGGAAAGCTGTTTCGGGAGAAGATGCCCAGAACGTAAGGCTATGTAGGCAAAGCGAAGAAAGCGAGGTCGTACGGAATGGTATTAACTCTCGTTCGGGGTAAAAAACATAGGAACGTGATTACTTACTTCACATACCGTGTGGAGCGGGGTCGAAGTCTACCACGAGCCACAAGGGGAAACACTTCTGTCCCGATCCTACTTCGCTATTCACCAGAGGAATCCCGGAACATTCTGGGCCGATATAATATACTGGACCATTTTCACGGGTCGATTCTCTCATCTCGAGTTATGTCCATGGCTCATCCTAAGTCTCCCCATGGCTTATCGTTGTTACCAGATCAAAAGGCCGAGTATCAGATCAAGCAACACCTGAGGGGAAGAGGGAGGAAAATAATAGGGAGCATCGCCAAAAGGGGCTGTAAAGAACAAAAAGGTTCTGCGTCAGCAGGTCGAAGCTGAACGGACGCGACATCGATCAACGTGTTAAATGGGAGATCTTCGGGTGAGCTGCCCTCCTTGTGCTTTGCTCCGACACTCTTGCAGGCGGTTGATGGATTGGTACTCCGGGTAAGGCAGGGTTCGTCATGGGATCGGGGGCTGTCTATGGGTTTCTGGTATATCTTCACTGCGCGTTCGTAAGAGCGCTGGGAGAGCGTGGGGCCGAGGTAAGACGGTGGTAATGGGGTGCCACTAAGGTCGAAGTGCCTAGCTCGTTCGGCGTTCACTCTCTAGAGGCGGGGGTTCCTCCGGTGGTGGGGCTAGGCCGGGGGAGTGCCTCGGGTAGTGCTGCTGGGAACCCATGCGGGGTGGAGCGGTATTCAGGGAAACCCGAGGTAGCCTGGCTTATTGATCCGATAGCGTGATGCTTGTGGGGGAGGGGAGAGGGCCCTCTTCATAATCTTCGTAAAAAAAATCAACAAAACAAGATTGGGAAAAGTGACTTTGAATCTTAAGATTTCAGGCTCCAGAAAGAAGTGAAAAATCGCGGGCTATAGCACCAAGCTCAATTGGGGATCCACGTTGTATCCATCAGAGCGAGGGAAAGCAATTCATACCTAGTCCTGGAAATTGCTCCGTCATGGCTATCAATGAGGGAACTGTTTCCGTAACTCTTGGTGGGTCAAACTTCGCGTCCACAACGGGTGTACAGCCTTTCTCGTGAATGGGTGGTCCTTCCATCGGATCGATTGTGTTTTCTTCCTTAATGACCGGGGTGAATCCGGATAGCTACACCAGAGTTTCATCTGAAAAAATCCCGCCAAGGGCCTGCATGAGAGCGGTCAGAACTATCGTGCAAGGCTTTGCGGTAAGTCCGACGCGCATTAGAGAAAGAAAATGCGATAATCATTCGAGGGGGGATAATGGTGGTGAAAGGAAAGGGGGGAAACTCAGAGGATTTTCGTACGCTCATAAACGGAGCCCAGAATAGCGTAGACAATTTTTGCGGTTCTCTCAGCCCAAAGAAAGGAAAGCGGTACTAAAGAGAGACACCTAATCATGAGGAAAGAAGGCGCAAAACGACTCGTCGAAAAAATTTACCGTTGCCTGCCGCTGAAGCTTGGCCGAGAAGAGTACGACTAGGAAGGGGTGGTCGCCGCCTTCCGACCGAAAAGGGTTGCAACTTGGTCAGAGTAACTTGTCGGGATCATCAGTTAGGCAGGCAGTTAAAATTCGGGGCAAGCGGAGCATTTGCAGAGCTGCACGAAGGGAGTCCATCCGAGCCGTTACTACCTCTGATGGAAGCCGAAGAAGCGTCAACACAGGCCACCTCAGTCCGACAGGAAAGAACGGATGGCTCTGGGTGATTTCGAACGCGCTACAGACTTTACAATCTAGAACTTCTCGCGGCTCTTATAGCGCGGAATTCCATCCTGCTCGAGTGGGGAAATTCACGAGAACCTGCCCAAAAGTTCCTCTTGATGAAACCGAAGGAAAGAACCCCAGCCAAAGGACCAAGGCGATCGCAGAACCCTTCCTTCGAGAATCCTGCGCGTAGGTCAATAACCTGCTCCAAGAGGGAAAAAAAAAGGGATGGTCTTCCCGGATGGCCGGACGCCTGATTCCCACTCGACGAGGGGAGCATTCCGACAAAAAACCCTTAGGGATTTAACAAAGATCGTCCACCGAAAGAGAAGGCGACTAGACTGTACCGCAAGTATAGGAAGAAGCTTTTGCCGACTGGGAAAAATCATCAAGCCAATTCCTGGCAGGTCGCGGAAAATAGGTGGGGGAGGAAGGCTGGGCCGGGGAAAGAATTCGAGGAGGGCTAAAGGGGGGGCATTGCAAGGGCCGTTAATTGGGGGGACGTCCTTCAGCGGGAGCTCTGCGGAAAAGGGATGCCGGGAAATTCGTTCGTCACCAGGGCCCCGAGCCGAGATAGTAGGGAAAAAAAGCTCATTTACCTGTGTCAGTGCTATGCCGTAAGATGTAGAAAGCCTCGACAGACAGACTTCTGAGTGTGATCTAACCGGTTCCGCAAAAAACGGAAACCAGAACCCCACCACCAGTTACAGGAACACGGACACAGGGGATCTCGCGAGGTTGCCACTATCGGACCGGCGCGCTCCGAAACTTCAAGATGGTATGGGTCTACCTTCATGTAGGATATAAGGAAGAAAACCTCGCTCATACCCGCACCAGTCCAAAAGGGCGTGAAACCGTCCAGTATAAGGGGGGATGTATTACTAGAATAGAACCAGAAAGGAAGGAGTCAGCGGTGACCTCAGCGAACGAATCGTCTGGTCGTGCAATAGGAGAAAACCGGAGGACCGCAGCAGCAAGGGGGTAGGAATCTCGTCAGAATAAGACTGGAAGATGTATAACTCCGTTGCACACAGAGAGAGACAAGACTAAGCGGAATCCAGATTCCAGCTGAGGAGCTGGTTTAATACCCACGAGCAGCCCTTCCAGAGCCGGGGATCGACACGGGGTTGGGTTTGGTAGGACCGCGGCCGGAATGGTGAAGGCTCTCTGTCGGCGTCGGAGTTAGCGAAACGGGGGATCAGGTGCAGACAGTCGCCGTCTGGCTATCAAACGCCGGTTGCAGCTCGCAATACGCAAACTTTGAAGATTCGGTACAAGACAAATCTCCAGTAAAACGGAAAAGGTTCCTCGGGTCGGGAAAAACCCAGACCGACGGACGGAGGAGGAACGGGTTCGAAGTCAAAAATCGATCCAAATACGCCAGTCAAAAAATTTTAGTCTCTCCTTTTTGAGGGTCCGGGGTTAAAAAACAGGACGAATCCACCCTTATCGACACCTAGCAAAAGGGAGGCCCCCGGAAACTGTCCGCGAAAAAGGCAGTTGGCGTAAAATCAACGAACAGACTGGAGAACTATGTTTGGGAATAGTTATTCCGAAACCTCTGTAGGATTCAAAGTTTAGCGTACCGTATCCTTGGAACACAGAAAAGAAAAATTTGGAAGCGAGACTATACGTGGGCGCGTAAGACTGAGTTCTGAGGGCCCGTCGGGACTGACTAGAGATCTTTGAGACCTTCACGGCCATGACTGCCTCAGGAAATGAAAAGTCAGGGAGGGGGAATCCACGCGTCAGAGAGGACGGTAGAAAAACCGAGAAGACTCTAAGCCGCGACTTTCGCGGCAGAAAAAAGATAAAAAAAGGAAAATCGGGGTCCAATGGACCTTCCGGTGAGGAAGGAGAGAAAGAGACCGAGAAGTTTTGGGAGATCACAAATAGGCACCAGGAGATGAATCGAACAAACGGAGGGGAGGAAAGACCAGGACTAGAAGGGGCTATGTGGTGAGCGAAAGGGGTACTTGCTAATGACATAAGCTACCGAGACTAGGTAGGGGAGAATGAAAGCGGTATGAGTGGCTGGATATGAACGGTCAAGACGGCAAGTTCTGAGAATCGGGAGAGAGTCTACCTTCTCGAGAACTGGGCTGAGAACAGACCTTAAACTTCTCCTGGGCAGCAGAAGCCGGGGGCATAACTTTAACGCTCTTGGGGTCGCCATCCTGTCTCCTGTCCGCACGCCGAAAAAAAACAGTCTCGATCCACATACGATAAAAGGGGAATCGTGGGGCTTTAACAGTTTGAACGGAATATAAAGAGGTTCGAGCCAGACGAGACAGTCGCACTCTTTTAGCGGGCAGCAAACAACTCGCGTTAAAGGTACGCGGAGGCTACGGTTGGGTATATAAGGGAGAGGTAGGAATCCGAGGAGGGACTGAACGACGCCAACCCTTAGAGAGAAAAGGAAGGGGGAAAGGAGAAGGCGTTGATGTAGCCTAATTTGGAATCCGGGGGAACGTAAGAAGCAGATCATTCGGCGACGGGAAGAAGAGGAACCCAGGGCTCAAAGGGGCCTCTGGAGGCAAGTTATTTTGCTCGGGAGTCTCAAATAACGGTCTGCGATCCGCAAAAGCGCAAAGCTCCCTACGAAGGCCTTTCGGCCATCGCAAAACCGGGGGTGGGGATCGCAAAAGCGCACGAAAATGTCGTCCCAACAAGAACTGGCCAAGGTCCTCCAAAGCGATAGGGACTACAGGGGCTGCGCAATGGGATCCTGACACTAGAAGTCAGCGGGTGATCCTCAAAGGTTCAGATGGTGGCCTCTGCGGATCAAGAGGAACCGACCATTCTACACGCATTCACAAGAAGAAACCAGAACAAGTCTACCAAAAAGCTTGTTTCTACTCATGAGCACTACCATCAAGAAGCGCAGAACGCTGAGGTCAAAAGAGGGCCTTCACTATTCTTGTGTCTAGAAGGAAGAAAGAAAGGTTGGAGGATCATTAAGAAAGGAATTTTCTGGGTGTTCTGGAGGGGTATTAAAGTCTTAGTATCTAAAGGGAGCAAAGACAATCTTGAGGGGAGGAGGGCCGGCCACGATAGGCACCCAATCTTGCTCGAATACCTGTCCTTTTCAAGGGGGTGGGTTGAGGGAGATAGGGTGGTTATTGTCCAGGCCCCACTAAATGCAGCCGATCCAGGTTCGATGCTATTAAAAAAGAAGGGGAAAGAGCTCGGAAAAAAGGTCATCTTGGTCCTAGAGAGAGATCTCAAAGGCGCCTCAGCCTTCCTTTCTAAAGACATCCTGATCAAAGATCCGCAAGGAGAAAAAAACCACTTAAAAAGGGAAGGAAGGAAGGCACCGAGGAAAAGTAACCTGTCCCCCGAACGGAGAAGCCCCTAAATCAGACTCAAATCGTAAGACAACCATCTTACTGACTCCGTGGTGGAGATCATTTGATTCTGCACCTCTTCTTAACGATGCTACCGCTGAGAAAAGCATCCTGCGGATCTCGGGGACTAAGAAAGTCCGTTGAAAATAAATAAGGTAGTTTGTAGATGAGGCCCCAAACGCACCGAGTCTAATTGGGGGGGTAAGGAAGGCTATCGGATCAGAGCCAACCAGATGGGTGGGTCAGTAGCTTCAGGATTCAAGAGGAGTGACCTACGCAGAAATTCGCTGGAGGGGCGTGCACGGTGGCGTGCCCCGTTCCTTAGTTTGCTAACGGGCGGTGGGGCTGGCGAGCTGTTTGCCGGGGGCCAAACACCGGTTCATATTCAAGTCTGACCTCTCATCGACAAAAAAATGGGGGATCGCGAGAGCTGCGGGGAAGCGAAAAACAACGACGATGACATTGTATGGAGCAGGGGGAGCGACGGTTTTGGTTTTCGAGCGTCTCGTGAACGTGGGGCAAATTTCTATTCGACACTGGGCATGAGGCGGACTATTCTGACCCGGCTGAAAGATGAGCCGCTTGCCGGAAGGGGGGCATTTCGTCACAACAGGGGCTGCTAAAGAGCACCATAATTCCTCTGGTCCCCTCGCGCCTTCCACCAGTATGGCCGAGAGCTCAAACGGTAAAGCTTATGTGCCGGTCGGCACACCGTCGGAGCAAGAAGATCAGCGAAGCCGTCGACTGCGGCCTCTGCGGGAAGAGATGGAAATTTATCTGGCTACAGATACGGGACTTGACTTGCCGGGAGCTGCCAAAATAGATGTCGTCGACGCGTATCGGACCATAAATTCCGCGAAAGAAAATCACATGCAAAAGTAGTTTCCGCCTGACGAAGAAAATGGGAACCCCAGACGCTAGCGAATGGCTAGGGCAGTCTTGTGGACTGCGGTGCTTAGGAACTCACTCGTAGACTCGTCCAAGTACTCGGCCTTATGCAACAGGAAGGGTTTGGATTCTACCGGCAAAGGGGACATGAAAAGAAAAACGACCGGGAAAGAAATCACGAAACAATACTAGCGCAATCAAAAAAAAAGCGGAGTAATTCGAGGCGGAGTAAAGTGGCGAACTGGACGAAGAAAAAACGTCCGCGGATATAACAGGACGAGGAGATCAGGCCGAGGGGCATGAACAGGAGGCGATCACGTCGGGTTTCGGAGATCCCCTGCATAAGAAAGGAAGATGTTTCGACTCAGACCCACGCGGAAAAGTTTGAGACGAGACGAACGGGAGAGTAAGCGGGGACCAAGGACTGACATAAACGATGCGGGGAGAGTCTACTCAAAGCTGCTAAAAAGGAGGGGGAGACGGCACGGAAGGGGGCTGCAACGGAAAGTTCGAGTTTATCAGAAAGCTAAATACGCGCGTTTCCGGATGATGAGTTACGGTTGAATCATCCCCGAGGGACGAGGGAGGAGGGGGGGGGACGGCGATCCACACACGCCGATCAGGCGCAAGAATCCGAGAGTCGCCGGTTCACAGAGCAAGAGCTGGAGATGAGAACAATGTCGTAAACCGCCCCGAAATAAGGACCACAGAGACACGAAGAGTGCTGGTGGATGCTCTGCCCAGGCCCGCTGCGGTCTAGTTCCAGATCAAGGAAAGTGGCGAGATAGATCGAAACAAAAGATAGGAAAGACTAGAATCATAGCACGGGCGTTATCTGTAAAAAAGATCCACAATGGCTCGGATGAGAGAGGCACAAAGATCAAGCTAGCAGGCCTCGGAAACGGCCAGAAATGCTTTCCGGCCCGAAGGGGAGAGGGCCCCAGAGCTCTGGGAAGGGGGGGTCGGTGCGATCGTCGGGGAGTTGGTCTCTTCGCCGAAACGCATAAAACGGAGAATAGGGGACTGATACCGAAAAAAGGTCGAGAAAAGAGCCGAAGCGATTTATCCTAGTGAGCTGAGAAACGTCGTCAATCACACTCATCTCTAAGGAGCCGTATGAAAGAGAAGAAGAGGCTAGTCGACGAATCCCCAAAACTCGGTGGCGAGTCTTGGCATGGGTCCAGGAGCGCGGGAGGGACAGGGGAGAGCACCGGAGTGAAGAGTCTACTTGGGGAGAAGCCAGCTCGAAACAAGAATTATCGCTCCAGGTTCACAATAGTCAAAGTTCAGCAAGTCATTCTCGAAGCGCGGACGTGCGCCTCGGTGTATAAAACGTTCGCCCAATGTCAAGAAAAAGGGGAGGAGGACCCGCGATGCGCAGGGATGTTGCGGACGTCATCCCGGGACATATAGCTCAGGGGGCAGCTTGCGTCGGGGAAAACCAAACTTCTCGGAGGGGAATCCGCTACGTAAGGGCAGACGGCACTTCATAAAAGCCACAGGAACGAGCAGAGAAGCAGGAGCGACGGAGATGTGATCTTTCGGGGGGCTGAATCCGGGAAGGGGATGTGGTCACAGGCGGAGTAAGGCGTCAGAGACCGAAGAGAATTATTTTGCGGACAAAGCACTTCAAGAAATCCTTCCGCGTACGGAAGAGGTCCAAGAAGGCCTTCGCCAGTTCGAGAGGTTCCTGGGTTTCTATGAGACTATTTTCAAGAAAAAAAGAGGAGGGCGTGCAGATCGCCGCCATAAGGTCAGTGAGGCGAGCGGGTCATCTGAAAAAAAACGGGTGAGAAAGCAGAAACAGTTGATGCAGCAGTAATCTGGCAAAGCGGAGCCTCGGAGCTGCCAAAAGAAAAAATAAGAAGAAAATTGAGATCCCTTCGCCGGCCGAACGGGCTAGACAACAGTCGGACGCAAAATTCTCAACTGAAACGTACATAGGGCTACCTCGGAAGGCAAGGATCGCACGAACAGACCTAGAGCACTAGACTTATTCCCAGTTGGAAAAACACGCACGAACCCGCCACCAAAATAGAACGCTTCTCCACCGGAAAGCCCTAAGACAGACAAGAACCGAGAAGCAGATAACCGGGACCGTCGATAGGATCGCGTCGTTCACTCCCATCCTCCAACCGGAAGGAGAAAAGCAAAAAAAATCCTTTTTGGGGCCTTCCCTCAGTCTAGAGAAAAAAGTCCCACGTCGACCTACGGGGAAGGGGAATAAACGAACCTTAGGATTCAGCGTCCGGCTCTTCCCCATCAATCCGCTGAGGCGATCTAAGGCGGGGCACGCACAAAAAAAAAAAAAAAGCAAAAGAAAAAAAAAGAAAAAGGAAAAAAAAAAAGAAAAAAAAAAAAAAAGAAAAAAAAAAAAAAAAAAAAAAAAAAAAGGAAAAGAAAAAAAGAAAAGAAAAAAAGAAAGGAGAAAGAAAAAAAAGAGAAAAAAGAAAAAAAAAGAGAGAGAAAAGAAAAAAAAAGAAGAAAAAGAAAAAAAAAAGAAAAAAAAAAAAAAAAAAAAAAAGAGAAAAACGAAAGGAGGAGAAGAAAAAAAAAAAAAGAAAAAAAAGAGAAAAAAAAAAAGAAAAAAAAAGGAAAAGGGAGAAAAAAGGGAGAAAAAAAGAAGAAAAAGAAGAGAAAGGAGGGAAAACCCAAAGAACCAACACACCACACAACCCGAGCCACGTAACTTCAGACAGGAGGAAGGTGGACACTCGTCGCATCATTCAGGTAAGGGAACTTAGGGGAAAGTGGGTCTGAGGCAGGGCCAGAAGGAGGGAGTGGCCTGACTCGGGGACATCCATTCCAAATCTAAGGCGCCCTCGGAGAGGGTATGTCTAGGGAAAGGGAAGCCTGACAAGCGGGGGAGACATACAGCGAGGATCGCAGAAAGGGAGTAGCTACCAGAACCTGAATCCAACCTACGAGGAACCAGATGCCTGTGAGGTGTGAGAATGAGAGAGGCAGGAGTGTGAGAGAAACCGGGCCACCCCCCCCCCAGGATTGTACTCTGCTAAGGGGGGAGGGTCTTAACGAGAACGGCCATCACCCCCCCTAATATCCAGACCCCAAACAAAAGATTTTGACCAAAGAGAACACTGGGGATAGAAAGCGGTGCGTTGCGAGGGGTCGACAAGAGCCAGTTCCCTCCAATGTGTCGTTGGGCGAACTTTGGATTCTGGGGGAAGAATATTAGAGAAAATAATGGTAACCAGAAGGAAGAAGAAAAAGGTAAGTAGGACGGACGTATAAAGCATAAGAGGGTGTCAGGTAACTATAGGAAACGCAGGATGAGAATCAGAGGTTGACGAGGAGATCAGGAAAGAGAGTGCGGGTAGTGAGGGGGGTACTGAGGAACCAAAATTCGGTGGTGGTTGTAATCAAGGTCAACGCCGTTTTTGAAAACTCGCGAGCGGGTCCAATAAGACTACAGTGTGGCAGAAAAAGGTCTGAAGCGCAGCGAGGAGAAAACGGGCCTTCCAGCTAGATCTGGGTCAGGGAAAAAAGCTTTCGCATCAACCGTCGGACGGGGGGGGGCGTTAACAGATTCCATTTCGTTGGGGGAGGGGACAGCAAAAAGCAGGCGATGCGTAGAAACGGTGCCGATATGAAGGGACATTCGCCTTCGGTCGATTCGGAACAAGGACGGTTTCCGGCTAGACAGAAAAACGTTTCTCGGCTTAAGACTAGGAAGATGAAAGAGGGGCGGGAAAGGTTTGAGGGTCGGCCTCGGCCCTCCGTATCCTCTGGGGTAGGCTGAACCTCCAATGTCGCCAGCGCAGAGAAAGGTCCAAAGCCGTTTATAGCGCCAGTTTTTTCTTAGTCAAGGGGGACCCAGAACGGAGGCAAAACCTACTCCCCGGATCCCCCCAGGCGACAATAAAGTCAAACTGGAACCGTCCGCGTCTCGTGGTGCAAAGGGGTTGCCCACTGCCATCGAAAATCTTCTAGAAGGGGGAGAGAGGATTCGAACCAGGGGTCAGAACAAACTTTTTTGCCTCTCATTTAAAACTGAAATAAACCTTGGGGGGCGAGTTGATTCTGAAATTGGTTCGGTCCTGCACGAGCAGGAGCCATCGGGCGGCAAAGATCGCGAAAAGGACTACTGCGGCCGCAAGAAAACGGTAATCGGTTGGATCCGCATCCCTCGGAAAATATGAAGAACCGCTAAATGGAGTCGACGTTAGACGAAACGAACCAAAAGTGCATCGCCATTGCCAGAGGCGGGTAATGCAGTAGTAAACTGGAAAACGTGGACACGTTGGCAGAGCGGAAAATCGCCGA
>Ga0179591_1274331_pt1 | contig 14683 bp, 3 predicted proteins | sample CZOMad2_1_08_16f_FD_182891 | JGI IMG/M metagenome (GOLD analysis project Ga0179591, IMG submission 182891) | Vadose zone soil fungal communities from Angelo Coast Range Reserve, California, USA - CZOMad2_1_08_16fungal (PacBio error correction) | ecosystem: Environmental > Terrestrial > Soil >...
TAGCGGCCTCCTCTAGAAGCATCTCTTTCTTAACGGAATACCCAGCTTGGACGATCTACTCGACAATTATGTGCCGTCTTATCAACAGAAGAACTGCATAGGTAGAAGCAGAGGCGTGAAGCTAACGGCGGAACTGGAAAGAATGATCTGAGGTACCAAGTTGCGCTATTTAATGTAGCACGAGGGAGGAGACAAGAATGAAAGAAAACAGTAATACAGTGAGAAGTGTGCGGTTCCTACAGACTCGATGGTGAGTCTATTGGGTCATTAGAAAAAGTATTACCGCGGCCGTTCTCCAGAAGCCTTATTTGGTTTCCATCGAATCACACGATGCCAGGAGGCAGGGTGGGCAAACGATCATAAGACCCAGAACCCCTTACAACAGTTTAAGTCTGCATGGCTAAAGTGGAGAGACATGATGCCGGGGGAAGGCAGGTGTAAGTTCAGTCAGGGGTCCGGACCTAGTGTGAGGGGAAGCATCGTTAGGTATCGTCTGTTCTTATGAATTGAACGCTAAAGCGTTGAGAAGCGTCCAAGAAGAAAAGAGGTAGCTCGCACGGAGCGTCGCGGCGAACAAGGTACGTTCATAAAAAGACGGAACAACACTAAAACCATCGGAAGCGAGCAAACGAAAAATACGGATGGCGGGGGGACAGAGGTCTTGCAGGCATACCAATTTGCGGTACTCTGTACAATCGCGCCGAGCCCTTCCACGTGGAGTCGTAGAAAGACGCTCATCATAATGAGACACGGAGCCAATCCTCCAATCCAAATTCGGGGGGACGCTTCTGATCAGCGGATCAGTCGGGAAGTTGACGCTCCTTAATTCAATACTAAGATTACGGCCGACAAAAACGTTCATGCCCGATGAGCAGGTACCATGGGACGGGGGGGGGGGGGACCAGCTGGCTCAGAAGCGAACGCAGGCGACCCAAAGTTGATCCGGACCAAGAACATGAGGGACCCCAAACGCACAAAGCTCAGCTTTAAAGAAGGGTCAGTAAAGTTGAGCAAGGGGGGGGCCGATGGCGACCACCATCCTATGGGTCGCAGACGGCCAGGCGAGAAAAGAGGAAAATCGAATGAAAGTACTGTACTAGGGGACCGGTGATTGCACTAGACCGGCGTACCGGTAGTGGCGGTGGGTACGTCAACGATCAATATCTCTCGGCAAGGGTCCGACGCAACGCCGAGTTGGAGATCGGTGGAAGGAAAAAAAAAAAGTCCCAGGTTTGGGGGCCGCAGGGTTAAAAGGGGGGCGGGGCTCATGAGCGCAAAGATCTCTCTCACACAACGGGAAAAGAGATATCCTGGTAGCAATAATGGATACAAAGGAAACCATCGGAAACACCTAACGACACAATAAGAAGACTGGGAGAGCTAAAAAACAAACGAAAAGCGGGCGTTGCACGGGCCGGGAGGACGACGGGACGAACCCATTAGTATACCCACCGCCACATACAGCGGCACACTGAATCAAGGGGTGAGAGTACTCCCGGCACCGTAAGGAACGTTTGGCGATGTTTGTGAGAGTCGCCACGCGGAGCTGCGACACAATAGAATGGGGGAAAGCCACCTTGGGGGAGGGGAGACCACAACCGTGCCGACGAGCGCTGGGACGGCGTGGGGGAGATAGGTTCGAAAAAAGATAACGTGGTTTGCTCCACGGCTCGCTTGTGAGTCAGGCACCCCAGGCCTGCGAGGTCAGGAAAAGGCGTGAGGCGGGGTTGCTGCTCAGTGAAGATACCAGCGAAAATATCGGGAGGAAAGAAGGCCTGCGTCATTGGGCGGACAGGGGAGACAGGGTGAGAATTCAGTAGTTAGACGAACTTCCCCGTGTCGAAGAAGCGCAGTCCGAGACCCTCCTTGGTAATGCCACCTGTGATCACCAACGCCGAGGGCCGGAATGAAGACGGTTCGGTTTTACGCATCAGATTATTGTTAGCCGAGGGATTCTAAAGGGGCTATACCGGAGGTATTACGATCCATGGGAGCACTGGGAGCACGTCGTCAGTCCGCCAGGCCGTCAAGAACCGCAACAGGAAGTCGAGGCCAAGAAATTCTGGAGCCCTTTCAGCATTCCCAGCGCTAATTGAAGGTGAGGGGATCAGGGGGGATAAGTTGCCCACAGCAGATTTGTGTCTCTTTCAGCCGAGGGAGGGAACTTGAGGTCATTTTTGGAAGCAGATACAGAGCGATGAAGGCGCCCCGTCGCCTGGTGGTCTGTGCGGGACAAGAGAGAAGCGAAGTGGCCCCCTCAGTCCCCCTTTGAAAGGTTCGTAGAAAGATGAGGGGCCTATTCGGTCTATAGTACCATGAGTTCCTGGTGAAAAAAAAAGAGTTGAATTACTGCATCCATAGATTCGCGATGATTATCTCAAATGTCCTTAACGTTGGTACCAGTGTGACGAAAGCTCTCGGACGAAATATTGTGGTGTCAAGGACCAGTAAAACAAGGTTGTAAAAGCGGTAGGAGATGGAGGTCTTCCCCACCACCAGGGGGGTGAAATCAACGCCATGTGGTCTGCGTGCGAAAGGCCAACTGAAGGGACCCGGAAGGGCAGCAATCAGATCCGAAGGGGGAAGAGTGGAGGTGACAGGCACCCTACCGATCGCCTCTTTGCTTCGGTTCTCAGTCAAAGCCGGTTACTACTTAGTGTTCCGGTAAGATCGAAAGAAGCTTCACACGGACGGTGTTCTAGGTGTCTATCATTACGCGTAAGGTCGAACTCCCTTTCCAATCACACTGGAATCGCCAAGAAGGAAGAAAAAAAAAAGAGTCAGGACGTCTTCTAGAAAAAAAGCCGCAGCATTTCTGACGTCGAGGGTTTGAGGAATCATAGGAGTCAAGCGGGAAGGGTAGATGGGCGGGTAACGCAACTCCCATAGTTAAAGGACCGGCCCCTGACCGTTCGCACTAACGCGGGGTCGGAATATCATCGTGGCTCAGGAAATGGGGCCTGTAACTAGAAGTCGGCTCGTAAGAGGAGGATGTGGTTGCCGGGTCTGTTTTCTCGAAGGCTCAAAAACTGGGTACGTCGTCGTTTTAGCTCAAGTTTGGGTGGTCGGCCGGGAAAGCAAGAACCGGGGTGCTCTGGGGGACACTCCGGTGTTAGCCACGATAGAAAACCACGATAGTCGCATGAATGCTGTTGGAAATGGGTCAAACCGACGCGACTGTCCTTGAGGGCTTTCTGGGTATCCGCTCTGGGACTGCAAAACACAGGAATGACGAAAAGAGGAGGGAGGGGCGACGCAGGAGCGTCGTGCATATGTAATCATCCAGCTTGGAGGTTTTCTCTCATAACCTGCTCTCTATCCAGGAAAGTGGCGCTTCATAAAAAAGGCTGGCCTGCAGAGCAGAAAAAAAAAAGGAGGAGGAAAGAGATGCCTTCATTCCGAAGTGGGAGGAAAATGCGCCGTCAGGCTACTACTCCAGGGTACTGAGCCACCTCCCACGCACGGTATGGACCTGTAAATGCAATAGGGCTTCAAAAGTCAGCTGCTAAGGCAGGTCGGGAGCGCTCCTCAATAGGGGAGAAGTGAGAGCCCTCTCAGATTGCTGACGGGGAATTAAAAGATGGGAGGCAAATCAAAACAAAGAAAATGAAACGAAAGAGTAGAAGGGAAGGGCATCCCACCTTGTTTATTTGACAAACTCCAGCAGAGGGAAGTTGCACAGAACACAAAAAAATGAAGTCGACAAAGCAGAAAACCAGTATTGAGAAAAAAGCGGCTAGACACAGTACCCCTCTCTACACGAGTTGAATAAAAGTAAAGAAAATGAGCGGGAAAAAACGCAAAATGGAGAACAACTCATGAGGAAAGACATCCGACCCTCGTTTAGGAGAAACCGGTTCATACAGGGGTGGATCGGTAAAAAACCAGTGGGGGAATGGTCAATAAGTAAACCTAACCCTCACCGGAGTCCTAGTGGATCCTGTTCCTTTAGAAGAATCATCCTATAGAAGGCATTAGCATGGGCGACAAAAAGTCTGAAAGACCTGCCCGGTCAGAGTAGCGGAGATTCCTTTCTGGCACGGGAGATTAAAACCTGACGGTCAAACGGAGAAAGAACAGATGCACCGTGTACGGGTAGAAATCGTATTGAGAAGATGATTCTCGCTGAACCTTACAACCAAAAGTGAGGGGGGGGGGAACGTAAGGAGGTTGACGCGATGAACGGATCCACTGGCGATCCGGGTTTTCCGGGACGCCCGGGAGAAAAAAGATTCCCGGGCCTGGGGAGGGAGTCTGTTGTTAAAATCTGGAGGGGCCCTGATTGCCGAAGTCTAAACAAGGGGACCAAAAAACTGTGATGGGGGGTCCAGGGGGACAGGACACTTTTTGTCGGGTCTTAAATCCCATCACAACCTAGTCGGAGGAATGGAGGTTCTATCCAAGATTTTATACTGGTGATCCTGTACACCAATAAGTGCGAAAGCAGCTTATCTTCAAGTCTCAAAAAAAGGGAAGTCTAAAAAAGAAAGAGAACGAAGTCAGAATCTAAAGAATCGGCGACGTACGGGAAAAAACCATCTTGAAAAGCTCTATACGTCCATTTAGGGCCAGTGTAGTCGGCTCAGGATCAAGCACATAACTCGGACGACGAACCGTCAAAGACACCGGGACCTAAGGAAACGTTTGACGTTAAAAGCCTCGGGGATGGCAACACTGTCGGCAAAGAAAATACCGGAGAAAATGGTGCGACGAAATCGGCTCAATGGAGATTCTAGGGTGAGAATTCTACAACTTCAGGTCACTCCTTGTAAGAGCCGACAGATGAGGGACAGCTCTAAATGGGACCACTCTGGGGTAGAGTAAACGGGCGGATGGGCAAGAAACTTTCCATAAGAATCAGGGCAGGACCAGAAGTCCCATTGACCAGGGGATAGGAACTTGTGGGTGGTGAGGGTCTAAGACCAGGCGGGCGACACAAACATGAACTGGGTTGGGTGGTTATGACCTTTTTATCATTAACCTTCCGCCTGGTAGAACCCCGGCTTTTCTGTGATTCTCCGGCGGGCAGGAACGTTTCGGGCGGGGGGCGTAAGCAGGAAAATCTACATCAAGAGAATCACTTCACCAACCAGGAGAGCGGGAGGGAAAGGTTTGCTAGCCTGCGGACGGTCAGGAGGCTACCCGAAGGGGCAGGGAATGCTCCTCCGCAGAAAGAGACCACATTCGGACAGAGAGGTCGGAATCGAAACTACTACGTACGGCAATTAGGTTAATCAGCCAGAGGAGTGAACCGAAATCAACTTTTTTTTCTCTTCTCCCACATCGGAAGTGGAAGTCTGGCTCCGTCCCCTTTCGCGGTCGTAAGAATCCTCTCACGAAAGAGTAATGGGCGCCAACAAAATATGATACCTGCTAGGTCCCTCCCTCACTGGTTCACTGTAATCACGAGAGTGACGTCTGGTCGAAATAGCTCTCTGAAGCATGGTAGGTCATGGTTTCCGTGTCGGATCGTTTGAAGCCAGGCGTATGTACTTCCGCACTAATACAAGGGTTATAGGGTCCGTAATCTTAATTCCGACAACTGGGTTAGGTGGCTAGGAAAGGAAACTTCTCAAAATGCAGAATCCTGGAGGGCGAACAAGCCAGTTGGTTATCAGGGGGGTCGTAAGTAGGGAATGACCGGTGGGGACACCGCAGCATGCCCCCATTACGATGTAGAAAGGGTGAATTTTCTCGCCTGGGGTTTTCCAAAGGGTGCGGGATGCAAACGAGTCTATTGGGTCTAGCCATACGTTCCGTGTGGGGGAGAACTCGTAGTCAAAAAAAATCTCAGTCCCACTTAGGGAGAGCACAGTGGGCAACAACCCTTAATCAACGCAGGACCACCTTCTGACAGAATGGCGCAGGGGTTGTTGAGTGTGGTGTGTTCTTAAGGGGCACTGGCCTTCGCTGCCTCCCAGGTGGTGGGCATACTGTCGCAAGGGTCAAGAACTAAGGGTTGTCAAATACGGTCGGTGGTGCCTGAATCGAAAATGAGAAGCTGGCTTAATCATGTTGTTTCCAATACGTGTGAACCTAGAAGGGGGAGAGGAGGTAGACAAATTACTACATCATCCAAGAGTCCGATCTATAAGTAAGACAAAGGGGGGGATGAGAGTGAAAGATAGCTAATTATTCAGGCAGGGAGTCCTGGAAAGCCTAAAAGAGGGAAAATCTCTTTTCAAACTTTCGGGAATTCTAAGGGCAAAATGGTGATGAGGGCATTAACAAAAGACTGTCTGGAAAGAGGGGACTGGCTGGCCCGACAGGATCGGTCGGAAGGACAATTGTGTAATCGGACTTGACTACACCAACGCCACCTAAGGGGGAAAGATCACTCCTTGTCTAGTTTAAGCCATTTCACGTAAGTTCGGACTGACTCGCATTTGTTTTGAGGAGATTATATGATAGGAATAGGAGAAGAACAACATATACCGGCGTGGTGAGGGACCTCAACTTTGCAAATTGTCTAAGACCTCCAGTGCACTAAAGACGTAGACGTATTGGCGTCGGGGTTTTCTTACTTTGAGGCGTTCGATGGGAGAGTATATACCCCACTGGGGATTGTTGTTGAGACGTTCGATGTGCGTCTTACGGGATTAGTCACGTGTAGTGGACCTCAGGGGGCGCGCGAGGTACACGGATAGGTTACGAGTCGTCAGACTTGACTTATTCTAGTTTTGCGGGATGCGCAGGGCCGGCGGGCATCGGTACCTTTAGGGCCGAAAGAGTTCTAGGAAGGGAATCGATGGAGTGCAATGACTACTTCCTGAGTCGAACTACTTAGGAGGCGAATTGATAGCCTAGTGTTCTAATTAACGTGATGAGCTTATCAGGTCCTATCTCAATTGAAAAGGGCGGGGGCGGATTAAAACAAAACAGAGGTAAGACGAAAAAGAAACAAAGTGTTAGGATTGAGAAGCCAATTGTCAAAAGACCTCAAGGTAAAGGAGGGGCTGGATTGAAAAGGGGTGTTTCTCTGTTAGTCTAAATGACCTTCAGGGTGGATACGGAGACTTCATAACGGTGTACGGGAAGGCGGCGTCAGAAGTCTGGATATTATAACATCTTGTGAAATGAGCGTCGTGATAACAGGATACCGTTCCGGTCCAGGGCCTGAATTGAGATGAGACTCAGACCTCAGCTTGTTGGACTCAGGAAGAACAGGAGAACTGCACAGACGTAATTAATGGGCGGGGAGCCAAGTTGAAAGTCCCAAAAAGACATGAAGTAGGTGGGGGTGAATCGGAGATCGTTGCAACAGAATCCGGAAAGGGGGGGGTTAGTCAAAATCAAAAAAAAAGGGAGGAGAAGGGTCGTCATAAGGGTGGAGTCAGAATTGGCAAGACGAAGACAGAGCGAGGGTTCTACCCAGGGACGCCTTGATGCGGGTATTTTGGTTCGGGTTCTGGGCGGGAAACCTGGGAAGGTACATGAGCGAAAAGGTCCCTGACAGCCTGAAGGGCACTACAGTTTCCGATTTCTCTTAGCCAGCCGATTCTGCGGTAGGGGGTGTAGGAAGTCGGAAAGCCAGTCCATACGTTCTTCTGAGATCTAAGATTTTTCCGTGATAGTCAGAACTCGCGGTAGAGATTGGTCTTCTCAAAAATTGGATCATGGAATTTGTGAAATTTACTGTCTGTAGCAGCTAGGGCGGAGTTGATCGGTTGTCCTGACAGCACGTCAGATCTACATTTTAGTTTGGTGGAGCCGTGGGTTCTGCGGATATGAGGGGAGTACGGGTAATTCACTGGTGGCTCCCGGCAGAGTGGAGCCCTCCTGAGTAATCGACTAGGGTGCTGTGTCATGTACCTGACATGAACTTCAACAACTAACAGGAGGAAAATCTCCTACGAGAAGGGGCAGAATGGGAGAAGAGAAAAGGGGGGTTAATAAAGCAGCGTCACCCGAACGGACTCCTCTGGGGGGAAGGAGGGCAACTTCATAAGACGGACTGGTTAAGACGAAATTGGTGTACTTCGGCTCGCGGAGAATCAATCGGTAAAGAATGGAAGTCCCTTTTGGTGGTCATCGAGGTAGATCATACTCGTACTGCTAATAGACAAGTTTCCATCATGAACTCAGAAGTCCTCAAGGGTATTAAAGGCGAACAACGATCAAAGGGAAGTCTGACGGGTAGCGATCTTCCAAGAGCAAGCAAGGTTTCTTAGATGCGGGGGGGGGGGAGACAGACACTTCGTGTTCGAGGGAAGGGTTTAGGTTCGGGGAAAGTAGCTCAATCGACGCAGCTTTTCTAGACTACGTACCAACAGGTTTAGGACTGAACTCCTCAACGTGGGATGATGGTAAGGTTCTAGAAAAAAAAGTGGTGGCAGCCCTTCAGGGGGGAATTGGAGAGCGCAGTTCGGTAATTATCACTCTGATGCCGTTGGGGGGATGACCGGGGGGGCTCTTTAGGTCTTCTAAACCAATTTTATCGCCTGTCGTGTTCGAGTCGGTTTAGAGCTAGGCGCTAAACTTTGTGGTTTTGGGCAGAACGTCGGCAACGACATGCAGATGGTGACAGTTGCTGCAGCAATCCAGGGGGCGGGAAAGAGGCCCCAACCGAAAAAGCAAGCATTAGGGGAGTGTAATTGGGACGAAATGGGGGGGGACACTTCCGGCAAAGAAGTTGGGTGAAGGCTAGGGCTTGAGGGATCTCCTCGGGCGAATGAGCGTAAAACGAGAAAGACTCAGCGCAGAAAACTGAGACCGACGTGAGGAGGGGGCATTCCATGCCAACAGGGAAGGTGGGTTATGGTCTCAAGATAAAGTGGAGGACTCAGCGTCAGATGAGGCGCACTACATGAGAGTCTGGTCACGGAAATTAGAAGCTAACAACAGCATATGGAGTTGTGGGGAGAGGGATGCCTCAAGGCCGACAGAGATATCGCCTTAATAGTCACGTAAGAGCACTGTAGAGGCTCAACAAAAAAAGGAACAAAACGAATTTATGTACCACTGGCATGCAAAACAGTAATCTTAGTCCCAAAGCGAGCTCAGGGGGGGAAATAACTTCCTGTCATGACAAGGGGCTATGGCAAAGAAAAATTGAAGGCACTGAGAGCACACATCTGCCGGCCAGAGTGGAGGGCTCTGCCGCAATGCATCATACTGGTCCCATACAAGAAACAAAAACTATAAACGATATTAAGGGTGCATAGGAGCATCTGGGGAAGCAACGAGTGGGATGGTCGCAACGGAAGAGCGAGGATGAATAGATAGAGTTCCGTCAGTGGAGTCAGAACAATACCAAAAAGGGGTGAGGTCTAAAGGGAGATCTAAACAAAACTTTCTTATACACGATAGAGACCCCAACACGTCTCAAAACAGGACTCATATTTTGAAAGACGTGCAATACAAGTTAAATAGAATCCACATCCATCGCATCCCCGAGTGAGGTGAACGACGATGATTGAAAAGAAAAGCCATCCTTCCACCACCATTGTAATTGCTTGCCTTACATGAGATCAGTAGTCGCCGTTTGGAGTATGCGAGACTGGGACACCGCTGGGGCCAGATGCGTCCCGTCCCCCACCCAAAACCAGGACAATCTGCAAACAGGGGGAATCCTGGGACCAAGGTCCGGGGTAACTGAATCGAAACCTACAGACCATAGACCCGAAAAAGGGCGGCAGGGGAATGGGATCTCACTAAGGGCACACCGCAGGGGTGGAAATCATCAAATACAAGGTGGTACTTATCTGAATTATAGGCAAGTGAGGTATTGCAATGTCGGCTAACTGACTGGGATACAGTACACTGATACGGAAAACTTAGAAAAGCCCCCATGGGTACAGTTATACAAAAGTTTACGATTTGATGTCGCGCTCAATATAAAACCATGTAGAATATGGCGAATCAGTCGTTAAAGGCGTAATAAAGCTCCTTTCTTGGCTGTACGAGCTCCCGAAGTACCGATCTCTGTGCGACACGGGTCGGTTCCTGGTCTCTTAACCCTCCTCCCTGACCATGTAGGAAAAGGGGACTAGGGGCAGAACGTTCGGTGGGGCCGTAAAGGCAGGGTCTAAGGGGAAGCACACCATGGGGAGGATACGGATGACCCATCCGGTTGGAACGGAAATTGAAGCCATAATCAATAGAAGTAAGGGGGAAGGAGAGGATCTAAAATGAGAACTATGTGTATGACAAAGAGCTCGGGCACTTTAGGGGGGATTGGGGAGTTTGACCACAGCCCTCATGTCGCACGAGCTATCGAGGGGTCGGCTTACATTGGGGTAGACACGAAGGTTACTTGAGAAAGTTGCTCCTGACTCGATCGGGGACTATATGCGGTCTTCGTCCATTCATGGGAGAGTATTGGAAGGAGCGCTAAACGAGCAAATGGCCCATTGAAGCTTGTCACATTTTCATGATAGTTTTCTCGGGGCGCGAGCGTGCTCAAATCGTCTGTAGTAGAAGAAGACATTAAACCTGGAATAAGGAGGGGGAGGAGACAGAGGTGGAGCTCATGGACATGTAGTACCGGAGGGGGGTCTGAACTCTCAGAAACAAGCACGATACGTTAGGTTAGTTAGACGACATAACTCTCTCAGTAAGCGGGGCGCTGGCTCTTCGCCAAAAAAAGTCTGACCAAAGCCGTGCGAACCGAATAGATGCCAAGACAAAAAACATACTGGCGGCTGGGGGGGCAGGACTCAGATAAAAACAGAAAAAGACCTTAAAGGTCGAGGCTGTAAATGGAGCAACCAATTTCTCGCCCCTGATTAATTTATTTCGTTGATTTCTGGTACATTTCCACGGCGTTGTCAGGTTACTTACTGTCAGGCTGGGCCGTCACGTGGCTCGCGGTTCAAAATTAAGTACAGACGGGCACATAAGCTTGGACATAGGCGAAAAAAAAAGAATATCCGAACGCTGTGCGGATAGCCGTTCAACTCAACTGAACCATTTGCAAACGACTGAAACGCAGCCCGAAACGAGTACTTGGAATCTGACGGGGTTCGGCAGAAAACGGTCCTCCAGAAATCACGGATTTTTTGGTAATCACGGAACGGGGGGAAGGCATGGCTCATCACACTGGTCGGGGTATCAGGAGAATAGGGGGGGGGGGGAATACTCGCAAAAACAACGGGGAGGTGAGACGACGACGAAAAAATCATGAAGTAAGGAAAAACCAGTACAACTGAGCGGCAAAATTGGGATGCACTTATATCGAGAACCTGAGAACGTAATCAAAGAGGAATAACTCGATCGGGAAAATCAAAGAGATAATTTTGCCCAGTCTCGGGGAAAAAGTCAATGCGGCTTAAATGTGTTTACCCGACATTTAAGCCGGAAGGGGAATAAATCCCGGGAAAGGTTCGGAAAATACAATTTACAATGGTACTGATGGAGGGGACTAAAGGGGGATGACATCATTCCGAGCACGTGACACATTTGTCGGCCAGGAACAGTGTGGGGGTCTGGCGCAGTCCGGTCGAAACAGAAACAGCCCGCCTGTCCCCACTCCACCGCGACACGACCTTCCTCAAGCTCGGAGACAGTCTGTACACTGGCATTGACTCCAGATGTGGGGGGCCAGGGGTCGTGAAGAAAGCTTTTAGGGTTTGCGCAGAAGGGCCTCAGTGGGGCGTACTCCACTAAGAAGGGCCAATCTAAAACATAGACCCCGGGAAGAAGGGCAACCTAAGGGTGTACCCATCACCACAGAAAGAGTTGAACTAGATCACCATGTATTTGTCGTTTAGGTGTGAGGAAAGGAAGACCCCCGACGGGCAGTAAGTATATCATGCGAAAACCGGCACTGCCTCGATCAGCGTGCCGAGACTGAAACGACGGAAGGTGTAGGCCTGCGGTAACTGGGGGGTCCTGTCGATATAGAAACTAGGCCGCTCCAGGTCCGGGCATTGGAGAAGAAGCGTGTGAAAAAGAAGACTGTTGTGATGATTTCTCCCGACTCCGACGAAAAAAAATAAAATACGAAAAACAACACCGTCTTATTAGGTAAATAGAGTCATACTCCATGTTTACTGCTGCTACAGATGCATGAGTCACAGAAGAGGGGACAAAGATTGTCAAATGAATGATAGAAGGATTGTGGGAAGAGCTCCGCCACCTACCGCGTATTAGAGCTGTAGCTTTTCCTGGAAGAGGCACTCTGGGATCGATCGAGTATAATTTAATAAGGGACTGAGGAAAAACCATCCGGCCAATAAGGCTAGGAAGAACCCGTGACATATTGAACAACCGGTGCCCCTAGCTGAGAAGGAGCGGGGTGGACTCCTGGAGCTTGTGAGGAGTAGAAAGATCTCCCAATTAGTGCAACGTCGGACATGACCCAAATAAAGATCTGGGCTTGACCCGTACCCACCATTTTAACAACCCTTATATCCACTGATCTTTCCGCACTCTATCGATGTTTGCCTATCTTGTTGGATAAGTCTGCTTTAGGATTTACTAGTACTCCTTCAGGTAAAACCATGGGTGGGGGGGGGGCTAAAGTCGGGAGAGCTTATTGATAAGGTCGGATCGGCTGAAAAACACAAGAGTACATGCGATTAGGGGCCAGGCACGGTGCTGGGGGAAGGAGGATGGTACAGCTTCCGAGAAAATGAATCGGAACCCTTCTAAGGGAAGAGAGGGATGCATGATAAAAAGGACTTCAGTAACGCTTGTGTAAAGGAGGGAAGGGAATCCTTTGTTTGGTCCGAGAATGACTGATGGATCGATGAAGCCTACTCGCACTGTCCCTAGGATAATGAGGCTATGTCTAGCAAGTAAAAGCGGGATCCCAACTTTGTGGGGCGATGTAATGTCCACTCCTAGGTTATCACACGCAGCCGTATTATGGCCGGAATGTAGAGATGGTGTCAATTTTGACGTCGTATGAATCTGAAAAACATGTTTTAAAGCAGGCTACGTCAGGGACGGGATCGAAACGTAAGGATTCACTGGGTGGGGGGGTAAGGCGGGCTCAAGATGTAAAGTACGAGAAAGAAAAAGCTAACTACATGAAAAAGAAAAATTTCAGGTAAACTAAGAAACCGAGTGTGGGAGAATACTAAAGGTAAAACGTCCATACCTTAAGTATTAGTGGAGGGGCGGTTAAACGATAACAATAAGAGAACGCAGGTGAATTTCTGTGTCGCGGAGATCTTGGTAAACCCAACACAGACCGGGGGGGAGCTCTGGTGCATCAATCCGACGGACGACAGTCTTGTCATACGTTGGACGCCAAAAATACTAGGATTTGGAGGCGGGCCAAAATTCTAACTGTCGTGAGTTTATGGGGCGGGGTCGGGGACATCCCTATGCGGAAATTAGACGGAGCAAACTGTGGCCCCTTACAAATCCTCAGGTTAAAGAAGGTGAGTAGGTCGCAGCGGACGAATGACAGGGACCGAGGAAGGAGCTCGGAAATCCAATCACGCTGCTAGATCGAAGACTAGGTGTACAAGGAAGTAGCACACGGGGGAGAGATAGGGAGGCGCTAACTGGGGGGCGACCGTCTAAAGGTTGGTTACACTGAAGCGAATACCGGGGTCGGAAAGGCTGTTGGTCAAAGCCCACGGCCGCACAAAGGTGTGGTAAGAACCCATTAACTGCTAGGGGGTCTACTGTCGGGCGCAAGTCAGCCACACAAGTTCTGGCGAAGTCGAACCGAATGGTTGTTATTTAGGTTCTCCTGTGTACGCTTAACGGCCCCACGACGGTTAATGAAAGCAAAGCATGAAAGTACGGAAGTCCTTGTAGGAAGGTGAAGCGCAGAGTCACCACGACCTGTCGAAGAGTAAGCTCTGGAAATGATCAAAATGACTTAAGAGGAACTTAACTTGTAGTGTTCCTTGGCTGCTCCAGGTAGAAGGAGATCTTGAATCAAGGTAAAATAAACTGTGGACCTTTGGGGTCATCTTAGAAGGTGGTGAAGCTCAGGACGCATGGTTCGGAAGAAATAAAGGGACAGACACGCACGGCAATCGGACATCCTTAATATCCCTTATCAAAAGTCAAAGGGCGTCAGGGAGTAGGAGGACGGAGAAAAAACAAGTGACACGCACCGAAGGTGGGCTGGGACGGAGCTGCGGTTTGAGAGATCCCCAGTGACGTACCCTCGTCACTGGAAGGGAATGTGTCGGGTACGAAGACTGCACAGACTCCAACGGGGCCGACCGAGAACAAATGGCCTGAAATCTAGCCGAACAAAATGTGGCATGAGGGTACGTGAGCAGAATCTTGTGCACTAGCCATGAATTGGTGGGGTATCGGGGGGGAATACGCGGAAGGGGACAGGGACACCGGCGAAAGAGGACGCATGTGTGGGACACGTTGCTTTGGGGTCTTATACTGTGGTCACGCCGTGGTTAGCTTGACTGTCTAACCACCGCCGTTTGGGTTAGAGGAGTGTTCGTGCAAATTATGAAAAATACCTAAGTCAGTTTGAGGAGGGGGAACAACTCACTGGTTGGAGTTTAAAATGAAACACCTGTAAGATAGTCAAAGCGTTAGTTCAGTTGGTGACGTCCTGTCACCTGAAGGACGACCTGCCGGCTATGAGTGCTTGAGAGTAATAGTCTACTGGACGGCGTCCAACGGCCGGTAATAAGAAAACTCGATATCTTACAGATGCTCGGCTTTGAGGACAGTCCAATAAAAGAGTGGGATTTGGGCGCAAAAACTGAGTTAGCGGAAAGGAAGAAGACTAATAGGATTCTGCTCAGAG
>Ga0179591_1286189_pt1 | contig 14682 bp, 6 predicted proteins | sample CZOMad2_1_08_16f_FD_182891 | JGI IMG/M metagenome (GOLD analysis project Ga0179591, IMG submission 182891) | Vadose zone soil fungal communities from Angelo Coast Range Reserve, California, USA - CZOMad2_1_08_16fungal (PacBio error correction) | ecosystem: Environmental > Terrestrial > Soil >...
GCACGAGAAAAGAGTTGAGTGGACGCCACATGAGAATTTGCACAGAACCATATCTAGAGATATTATGGCCGGTAATCAAGAGGCAAGGGTCAAAGAGAGAGCGTAAGGGTTGGGTCGGAATTAGCGATTTGAAAAGTGTTGCCGTGTCAACACGCACCGGCAGCACCAACAATTCAGGGGGGAGATGGAGAAAAGGTGGAAAACTCATCGTGGGGGAAGGAGTATGGAGAGCGGGGTGTCGAGGGACAACGGCAATCGGACTGGGTGGGCAGACCGTGTCTAATGAAAAAGCAAGTCTGTATAAGGACAGACGAGAAGGGTGAAAGCATAATCAGATTACATGTGGGGGACAACCTTCTGAAACCCCAATAAGCAAAAGAGTTCCCTCACTAAAAACGCCAAACTCCGTTGCCGGCTGTCTTCATACCCCGGCCATCCACAAGACCGCGTGCAATCACAAAGAGGGCCGTGTTCGGCCGGGCTCGAACTGAGAAAATAAACAAACTTTGGTGTAGGACATATGTGACCAACACCAGCTTGAAGGAAAAACAAGTTATGTGACAATACTGGGACAGTTTGCGAGTTTTCTTACACGTCCGGTTTCGCAGTTAGACGGACGTACCCTGAAAATCCGATCCACTATTTTATCTCGGAAACGGGGTAATCATATATATAGAAGGGTTCGAATGGGAAGCCGCATCGGTTGGGGTGCAAAAGGAGGGAGATGAGCGGAAAAGGGGGGGCCTGGTGATATAGGGAGGGACATGGGGGCTCAAGGCAGACGAGTACAGGCTCCACGATGGGATCGCACAATGACATTGGCAGGGTGCGTCAAGGCCGGGAGACGGGGGGGAAAACTCGTCCCAACGCAAACTTGGAAACAGGGTCGTGAGTACTAAATGGATGGGTTATTGAGAGAATGATTTCCATCGTGGGTCGGGTATAATCTCATTGCAACCGCGAAAGAAACCCACGGGGGCCACGATGACGTTACTACAATTTGCCAAAATTTTAGAAATAAAGGATAAGGAGCCGAAGATGGTCAATGTGGCATTTAAAGGGGAGCAAGCAATCACCCCGGCACGACATCCGTGGGAAGGATCATCAACAGACCAATGAGGAGGGGTAAGAGAATGGTTCGGCACGAGCGCGCGGAGTTTGGCGCTTTGGACGGGAGGAAGAAGGGAGTAAAAGGGGGGTCCTTATTGTTTCAGCGTCCAAACTGGGAAGGACGACAGGGTTGCGTGCCTTTGGGACTATGCAGCGGACAGCGTACCGGAAATGAAATAGAAGGTTCAGTAGGCAACAGGTTGAACCAACTCAGCGGCAGAGAGCATGTAGCTCAGTCACTAAATTGCCAGCGCACTAATAAGACACTTCGGGGCCGCAGTAACGCACAGCGTAAGATGAAGGGGACCTGCACTCGATCGCTGCTCAAGAACAGCGAAAAACCCGACCCAACACCACCGCGGGAGTAGCATGAAACGAATCAGGATCGTGTAAGACTCGTCCTTAAGAAAAAAAAAAAAAGGGCTGAGTCATTTTAAAAATTCCTGGGGCTATCGCTTGCGACATCGCGAGGGTGAAGAACGGAACCGAAGGGGGAATTCGGGGAAGAGGGAAGTCTTTGGCAAAAACGACGCTGGTGCCTTCTGAAAATGTGAATTGCGCTGTAGGGAACAGAGAGGAGGCTGTAATGGAGCACTTGTGGGCGGGGCGGAGAGTTTCTGGCAGGACACAGGACCGGGGAAAACACAAAGGGGCGTGTTCAAGTGAGGAGAGTACGCTTTGAGGTGTTTGGAAAAGGTAGGGTCATTCCTGGGGCTGTCCTCCAGGTGGTAAAGACCAACTAAAGGAAAACGAAAGTTCGTCTTCACCCGGGGGTGATGATGAGGGCGTCAATCGAGAGGGTTCTAGCGCAGCGAACCAAGAGCGCGCCTACAACAGACAGTGACTCATAAAAGGTTTGGAGCCCATTTACATAAGACAATGAGAAAAATATTAAAATTTTTTGGGCTTTGGCGGACCTAGGGATAACCGGAAGATGATATCAAAAGTCGGTAGGAAGCGTGTCCTTGAAAGTGATCTACGATGGCTGTGACGAGAGAGGGGGACCACTCGTCGCTTATTTCATGCTTCATTCAAAACATTAAGGGCAGAAAACAGCACAAAAACTACAATTTGGGGGTCGGCACGGGCCGGACTTTCACAAGTGAAAGTCGAAACTAGAGCATTTCCAGGGCGTTGGATTAAAAAAGCGCAGTGCGGGTTCCCCCATCTGTGAGAGCGACGGACAGGGAGGCCGAAAGCTTGGCCGCGACATCTGGACATCCTTAAACCGCGAGGGGGGGAATCGAGTTAGGTTCCGGAGAGGGGCATTGGGCATCGCTCTATGGAAATGGAAAGATCTTGTGGCAAGGGCTGTTTGTGGATGAGGGGGGTGGTCTACATCAGAGAGGCCACAATAGCCTCGACGGGGGAACAAGGGGCGGATGCAAAGGCAGGCACAATAAACTTCGGCGAAGTCCATCAGACGAGTTGCCAAACTAGAATATGCGCCGGAAGGGGGGGGATATTTAATCTGGGGGGGAAGCATCACGATCGGCTAGCCATAGAGTCGCACTGGCAGTTGCCGTGATACACAGACTGATCCAGGGAAAGTACGTGGTGCGCGGCATTCCGCGTAATCAGACAGAACCGGAGAGAAGAAAGAAAACCCTCTAGTCACCCAACAGGCGATTCTGCCGATGAATAGTGAGAGGCTGGAGTTCTATAACCGTAGGTCGTCTTGGGGGGGGTAGGTGTAAGCATCCTCCAAACGAATTGGAAGACTATAAAAGAGCGCAACTTCATGGAGTCGAACGGAAAGGCGCATAAAGCATCAGCTCCACTTTCCGCAGATGGGGGTATGACTACCGACATCACGGCAATCAAGACCAAAAAAAGGTCTCTCTCTCTCCATGGGAGTAAAAATCCATGGGTGACCAAGTGTTCGAACAGACGGGACGAATGTCGGCATATAGACGAGGGAGGGAATTACAACCCCGATGCAAAACTTATTCTCGAATTGACGTGGCCCAAAGGGGAACTTGGAGCGATTCAAGAATTACGGTTGCGCTATGAGACACGGGTGGTGGTCCACAGAAAAATGAACGGTGTAACGGTGCACTACGAACTGCCCAGTAATCCGATTCAATTCCGCACCTAAATCTCACGAGACAGTTTTTTGTCTCGGGGCTCCGACGGACAGTAAATAAATGGGAGGGCCTCATCGAGGCAGAATTTCCATCGCGGGGACTAGAAAGAATCGATTTGGAGAGGGTGGGGACTGGGAGGTGGCCCTCCGAACGCCTAGGGTCCATATGATAAAAAATCGGCTCGGGTCAGATGGAAGGCTCACACATGACCTGGAGGTTTCGCAATCAACGAATGGTGGCACCTTGAAAGTCAGAACCAATCATGTCTCTGCGTCTAACCAGTCCGATTTCCGTTCATCCCGACGCTCGATGAAGGTCGAAAAACGATCCAGGTAGTGTTGGATGGCGACGAGATTGGCAGTAGAAGGTTCCTGGGCGGGGGAGGAAAGAGGGTCTGAAACTTTTTGAGCCTTGAGAGAACCAAGGGGAGCTCTCTGACCCGTGAGATACTTGGGGGGTACTAGGTAAGAGGCGGGAAAAAGCTGTTGACTGGTCGCCTTCAACTGACAACTTTCCGCCCTCCGGCAGATTCTCGGCGTCGAAACACCTTCCTCTCCATAAGCCTAACAAAGGAAAACCCTGGGCGTTGGTAAATGATGAGAAGACCAGCCTAAAAAAAACGGAACAATCGGCTGAACGCCGCCTTGGTCCTTCAGGAAGGTCGCCCCTCGCAAGAAGGGGCGAGAGTAAAGCCATTGATGACGGGGGGAAATCGTGAAAAAGCGGGGGGGAGAAGTTCCGGAAGGTTGAAGAGGATGTCAAACCAATGGGCCTCACCGGAGGGGGTAACCTCCGAGAAAGCCTCTGAGCATGAAATCTAAAAAGGCGGAGGTTACCGACCAGGCGTGCGCAATGGGGCAAGTGGCGAAAAAATCTTTCGGGTTCACAACTTCAAGAGACAAAGGAAGGACCTAGAACAATCGTAGACGTGGTCAGAGCAACAAAACCTTACTCTGTGAAATGTTGTGAGGTCTTCGCACTATCATGGGGGCCCGGTCGCAGGAAGTGACATCAGGGACTCAGGAGGGGGCAACTCCACCCATCAAGAACCAAACACGATTTCGGAGGGGGCGAGGAACGCTAAAGATCCGTGGCGATACTGGCGAGGCCGAGCAGGGATGCTCTCAAACGGAAACAACCGATCGATGTCTTCGCTAGTTGTGTGAGCATACTTTCAAGGGGGTATTTCACGGACCTTGGACTGCTTTACTCCTTCGGTCAAAGAGGGTTGTTTAACGTATTAGGTTCGAAGACGGTTTGTAAAAACCCGTAACACCAACGTGTGACAAATCGACGTCTCCTAGGTGGATGAGGGAGTCTCATTATCAAAGAGTGGAAAGCAGGGATGTAGTCTCCGCCATACAACACAAAGACACCACACAAGAACACAAAAAATATGATGTTAGGCAATGACGCCTCAAGAGGGACCGACCGAGAGGGGACTGGGTTATCACGACGATGTCCAGCGAAAAGAGGAAAAGATAGGAGTATCCAACAACAACAAGCGGGAGGTGAGGCGTCAATTCAAAAGAATTGCGCGCGTTAACGACAATGCGTGGCGCAAAAAAAACTCCTTTCCCATTATGCCCGTCAAGGGACTCCATATAGAAGGGAGTCCGTGGAGGGTGATCGGTTATAATGTAAAGAAGTGCTGGAAAATTGATACAGAGAAGATCACGATCCAATGGGGGAGATCTGGGTCCAACACAACCGGGGGAACAGGCTTTACTCAAACAAACCGGAGTGTGAAAGGTCCGAACCGCATCCAGCAACCATCGAACGAAAAAGCCGACTCTCAGCTCAAGCCGCGAAAAAAAACGGCCCCCGGGGGTCTAAAATACAATCGAAATCCACTCAAAAGAAGCGAGTTTGGGGGGGGGTGTGCACATAAGGGGGGGCAGGGCCTCCCATTCGAAGGGAAGGATTCACCAGCTCGGCGCAATATCGGGGGAGGCTGGGAGCGTTGCAAGCAGTCAAGGCAAGGAAGGATCCAAAAAGCCGCCGGATGGAAAGACGGTCAGAGGATCCCAACTTACAGGTCGCCCGAAGACAGTAGGTTCGACATGAGAGCACGCTTGCACGTGGCACGACGAAAGGATTGTCGAGGAAGGGTGAGGTTATGGGTAAGGAAACCTCTTTTGAATCCACGCCGACTATCCGGGAACGGCTGGAAAAAAAAAATCCACTTTATAGTGCCAAGGTGCAGGGAGGGAGGAAGGTTTACATTACTGGGCGGAGTTGAAATAGCTATCATCAATACCGTCCTTCTCCCACAAAACACAGTTAACCTCACGTGACAGTCGTTTCTGTTCTAGACCCTTCTCTTCTTAGGAAGTCCCTACCTTCACACACTGCCTTACACGCCAGAGAGATATCACGCACATGAGCCTTTTGGGTCCGAGGAGCAAATGCCTGGGCAGAAGATACGCACACCCCGTGTGAGCTTGCTTCAGCCGCCCCGGTCGAAGGGAAGGGGACATAGGGGAAGGATGGATGAAAATTATCGAAAAAAAAAGGTACAGCACGGTATAGAAAGCTGTACGTCCCCAAGCCAGCTATCTACTCGCAGGGGTTTTTTCTTGGGGGGACAGAGGGGCGACCCATTCAGAATGCATTGTCTTTTTGCACGGGGACGGCACCAGACCAGTCATCTCGGGTAAAGGCGCGTCCTAGAAAAGCGCTGAACTGCGTGATAGCTGACACCATCAAAGATCGAGGCCGAACGCGAGAAAATGGGCTGGAACGTTTAGGGACCCTCGCTTCGCGGTCAATAAGGAAGCTTCTCTGGGGGGGGTGATGACACTCCATGTCGGACATAACGTGCGGGAGGATCCCGGCTTGGGGTGGGAAAGTGGTGCCTAATCTTATCTATGAGACCTGAGGTAGGGGTCACCATAAAAAACTTTGGAGGCGGGGGAATACTGCTAGGTCATCACTCGGCGCCTTATATAACGTTCGTGTGAACATTGGGGCACTTCACAACAAATCCGTCTTATGGGGTTGGGGCGATGAAAACAAAAAAGGTTTATAAGTTTCGTCTCCATTGAAGAGTTGTAATTGAGGTCCCCGAAAATAGTCCGTTGGGGGAAAGAGGGAAAAAAAAAAAAGGAGGGGGAGTAGGGGAACATTGAAGAAGGGGGGAAACTAACTGTGCCTAAGAATGCATTCGAGGTTCAGGGTACCCAGCTATAAGACTTGCACTATCATGGCGCCAACTAAGAAGGGGATACTGGGGAAAACAAATGAGATCACAGGAACGAAAACGCAGTGGGTCAGGGGGGGGTTCTGACGATAATAAACAACCGAATCCCTTGTTTCCAGATCGCACGTATATATATTCTTCTCTTGCCGGAACTACTTCCATAATCTTGGCGGGAGGACGATCAGGGAATAAGCGTCTGAGAGAGGCGAAAAAGCTAGCACCCCCCGGGATCCTAAACAGTGCGGAATATTGTAGCACTCATACCTCTGCATGCATCGGAAATGACAATTGATGTTTATGGTGGCGTTCGTTCGAGATCGGGTGACCTCCTTAATATGGGGGGGCGAACGATTAACTGGTTCGTCTCTTTCGGAAGGGGGGACAAAAAGTGGGTCTAGGAGAGAAAGGGATCATGATCGAAAATCGATGATCCCGAGAAATAGCATCTTTAATCTTCAGACAGGGCAACAGTATCAAATTTGCGGACGAAGTCGAATTTATTCGAAAGGGAAGGGGACAGGCAAAAAGTTTTCCCCCGGCTAGGAATTATATCTATGATTTAGCATCATCATCGAAACATGAATACCGTAATGGTCTCACAGGTCCAAATAATCTATTCCAGTCTGAAAAAAAATAACTGTTTGAAACTCCACCGGGGGGACTGGAGGGTCGGGGGGAAGCAAGCCAAGGTCTCTGAGAGTGTGAGGCATTAAAAGCGAGAACGGTACCCTCACTTTGGAGCTCTCGGTTGAAATTTCCTACATCCTGTGCAGGGGTCAGGCAACGGGCCCAATTTTCATATCGCTGGTTTTTTACCGGGTTTTTCCTGGGAAAATCTGGTCTAGGGAATGAATAGAGTTGTCAAGCGAACCTGACCATCGAAATCAGTCTTAATAATGCAATAAAGCAAGAGTAATAGCTATCTCGGGGATCAAACGTCACAACTTTGGGGGGGTGGGTACAAGTCACGGAACCACCAGGTGCGCCGTATTGTAACATCTCTGGGGGCGGAAAAGGTCTTTTGAAACGGAGGGATCGTCGGTGAGACAAATTGGGGTGAGGACCCTACTGGGTCGCCGAGCGAAACTAAACTCAAGGGGGAAAATGGGAAGCGTCAATCGCGACAATCGGGGCCTGGGGGGTTATGAGTCAAGGCCTAGGACTTGAACCTTCAGCCAGATGACCGAAATGACTTCACAAGCAAACCAAAAAACTCACTATCAGTAAGAAAACCGTTCCCTGGATACGTGGCCAGGGGCTCATATCCCTCCCAGTGGTCTTAATCGGGGCGCGCAAAATCAGCGACGCGAAACCCAGTGGCACTTCGCTCGAAGGGGGGCATGTTCCCAAAAAGCTCCGACTTCAAAGACAGGGATTCAGACTTATTGTCAGAGAAGGACGAACTGTTGAAAGAAGAGGCCCAGAGGGGCCAAAGGGGGAACCGAGGGCTTCTGAAAAAAGAAATTACGATATCGGAGGGAAGGTAACGCACGTGCTTGGTTCTCTGTCGAACGGCGGGTAAAGGCGTAGTTCTCTTAGCGAGGGTCCTGAGGCACCGTATCCTTTGTCGGGAAACATATAAAGGGGCGCCCTGGGTCTCAAAAATTTAAATGGCCGCAACTGGATGGCGGACTCGCGTTTATCAGAAGATCTCCAGAAAAAAACGGACCCAATAAGAACTTTGGAAATGCAAATTTGGTCCTTTGTCCATAAATCACCACAGGCCGAATCTGTGGGAAGGGGGGGAAGACATGAACGAGATCAGGGGGAGTCGGGACGATAATCTCATCTCAACACAAAAAGGTCTTCAGGTACCCTGAAAAAAAAAAAGAGGGATGGTATCAAGAAGTCGAAGGGAGTAAGGGGTAAAGCTTTTTCAGACAAGAAGGGGAATGGCTTGTGGGGGATTGAAAAAAAAAGGGGACCCAAAAAGTGAAAGTCCACCAAGTTCAGAATTGGAACGGGTGCGGAGCTGCCGGCAATCACCTACTGAGAGGAATAAAGAAGAAATTCCGCAAATGCGAAAAGTATCAATGGCTCAGGAGGGGAACGAAATACGATGGGGCCGTAACAATCGAGTTACAGCATACCTACTGGACCTCCGCCTTCGCGCGAAAAGCAGCTATCAGCAGACGATCGATCGGCCCTCGGGGAAGAACTAAGGGCCTGCCCTTTGAATCGGGCATGCACATTCTCCCCGGCGAGAAGCACGTAGAGAATAATGGGGGGATCCGCGTTATGGACACAATCGCGCCGTGACAACTGTTCTTGGGATCTCTGGGGAGACCATCTGTCGATGAGAAAAGTTTAATAGGTCGCGACGGGCAACGGAGGAGGGAACGTCAGGGTTACAGTAAGGGGAAAAGAGGGACTTATTTCAAAGCATTTCTGCATGTGCTATCAGGCCTGGGAAAGACAGGCCAACATTAGGAGGAACAGTCTTTGGTCTGACGGGGGCTGAAGAGTCGCGGAAGAGGAAACCTAGAAGGAATTAAAAAGCGTCGCGCGTTCAACCGTGGGTAATGTTGCAAAAAGATGTCAAAATACCCTGATCAACACACGGACATGATTGTGTTGTAGAAGGGGCAGTCCAACTGGCCCGGGCGATGATAGAGCAGCCTGCGTTCAGTCCTGTGATTAAGAACTGACGAAATCGCGGTCGACAATCTCGTCAGCGAGGCGATCTTCCAACCACGAAGGTGGGGGAAACGCAGCAGCAAAAGGGGTAGACATTTACAAGGGAGTCCGGTGAAAGACTTAATATCGGGTCGAAAAAGAACCGCGTTGCGTGCGACGCGGCTTGGACTGAAAACGCGAGGTGAAAAGTTCAAATCGAAGACCCCAAGATTGGGTCAAGACGACCTCTCTCCTCCCGCCCGATCTGAAGACTGAGATGACGCGCGGGGGCTGAAGGGCATCGATGAGGGACACGAAGAGGCTTGTGTTATTGTTGCGGTATTAGGGGTGAAATCTCATCGACCTGCCGCGAGCGGGTAAAAAAGAGGTAAAGCAAAAGAATTCCCTGCGTACGCAATGTCAAAATCGCGGGGTCTCCTATCCATCAAAAAGTCAGTCGATGGCTTTTATGCATCTGGGTCGCGAGCACGGAGAAAGCGCCTTCATTAAGACCCTACCCACTCACAGGTCCTCTGCGTGCATCTGAAATCACAGGGGCCGGAGCTCGACCCGAGACGAGCAGGCCGAAACCATCATGCTCCAACAGCAGGACGAGCCTCTGAAGATGCATGCGATCCTCCGTCTGTCTCATATAAGCATGATGCAAGGGGGGGTACGTGGAAAAGGGGTCCTTAGATCACAAAGATATTCCTCCTCGAACGACTGACGGAGGTTCCATACGGAAGAAAGCTATCTACAATCGCGGCTATCTTTCCCCATGAGTATAGGGGGTATATCCAAGCATGAATCCCGGTCAGCGTGGGCCTCCAATCAAACCAGGGGTCAAGTAATTTCCCCGGCGTGATGTCGAGTATAGTAATGTAACCTCAGGTCCCTCCCGATCTAATATCAGTGGCTGGCTGCAAAAATTCTTGGCCCACCTGAACATGACGATGACGGCCATTTGCGACTTAAGCACTGTGGTGGAAAAATCAAAGGTAAACCGATTTGTTCTGTGAATAAAACAGACCAGTCCCGGAAAGAGGAGTCCGCCGAACGGGGAAAAAGATTCAAGGGGGTTGTAAACAACAACGCACGGAGTTCACTTGGGGGCACATCAGTCGACGTTAAGGACAAGCCGATAGAAGCATCGGGGGTTGGTGGAAAAATACTTCGTCTAAAAAAAAGAGCAGCCGAATGAAACCATAACACGCCCGGGGACTGGTCAGCAACCATTACATGTCTAAGAGCCAGTCACAGAGCAAGGAATTCCACCTTGACGCGACGCGCGGAGCGCTTTGAGAAAAAATGACTCAGTTCGTCCGATTCTCTCGAAGGCTGGATCTAAAGCAGGTGCTATGTGAAGGGGCACAATATAGCCAGCCTGAGGTCTAATCCCGACAGGCGACGGTTGCATCAAGAATGCAACACAACCGACAAAGGTTATCAAAAACTGATATCGCTCTAAACTGGACGAGGGGAAGAATTCTCCCGGGGGTGCGGAGGAAAATGACAAAATGAAATCCCCTCCCGGAAAGGAAAGGTCGGCTGTCACACCTTTTCAAAGGCCTAGGAACTAATATGGTTATGCCTACCACGGGTCCAGGGACATAAAATAGGGCAGGGAAAACTACGCCCGGGCAAATTAATGTGAGCGGTAGAGCCGTCGATTGCGCTGGGAAAAAAGTTACCAGTAAAAGTGGGGAAACAAGCCGTAATCTCTAATAGTCCGAACGGATAATGGTCTGGCTCCAGTTTTTTGTAAGAAGTGGAGGGACGTGACCGGGTGACAGCACCGGTTCTCCTGAGGCAGCGCCTCTCCCAGTATAATGCTCTTAAAAATCAGCCGCAGGGGGATATAGCCCGCGTTTGCTGCGCGCGTGGGATGAATGTAGCACCTACCTATGAGGAACCCAAGCCTCATCGTTGAGCAATGACAGGAAAACATGACCCTTTTGGGAGGAGGGGGGGGATGCGTGGTCAAGGGCTAATTCTCGGAGCGGCATGACAAAGGATCTCGTGCAACGCATCCAGCAGTCAGATGCGAAAAGAGCAAAGCTAGGCGTGCCGCATGAGGCTGGAGAGGCCGACTTTTGGACAGAAAAAGAGCTCCCTACACTCTCCTCCTCGATTAGGGGTGGGCCGCAACCAATCTTGGAGGGACCGGGAGGGAGGACGCTCCTGAGTTCGATGGGTTTCGTATTCGGGGAGGACTGAAAAGAGGCGTTTTAAAATCAAGACGGCAAGGAAGGTTGAAACAATATCTAAAGGAAAAAAAGGTGGATCAAGGTTGAATCAATAGTTGCCCAACACATGGGATGTAAGTCTACAAAAAAGACATATGCCATATACATGGATTTCTAGGAAGGAAAGGGAACGGGGTCCCCCGGACCTAACCTTAAGGCAATCTACAGGGAGGCACGTGTCCGTTATGGGTAACTCGCGTACAAGCTGAAGGAGTAAATGTAACCAAAAGGAGGAGAGAAAGAAAGAGCTCCGCTGAAGTGTTCGATCTGGAAAACGACATAAAGTAGTTACTTCAGTAGGGAAGGTCGTTCAATCTGTCCCGGTCTCACAGATACTGCAAAAGTAGATGCATGGAATTTGTGAGGACGGAGGGTTACATCAAGTTCTGGAAATCGCCGCGATCGGATCAACGTACAAGACGGACGGCAGAGTCTTGGGAACTCTTTGAGGTGGAAAGGAAGGGGTTCAAAAAGACATATTTTCATCCGCAATAAAATCCAAAACTCGAACGCCACGCCGACGTAGCAAGAAAGGTAAGCTACCCTGGAGCATTGGTCTGCGGCACTAACGGCCGAGAGGCGGCGCTTTGGTGTAGCCGCATTAGGCATCATACACGGCCTAAAGATCGCCATGATCAACCAAAAAACCCCCAAAACAGAAAAGGATGGAACTCTTGATCGGATCGAGAGAAAAAAACTATCGGTCTTTCTTGGATTTTAAAAAAAAACTACTCATCTAGAAATTGCCTCTCATTATCCTGTTCAATTAAAAGGAGAAGCGGGGAAACAAGGCATGGGGGGCCCAAAAATGGATAAAGGTCAAGAGGGACCTACGAAAAAGATGAGATTGGGTCTAAAACAAGGTAGGGGCTTGATGGGGAATCTCCGAACGAAAATCAGGAAGCCATACGCCGAGAGAACGAGGGGCAGGGCGTAGTCCACTCTCGTTAGTCAGATAATTGAGTTAGATTGGACGCGCCGAATGGGTACATGTTCTTCCTGTGAAGGACGCTTCGAAAAGGCGGGCCAAACACAATTCCTGAAAGACGTCAACAATCGACACAGGCATTAGCGGGTCAGCCGAATCCGATGAGATTTGATGGGTCAGAACGGCCTCTCCGGAGCAAGAATGCTCTCATACCTCAGGGGGACCGAGGCGGAGCGCCTCTGATCCGGAATGGCAGAAGGCTTCTGAGTCCATGGCTTGAGAGGGACTAGGGGGGAGACGGCCCTCATTTTCCTGGGCGACAGTTGGTTTTAAGGGAAGCGACGACACGCACAAAGTGAGGGGGCCTACGATCCCCCTACAGCGAAAAAAAAGGAGGGAAACCTTTGGGTGGGGGTCACCAAGGCCTGCAAACGTCATGACGATTATTCTACGGACAAAAAGAATCTAACGTCGCCGAATGAAGACCAGGCCGCGGTCCTTACAAACCAGAGAGAGGGCGAAGAGGGCGAACTGGATGAATGGGTGCTAGAGACTCGAGACGGCGACTGTCGATACCCTTCTGCGGGATGGGGAAATGCACGTCATTCCCCGCAAGGTTCATGCGACCAACTGTTCTACGTCAAGGGAGGGGGGGGACAGGGGGTACTTCGAAGGAGAGATAATGAAGGCAGAGTGGCTTTTGGCAATTAAAAAGACAACAACCTTATTTAACGATCGAGGGCATCCCCTCGACCGTTGGCCGCCAAATGCGTCCTGGACTTCTTGTTTGGTGCGATGCCAATAGGAAGTTCGTGGTCGACGAACCACTTGACAATTGGTTCAAGTCCGGAGCCGGGCATTCGGGAAAAAAGAAAGGACCAGAACAGTGCATCAGCGCCCCCCGGGGTCTAGTATATGGATTAAAGCGACAGAAAGGGGGGGGACCTCTCCTTATAAGTGCATGGAGAAAAAGGGGCGGGGTGTGAAATCCGCGATTCGGGAAAACGGAGGCATCCTATATAGGACAAGGAAAAGCGGCTAGTGGAACAAGTAGTCCATGGGCCGTTACACTCTTGGGACGGTGGCAGGACGGCCTGGACCTCACACGCAGCTCGGGGAAGAAAAGCCGAGAAGATTCTGGGTTCGCCTGCGTGGAATCGATCCTCCTTCTCAGGCGGTGAGAGTACAGGTCATTCTTTTTGGGGGGAGGAGGGGCTATCAAAAAGCGCCAGCAATCTGTGGAAGCAGGAGTGAGCTCAGGTTTCTATACATCGGGTCACACTTGTGTCGTGCTGGTGGGCGGGCGGCGGGGGGAATCTAGGGGGTCAACCTGAAAAGATGTCCCCACCTGAAAAGAAAGGGGGGCGCGCTCTGTCACTCGTGGTCTGCACTCAGTCGCTCGAAGCCGAATATTATCCCGACGAAAGACGGGGGCCGGGCGATGGAAGCAGTCCGACTTCAAAAGCGATTGATCAGTTATGAGGTCTGGGAGGAGATCGCAGAATGGAGACACTGCATGGTGGAAACCAAAGAGCCACAAAGATGCAGCAGAGATACAGGACCTACCTCAGGAGGAAAGGAAGCAACCTCGCCTGACTCAGGTCGCAAGCAGAGATGTGCGCAGAGAGCATTGACGGACACCATCTTGGATAGGCACGAGTCAAAATCGCCTTCCAAGACAGGGGGGGCGTAACGAAAGACTAGAGCACGGAACTCAAAAAAGGAGGAAGAAAAAGGGTAGAAGCTCCTTGGACAAAAAAGCCTAGAGCCCCGACCAAATTTAGCATTAGTGTTCATTATGGTTGAAGGGGGGGAGATAGGGGGCGAGGTGGCGATGGTCGAAAACAGAGCGAGAACGCAGGGTCTATCGGTCGTCAAGCAGTGTCTAGGGGGGGGGGGGGCATCGGCCGAGTGTCCATTTGGCGCCAAACGAACAGACCGTGTCAGGGAGTGAAGTAGGGGAAAAAGGAGTGTGGAAAGCTTCCAAAAGGTAGTGGAGGAACGCACCGTTCATCGCCGAAAAGGGTTCGGAGAGGGGACAGTTAAGAAAAAAGTCAAATCCGTTGCAAAGTAATGCCTGATGGCGGGCACGCCGCTGAACCCCCTTCCCTCAGAGAAACACCGAGCCGCGTCACACGCTATCCATTAACAAAAGTGCCGGGGACTATCCAGTGGCGAGGAGAACTAAAAACGCCGAAAGTGGTCTCACCAGAAAATGGGGGCGCAGAGGAAAAGCGCGTACAACAGTTTCACTGGCTATATTTACAGGAAAAACGAAGAGCACTCCCAAAGATACTGAAGGGAGGTCTATAATGGGAGCGGGGGGGGAAGATTCCACATTGACAAGGAACGGAAGGGCTGGACCATGGTAAAATCGTCAGGACGAATGTCCACACATGTCGCGGGGGGGGAGTAGAAGAGGTGAAGGTCTAAGACGGGACAAATCTCTTGGTCTGAGGGCGCAGAGGATCCTGGACCAGAAGGGACAGGAGG
>Ga0179591_1362667_pt1 | contig 14681 bp, 17 predicted proteins | sample CZOMad2_1_08_16f_FD_182891 | JGI IMG/M metagenome (GOLD analysis project Ga0179591, IMG submission 182891) | Vadose zone soil fungal communities from Angelo Coast Range Reserve, California, USA - CZOMad2_1_08_16fungal (PacBio error correction) | ecosystem: Environmental > Terrestrial > Soil >...
AGAATTTCCAGGAACGATCATAAAATATACCGGTCTGGGAGTCGTGGATATACACATACCTGACTAAGTAATTTTCGGAAATGGACTGTCTCTAACATGGACGCATTTCAAAGGAGGATAAAGGAGTAAGCCGGCGTGGGGAGGGAAACAGACTGAAGAGAACACAATAACGCAAATGTACTCGGTTTATTGAGAAACACGATGGAGAACAGGGAGGAAACGGGCAGGACTGAAACTCATCAAATCCCCGGGGGTGAACGGCAGGGTGACAAAAGGGCCTAAGCAAAAACCTGCTGGTCACTCTCCATCAGTTCAGAGGAAAAAGCAGTGCGGGAAACCGGAGGGTGATGGGGGAGGAGGAAAACAATGGGCGGGGGCGGATTCACAAAGATCTGGGGCCTGTTGGAACATGTTCAAGGAAGGAGGGGGGGGGAACTGGACGGCAGGGGCAATGACTTACATAGTAAAAAGTAGTGGCCCTTAGACTCAGTCACGTTGAGAAGGGGGGACCAGAAGGGTAGGGTAATGATGGGCTTGAATTATCAAAGACCCTGGGTAGCGAAGAAGGAACTTCGAGAATAGAGTCTTACAAAATAAGGGCTAAAGGGAGAAAGTATGCGGTACAGGGGTTAGCGGGCGGAAATAGTAGATACTAGGAAACAGGCAATGGTAATTCAGAAATAGCAAGGAGCTGGGGGGAGGGAGTGATCACCCTGTTCAGGATGCTAAAAGTGGCAGCAGCCGTGAGGGGGGGAACAAGGGTATTTTTGCTTCGGCCGTCGAAAGATCGTTCCATCAAAAAGGGTAGGTGCTAGGGGGACAAGACCAGAGAGGAAAATATGGAAACAAATTATGAATAATGGTCAGATAGTCAATCAGGGGGGGAAAAACAGGCACGGCAAATCGGAAGGAGGCGCACTGTAACTGACCCATCAACGTAATGGAATGTTCAGAGAAAAAAAGTCAAGGTGGGGACATGATCCTACAGGAATTGAGAAAGCGAGAGGAGATGACCAACAGAGATATAAAATTTGTAACGAGGAAAAATGCGCGATGTCAATGAAACGAAAAAGAATGGAAAGAGCCAGGTAGTGTCTTTGAACGTAGCCAGTAAAAGAGAGCAAAGCGGGAGGAATCAGGCGGGGGTACAAAGCACATTTGGGGGTAGTTCACTAAACCATCGACACCCGGGGAGAAATTTACGGAAAAGGAATGCGTATGGGAGTCAAGGGGGAAAGAGAAAAAGAAGAAAAGAAAGCTTCTAGAAATTCCTGGTCGATTTTAGGCGAATACATAACATAAAAAGCGAGGATACAGGTGGGATAACTAATGACCACTACACGAAATAGGGAAGAGATTGACGGGGGAGAATAAATCAGTTGAGCGGCCCTTGGGGGGAAATCAAAAGGACAAAAGGAAAAAAAAGAAAAAAGGGAAAAAAAGAGGAAAAAAAAAGAGAAAAGAAGAAAAGGAAAAAAAAAGAAGAAAGAAAAACGGTCTGGAGGCACGAAAAGTACCGGTATATCCATTTGATCTGAAGGAAGGGGTTAAAGCGGGGTCAAAATGAAGGGGAATGGAACAGAAAGAGTCTTAGATGGTGGACTGGAAAACGACTAGAATAGGTTCTGACCACGATACAGAAAAGTCCTTATTTATGGCGAGTCAGGGCAAGGGCGGGGCGGAAAAAAAGAAAACTACAAGGAAAAAGAACAGAAAAGATTGAAAGAAAGCGTCAGTCGGGAAAAAGAAAGAGGGAAAATTCAATACGCCTTCGGGGGAAAAGCAGCTAGTCAGCCAGTTTACTAAGTGGAGGGGAAGACACCAATGCATCGGGTCGCACAAGACTATCTAACTGGAGAAAAGACGAAAAACATAAGACACCAAGGGGTCAATGGAAAAGATCGAAAAAAAGGGGGAAAGGATCGGGTGCACTGGAAACTTGCATCAAAGAAAAAGAGGGTGCAGAATAGCAGAGAAGATGGACTGTGACAGCCTCTGAGGAGGTGACATAGGAAGGAGGAGAAGGGCGAGAGGGAACGATGAGAGGAAGAATTAAAAGGTTAGCAATAGCGCAATTGCTCGGGGGGAGAAAGGGGAATCGGTCGGAAACTATGGAGCAGTAACGCCGCATATCCTTCGCGTCAGTACAACAGTATTTTAAAAAGAAAGGGAAAGGAGGACATCTTGAGGTAATCACGGAAAGAAAGTTGTGGGCAGGAAAGGGAAAGATGAGGAGCTCCCATATGTCGTAGCCACAAAATCAACTCTCGAGATAATACATTAGGCGTAAGTAGAGGGCATGGGGGGGGGGGGGGGGGGGGGGAGGGGGGGGGGGGGTTCAAGTAAGATATCAAGTGCCATTGACAATAGGGGGTGATGGTGTACTCATAACTGCATCTTCAAGGAAAAGTCAAAAACGGAAAGAACAGAAAAAAGAGAACGAAGATCGCGAGGTTAGGGAGAATTTCTCAAAGCAAAAAGGGAGAAGACTTTTCTCGTAACACTACCGGACAAATGCTTAGCATGCCGAAATCGGAAGAGAAGAGGGATGGGAAAACAAGGAGGAAAAAAGGGGGGAAGATCCCTCTCTCACGCAAGGGCCGACACGCGAAGAATATGAGTATGTAATGGTCATTGCAAAACAAACAACGAGGTGGGTGAACATTCAATGCAATACGATAGGTGCTGGGCAGATAAGCGGGGGAAGGGGGGGGGGGGGGACCTTGAAGGCCGAACTGACCGAAGAAAGCTCATGATAGTAGAGAAGTAACATGCGGCATATGTGGGGATGAAGAGCATAAGCGTCACAAAGAGTTATAGAGTGAGGTGACGGGGGGGGGTGACTGGTGCACATCAAACGGAGTGTCATATCTTGGCTTCTAAACAAATGGTGAGAATGAGAAATTGGCGCACGAGCTTATGGAATCAGGGTGAGTGAACGTCAAGCGAATAAGGATCCACTTCAGGGGGCACAAAAAAAAAAAGACAGAGGGGGAAGGGCTAAGAGAAACGAAAGACACATATAAGGGGGAGGGGGGGAGGGCTGGGCAACAATGGGTTGAAGGGATCTTTCTGAGAGGAGTACCTGCAAAAATACGAAGTGTCTAGTCGGGAAAAGACGGATTAGGAAAAATTGCAGTTTGACCTTTTATGAGGGCCATGATATGGCACTTAAAAGGGCACGAAGGAAAGAATTAGTGGATAGGGGGAGCGTTAGAAGCTGGGGGGGGAGGAGGGTCCAGCAGGGACCTATTCCGTGGAAAAAAAAAAAGACAGCCATGGGTCAAAAGGTCAGATGTACAAAAAAAGGGGAAGTACAGAGAGAGGCAGGTGCAGTCGGGGAAAAAAATACGAAGGCTGCTACCTTTTATCCGACGAAAGGCAAAAAAAGCTAAAAAGGGGGTAATTTATGGGATACTAGAGGGGGCGGCGGGTGAGACGACGTAAACACACCAAATGTTGGGAAGAAGGAGGCCCTGGGCGGAAGAAAATACAGAGGAACAAGGTGAAAGTTAACCTGCGCTCCTGAAGGGTGCAAATGACGGTTTAGAGGGGAAAATTTTAAATGTTACTAGGGTACACTAATCCTGATGTCGACCTGGCGCTCCAGACAGACTCCGGGTAAATTTGAAGGGAAAGAAAGGGGCGGCTGGTACTTAAAACTGTCACTGGTGAAAGAAACGATCCAACCTGTGTAAAATACTCAAAAGATTCGTACACGAACAGGTAATTGAAGCGCAGATGAAGAGACCCATCCAAAACCTCCACCAACTAACGGAAGAACTTCATAAGAAACATGGGCTTGGGGTTGGGGGGGGGCAGGTACTCTTTAAGGTTGGAGATAAGAAGGTTATCTGTTTTCATAAAAATGCATATAGGTTAAGTAGAGGGTAGATGGACAACTTCCCCAAAGAAGAAAGTCGGGAGACTGACCGATTTCGAGGGGATAAAGTCTAAGAGTAGACACAGAGTTGGCATAAAGAACTGAGACATACGTAAGTTTGAGGGGTGGAAAAATAACATTCAACCTCTGCCGGTTGGGCCCCGTGAATGGCGTCAAGCAATTGCACTCGTACTCTAAGGCAGGGGGAAAGTCCTTGCATAAGCCGGCGCTCAAAACAGTGAAGACGATGTGCAGAAAAGTGAAAGGACAACAAAAGCATCTCTGACGGTAACAATAGGGGACGAATGGGGAAGATAAAAGAACATATAGTTGGGAGTCGAGAATACTAACACAATTACTGAAGCTAGTCGGGAAGGGAGTGGAGAAAGGAAACGTCCTTAAGGAGAAGCTAGAGTTCATTGGAAGGCCAGGGAGAAAGGTGGGAAAGTGTGTTTCTTCTGGAATGGTAAACCAGTACTTCGTAAGAAGGTAATGAAAGAGAAAAAAGGTGAATGAGGGAGGGGTGATCATTAACGAAGAACGATGGCTGTTTAAACCACAAAGAGGGGCCGACGGGCTGCAGTAGGAAAAGAAGAAAATGGTTAACCAAGTCCTCCCGTCTACTGGAATCCCTCCTCGAAACATTCGGTAGTTTCATCCTTCACAATCGGGTGGAACGTCGAGGCGGGCAATGAAAGAACTTTGCAACTAGTTCCTAGTCACTGAAGAAATGGAGTTCGCATAGAACCGATCCAGGACCAAATCAGAAGTGGCAAAGTCTGTTTGGCAAAAAAGAGCCGAAACGGGACGAGCGGCCTCCAGGGGAAACTTTACAGAGGGTCCGATGATAATGGAAAGGAAAACGGGGAGGAAGGGTGAGATAAGTAGCAAGATAAAGACTTCGAAGGAGATGGATGATGATTTTCAAAGAGAAAAGAGCTTCGAGACAAAGAAAAAACCACTCAAAATTTCATGGAAATTAATCATTTTTTTCGGGGGTGGGAAAGAATTCTCTCGAACATGTAGAAGGAAAACGGTCCGCGTAAGAAAACCACTATATCCGCGCGGGGATGGGTGGGGGAGAGGAGAAGAGGGGAGAGGGGCCAAGTAAGAGGGTTCAGCTCGGGACTTGGTACAATTGTGAGCACGCAAAAAAGAAAGGTTGGGAATTGCTCGAACGAACATCACAACGGCTGCGTCCTGACCTCTCACTGCGCATGATTGCGGCCCGATAATTTTACGGAGCTCGACAAACAAAGGCAACGTATGGAGGAGGAGGCTGCACCTCGTTAATCAATGATCGTAGATCGGGGGGGTGTTTAGGTCGAAAAAAAAGGGGATTGAGCTTGAGCCGCGTGTTATCATGGCAAGGAAACACTGACTCGAACGCGTGAGAAGAAAAAACCGAGGAAGACTGAGAACGGAGATATTGGGACAAGTCGTAGCACCTTGTAGAGGTAGGCAGCGCTAGAATAATATTCAGCTGAAAAAAACAGGTCTGTTCGGGTCATTAAAGTTTGAAGTTTCTATGATAATAGATCGAGTCTGAGGAAGGAAGCGCATCGGTCATCTTATATTGTTGGACTCTGGGTGTCTACTTTCCAGATTCAGCGGGAAGAGGTTTGTCACTTAAGGGGATCCATCCGAATGCTAGAGGGGGCTAAAAGTGGCGAGAGCTCCCGGGATTGGGGGGAGGCTCCGTGGCTTCGCAAACCGTTGGATTCGTAGTAAGGGTAGGGCGAAAAGAGGTCGAGCTGCGAGAAGAATCGATTACTTATGTTTATTTTCCGGAGGGTGTAGTGGGGGGAAAAGGGGATGGTCAAATGGCAGAAACCGAATAGCAAGACGTGTGACACCCGGCAGAGTGTGGAAGGGATAAACTTCGACACGTAGGGGGGGGGGACTCGCTAGTAAGGGACCAAGGCGGGTAGAGAAGGCGGGACGGTGGGAAAAAGCAAGAGTAGGCGGATACAGGAAAGGCTCAAACTGTTAGGGGATTCCAGGGCTTTTAGGTCAAAGAGACTTTCGGGGGGAAGATTACAAGAAAAAAACACGCGGCAAAAAATTGGGGTTGAGGGGAAAGGCCTATGGCTTCAGATTTTTTGAGTCCCGTGGTCGGGTAAGAACGCGAACCGTCAAAGAGGCTAAGGATAAGGGGAAGGGGGAAAGGATGGCGATAAGGTTCAGTTGGTGTAAGGACCCCATTCGTAAAAGAATTACAACCTGGTCCAAATATAGTTCTTTTGTATACGGCGTCACGAAAAGAGGTTTGTGGAGACTGAACTGAAAGTCGCCCTCAGAAAAATTCTGATTCCCATTGCCATTGATTGCGAAATTGGAACCGAAGTGCAAAGTCAAGGGTAAGTTGGGGGGGGGACATTAAAAGGGGCTTGGTGTGCATGGGGGAAAACCGAAGAGGGGGTTAAATAGTAAACCATACAAGGTCTGGGAAGATAGCGGCGTTAGGTGGATTTGCCCTTCAGGGGGATAGGATCGACGAACAAGGGAGAGGGAAAAAGGGGGGGGTGGGAGGGCAACAGCTAAAAAAGGGGTATCTACATTAAAGGAGAAGAAATCACCCCGAGCATTGAGGATGAGTAAAGGGGAGGTGGCGTTGGGGAATTGCTTCGTCCGGGGACCTGCGCATCCACAGTCCGGATATCAAGGGGTATAGTGGCCAGTTAGTTGGAAGGGTTACAACACGGGTAATAAACAAACAGAAGAACGTGGGTAGCCGGGTTGTTCTGGGTTACGTGCAGATAAAAGGGACAGTCGACGTCGTTGGGATACCTATTATTATCGACTCGGTCGCCGGGGAAATGCAACCGGAAGGGCCGACGAAGGGGGGTAAGTGTGGGTGTGAGCTTTGAGGGTGCTGCCGCCGTACTTGGGTCAAACCGTTGTGGTGTTTTGTTTCGCAGGAATGGGGGTGTTCTTGGCGATCGTACGGAATTCCAAAAAGTGAACGAGGAAAGGCGGAAAAGGGGGTGTATGGCGTGAGATGGGGGCTTGGTGTTGTAAAATGATGTGGTGGACACTATATGGATATGAGGAACCAGGAACGTGTTTTCCTAACTCCCGTGTAATGAGGGGGCTAGGGGATAATTGGATTTCGGAACAGTGGTCATGTGCCTAGATGTCAGAGGGTGAAGGTGAGTCCACTTAAGGCTCAATCGAATCTTTGGTTCGACAATTGATTAAGAGGGAACATAGAGCTAAAACGAGAAGAAGCGGTACGCGCAGAGGTTCGCTTGGGCTCGAACGGTTAAGAGGATAAAGAAAGAAGACTAGGGTTTCCGGAGCACAGCACAGTGAGGTCCGCGCTGCCTGAATCTGGTCTGGGAGACTGGCCTTGTCCGTGAAATCTCGGATAAAGAAGATACTGTACGGGAGGGGGGATGTATTCAGCTTTTAAGTTTCCTTAGTTTGGGTTAGGCCACCACATGAGAACATTCATGAATCTCGCAAGTAGATCTTTCACTATTAACCCCTCCAGGGGGAAGCACTTCATAAATTATGCATTGGTGGTTGGGGAAGCTAGTTTATGGCTTGTCGAAGATCGTTGATTCTGTTCGTGGGAAAATTTTTAAAAGGAGACATAGCGGCTCCGCCTTGTTTAACTCTTCATCGTCATCCGTGGGCAGAACTGGACCGAGGGGGTGACATTTTGGCTCTTTTTATAAACCTTGTAGAAAACCAAACGAGGCGCATCATGTAGTGGCTACTAATCAGTGGAAATGCTTGCCACATCACAAGATCAGGAAAGGAAACAACCCCAAGGAAGGAGGATTAAAAAGAAGAGGAATTGGGGGTAGTGTGAACACTGAGAGAGTCGGTAAGATATTCGCCGCTTTGAAGGGACGCCGAAACTCGAAAGTAAAAGAGGGGAATCTGGGAAGTTGGGTGGATCGAACTACTCCTAAATAGGGGATAACTCTTCTTATTGTTTCATCGTCAGAAGTATAGGACGACACGAAGACCACACCAATGAACTATTTAGTCCAGGCTGCACCTCCCCAAGATCCGGGGTGTGAAGCTTATGTCACGCTCGTAATGGGGGTGTTGTAGAAAAAACCACTAAGCGCATGGTCAACATGTATGACAAGAGCACATCCCTTGAGGGGGCTGGGGACTTTAGGGAGGCTTTTGGTCCAGCCTCTGGGGGAGCCCCTGCCAGTATTACCGGTCAATCGAAGGCCTCTGCAGCCGGGTTAGCGGTTCCTTTGTCTGCATAGTCGACTCTAATAAGGTTCGGGACATGCCTATTTTTAATGGAAAAAGTGGGGGGGAGATATTCAGTAATATTAGGAAAAAAAAGGTATGGGTGCAAAAATGTGTGGATCGATGAGAGCACTTAACAGAAGACCAGGAGTGGGGGTACTGTAGGAAGTTTACTACTGGCCGATGAGAATGTAGCTCTCTTCAATTGGGAACGTATCCGAAAACTTATCTTGATCAAGCGTGGATAGACTACACGCAGCAAAACAAGGACGATACGGGTACGGTGAATGACTCACACTTGGGCAAGTCATTCTCAGAAAACAGGGAATACACACTCCGGAAAAAAGGGAAAGCGTCTACTGAAAAAGAGAAGACAATCAAAACCCAAACGAGGCAGGACAAACAAAAAATGTTGACCATTCACTGTAAATAAAAGGGGGCGAATAGACAATGATACGGAAAACAAGATTGAGAATCGTCTCAACAGTTTTGGTCAGAGTGGGCCGGATACTTGTCCGTCGGGATACACTAGAGAGGAAAGTTAAACCTTGCCTTCCGTCTGACCAACGTGAAACATCTGGATCTTGCGCTATGGGGCTGGGGCACGGGTATAGCGAAGTCGGAGGGAGCTAACCAAAGCCTCTGGGCTGTACCCTCTGGTCGAAACGAACTTGGGATATTCGAGCAAAGCGAGTCATTTGACCTCTAGCGGGGGTCACGTCCTTGCCCCCGAGGGTCCCAGGACCTAGCAAGGACTAGTGCCGAGCTTGGGGATTGGGTATGGGAGAGATGTAATTCCGGGTGGGCGGGGAGGGATCTAAGAGTGGAATCTGTGTTGGCCGGAGTGTAGAAGGCAGCGGCGCTTTTGCCCTTGCTGGGCGGGGGGGTGACCTATGTGGGATCGAATACTTCCGTGCGGCCAAGAGACGACCGTAGGATCGGGTTACTCTCTGGGTGATCTCGTTTGGATGACGGTTTCGGTTCGGGGTCTTGTCATAGGGGATCCCCCCGCGTGTGTTGCCCCCAGTTGCACCGAGGGGCCCAATCTGGGACCGTATTCGCCCAGGAAAAAAAGGCAAGTCTAAAGTTGTACACTCTGGTTGTAGAGGGTCTCAGGGTTGGCCGGAGGTAGCCTAAAGACATGTGGATGGTTCGCTACTTTGCGGGACAAAAAAGAACCGGTACTTTGAAGGAAAGCATTGCAAGGAACAACAAAGGAAAGGAAAGGTGTCTCTTTTGTACGAGGGAAACGGAGAGCCAAGGATCAAGTTTCTTCTACGTCCCGCATTCGTGAGAGGCCTTAGCAACCTGTTTTTCATTGTCTGGTGTTACAAGGAAGAGAGCCTTCTATAAAGAAATTTAAGCATCTCTTTGCAATCCTCCACATGTTGACGATCAAGGTGGGGATTGATTTTGAAGGTGGGTAGTCGGTTACGTAAATCGAAAGTGAACTGAGTTTAGATGAGGTCTCCGACAAGGGGGAGTCCCAGGGGCAGTCAGCTGTCATCAGGGGGCTGAAGAATTACGGTCACTATTCTTGGATGGCACGCTCCTAGGTTTCCTGGATAATGTATCGGAGAAAAATTTCAAAACGTTGAAAGGAACACCAGAAAGCGAAGAAACTACATAATATTGCAGGACGGGGTCCAACTCTTACATAGAGCTTGCGCTTCCCTCCCTGTTCACCATTCTGCTCTCACAATAAGATTCACGGTGCTGCAATAAACGTCTGATACCGACTGAACAAGAAGGTAGTGGGAGGAAGCAGAGACGAAAAAATACAAATCGGCCTACAAAAGAATTACAAAAGGAAACGAGGGAGAAGATAAGGAGAAAGAGGCATAGGCTACTTGCGCAATATGATAATATAACCCGAGGAAAAGACTAAAGAAGGACTTAAGCTCAATCTAGATCTTCTTCACCAAGCAACTACAGGTTGAAATCCAGAGGTGTGGGATTGAAGATGGGGTCAAGTTATCTAGCCTCGGGAAGTATAGAAGTGAAGGGCGTAAGCCCAATATGTCTCAGAGAGGAAAGGGGGAGGGGGGGGTGTGGTATGAAGGATGATCTTTAAGACTGGAAGTGCGGACTGTCAGTGGGACTGGTCTAGAAGAAACATAAAAATGAACTATATCCTTCTCATGAGGGAGAAGTGGTGTCATCGAGTCGAGACACAAACAAGAAAGTAGTATTGAAAATAGGACGAGCCATGACTCAGTTGATGAGAAGGTTGGTGGTGAGTTGTCGAATCCCATTACGAAAATTATTCGCTTTACCCGTGGTACAGAGCTATAAGAAGGAAGGAAAGGGGTAATACTAACTGGGACTCACCGACCTAGAAGAGTCTTGTGTGGGTAAGTCTTGCACTGATCGCAACGAAATCCTTGCTAGGATTAAGGACGGGGAAAAAGAAAAATAAATAAGGCAGGAAGGATTTTAGTCTTTCCTTGGAAACATGCGCTTCTGCACAAATCGCTTGAGGGCGGGAGAATGGGGGGACTAGGGGCGACTCATCGTTCACCGTAGAAGTCAAGTCAATTTTAGGGGATCGGGGGTACACTTTTTGCTCAGGATTTTAGGGGGTCTCTAGGTTTCTTCAAAAAGAGAGGGGGGGTCGTATGGGATATCACTGTATGCGGAATTGCTCTTTGACAGAGGGAGGGGGTTGGTTCGAATATTAGGGTGTTTCCATGGCCGTAATCCATAAAAGAGGGGGGGGAAAGACACTGGAGTGGATGATGACTATCGAAGGGGCGTAACAGTCTAAGCGAAAATTGAGAGGTAAGGATACGATGGGGAAAAGAATCGGTAGGCAAATACTTCGACATAAGAACCGGGGATTCAAGGTCAGGGGGGAAAAAAGCAAGGAAAGGGAAAAACAAATTTTATAAGAAGGAAAAAATATCTCCCGGCTCCTTGGGGGGGGGAAGGGAACTGAGATATAGGGATCAGTGGGGGATAGCACCGGGGGAAGGATACCTGCACGAGCGTTTGGGGGTAGTATGTACAAAAGGCATGGGCGGAAACATACCGTAAATATAGTAACCGGACCGAGAGCTATGGGACTGGAAATTCGGCAGTCAAACAGCTCGGTGATAGACTGGCATGGGGAGGGCTATACACCAATGGATTAAGGGCAGGAACGGGGAGAAAGGGAACAGAATTAAGAAAACTTGACGGTTTGAGGGGTAGCTTAGAGTTGACTTTTTAAGGGTGTGCAGGTAGAAAAAGAAGGTGTACTATGGTAAGTTAGACTGACTCACTGGGGAAGTGAGGGGAAAGAGTTAGTGGGGGGGAACTCATATAGCGTCACCTTAGCGGAAGTAGACCAAAATGTGGAGAAAAGGGTAAGATACCTCCCTTAAACCCGGAGAATGTTATAGGGATTAGGGGGTGGGCTTGGTGGAGAGGAGGGAGGAAGGCGATACTCTCCCCAGGTAGTTATGAATAGTTATAAGGGGGAGGAAGTGGGATGGGTTAAGTCCAAGGTCAGTCATCCTCCTCGTTTCGGTCGAGTCAAAGAAAAAGGTCTGAGCAATGGGGGGAAGAAGGGAGGTACGTGCTTGGTAATTCCGTTATACTGGTAGACAGAGGCACCTTGTTGAGCATGGGAGAATGGAATTTTTTTTGGGGGGATGAGATTGGAGCGGTGAAGTGGCACGTTGTTGCAACATGGGGTTTTTCGGTGAAGTGGGGGTGGTTGGAGTAAGATGGCACATTAGACCTTCACTGGGCTGACGGACTGGGTGATCCTGGGTACACGGACTGAAAATGGTTGCGAAGGTGGATGGAGAAGAAAAAAAACTGACTTGGAGAAACCGGTTCTAAGTAAATGAGCGGGTTTCGTGGAGGCAATGTGCGGAGCGAAAAGGAGAAAAGGCATGAAGTAGACATAGATGATAGAGGGAAACTCTGAGGGGGACAAATACACCGACTAATGAGATAAAACGGTCTACGCTGGTACATTAATAGCGGGGCTAGTCGAGGACCAACAGTGGGAACACACATAGGGGGCAGTGAATTCAAAGGGGAAGGGCCGAGCTGCGGAAGAGTGGAGGCACTTCCGTCATGGACAAGTACCCATTACATCATAGGGGGGGGTGAATGGGATTCAGAGAGAGAAAAAGGTCATTTCGATGGGATTTGGTGCTCCAAAAAGAATAATCAAAGAAAAGGCGGTGCGATAGGGCACGCAATGGCTAGGAAGAAGGAAGGTGGGTGTATAGGATTTACTTTCCATTCTAGCGTGCAACCTGGTAGAAGCCGATCAAAAGGGGGTGGGGGGGAGGCGGAAAGTTTGATAACACAAAGGTAACGGCTCTGGTAAGGGAATAGAGGGCTGGGGGAAGTCAAGAACAGAGGGGCTACAGCTTTCATTCGTTGAACAGCTCTCTAAAACTTATTAGGGATATAGAGGGTGTGTGGACTCATGAAGGGGAGAAGAAAGGGGCTACTTTTTATAACAAGCCGTTAAGCAAAGCTTTACCAAAAAAGAAGTAAGTGGTACAAAAGTAAGACCTGATAACATGGGGGGCAAGGGAGGAGGGCAAATTAGAATAGCCTGGCCAGACAGTAGACAACGACAAGGCGCCTTCGAGGGGGATGAAAAAATCAATGAAGAACTATAAGGTTTTTACCTGACTCATGCTTGTGTTGGTTAAAAGCAAGAATAGACCTATTGTCTTAAGAAGCTACTCTTGGGCAAGAAAATTGCCAGAAGTTGGGATCTTTTATTGGACGGCAAGTACCACTTTCCTTCCCTCCTAGGGACCATGCATGGGAGGGAGGCATTCACAAAGATAGAGGGAGCCCGATCGTTCCATTAGGGGGAGTAAATGCGCTATACGAGACGGAGGGGGGCAATATGTGGCGGGGTAAAGAAATGGAACTCCCAATTGGTCCGAGCAACATTACTTGAGTCCGAACTAAGATCAGAGAAAGTCGGGCCTGCCGCCCCCAGTTAAATATCAAAAGGACTAGGATGCTACACTGTATTGAAAAGTACAGCGTGGGTGGGCCTTTTCCGAGCAGCTGCTTATGAATTACTTCCAGTGGGGACATGCAAAAAAGTACCGGAGAAGGTCGCTTATAACCTCTGAAATATCTAAGTAAGACCAGTGTACAAAACAACCCAAGGTTAACTGACTTCCAAATTCTTCACGCAATCATATAAACAAATTTCCTCTAAGAGGAACATTCTTTACGCCGTAGAATCTACGGTTCTGAGGATGTTCATGCTGGTACCGCATGGGAAGCTATGACTTCTCAGCCACAGATACCTACCGTGTCACAACTCCAACATGTCTGGTTTCTTCTTCGACCTGCATAGAAAGCTAAGATTACTAAACAGTCTACTTTATAGTCACTACTCTCAAACTATCATCAAACGGCAAAAAAAATAAAGTATTTCCTCTAACGGTTTCAAAACCTTGTAGGGGTAGCTCTTTCTATAAGGTGAGCGGTAGAAAGGTCAAAGAAGGGCAGGATCGAATACCTGTCGAAAGTCCAGAGACAGCAGAAAATGGAGGGGGGATAATTTCGCCAATAGCCCAAAAGTTTTGACAAAACAAAAAAAACACAGTAAGGGTGAAAAAATTTTGGAAGAAACCCACATGAAGAGTGGCACGTGTGCAAGTCCGAGAAGAGGTCAAAGTCAACTGGGGGGGATGGAGGAGGCCCACAATGCTTCGCAGAAAACGGAGAACTGTTGAAACATGGAAATGACAAAATAGGGTTGTACTCTGGGTTTACGAATTGGCAAAAAAAAGACGGGGAAGAAAAGAAAATAAAGGAGCTTAGAAAAAAAAAGTGGCCTGTGGGGGGCTGTACAGGAAACTGTGCATGTCCATCAAAGGTATGGGTCGATATTTTGTTCTTGGTTCGGGAGACTCGGGGAAAAGGAAGAGGATCACAGGAAGAGGAAAGAAAGGGAACTTTGAAATCGGTGTCCTATATAATACAGGAAGAGTCGGGCCAACATTGAAGGAAGGGACTTCCTACTCACGTTCAGAAGAGTACAACCCAGAATAATGCGAGGATCAGAAAAATCAAAACTGTTAGTGAGCAACAATAGAGGAGGAGAAATGACCCCAGTTGCCAAGAAGCTGATGCGGAACGCTGGAGAAGGGGACTGAGCGAGGCAGAAGAAGAGAAGAAGTAGACATAACGTCGTGTAGTATCCCTAAAAGTCCTCAAACAATAGACGAGACCGGTCACATCAAGCGGAAAAAAATAAAGATACAAAATTTGAGAAAGGGATTCATGAGGTGAGAAGCAGAAAAAATCCCCAGAAAGAAGAAAGAGGATTAGTGGCTTTGGGCCAAAAAAAGAATACTATAGCGTAGAGCCAAACCCACCCATTAAAAGAAGGTGGGGGGGGTCTGGCAAGAAAAAAGCAGGTCTCTCGTGAAAATTTAGTGCTCTGGTTGAGGGGGGGAGGGGGGGAAAAACTGATAGTTCATCTAGGGAAGAGGTTTTACTTTAGGCGAATCGTGCTTCGTCCGGCTGACTTGACCGTTCTGCAATCAAAAAAAGGGGGGTCCTGTGCGAGAAGAAACTTCACCATTTTCTCGTAAAC
>Ga0179591_1199423_pt1 | contig 14677 bp, 19 predicted proteins | sample CZOMad2_1_08_16f_FD_182891 | JGI IMG/M metagenome (GOLD analysis project Ga0179591, IMG submission 182891) | Vadose zone soil fungal communities from Angelo Coast Range Reserve, California, USA - CZOMad2_1_08_16fungal (PacBio error correction) | ecosystem: Environmental > Terrestrial > Soil >...
GGCTCCCCCCTTCAAGCGACCTGCGGAAAGACCAGCATGTCTTTTGACGGGAAGAGCCAAAAAAAAAAACAAAAAAAAAAAAAAAAAAGGGAAAGAGAAACAACAAGCGCTCATAGGGCGGACTCCGCAAGAAGAGAGTCAGGACGCTGGAAAACCCTTCAAGAAGACTCTCTCGCGGACTTCTTTTTTCCGACAACAAAAGGAATAGGGGAGAAAAGGGGTACGCCACCGGCCCCGAACGGAGAGGTGAGGGTCAAGCGCCAAGACCCATCCAATTAAGAGCCGGCTCGTTGTGACCAGTGTTAGATAAAAAACTCAGGCACCCTGGAAACTGAGAAAAATCACCTAAACCAAAACAAATTAAAAAGAGCGTCGCGAAGTGATAAAGACACAACCCAATTCAGGTAGGAGAAGGACCTGCAGGGAACGGCATGAAAGAGAAACCAGGATCGTATACGCCCTCGGGGTCCCAAATCATTACTACGAAGGCGATTGGGAAGAGAATAAAGCCGTTTAGGGAACGGCGCATCAGAATTAGAGGACAAAAGGATGGGCTTAAGATTCCAAATGAACAGGAATTTCACCTTCAGGAGCCGGCGGTCTGCTTAAGAAGAGTCTATCCGCGCACCGGGGAAGTGAAAGACGAGTTATAGAGACGATCCCACAAACAGTGAGCGATCTAGGCAAGGTCGGCAGGTATGGGGATATAAGATGCAGGAAATCAAAAAAAAATGTCAAAACAGGATAAACAGCTCAATACGACGGACCTAGAGGATCTCTCAAAAGCTCAAAAGGGGGCGGCGACTACGATCGACGCCGAAATGCAAGGGAAAGCGACCCGGCGGCATACTCAAACAACCTGGACTCGAGTACTCGGGGGGCTTAAAAGCGCAACACGATGATCGTCACGGCCTTCAGACAGAACGGACGTAAAGAAGCTGGGCCTACCAAGACAAGTCGTAAAGAATACCTAAATCGAACGGAAAATCCAAGGGGGAGGACACAACTGCATGCGAAGATGCGCCAAACAAAGAGAAGACCAGGTGGAAGAAAAAGTCGAAACCAGAGAAAAAGGCTTCCAAGATCAAGGTGAACAAATTCATGGCCGCCATTGTTAGTGACAGACAAACGGGTGGTCCAACTGCCCTTATATCGGTCGCGCAATTCGACAACCGGGGGGAAAAAAGAAATTGTGTCAAGTTGACACAAAATTAGCGGAAGGGAGGGAAGAAGCTTCGAATCCGTATAACCAGTAAACGCTGGTAAGAGGACGCGAGATCTTCGGAGCCAATAGGCCCAATAGCTGGGAACAGCCAGATACCCAGGGTCGCCGAAACCAAGTCATCTACCGGTCTTAAGAAGGGGGGGGTAAATGAAACCCGTCTAAAAACAGAAATAGGAACTCGAAAAAGAAAAAAAATCCCAAAAGAAACTGAAACCACCTCAGCAAAAGGATAAGAAAAGACTGAAGGGAAAGTTCCCTGGCTATATGGGAAAATAAGGGGGAAAAAGGAAAGAAAGGCAGGGGTACTCCCGGCGACCCCAGGCAAGGTGCTACGATCATGAGATAGAGGAGAGAAAAACAGATCCTGGGAAAAACTCCCGCCGGTACTCGGAAACCGCCAAACGAGGGTTGAAAGGGAAGACCACGAGAACAAGAGGCCCTCGTACAAGGAGGGAAGACAGAAAAAGAAAAGGAGAAAGATTACCGGATAAGTCGTTCAAAAATGGCAGGGCGGCCGGGCTGGGGCCAAAATAGTGAGCAGTGGGAACGGGGAAGAGGGAACCACACCAAGACTTCGAGGAAGGGGAGAAAGAGAGACGCGAACACAACGGTAATAGAGGGTGCGTGGCTTGGAAAGAGACTGGTTAAGCTCGACCACGGAGGGCTAGGGAAATCCAGGACGAGCGTCAGAGGGGGTCAAAGAATCAGAAAGGGAGAGTGCATAGGCTGTTAGGTAAAGGCGCAGCTACGCGACATACGAAAAAAACAAAATTCACGAAAATGATCACAATTTAGGGAGAAGGTTCTCAGCATTGACATCTGGCCGGATCTCAACCGATGACCGAAGTACAGGGAGGCTAGTAAGGCTCCAGAGAAAAAGTTGCACGGGGGGGGCAGGGAAGGGGATCTGCGAATCAGTTATAAAATTAAGCATAAAAACTGGACACAACACTATGGGATTAGAGAGAAAACAACAACCCGAGGGCAATATATAAAAGATGGGCTGGGGGTTACATGGGGGGGGGGGGAGAGATGATCACCTGAGTCAGACTATCATAAAGGGGGGTACAGGGGAACCTAGGGCGTATAGGCGGATCAAGAATAAGAGCTGCAATGAGGCAATCGGGGAAAGGATCCAAGTCGCTCGTGAGATTAAAACCTTGAAAGCAGAAAGTGAAGGACTGAATGAGGGTGGGTTATTGGGAGTGAGGCACACCTGGCAAAAAAAAGACTTATGCACGAAATTCCGTCCTACACCTCGATGACCGGAAAGGAGACGAAAGGGGGGGAAGGCCCAAAAGGGGAACGCACCGACCGACAGTGGTGGGGACGTAAGCGGCGTCGAACGGCAGATACGGCGGTGCCAGGCGGGTCACCTTCTTAAAGGAAAGAAAGGCCGGAAACAGTGGCCAAAAGAAAACTGCCGGGGAAAAGAAAGGATCAGGGTAACAGGAAGGGAAGGGTGTCTTTCGAACGAGGACAGGTTGAACGACTGAAAAAAGAAACGTCCCCAAGGGTTTTGTCTGTCGAGGTACCAAGGGTAGGGAGGTTTAAAATGAATCTTGTAAACTAAGAACTTAGAAAAACGGAGAGGGGTAACCGGGTAAAAAAGAATTCCGTCACTCAGGGAATTGAAGGCGCAGTTGTCTAAAGCACCCGTAACATAAATGGCAGAAGCCGTAAGGGTTCAGTGGTGGTTGACATCGTCTTTAGAAGGGGAAGTGGCAGAAGACTTGGTAGAAAAAAGCGAAACTGATAGAAGGGGTCGTCGACCGGTCTGACCTCTGGTTGGGATCGGTGCAGATTGGAGGAAGAAAAAACGATTGCAAAGACAAGAGTGGGGGAAGGGGACGGATCAGAGAAATAGAACATGGCTGAGAATGGGAGTAACCGGATGTAGTGGGAAGGGGGGCGCGACAGAATCATGGTCTTGGCCACACACCTTGGAGGGAGTCCACTAAAACAGGGCATCAAAGAAGGGGGCAGATCGGGGATGGGGTAGGTTGAACGGGACAAAGCACTAAAATAGGTATGTAAGTTGTTGACGGTTTCATAGTAAGAGAGGCGCAGGAGGTTGTGGACTCAAGAGGGACCGGTGGAGGATGCGGAGTAACTGATGAAAATCTGGATCTTTGGAACCAAGAGGCGCCGCCGCAGGCCGCCGGAAGAGCCTATTGCTGGGAGAAAAGGAAGCCCATGCTAAAAAGGTTGGGGGGACAGGAGGCCGAAGGGGGGGAGTATGCGGGGGAAGCGTCGCGGGAGATCGTTCAGAAGAGGGGATATTCTGAAGAGAGGTTAACGAGGGTGGTAACTGCGAGGTTTAACACTGAAGTGTGTCGCACGGAGGGAGATTGAAAGAGGCCAACCGGGGGGGGAGGTGACCACAGGGGAGGGGTTGATAGTCGCGAGAAAAGGTCCTTATAAAAGACGAGCCGGCTCGAAGGATCTGAAGCCGAAAAAGTAGCCTCCGGGGCCCAAGGGCACTGAGGAAAGAAGTGAAAGCCCAGGTTGGGGGAGGAGGAAAGGCGGGAAAACGTTAACACGGACCGAAGGTTAATACCATAACCCGTGGGAGGGATGAAGGGGTAAGGATAAGCGGGAAGGGACGGGAGAGTAAGGAGGCAAGCAGCCAGGAGACGTAGGGACCAAGGAGGGGTAGAGGGGGGAATCGACGACATATCTGGTAAAGGAGAGGGTGGTGAGGGGGGGGATTACCGTTGGGCCGGGAGAGATTGTTGTGCGCTAAAAACCGTCGGGGGACCCAGGCCGGACGAGGGGATTGGTCAGAATTAGAAATACTCCGGGGGGGAGCCTTGGACGGGACGGGGCTGAAATAAAAGTCACCCACGGGGGGGGAAGGTGAGTACAACAGGGAGACCGAGAGAGTCGGCTTGCTGGTAACAAAACGACGGACGGACGGGAAAGGAAAAAAAAGAACGAAAAGAAGAAAAAGCTCATGTGGTAGAAGTAACCGCACATAGACCTTAAGAAGGGACGGGATGAGAGGTGTTGACCATGAAAAACTCAACAACAACAACCGGTTGGATTATTAAAGATGGAGAACCTCAGCAAAAGGACATACACCAGACAAGAAAAGTCTATGTGGGTTGCCTATCCACCAGCTCGATGAGTTCGAAAAAGGGGAACTCCTCATCCAGATGCAGAAAAATTTACGACCCATAAAGAATCTCGAGAGTACGGAAACGAACGCAATGTTCCACCAGTCACATGGAGACAATTTGTACGCACTCACCATAAGATTAAAAGGTGTTTGGTGCGAACGTCCGTTCCATCAAATAGTGAAGGGGGGGGAAAGTGGAAAAAAAGTTGAGAGGGAAAATCGGAGAAAGAAAAACGGGCGACCACCAATAAATCAAACAAAAACTCTAAGGCAAATGAAAAAGGGCGTATCGAGTGAAAAAAGCATACAAGCGTAGCCGTCTAGGAAAAGTCATTCAAGTCCCTAACGGGAACGGAGAAGCACCGACTAGAGACCGCTCGCAATATCTTCAGGAATGTGGGAAGAATAAAAAGGGAACTTTGAACGTATCAGATCCAGTGCTAGAACCTTATTTAGGACAAGTGCTCAAGCTAATGATCGAAACGGGGATGCTAAAAAAAGCTAAGAAACTTCTTGACGGCCGCTGGCAGAACCGGTACTGAAACGGTTGAGGGAAGAGCGCACACCAACGTGGGGGAAGGATCACAAAGGGGAGGGAATGGTGGCAACATCGCCTACGTCGAAAAGACCTCTGTCACAAGCGCAGAGAGGACGCCGGAAAAAGAGGGCATGAAAACCGAGGGGAATATCTGACTCAGAAGTAGACTACATAATAACCCCCATTCAGAAAAAATCAAACAACCGGCAATTCAGGTCGCAGATGGAGAAAACCGAGGGACAAGGGGCCGGCTGACATAGTCGGAAGAGAGGGCAGCCAACGTATAACTCAAAAGAAAGAAACTTCACTCAAAACCAGTAGGAAACGGGGGGCAACAACGGGAGAGAAAAAGCAGAAACGACAACCCGCATTGGTCATACCATCTCTAAAATCAAAGGCACCACAGAACGAGAGGTCCAAACTTCAGAGAGACAGGGAGGACAAATGGTTCCTTCAGGTCGCAGGGAAAGGAAAGGGCAAGCGAACCAATCAAAGGGGGGAAAGGGTCAAACGACAAGAGATCCACTACGATCCGTATAACCTTAAAGCCGAGGGTGGACTATTCCACGAGCTCCTCGCAAAGGAAAAAAGATCGTGAATAACTAAGAACTGAAATAAAGTCAAGAAATCTAAAAGAGGACGAGGGTGGGGGGTCACATTACCATTCCTGCTGCCAATTTACTCGGGATGAAAATAGAACACCTAAGAGCAGAGTTACTCCGTTAGACAAGGAGTAAAAAGGGAACAGGTAGGGGGAGCGAACGGGCCTGAAAATAAAAAAACTAAGAGGAACTAAAGGCGCACCCGAAGGGGTTGCTAAGAAGGAAGGAAAGGGACTCCAAAAAAAAGCTCTCCCGATACTTGCCCAAAAACGCCACCCTTGCCCGAGGGGAATCTACAACCCTCCCCAAGGGGGGACTGCTGGTGGAAAAGACAGAGCAAGAGTTACGACTGATAGTGAAAGAAAAGGTCCATCAAGGAGGAGATTCCGAGAAACAGCTGTCTGCTGGTCGGCTTGGTTCCAAAGCTTATTCCGTGGCATTGACAGTTAAAGGAAGAACGCCTGAAGAACAAGGGGTAAGGGGAGATGACTTGTCAGAAAAACCTCTGAATAACGAAACACGTTCCTCGTTTGGAGGGGCTGTTCAAGTCTCGGGGTGCGCGACAAGAAAAGGAAAAGCAGAAGGACAAGGGAAACTGCGAATTTCAAGGATGTGTCAAAAACGCACGAGGGGAGGAAAAATGAGTAGGCGGGAAAGCGATCGGCAACACGAAGAGAACAAAAAAATGACTCATCAGACTAAACTTTCTGGTAGTCAGGGTGTCTAAAGGTTCAAGGCGCGGGTAAGTGACAAGGGAAGGGATAGTAGGTGGGATCAGCTATATAGACGGTCCGTGAATGCTCGTAAGGCAGAGTGGTGGAAGTCCGAAAAGGAATTCACAAGAAAGAGAGAGAGCTCGAAAATAAAAGCAAGAAACTGAGAGGGAAAGAAGAGCCAGGGGGATTGTTGCCGTTTGGATCGAGGGACAAAAATGATTCAAAAAAAGGTTCCGGAAAACTTCGGAGAGGGTCACGACCTCAAAGCAAAGAAGGCATAGAAGTCGGCCGCTTTGGCATGATGAGCACAGAAAAACTTTGCTCTTCTGCGTGAGGGGGGGGAGGTGAAGGAGTAAAAGAGAGAGGATGGCCCTCACCAACCGTGCGACACAGAATACGGTTCACGTCCTGGGAGTCACCGTCGTCTACGTTGAGGAGGTTATTGAAAGCGGGAGTGGGGGGAAAAAAAATAAAACAAGAGGGGGAAAGGAACACACCGCAACGAGTTCACCTGGGGTTGGTGATTACAGAGAAAGTCGACACGTAAAAAGGGGTCGTAGACACAGGAGTGAAAAAAGGGAAGAAGAAGAAAGGGGGACCAACAGCCCTCCGACGCCAAGTTGGGGGAAAAAAAAGGGAGCTGTAATCTGGAGTGAATTGGGAGGAGGACGGGACAGTAGACTGATAGGGCTGGAAAGGAACCAACGTGGTGGTCACAGTTACCACGAACGGTTGGTGGGTGGGTACAGTTAAAGATCGAGTCAAAGAAAGCTCGTATCAAAGATCAAGGGGGCAGACCTTTCTAAGACGCTTTCTTAAAGGGGACTTGACCCGAGGAAACTTGTCGAAGCACCCTGAAAGCTAATCTTGGTTAAAAATCAAAATTTCATCTGTGTGGGGACGGAAGGGGATATTAAGGTGGTAAAGGGAAAAAAAGAGAACTACTGACGGTGAGGAGCGGTCGCCGCTTGTTCAAACGATCGGGGCCTTATGGTCGACGAAAGAACACTAGTATAGTACGCGAGGTTGGTTGAAAAAGGGCGAGACGGAAAGCAAAACAGTGTGGGGGGGGAGCGGAGGCAAAGTCTTATGGGTGAGGTGGCTCGACATCACAAGACAGTTCCCACACGTGAGAAGAAAGAAGAGCCTGAGGTGAATGGGAGTTGTCGGCCTTGATCTTGGGGACTAAGGCTCTGACGAGCGGGTGGAGAATGCCAAAACGAGGCGGTTGTCTGGGAGCTGGCGGACCAGCATTGGTGTGTGTAAAAAAAGAGTTAGGAAATGGTGGCAGCATTCCAGGGAGGGAAGACCAGGCGGGCCGTGGGGTGAAACAATTGAAGGGGAAGGAAGGGCCGTCCGGAAGAAAGAGGGGCTTGCAAAAATCCTCGGAAAGGGATACGGAAGCAAGGAGAGAAGAGAGCCGGAAGAGCCGGGGGGCCGGAGAGGAACAGTGGAGGCGTCAGAAAAAAGAATGGACAGGCTGAGGGAAGGATGCGCTTGGTGAACATAGTTCTAGGACGGAGGAAAGATAAGAACCTAAACCAGGGGGAACTAGGACCAAATTGTTGGGTGGATAAATGATCTCAGATCAAGAGGTGACGTCAAGGGGAGCAAAAAGAAATAACTAGGAAGCGCCGCAGAAAGGGCCGCGAGGGTTCAGTAGACTGAAGGGGAAGCCCATCATGTGGGAGAGAAGACGGAGACGTTCAAAGTTAAGCGGAGGGACGAACAAAGAGAAATATAAAGTATTTACGTGGGAATAAAAAGGGGGCATGAATCTAAGGCAGTCGGGGGCCTTGCCTTGACGGCCTGTAAACTAGACCCGCGGGGGCTGGTCTGAGGCTATAAGAACAGCTAGGGGCAATGAGGTTTTGAGGGAGTTTTATCCGGTGACCGGGGATCGACTGGTTAGAGAGAAAAGGGTCCCAAACCAAAGGTGCTGGGGAAAAATTACAAGAAAAAAGCGGGAACGGAAATAGAATATATACGGGGTCGAGAAAGTGGCAAAGGGAGGTAACATACATAAAAACGAATAGAATCCATCGCATGAAGAAGGAGAGTACAGTCAGACGAAGGGGGGTTACCAAGGCAAAATAAAATTAAAAGTAAAATGAAGAATTGGGAGTTGGGAAAACTATACTCAACCAAAAACACGAGTATAGTAGGAGAAAAAAAAAAGAAGCGACTAAGGGGGGGAAGAATAACAGGCTCTGTAAGAGAACCAAACAGCTAGAAGAAGCTACTAGGACGCTGGACCCGAAAAATCTCGAGTGCGTACTTCTTTTCCCAAGTGCAACCCGAAAAGGGTCAGTACGAAGAAGTCCCCGAGGGGGGAAAAGGCAAAAAGCCAATAAAATCTTAAGGAGCACGTGGAAAAGGGTATACAACCAGGGCAGGAACCAGAGAACTTCTACAAAGACTACCAAGACGGGCAAAGAGCTGGCGAGGCACTGACCGAAGACAACTTCTGTTAGAGAAGGGGGGATGAGGGGACCATAACGTCACTAACGGCCAGGATTAGAAAATCCGTTACAGAAGGAGCAGCGGAGCCAGAGGGTGGGGTAGAGGAGAACTCCGGGTCAGGTGAAAGTGAAGCCAGGGGCGAGAACTTATTCGGAAAAGTAGTCTGGAGCGGGAAACAAATGCGAGACGGAAAAGGGGGGCGACTGCCGGAGAGAAAGAGGAAACTGGACTAAAAAACGGGAATCAAAAAACTTGGCCACAAATTAAGCAAAAGCGAGAATGAGGGGGTCATCCGATGGTAAAATCAAACAGTCGGATCAAGAAAAAAAAACGAGATCGAGAGAACCGCTGTAGACGAAAAAAAAAAACTTGGTGACTGAAAAGACTATAAACAAAGGGGGATGCGGACCCCAATTCTGAGGAGTAGACTTGGGAAGAACGGCAAAAATCAAATGCGTAGGCATGAAGGAAAAGGGGGGGGGATAGAGGGCTGTTCCATGGTAAAAAAAGAGCCTCTAGAAAGAAAAGGCACCATGGCCTAAAAGTATTCCACAAAGGACTGGAATATCAAGACCCCCTACATAAAGCAGGTGGAAGGGAAAAAAAACTATTCGAAACGATCAAAGTAGTCCAAGATCAAAAAATTGCACCCAAGTCATGGGGGAAGGGGGGAGTAAAAAAAAAAAAAAACAGGGGGGGGAACGGAAAACTGGGGAAAAGGTTCAGTCAGAGACGAAAAAACTGAAACAATCAGGGGGGGTACATCACCAAACGGAGAGGGAGGCTAATAAACGTCCAGTATCCTTAAAACCCCTGGGGAAATGGAATCGATATCGGGAAAAAAAAGACGAACCGAGAGGGAAAAACTCTGGCTGACCCTGTTAAAGCCTCCCCAGGTTCATAGAAGAGGAAAAAATTAAACCCAGTCCTGCAGCCATCCGGGGAAGATCCAGGAGAGAAAGGGAAGAAGCCACGCGATGAACAGGGGAACTGGCAATTCAGTAAAACTTCTCATGTCAAAAACGGGTTATATTTAGAAGAGGAAATGTCAAGGGAAGGCGAGTGAAGGCGGACGGCCACGATAAGGTCTAACTAGTAAAAAAACAAAAAAAACCACGAATACATTTCGAAAAACCGATCTGAGACAGTATGAAACTGTAACCAAGCAGCACTCCAATTTTAGCCGACGAACATTCAAACTTTTGAATGTCATAAAACAAATCATCGTAGGGAAGGCTCATGAGGCCAAAATCCCAACCCGCTGACCGAAGGAAAAAGAGGAGACTGACTGGGAGTTATGTGGACAGCTTACCTGGGAGTGACAGGGAAACACCTCCATTTAACCGTCAGAAGAACGTTTCTAAAGCCGATGAAAAAAAAAAGGAGATTTGGGGTTGACTGGGAAATCGATGTGGGCTATCCGAACGAACTGACTTAGCAAGTAAAGAGAAAAGGACACTGTAAGACCGGGAAAGGGAGGAGGACGCGGGTGAGGGGGGGGTAAAAACTGCTTTCTTGAGGGTCTCGGAATATCGCAAGCTACGTCTACATCAATAAAACCTTCGAGAGCAAAGAGAACGTGGGAATTTAGGCAAGGGGAGAAATAAGGACGACGGGGCAAGTATTAACACACGATGACCTAGGAAATTTGATTTCTTATGGAAAAAAAGGTCTAATGACTACTAAGAGGGGCAAGTGTAATGCCGAGAGCAATCAGAAAATACGATAGAAGTAACCACACAGCCCAAAGAACATATGGGGGAGAGAGCAACAAAAAACAATTGTGAAAAAGAGAGAGGAGGAAAGAATTTAAGGTTGAAGGTTGGGGCGAGGGCGTCACTCGGATTAAGAAAAAGACCGCACGGTACATTTCCCCTCGGGAGAAATAGATCGAGAGACAGAAGAAAATTCTCAACGGATCGAAAGAATCGTACGACAGGCGGAAAGGGAGAAAAGAACAGGTTAGCTTCGCTTTAGGTTTTAGTCTGTATTGAGAGAGGGCCATATCGCTGGAAAACAAGCTTGAAAAAGAGGAGAGAGGGGGGAGGGAACAGTAAAAAAAATCGCTGACCTGATCAGGGGGGTAGACGTATAGGGGGAGGAGAAAAAAGGGGTAAGGCCGCCAAGAAAAATGGACCGTTGTGGGGTCAAACCTTATGAACAGAGGGGGGACGAGGGGAAGGGAGGGGCTGAAAGGAAGAAAAACTTCACATGACGCAGAGGTTGGCCCAAAACAAGACTCCGGGGGGAAACAAGTATAGGGGGGAATCTTTATATTTCTGGGCGGTTCGACGAGGGAGACACTGCTCTCGGAGAAGAGCGTCCCAAAAGGTGGGGGAGGGGTAGAATAACAAATTGGACAAGGATCGGGGGAGAGGAAGAATGGAGACGTAGGACCTGAGGCATTTGGGGACCGGGAAAGAGGAATGGGCAGAGGAATAAATTTGTCGAAGACCCACGGAAAGGCGTAAAAGGTAGACTGAGTCCATTTGATCGTTTGAGTGGTTAGAGGGCTTTCCTAGTCCAGGGCCATGAGGACCTTACCCCTCGCAGAAATGGGGGGAGATAGGGGGGAAAAACCTTTGCGAAGTGATTGTGTCAGGATCGGGGCCTTGGGTTTGGGGAGAAAGGGAAAAGGATCTATTGAAGAAAAATACCGGGAAGTTCTAAGAAGAAAAGACATGGAGCTGCAAGGGGGAATTTCCCCACTGAGGCGGGGGTTGAAAGGAGTGCGCTAAGAGCATGGGACATTTCCCAACCGGTTGAGAAACAAAAAAACAAGTGACATTAAGGGGGGGGACACCGAGCGGGTGACGAATTTGGAAAGAGGGTGGGCTTTCTTACACCAGTGGGGGGGGGTGCGGATGGGGTCGGTTGAGAAGAGAGTCGCAAGATTTTTGGGTTCCTCCACAGTGGAAATGGGCTGGTCAAGGGTATGAGAGAAAGGAAAGAAAAAGGTATAAGGTGGGGGGGGGGCCAATCTACTGGACTAAGGAAAAGTAACGGAAGAAGAAAAAGATGGCTGGGAGGGAGCATGGCCCCATGGCGAAAGCGGAAGTGTGTGAGGATACGGCAGGGGTAGAGCTCGAAAAACGGGGAGTCTTACTATCAGGCTGAACGGGGATAAGGATCCTCGAGTGGAAGGGGAATTCTTCTGGTTAAAAGCTGGAGATGATCAGTCGGAGTGAAAAAAATCATGGCCTGAATGGTGAGATATGAAACAACTTGGGGGTGGAGATCTTCATCTAGGACTTAAAAAGGTATCCGAAAGTGAAACTGCATCGAAAGAAGAATTCGGGGTCAGACGGGAAGGAGGTTTTCATCACGGGAGGAGAATGGTGAATTCTAAGACGGGGGAGGGAAGGGGGGGGGCGAACGGCGAAGGGCAAGGGGTAAAATACCCAGGCTTTATAGTAGACCCATGAAATAAGGGAAAAGGTGAAAGTATACGGGGAGGGCGTTCACGTCCTTTCTGAAGGGGGGAAAGAGTCCGACAGGACTCACCGGGGTCTCGAAACCCTGGCGTTTTCGAGGGGTGACCTGCGATCGACAAGAATAGTTGAATTCGATGGTGGGGGGTTAAGGGGGGAGCAGGTTGTCCGGAATCCTTTTGGATCGGAAACGGTCGAAACTGAATGAGAGGGAAGGGGACCCGTGGATTGTGGCCCCTAGACTGATACCTTTGAGAGGAGGAAGGGAGAACGATGCCGGTGTGGAACGTTTGAGAAGGCATCAGTCCGAAATAAGTAAGGCTGGTGGAAAGGTCCTGCAAGAGTTCCAGGAGGAAGAGACTACATCGAGAGCTTTTTTTAAAAAGCCCTTCACGACCTTCTCGGAGAGGAAGGGAGGCAGAGGGCGGGGGGAGCCATCTATATCAAAAACACTTATTAAGGGGGAAAGGATGAAGAATTTCTACACACCTTCAGCGCTCCTACGGCAGCAAGAGAAGGGGGAGTTGGAAGGAAGAGGGGGACCCAAAGATCAGAGGCAGACTAATCATCAGAGCAGGAAGGGAGATGTAAAACGCCCAGACGAGAAGCTAGTCTTAAAATTGCTGAAAAGACCGTTCAAGATGAAGAGGAAACTAAAAGGTATCCAGGAAAAAAAAGGGCATAGTCGGTACGCACTTGGGGGGAGGAGTGCAAAGTAAAAGAGTCAGGTGGCAAATGTGGAACCCGGGATGAGGCTACACACCAGTGCGTAAAAACCCAATTTAAAAGGGGCTCCACTCACCACGAGAACGTCAAACCGAAGCTTAGGATCAGGACTTTCACACCTCCGACCGAGAACAAAAAAAATGTCAACCGAAGAGGAACCCTAAAAGGGAAAAGTACGGAAACATATTGAACAAAATCAAAAAGATCGGAGGGTACCGAATAAAAAGAAGGTAAGTGGGGAACTCAGAGTCCGGGTATTCTGAAAAGAAGTTTCAGTCACCGACGACTTGAAAGGACTGCAAAAAATTAGGCTAAGGACTATTAAGATTCTTCATCTTCACTGAAAGAAGACTTTCGGGAGACGACTAACGTTAGAGAAAGACAAAAAAAATGAAAAAAAAAATGGGTAACAAAATAGGACAAAAGGAATCATTATGGTTCCTAGACCTACTTACTATAAGCAGCAAGCTGTTCACAGGGGGAGCAGAACGAAAAAACTGACAGCGAGATCAAAAGGGCTGGTCAATACGATAAGGATCGACGGGCACGGGAAAATAGAACAGCGGACAAGAACCTAAAAACAGGGGCTTCTAGTTCGCGGGAGGATCATCAAAAATACGGATAAACCCAAGCCCTTCCTTATGGGGGGGACAGACTGGGTCCTAAAAACAAAGACAGAAGGGCGAACAGGAGACGTACAATCAGGAACAGGTGCACTCCACTTTATTCACCAGAAAAGAGCTAAGAAAGAGCCGACGCCAACCATCCCGAAAGTGAAGAGCAAATCTCATTACCAAGGAGAGGAGGAAAAGGATCAAGGGGGAGACAGCTTAATGAAGGAGTTCTACAACAATGTGGGAAACCAATGGAATGTTCGGAGGCCGAGTCAAAGTAACCAGGAATGGGTCACTGGACTCAGCGTAGACGAATGTAAGAGGGCGATATGAATATACCTTAAAACAAGGGGAAAAACGAATTCCGAGGGGGATAGATTAGGGGGTAAAAACATAAGAACCTGAGAAAATCGAGAAGCAGGGAAACACTGGGGAACACCGGAGGACCAGGAGTAAAGGGGAAAAAAAGTCCCAAGTTCTGCGGCATTCAGAAAGAAGAAAGCAAACCGAACAGAAAAAATTAAGGAGACCATGATCCGCGTCCGGGTGCTCGGAGACAAAGGAGACCGGAGGCTCAGAACCGTCAAGGGACGACCGGAGAAAAACATATCCGGCTACGAAAAAAAAAAAAACTCAGCCCGTCCAAAAAACCCGGAACAACGGCCTCGAACACAAAGAAACACAAGTGTAAAGTACGGGAAACTAGCAGCAAGTACAACTCGTACTCAACTGCCGAAAACAAAGAGAGGTACCGTAAAACACTGAGGAGGGGAGGGGGGCAGGGGGTGTGGACCAAAACTGGGTAAAAAGGCAATTTGGAACTGAGCAGACAACAATCACAAGTCGGATATGAGGCAGACAAGGGATGAAAACGAACACAACGAACATCAGGGGTCAGGGGGACGCCTCGATTTTTGGTAGGGACTCCTACACAAACAAATACAAGACAAGAGGAAGGGGCGCGAGGGGACCGGACTGGACACTGAAAAAAAAAAGAAGATTCATACGGAGGAGCTGGCCATATGATCTCACCTCGCTACAAAAGAAAAAAGGAGAAACCTACAATCAAGAAAAAGGAAGGGGCTAAGAATACGAAAGGAAAGAAAGCGGAAAATGGTCCAAAGGGAAAGGGTCGGCAAGGGAGGTTAATCCCGGACTCTACTCATTGTTCACGTGTAAAGCCTTCGAGAAGACAAAAGTGAAGAGAGCAATACACAACGTGCAAGACCAATAAATATGGA
>Ga0179591_1356584_pt1 | contig 14677 bp, 12 predicted proteins | sample CZOMad2_1_08_16f_FD_182891 | JGI IMG/M metagenome (GOLD analysis project Ga0179591, IMG submission 182891) | Vadose zone soil fungal communities from Angelo Coast Range Reserve, California, USA - CZOMad2_1_08_16fungal (PacBio error correction) | ecosystem: Environmental > Terrestrial > Soil >...
GATCGCACACTGCCCGGAATAATGAGAGGGGGGGGATTCGGTGGTCAAGGGTCAACGCGAGAAAGGGCGCAGGCGCGGATTCGCATGGAGAAGAGTCCGAAAATGCTTTCCGTGCGGATGTGAAGTTGTAGCGGGAGTCCAGGTCCAGGGAAGAAAAATCAGGGGCTGCTCGCTGAAGTTGTATAAGGAAAGGAGAGGGAGCTGCTGAACGCTTGTGCCTGCAAAAGAGAAAAGGCGAAAAAAAAGAAAGTCCGAAGAGATGCTGCGGAGAGGGGGGGGAGTTGCTTCAGGAGAATCTCTTTCTGCGCCAGAAACCTGACTCGCCTTCTTCAGAAGAAAAAGGAAATTTCAGCAAGAAAAGAGAAGAAATCGGTCCTTTCTTTCCACTTGAAAAAAAAAGAAGCTCAGTAGGAGAATTTCGTCCCGGTCGGGGATACGAGGAGGGCTCGCCGTGTAAACCACAACGTAAGAAGGAAGACGGGGAAAACCAAGGCTCTATTGGAAGAGAGTTCTTTTCGCCTATGCACAAAAGAGAAGGCCGATGCACACTTTGCACGATCGCAATAAAGAAACCCTTACCTTGTTACCGAGGATCTATGAGAGACGGAGGAAAAGCCAACGTCCATAAAAGGAAGCTCTCTCTCTTCCTGTGAGAAGGAGGCCTACTGGAGGATCCAACATGACGGAAGAAGTACGTGGCCGCTAAAGTACAAGGAGTCGCTGTCCAGGGCTACAACGGGGGAAGGAGTGTTCGCGCAGGTGAGGAAAAGCGCGTCAAGTTGGAAGGGAGAGACTCTGTCGTTCTAAGGGGGGCCGGCTGTCGGGTTCGCGCAGGGAGGGGAGGAGACCACTCAGGAGGGTTTTCGTCGTAAGGGCGAGCTCGCACGCCCGAAGACAAAGGAAGTTGGAGGTCAACGAAGCTCATCTTCAGGAGGTGTTTTGCTGACGCGTAAAAAGAAGGAGCCATTCAAGCACAGAGAAGGAAAGACGCGCCGGTCCATCTTGTTAAGAATAAAAGAAAAAGCGGCGGTGCCGAAACAACAGCTGAGAAAGCGCGGTAAAACAGGAGAAAAACGACGACGAAGGACTTTTCGCGGGGCAGCTATCGGAGGCGTCCCTTTCGCCCAAAGTACGTAGAAAGGCGAATAATCTTGGTCCTTTTACAAAGACTTTTTCCGTGGATGAAATCGTCGCCTCTTTTTCGCAATAATATTGAGGAGGGTTCTAATCTCCTAGAGAGGGACTGGCCAACGGTCCCAGGGTCCGTCCAATCAAAGGGGGGGGACTCTTTCTTCTCAGGTTTTGGTGGGTCGTAAGATCTCCGGTCATAACGGGGTAGATGCCTCGAGAGCTCTCCCAGCACTCCCCTCCGGGAAGATCTGGAGGGACACCCCCAATCACCTCTTCATGGGGAGGTTGGAGTCATCTTGCCCTCTAAATAAGATCTCGAACTTCTGGGGGGGGCTTTGGTGCACTGGATTCCAGGGACTGTCTCTACTAGAGAGGGGAACCTAAGGACCTGCTTTGGAGAATTCATGTCACTCGCAAGGGTGAGATAGATTCTCGTTCCCTAAATGAAAAAAGTTTCAGACGGTAAGGAAATCTAACTAACTCACCTTGTTCCGTATCGGCGGACGCTCTCGAAGGATGAAAGAAGTCCCTTCTAAAGAATGTTTGTGTGCCGAAGATGGAAGGTCGGTTTCGAAGGCTCAAAAAAAGTCATCTGGACCGGCCGCTGCAAACTTTTGCTCATGGGAAGGAATAGCGTAATCCGAACCCAAAAGGGGAGAGTACCTCTTCGGGGAGCCGTCAGGAAGACCCGGCTCCGCCCTGGCTACCTCTGGAGGGAAGACGCTGCAAAACTCAAAAAGCCCGAATGCCTAAGCCGTTAACGAGAGGAAAACCGCCGAGTACCCTGGAAAAAACCGCTTTCACGAGAAGGGAAGATCATGGAAATCTGGGAAGGAGTCGGCACGCGAAAGCTACAAAGGGGAACACCGGTAGCAGAAGTGTGTCACGGCCCGTCTACGTTACAAAGGCCCATGCGGGGCGGTCGCCCTAGTCCGCAGCTGAGAGAGAAGGACGAACCTCAAGAGGCCTGGAGAGAAAAAAGTGCGCACGAAAGAGGGGGAGCCTTCCTCCCGCGTGCGCGTTGTCAACGACCTGGTGCCGAAGAGGCGAGAAGATGAGAATGGGAGCGGTCCAACTTTCTAGCGCGAGGGTCCCTCTTCCGAGGGGTTCTCGAGGGGAGAGGCATATGGGAAACTAAAGACCGCGCGAGAGGCTGGGGTCGTCCAGAAAAAAAGAAATTAAAAGGTACCGGCGCTTACCGGAGAGAGCTGTGCAAACCGCAAAGCGTCGATACCAGAAGAGAGGGGCGATCCACTACAAGAGAAGCGCTCCGTCGCCTCGTCTGGATCGAGAAAGGAGAGTTCCGGGAACCAAGCGCAACACGGTGCTCAGGATTCTCTAGTTCAAACCTAGTCGGGGACGTCCTTTATTCCTTCTAGGAGACCATGCTTTTCTGGGTGACGATACCGGAGTCCCTTTGTGAGAAGAGAAGAAACAACCACGGGAGAAAAGAGGGATCACACCGTTAAAGGACGAACCGAGGTCGAAAGCGGCGGTTGGGAGAGGTCTTCCTAATAGAGTACCAAAGAGGGTTTAAGAGGGAGAATGTTTTTGCCTAGGGTCCTTTAGAAAGAGGTACCTTCTAAGAGAGACGAAATAGGAAATCTCTTCGGAGCAGGAAAGATCTTTTTCCTCTTCCGACTCCAGCATAGAAAGAAATGTCATCTCCTCTCTCTGAGAGAGGGAGAAAAAAAGAGAGTCGGAGGAGTAAGGGTTACTCCTCCATTGGATCTCGGAATGGGAAGAGGGGCGATCCCCCATCCCTCTCCAAACACCAGCTCGGAGAGTAAAGACATCTGCCTAGAAGAGACATCTAGAAGGGCGCAGCGTTAACGCAGAAGCAGATAAGAAAAGGTCTCTATAAAAGTGAGCTCTCCTCTACCATTAGGGAGGAGAAACAAGGATGGAAAAGGAACCGCTAAAGAAGGCTCATCCTTGCGGGAGAAGAGGGAGAAGGCTCACCATCTACTGCAAACCTCCGTAGGAACTCTTTTCCTCTGTCTACAGAACAACAACGACCCTTCAAAAAGAAGAGGGGAAAGGAAGAGAAACCCCACAAACCAGAAAAAAAAGGAAAAAAATAAGCTCAAAAGAAAAACCCCGCCGAGAAAAAGACCACAAAAAAAGCGAGATTCGTCGAAGGAGAAAAGTCGTAACACCTGCGAAAAGGGGAACCCGTGGGAAGGGGCGTATAAATCGCGCTTCGAAAGCGAGCGTCGGGGTGCGGTTACTTATCGGAAAAGTGGACAGAGAAACCCGTCGTCAAGAGAAAGGGATACCGAGTCGGGCTCCTCAAAAGCATTGTTTGCGGATTCGCAGGAAGCCTAGACGCATATATTCGCCAAAAACCAAACCGCGCCTGGCCCTAAGGAACCTCCTCACGGTGCTCATAAAAAAACAGGAACAATGAAGTATTCATGATAAGAGAAGGGGGACCCCGGGCTTTTCGGGAAGTCCTGCTTTTGAACCGAAAAGGGGAACCGCTGCGTCAGGGGAGGAAACCAATCAAGGAAGTTCGCAACGGGAAAGGAGGTCCATCATCGGCAGGGAAGGAGGCGTCGAATGCTTGAAATGCGAATTCAAATAAAAGGCAGGTCAAGACAATGTAAGTTAACGAGGAAAGGGAGAAGCTCGCTCTTGGAAAGAGGAAAAGCCGTTCGCGCTCCTCGAAGCTGATGCAGTCGAAAAAGAAAGAAGTCCCTTGCACCCACGCAAAGCGGAAGAAAAGACCTACCATAAGGGAACTACTCGCTCAGCAATTCGCCTCCCACCCTATCAAAAGAAAACTGCATGCAGCGAAAAGAAAGTATGGGGGGCTATTCGGCAAAAAGACTCGAGAAGGAAAAGCCGTCTTTATTCATGAATCGCCGCACAGAAAAACCAGTTTCGGGGCTCTTTTAGGGAAAAGGGCTTTAAGAGAGTCGGATCCTTCGAAGGTCATCCCCGGCGATCAAGAGAAAGGGCATCGACCATCGGGGTAGCGCAAGTCATCCCTCGAAAAAAGTGCCGTTCAGGCTCTAACGCGTTATAGAGGTCTAAACTTACACGCTCTCCGGGGAAGAGAGCATATCGCTTCAAAGCCGCTCCGAGAAGTAAGGCGGAGAATTGGGAGCCCTTTCAAAAGACGTCTTCGAGGAAGAGGTCCGAGAGGTAACAGCTTCCATCGCGCCTCTTCGGGAAAAAAAAGGAACTTCTTCCAAGAGACGCGTCTCCCCACACCAAAAGGGGGGTGCAGCTTAGGTGGACCACGGGAGGAAGGGGAGGCGGGCGAGCGAGGGTTAGGGGTCTCCCTCCTAAAGTCAAAACCGCGGCCGAAAAGGCGGCCTCGAAACGAAGAACACCTCGCTGGAGCCACTGGCAACAGAGGGGGGAGGAGCGCACCTCTCTTAACCCTAAAGGGAAGTTGGTATCAAAAATTTACCAGCGCCGGACCAAAAGTCCTCTACAGGAGGCGTCCCTCCGGGGGGAACCGCTACGTCTTAAAAGAAAGGAAAAGGGGAAATGCCGAAGCAACGGGATCTTGCCGTTCGGGGAGGATTCCTTCATCGAGAGGGGAACCATTTCATTTTCTGGCCCCGGGCGGGGAAAAAAAAAAAGCCCTCTGCCAAGGAAGTAAAACGGGTCAGCCCCGAAAACTTCTCTACCTCGAGCCAGAACCTTGCGTCCATTAGTAGAAAGGAGGGCATTGCTACCACGGCGAGCGGATCGCCGTGCTCAGTTATAAAACAAGAAAACCTCAGCTCGTGTGTACGACCAGAACCGATCTCTGTGAGGTTCGGACAGAAGAGGGGTCAGCACTGATGCGCGCAAGAAGGGAAAAAAGGCGCGCCAAGCCCGTCCATCGGAAAAGGCACGAACACCACTACAGGAAAACGCGTCCGACTCAAGGGAAGCTTCCAGGAAGAGGAAAGGGATCGGACTGGCCCTCTGCGCAGCACGAGATTGTTCGAGGTACCCGAGTCATCCCCTGCGGGGGACCTGGAGGGGGCGTTTTCCCTCTCCACAAAAAAAGAAGAGAAGCTCCTCTCGGGCGCCGCGCGCTGTAGCCCTTCTTCCGAAAACTCTCTGAATAAAACACTAGGTTGTCTTCCAAGGGGGAAAGGATAGGGATCACGGCCAGGGGACGTTATTCGCGACGAAGTTCCCGCAAAGGGGAGACGACCTAGGCGGAAAGAAGTTTCACCCCTGCGGAGGAAGGGGGGGAAGGGGGATGTATAACGTTTCCTGCAACGGGGTCCTTCTCGCGTAGAAGAACAGCTCTACGACTACCGAAAAAACCCTCACCGAGACAGAAAATTTCGCACCACCCCTCGATGCGGGGGGGAAAAGCCCGTCAAGACGACACAGCCTTTCATCAACTCAAGGGAAGAAGAGGAAAAAAAAGAAAAGTCCTCTCGAAGGGACAAAACCCATGTGATCCGCTTCTAACTTTCCGAAAAAAGGAGAGAGGGGAGAAATAACTAGAAAATGAACCGAAGGGAGAGCTCGCTCCTCGAATGCTCAGTCTGCCTTGCTATTCCATGAAAGAGCTGAGCAACGAGAAAAAATGCGCTCTCAGGGGGGGGAAAAGGCATTATTGGGAGGGGTCCGTTGCGGTGCAAGTCCGAGACTGCGCCAGAAGGAGAAGCCTTCATCGCTTTGAGGGCGAAGTAAACCTACATCCAAAAGGGATTGACCGCCTTTGTTAAGGAAAGCGGAATCGTCTTGGAAGTGTATGATCGGGGGGGGAAAACGCACTTCCTCCTTCACACTGGAGGTGATTCTGTCACTTCTGACGCGGGAAAAGAGGGTCAGATGGTTTTTTCAAGCTCGGGGGGGAGGTCCTCGCCGTGAGGAGAAAACAAAGCGATGCCTGGGCTCGGGAGGAACACCTCCATTTCCGGTAGACGGTCCCGCTTTTCTTCGAGGGGCTGTGTCAAAGAAAAAGTGCTACCTCTACAAAGGGGCCAGGGGGAGGGCTGATACACGAAGATCCAGGGCGACGGAGTCATGAGAAAACGCTGTCTCCGGCTGTGGGGGAAGCACCGATGACGGTCGCGGGGAGGTCCCACCAAGGCGAGCCTTTCTAACTTAAACCGAGGCAAAAAACGCACCGAGATCAAGAGGGGGGAAGTCACGGAATGAGCATCGGCCTGAGGGGGTCCCTTTCGCGAGGAAACCTGCTATCCTGAAGGAAGACTCCTAATGGCGGGTGCTCCGGCCAAGATAGAACGAGGGCTCCGATTCACCCTCTCAAAGGCCTAGGCGATGAAGGGAGAAGTCCCAAGGAAAGAAGGCGCATCAAATCCAGACCCAGGAGGAAAAATTTTACAGATGAAAATAAAGTTCGCCTATCTCTGAGTCAAAGAGACCGTTCTTCTTCAAAAAAAGGGGGGAGAGAGTACTTCCGGGGAGAAGTCGCGGGCAATCTTAAACAAACATGAAAGACTTCTTTACTATGAAAGCCCGATAAAGGAAGAAAAAACGGTGTCTTCTCTGTTCCCAGGAAAAAATGCACGGCGCGGTTGTTCATCGCGGGGGGAGCGCTGCACGTGGTGGGCCCGCCGTTCTAAAACAGGGAGGTCTTGCATGGGACTGTCGGTCCCTTGTGCTTCGAGGGGGGGAGAAGACGACGCCACTCGAAGGTTCTTGCGCGAGAGAAAGGCCCTCCTCCACTTCCAGGCCACCTCTACAACAGGCAAAAGAATCATCTGCCCCGTGGGGGAGGGAAGAGAAGAATGTCAACTCACGTCCTTTCAAGCAAGAGGTCGAAGAAAAGAGATCGAAGGGGGGACCAAGCTTTTCCATAGAGGCCTCGGCTCGCTTCGGGAAAGAGGACGCCGCTCTGACCTTCGAGCCACCCTCATGAAAACGTCTCGTCTCGTTAGGAGGGAGGATGTCATCATCTCTGCTCGTCCGGACTAAGGGGTTTACGTAAGGGCGACTTCCGACGCTAAGCGTCTCTCCTTTTGACCCAAAACCTGGGAAACCGCGCGCGAGGAAGGCAATGGTGCGCGGAGCTCTCTGTGCGGAAAGTCGTCCGAGTACTTCCCGCAGAGGGGGGCCGAAACCTCTCAAGACCTGGTGGGGAGGGGAGAGGCCTTTCATGAAGGGGAGAAGGAGCCTCGCGGGCCGATCTCTCCCAGCTACTGAAGAGAGTTCTTCTTCTCGGGGGGAGGAAGGGCTTGCGTGTGGAATTGCCCCTTGGTGAAGAGATTTAATCTAAAAAGTGTCTGAAGAAAGGGAGTCCTTTTGTTCAAGGAGGGGGAGGCGTATGGCGAAGGGAGTCCCCTAAGTCTCTTATCTCTAAGAGTTTGTCAAGGAAAGGTTCAGCTCTGAAGGGACTCTACTATCATCATCTCTCTTGGAGAATGATCGGAGGAATCCGAGGGGGGGGCCTGTCTCCAGAAACTTGTTTCGGATCGGAGGCTCTCGAAACGAACGCACGTGAGGGGGAAACGGCTACCTTTTCAGAAAAAAGGGTACGGGCCGGTTTTTTCGCAGATCTGAAGGCGGCAGGGCCATCCTCTGGGACACATTAGAACTCTCCATCCCTAAAGATGGGGCTCATTACTCCTGACCCCTCGGGTCGAAAAGGCCACCTTGATCTGAGAAAGTGCCTTCTCTTTTTTTCACAAAGAAAGGACGGGGGCGGAGGTATGAGCCTCCTGCAAGGAAAGCCACCCCTCCAGGAATCCTTAACTAGGGGGGGAATGAAGGTATCTCCTGGAGAGAAAAGCTTTCTAGAGGAAACGGTCCTCCCCAAGGGAAATCGACGATCCAAAGGGTGAATGTAGCTGGGGGATGTTCCAAGACGCGGGGAGGGCCTTCAATCGGCTGAGGTCACCCTGCGGGCAATCGCTCAGGGGGGGGGACCGCTACGTACCTCCGCGCGGGGGACGCTGTTTAAGGTCGCCCCAGAGGGCCCTTCTCTTGCTGGCGGCCACGAGTCTAGGGGGAAAAGGGACTATTCCTTCGCCAAGCAAGGTCCCGGGGACTCTTTCTCTTGTCAAAGCGGTGGACAACTACACGAGTAAGCCTGTTCTCAGAAGGAGAGACTTGGTCGTTCCTGCTCAGGTGTCTTCTAGTCGGGTCCCCGGTCATGAGGGGGATCGTCTGGGGCAGGTTCCCCTATTCCTTGGAGGATGAGGGCAATCTAGGGAAAGTACCCAGACTGGGGGGCTGCCGGAGGGACCATTTAGATCTCCATTCTTGGAAGGAGAAACTCGCTAGCTTTTCGAAGGAGGGGGAGCGCCGATGACCTTGAAGGGGTAAAGGACTGGCTATCCCGGAAAACTGCTCGCGAAAAAAGATCGATAGGGGTCTCTCACCAGGAGGGGTCTTCCTGTCAACTATAAACAAAAGACTGTATCAAATTTGCCGCCGCCTTCTCGAGTTCTGGGGAGAAGGGAAGGGAGACCGGCGGGCCAAGGGAGGTCTACTATTCTAAAGTAGGGCAATTTGTTAGAGAGAGCCTTAAGGAGGAATAAAGATATCACATCCTGTTAAACCGCAGGACAGAGTCGACCTCTCTTTGGCCGGGTAAAAGTACGATCGAGGACTCGTGTGATCGAGCATTAAAGTTTTGCAAGGTAGAAAGGTCGTGTTTCTCAGAAGGGGGGGAAGCGAGAGAACAGGAAGATGCGGATCTCGCGAGGAAAGAGGGTTCAGAGGAGGGATGGAAGAGAAAGTTTGGTCCTCGAGTCGTCGGAAGTTTCTTTTCTCCGCGACGGAAAGGGAGAGCGCGGTACCGCCATGGGAGGGTCGATCTCGACAGGGCCGGCGGGGGGGGGGAGTCCGCAAAAGAGCAAGAGAGCTAGAAGAGCTGCGGGAAGAGAGGTACCCGAGAAGCAACAAAAATGGACGAGGGGGAAGGGGTAACGAGAGAAAGATAGGGGGAAAAATCTTCGCCGGATAAAAGACGACGCTCGCTACGCTTATCTTCGGAGCGTTGAAAGCTTTTACCGCAGGAGGGACTAAGGCAGCCGGCGTGACCGACGAGGTCGATGCTAAAAAATTCTGAAAAGGGTCCCCCCCCCCGGGCTCCATATTTTCCTCTGGCGCAGCGCACCAGAGAAAACTTCTGATTGAGGGTCGCCTATAGAGAACATGCGCGGTCTTAGGAAGGGACGACGTGGGGAGTCGTGAAGTCGGCAGCGGAAGAACAGCTTCTCCTCTGCCAGAGAGGGACTGAATGGTACGCGGGGAGTCGAAAGGAGTACCCGTTCATAAGAAAAGGTCATAGGGGGGAACGTCACTTCTGCGGCAGGGGGGGGGACGGCTACAGGGGGGGAAGGAAAAGGCCTTGACAGAAAAGCTGCCTCCGGGTCAAAAAAAGAAAGTCTGCGGAATCGTGGGAACTTTGGTAGGAAGGGAAGGGGCAGGATAGTCCGAGGTAGATGTAAAAGTTCCCCCTGGATTTTAGGATCTTCGGATTTAGACAAAACGGCTGGGGGGGACCGACGCCTAATCAGCGGAAAGGACCCTAAATGAAGTGTGGGAAACCGGGGACGTTGGAAAAGGGAGAGGGGGATCGATATCGGAGAAAAAAGGGAATCCGGCACAAGGGTTCCGTAGCGCGGGGGGGAGAGGGCAGACTCTGCAAGATCTGGTAAAAAGGGGTGATCTTCGAGGAAGGAAATCCATGAAATTGCCCAGCACGAAAAAAGAGGACTGGCGGAGTAGCAGAGGGAGCTCCACTTCCATGGGGGCAACTTTCTTCATAAGAAAAAATCTAAAGATTCACGTACGGAAAGTCAGGATTCCCAACCAGAGGGGAAAGCCGTTTAACTGAAGCTTGAGGGGGGGGAGGTGCGATGCTGTCTCTCTCAGAGAGAGGGAGAGGGCTTGGCCCGCGTGTAGGAGAGGTCAGCTCGACAAGAAAAATAAGGGGAGCGGTGATGTCGGCGAGCTGCTGGCGTACTAAGGACCACGCCGCACACCGGGGGGCCTCGACTAAAAGGGCCTCTTTCGAGAAGAAAAAGGACGGCCCAGCGAACTCGTTGTTGGAATCGCGTCGGAGATCGTGACTTAAAAGGAGGAAGGGACGAAAGCTCTTCCCACTCCCTCCTCGCCGGGGAAGAAGATACGGATGAATCTGGGGGCAGCTTTCTCAGGGAAGGGCGTCTTCTTGAAAGCCCTCCTGACGTAAAATATTCTGTAACATCTTGAAGAGAAAACATCTCAGGGGAGCTTGCTTGGGAGGGGCGTGCCTGGGGTTCGAAAAAGAAACGGGGCCGCTTATTTCGAGAGAGGGGTTGGCAAGCCGCTATCGGAAGGGGGAAGCTCGCTCGCCCAGAAAGGGCAGGTTATCAAGGGAAGGGGAGCCTCCTCACCCCTACCGAAAAAGAAGGAAGCTCCGAGAGAAAGGATCGACGTCGCGCGCCATCACCGGGTCGAACTTCTGTAACACCAGTACGCCTTCGAACTCAGGGGGCGCTGAACACTTCTATCACGGGGGGAAATGACAATCGAAACAGGAAACACGCCAGCCAGGAAAGGCCGTTCTCCCGCACTTACTTAAAACAACGTCATGGTGGGGTTCGTCGAAGGGGAAAGTACTCTTCGAGCGCAAGGGGAGAGTAGCTTGACCGAAAGCGAACTCTTAAGTCCTCATGAAACACTCAGGGGTCCATGTCAGAATGAAGGGGGGGTCCGTGCGCGAGGGTCCCATCGCCTCAGCCGTTCTCGGTTGCGAGAGCCCTACCTTAAGGCGCTTCCGAGGGCAAAGGGGGAAATAAGTTCTTCCTTAACGTCAGAAGAAAAGGAGGGATGGGAAAGAGCGCTACCTGGGATCGCCGAACCGCTGCGCGAATCAAAAGAAAACCTAGAGAAAGAAGGGAGAGACCTCTTTTACATTTAAGGGCGCCGGTCTTTCGATGCGGTGGACAAGGAATCCATCGGGTTCAAAATCACTAACACAGGAGAACGAGGAGGTACCCCTCCGATAACAGCACAATGCGTCGTAATTTAATCTCTGGCACAGAAAAAGGGGGGGCATTAATCTCATGGTGGGGGGAAATCAGCAGAGGAAAAGGGGGAGTCAGCTAACCTTTAAAGGGGGAGAAGCGCCACCTCGCACGCCGAAACCGGCTCTTCGTAAGGGCTTTAGCGGAAACGCCGCTCCCCGCTCTTCTAGAGGAAAAGAGTCGTCCATCTTTCAGCAATTTCAAAGCCAGTTGTTCCGCTGCACGGCGAGACAGCCAAAGCTCCCGCACGCAACTTCGAAGAAAGAGGATCGCGGCACAACCTTTTCACAAAACGGGAAGAGGAGGGGGGATTGGCTTCCTGTTCTCAAAAAATCACCGCTCGGCCGAGCGAAGCGCCGCAAAGCCTAGAAAAAAAACCTGACCTTCTCGCCGGAAAAAAAGGAGAACAGCAGAGAGACCGTTTGCCGAGGCTCTCCGCAGAAAAGCCTGGCCATCCGAAATCCTCGTCGCAGGAAAAAGTGAGCCCTTCAACTAAAAAGGGAGGATGAGAAAATCAACAAACAACAACCTGTATTAGGAAGGAAAAGGACCTGTTAGGAAGGCTCACCTTCGCTGAAAAAAGAAGACAGAGGATCTGCTGTGCGGATGCAAAGGGTCCGGGGGAGGCCGCAAGGAGTCCAAGAAGGAAAGCTGGGTTGTTGACCAGAGACGAAAGGGGGTCAGGGGCTGGGGCAAACGCCGGCTTTCGTGCGGACGACTCGCGACCGCAGCAGGTGTAGCGGGGGAGAACCGGCCCAAAAAAAAAGCTCGGCGTACAAATGACACTTTTTAAAAAAGCGTAGAAGTTGCGGGGGAGGAAGGGCGTTCGCGCGAACGGAGGCACACCTGGCCGGAAAAAATGCGTGAACGGAGAAAGGAACACCTCGGAAGGGGAAAGCTCGGCTTGTCTCGGCGAGATGAAGGGGGCGAGCCGTCTCGCGGAAGACCCTGGGGGGGGGGAAAAAAACCCCTCTTTCGGGGGAAGGAAGAAAGGCAGGAATCTCGACTGAAAAGGCGCTCTGATAGTGTAAAGGAGCTAACCCTCTACACGAAAAAGGAATCTTCCATGAGTTGCCCTGCTAGTCCCCGAGAGAAAGGGTCTACTTCTCTGAGAGAGATGAAAATGCCGTCTTTCCTCGGGGGAGGGAGGGTCGCAAAACCTATTTACAAACGGGAGGAACCGGTCCACGCCTCCAGGAAATGCCGCTGCGTCCTCACAGTTCACTTAAGACCAAGAAGGGCCGTTCTGGCTCGGCACAAAGGAGGACGGGCAATGGGCGTGCAGGGAAACAACGTCGCTGCGCATACGATCCTGATCTCGCGCAACGAGGAGTCCTCACAGGGGACAGCTGCTCGATTTACGTCTTGGCGCCGATGCACCGGGCACCGGAGGGAGTGCCAGTCAGATAATTCACTAATCGCATAAAGCAAAGACCTCAAAGTTAGGGGGAATTAATCCGCGTTCAGCGAAGAGAGAGGAACACGGGAGATCAGGTCTTCTTACGGCTAAGAGAGTCCGGTACGGCGGCAAGGACGGTCCTCGTGCAGAAACACGTACGGAGGGAGGCTCCCGTATCGTTGAAAAGAAGGGGAACGTGGTAGAGGAGGTCCAGTGCTACCACTGTGCAAAAGTGGCTCGACTTTTTCATCGGGGGAAGAGGGCAACGTTGTGGGAGAAAAGGAAGGTCTACCGCGTGATTCGCGAGTAGGTCCTAAATCGAAAAAACTGTCTGTCCTCTTGGGAGTTAGTCTTCTAACCCCTCGGGAGAAAGAAGCCAGTGGAATCGCGACGCTCGCCCCTCCGACCGATCGTCTTTTTTTCCAAAGGCGCACCTCTCACGGCCCCGAGGGGGGGGAACGTCAACTAAGGGACAAGAACAGCAATCTGGGACTCCAGAGAAGGGAAGAAGCGGTAAAGCCTCATTTACCGCGAAGACGTAACCTCGGAACCCGTGGGCAAAAGGGCCCCCCATATCTCCGAAGGGGCTCTTCTGGAAGGGGAAAAAGTAAGGCGCGAATCTCTCTTAGAAAAAAAAAAGTTGGGACATCCCCTGAAGGAGGGAAGAAGAAAAATTCTGTCTCTCCGGGGGAGGCTGCTTTCTTACGGGGAGAGGAATGCAGCGCGGTGTGCCGAAGGGACTTTCTGCAGAGGCTGCTACGACGAAACACTCTAGGTCCTACACACGGGAAGGAGAGCACCTTGTTTGGAGGGTCGCGCTGAGACCACGGATCACTCGACCGCGCTGGAGTCATCGCACGACCTAAAAAAGTCATCGAGGGGTCCTCGGAAGCTTCATTTCTTGCCTATCGCAAGGTGCCCTTGGGGGGGGGGAAGGAATTCTTGTTCGGAGGGGATGAAAAGGAACTGCGTTTGGAAGGGACTTAAAGAAAGCATCCTCAGAAAAAAAAGGAGAAGGGCGCCCTTTGGCAAGGGGAGCCATTTGCACGGCGCGCGCGGGGGGTGCTCGTTTCAAGTGCCTACTGAAAAAAGGGGAACGTTGCCGCGCCAAAAGAACTCACCTTGTGCCGGGGATCGCAACTCTCCTCTTTCCTGGAGAGGTGATCCTTCTCAGAATTGAGGGGGAGGGGTGGGCTCCCCTCCTGAAAGAATGATCACCTTTTCTCAATACCAGACACTCCAATCCCTTGTGCAGGAAATACCATCTACTATGAGGAAAGGACCTCAAGGGAAGGGACACCTTTCCTTCTGGAAAGGCGGTCCAGTTCCTTCTCGGGGGGGGGGGGAAGATCCCTGGCTACCTATGGAGGGGGGAAAGAGGATCCGCCTCAGGAAACACCAAAAGCCCTTGCCTCCTGCAGAACTATTTCTCCCAAGAGGAGGGAGGGGACTCCTTTCTGGACCCGTTGTACGCCTTGCGGTGAGGAGGAATGTCACCTTCTTACCGAAAGACAGTCGAATTTCCTCGATCGTCCTATCTTCTAACCGATCAGGTCACAAAAAAAACGACAAGAGGAGGAAAGTTTTTCAAGGGTCCGCGTACGTACTCCACCTAGTTTGTCAAATGCCCTAAAAAGGCCTCCTCGTATGAGGACTTTTCCGGAGGAAAAAGTCATTTGCCTTAGGGAAGAGGGGGGTCCTCACAAGCCCTTCGTCTAAAGGCTCCGCGGTCTCTTTCAGGGGTTTTTCCGCGGAGAAGACTGTCTGAACTATCTTCTCAAAGTCCTTCACCGATTCAAACTGAGTCTCGTCCCGTAGGGAAGTCCATCTGGGGGGAACTTTTTCCCCGAGGAATCAGAGCGATTCTAGACCTGTTTCATGGGGGGAAAGGGACCCTATGACCAGGGGTAGGAAGCTCGCACATGAGTCTTACCGTCGCTATAAACTCTAGACTGAGGGCAATCTCTCCTCAAGGGGGAGGTGACCTTTCCATCGAGGGCTATCACAAAGAGTACCCGCACCTCTTGGAAGGGCTCCCTATCGCGCTCTGAGCCTTCTCCCTGTGGAAAAGAAAGTGGAAATTGATCGTGAAGCGGGTGGAGCTCCTTTCTCTCACCCGATTCCTTGGGGTCAGAACGTTCTCCTGGCGGATATCCGGGAGTTCTGACGAGAGCCGTGCGAATCCGTAGAAGGGAAAAGG
>Ga0179591_1345916_pt1 | contig 14674 bp, 17 predicted proteins | sample CZOMad2_1_08_16f_FD_182891 | JGI IMG/M metagenome (GOLD analysis project Ga0179591, IMG submission 182891) | Vadose zone soil fungal communities from Angelo Coast Range Reserve, California, USA - CZOMad2_1_08_16fungal (PacBio error correction) | ecosystem: Environmental > Terrestrial > Soil >...
AAAAGGGATAGGCAATGAGGAAAACAATCTGGGTTTTCAGGGTATTGGTTGTAGGGGGTGAACTGCGTGAGAATCAATTTGAAAATAAAGAGGAAACCCACACAGAAATTGGGTTTTTCCGGGAAGAATAGAACGGGACTGAACCCAGACATCAGGGAGCGCATCGGTACTCGCGTACAAGAGAAAACTAGTAAAGGAGGTGTGGGGACCAATAGCTTTACAGCTCCGAATGGTAATTTTGTAAGGTTGGTGTGGGGGGTTGACCACAAACGATTTCGACGAGGGAAGGTTCGTCGTTCATAGAACGGACTAGGCCCATTTTGACCAAATTGCCGGCAAAACCATCCCACGGGGGAAATGTCGATGAAAAGAAAGTGTGCAGTCTGGTATAATCGAATTATTTCTAGGAAAGGCGCGATGCCCGACGCTCGAACAAAAGAGGAACGAAAAAGAGTCTCGAAATAACGTACTAAAAAGAGAGACGACCACAGGTCGAACAACCGCAGCCGAGGATTACAATCGCAGAAACAAAAAAAAAACAGCAATTGGGCCGCCAATAAAGCTGAGGTAGAAGAAAGGCTGTTCCTTTACATCAAGATGGATAGGATGGGGCCTGCGAAACGAACAACGCGAACCTGGAAGGAAAAGGGGGAAAATAAGATAACTGAGTAAGCAAAGTGGGGGGAAAGAAACTCACCTTAAAAGAACTACGACCGCCCAGCGAACCCCGTCTCGACATTTGGGGAAAAAAACGGGGGAATCTGATGTATTACGTAAAACGGCCACCCACTACAAGAGGGGGCCAGGTCAAGGGAACGGAGGCGGGGCAAGGTACAGGAGTGTCGGCCGGACCGGCGCGTCAAAAAAAATCCTGTCAGACGTGGCGCTTGCAAACTATCAACTGATCAACCTGAGGGTAGAGGCTGAACCGGGGCCGGAGGGATGAGGGTCGTTGTCAAAGTAAGGGCATAAGAGGAGTGACTTTAGCGGGAATAACTTATCTCAACATAGGACTCGAAGCAAGACTGCTGTCACGCCGAGGCGCGCTTTTCGAGGTACGAGAGGGCAGGGGGGAAGTACGACACAACGTGCCATTGGGGGGGGGGGCAAACGCGTGGTGCACGGAAAGAGACAAAGGTACAGGTTTCTATAAAAAGTTGTTATATTGGCAAAGAACACAAATGACCAAGGTGGGCGTAGGGGGAAATGGAAAACTATCCAGAAGAGGGATTTCCTCATCGTGGGTGGAACGAATTTTTTTCATCAAAGTCCATTGAGCGATGACGCAAGACATCATTGAAATGGGGGGGGGAATTCGGCTAAGGAGGGGAAACGGAGAAACAAGATGATCGATCGAGGAAAACAGTGAAAAATTACAGTGAGGCCGCGGACGGAAGACGAAAATCCAGATGACCTGATAAAACGGAAGTAACCTTTTTTGTTTTTCTCTACCCCAACGCGTGGAAACGAGCCATGAGAGTCGATGGGGCGGCGATTCCCTAAAACGAACGCTTGTGTTTCCTCGGGGAGGGCCCAGGGGCGGGGGCGGAACTAACGGCCAAGAGCCAGGACACTGTTCGCTGGGTCCAATTGATCCATCCGCAAGAAAGAACGACGCGGGAAGGGGGGAGGAATGAGTCTATGAGGCAAAGAATGACTGCGGCAAGGAATCGTACGCCAGGGGGGTGGGGCCATACACAGGAAGCGGGGCCAAAAAACTGGCTAAAGAAAGCCTGCTACCAATTATTTGAGTTCAAATCAAAGACTACCGAAGAAGGAGGGGGAAAGTGAACAAGGGGCGTGTGGCGAACGGAGCGTGGGAGGGGAAAGACATTCACGGAAAAAGTTCGAATGGGAAGTGGTTTTTGGGGGGGGTTGAACAGTCGAAACTCAGTAAAAGGAAAGGGCAATAAGACGGAATATCTGAGGAAGGGTGGCGGGCAGAACTATGAAGGGGGGCTGAACCTTACCCGTGCTGATGGGCTGTGTGGAATCGCTTAGAACTGAAAAGAGGGGGGAAAAGGTAAAAAGGAAACGAGGCGAGGGAAGGGGTGAAAGAAAAAGGGTGTTTAGACGGAAAGGAGTCTGTTCAATTTCGTCAAGGACTACAACCTGTGTTTCTGGCGGAAGGCGGAAACGCGGTGGAAAAGGTCAGAGGCCAGGCAGTCCCGATCAAAACGCTGTATAGGAAACCAAATGCACAAAAAACCACACATAAAGAGCAGGAGGCGGCGGGGAGGGACCGCTTACGGACTTCCGGTAGTTAACTTGTGCCTTAACGAGCGAAAAACAAGCTACACCCTAAAAAGCGCATTAACTCAACTCCTACAGGGGGTTCGAAAAAGGGTGTCCTCCCGGGATTGGGGGAAAAAGGTAAACAAATAGTGGGGCGGGGAAACTTAATAAGAAAGGTAATAAGAAATGCGATACACGCGGGGTTACTGTCAATAACGCGCAATTGAAAGAGGGGAGACAAGTCAAGGTGGAGTGGAAAACCAGATGCCTCAATAACCTTTTTACAGGGTCATCTTTCACACCTGGGAGCTGTGGGAACCAAAGGTGCCAGGGAAGGGAAAAATGACGGCTATTTTAAAGCACTCTTATTACCTTCGTTAGTCGAGAAGGGGGAACAAGGGGACGGAAAGAGGGTCAGGGGGAAGAAAGCCTTGATCGATTTACCAGTGGGAAAAAGAGGAACGTAAAGAATGTGGACAACCTGGGGGAAATGGAAGTAAGGCAACAAGGGGGAGAAGACTGGGAACCAGCTCTGGTTTAGTCACCTCCTCCGAAAATGGCGAACCTAACCTCCCTTGTCACACCGAACGAAGGGGGAATGGTGGAAAAGCTTGTCGGGGAGAAAAACAACGCAAGCAGGAAGAGGCGGGGAGCGTCCACTAGGTTCTGTAACCCAAAGTTAAAGAAGTCGGAAAAACGGAGAAATTGGCGCCGAAAATCCAGAGTGGAGTAAAAATACTAATCAACTCCGTCATGTGAGAAAAGCTCGATTGCAGGTCCAAATACCCGAACTGGGGGGCACTCGCCGCCCCGGAATGGGACTGGGCGGGGGGGGGAGGGAAAAAAAGGGGCCAAGAAACGTTCAAATACAGGGTGGGCAAATGTCGTCCGGATGAGCAATTTTCTCTTCGGTACAAGAAACAGAGCTGGAGGACTGAAGTGTCGCTGAAAGAAGTGACTTGGGTCAAGGGAAAGGGGGGAGGGGGAAAAGTCGGTGCTTCTGAATTTTACCGAACATCAAAAGGGTAACAGTAGAACGATAAAGTGGTAACACGTAGGTCAAACACAGAGGAGGAGTATGTGCGGTGAAACCACTAGAAGTTCTTGGAGGGCTGAGGAACCCATAATCCATTTTCGCTGACTCTCCCCCGGAGGCCGGGGGGCATCGTCAAAGGAGCAATGCACCTAAGAGGGAAAAAATATTCTCCTTGTTTTCTGGAAAGGGGTACAAAATATCAGTGGAAAAAGTGCGAAACGAATATGAACGTCTAGAGGGCCAGTACGGTTTGGGGGAGTCAACCATGGAGAAGGAACAATTGGTTCGCCAAAGCGGCTGAGGTGTATTTCCAAAGGAGGGTTTGGAAGTGGGTCTGATTTGGTAAGAGCGTACAAGCCTCACCAAAATAAAAAAAAAAAAAACGAAACTCACACTCACGATCTTCGGGGTGTGGGTGGGTGGTCCGAAGGGCGTCGGGGGGGGGGGAAACGAGAAGGGGGTCACTCGAACCATACTCCCTAACCATTGGGGGGTAGGCGTCGAAGGGCCAAGGCAAAAGGCGGAAGGCCGCGGTACACTCGGGAGGTCGACACTCTCGCAACGTCATTTACCCTTCATCGCTGTCAAAGAAAAAGCAGGACAAAAAAAAGAAGTGCTCGGTTTCGGTGCGACCAGTAATAAGAAGTCTTCAACGCATTGCAGGAGGGTAGGACGGGAGGGGATGTGAAGTAATCGGGGGAAATTGGGAGTGAGGAATTTCGCACTCACCAAATAATGAGACCTGCATCTCGTTAATAGAACTGGAAAAAACGCTCCTGGAGAAAAAACACTGGGGGGAAATGGGAGAGGGCTACGAGTATTTGGTGGAATCCAGAAATGAACCAAAATGCGGTCTCGCTTTGCTGCAGGAGGGACTGGATGTGTAGGTTGAAAAAAAGATTCCTCGAAGGCGCGGGGGAAGGAGAGGTGACCTCAGGCCTGGCAGAGTTAAAAGAGGGGAAAGATGGGAGGATTATCCCATTTTGATTAGACTAAAATATCGGAGGTAGTAGGTAAAAAGGGGAAGGCCACCGACAGGGTCCAACCTCTCGTTCCACCTGCGGGAGGGTTTTCGGGGGCGCTAGTTATTAAAAGACAAACACCGGACAATACCACAAATCTCTTGCCACCAAAAAAAAAAAAAAAAAAAAAAAACACGTGCGGGGGCGGATCCACCAAAACACGTTAAGATCCTTTGCCCGGCAGATGGCGTGGAGCCTCTCCTAAGCTGAAAAAGACAAGGGAGAGAAAAAAATTTCAGGACTAGGTCTTTTGGTGTTGAAAAGTTCCACTGGGGGGGAGACAATAAATTCAAGTGGAGGTTCGGGCTAGATACAATCTATTCAAAGCGTGGTTAATCAAACACGATAGGATGGGGGGAAAAGGCTGAGAATGCGGGGGAAAGACAGACCAAGAAAATGGGTGGAAAAGGCGCCAGATAATCGTCGAAAAAGGGACCCTATCCAATGTTACCCCGCTTTTAAAAAGGGCAGTGTGCGGAATTGGGCCTATAAATCTAAAAGGCGCGGGAAGAAGGCTCAAAGGAGGGAAGGAAAAAAGGGCGTTTGCTGGGGCCACTTCGATTCCCTCTATCGGGGCCGAGGACCAAGAAGCCGCACGGAGAGAGAAGTATTGACCACCCGGCCTCAGTCGGGAAGCAGTGAGACAGGATCAGGCCGGCAGGCGGGGGGAAAAGGTAGGCAAAAAAACACATCAAAGGGGAAGGGGGGAGGTATCGGACCAAAATAAGCGCATTTTTCCCAAAAGGGAAGACTACAACGTGTCCGAAAACAAACTAAAGGACAAGATGGCTGTTGGAGAGTTTGTCTATGATCGTATTTCAGATCGACCAGGTGGGAAACTGGCGGTGAGGGGGGGTGGATTTGGCAATGTTAATGGAAAGTGGGTCGTTTGCCCAATGTTTCGGGTCATGGGGGATCTTACTTTATCACAGGGTCAGCAGGGGTCGGAACCGATTCAACAAATACCTCTGGATTCAAAAGGATTGGGGGGCCAGCCCTTGAGGCCGCGTAAAGGGAAAAAAGGAACCTTCCTTGGTGCTTCATTTTCTTTCCGTTTGGGGGGGGGGGGGAGCTGGAGAAAAAGGGTTGCGCGTGGGTTGCCCCGAAGGCGAAAGTAATGGTAGCACGCAGTAGGAATCCCAGACTGGGGCGAGGAAATCGTCTCTTGGACGATCCTCGGGCCCTCTCGTCAAAACCGTCAGGAGCCGGAGTCAAGCATTATGAACGGGTACAGATCGTTACACCCCACAACGTAGGGAAAGCACATAACTCAATCAGCGAATTTCCACCCTGTTGAAAAGGTTTGCCGGGGGTCACCTCCGTTTGAAACAAACGATGGACGGAAGAGGTGGAAGTCGAGGGGGGCTACATACCTCCAAGCGTCTGAAACTTCGGGGGGGGAACACAAACACTGCCACCCAAAACTAAAAATCCATGCGGGAGGAAAGCAGTTGCAAAAATACGATGGGGGGGGTTACGCCCCACTCAAGATATGGGCTGACGCACTCCTAGAGAGGAAAAAAAGGACGCCTTTGACAGGGGGGAGTTTGAAAAGGAAAAAGGTAGTCTCTCGTACCTCTCCACCCGTGCGGTTTCTTCGGTGGGTTCCATCTCTCTTACTCCCAGTGCATTTTAGAAAGTCCGGAAAATGAAAGCGACAACGGCTGAAAACTGTCTAAACGCGCTGCCAGAGCGCGACACGATCGATCAACGGTGTCTTCGCATTCCAAAAACAGGAAAGGGTGAAGGGACCTAAAGACCCAAATTCTCTGTCTTAAGAGGCCAAGGGAGCTAAGAACAGGGTATAATTCACGGAAGTTTCATTGGGGAATATCGAGAGAGAGACGAAAGAAACGATTGGATAAGACACCTCCTTGGGCTCCGATCGGGCAGAACAGTCAGAATTTTTGGTTTTATACTTATGCATAGGGGTCGGCAAGGGGGGGGACGGGATGAAAATGGCGTGGCTTATCTCCCCCCAACCAAACGTACAAAGTCAAACCTAAAGAAGACAAGGCGTAAAGTTTTTTAATCTCGCCTAATACAGCGTGCGAAGTTTGGATTTACGTCACGGGAAGGACGATCCCTTTGTGGTTAATACACCATAAGGCAGAGGAGAGGGAAAGAAGCTGATGGATTTCCCTCCTTCCTACCAATGAAAAGGCCTTCCAGTCCAGAACCACTTCGAAAAAAAGCAAAAGAACAGAGGGTGTGCCAGGATGTGTAATTTCCTGATGAGAGATGGGACACCCAAGGACCCAAACGGAGCGCTACTAGGGAAACCAAAAGAAAATGGGGAAAGATGCTAAAGATGAAAAAGGGGGGGATCCGGGGGAGGTGGGAAAGCCGAACCTAACGAAGTCCAAATACGCAAGATGGGATTGAAATTGGGAAGGAAGGTTTCTTTTAATCTGGAGGGCAAACTTTTCATCTGGGGGTGGGACCAAAAAATTAGGTGGCATGGGGAGTGGGACTAGAGGCCCTGTGTGCCAAGGCTAACCACACAGCTCTTCTCCTTCCCTCGGGGCCAATGCAGAAGTTAAAAAACTGCGGAACCGTGTCTTAGGAAGGGAAGAAGAACCCAAGAAATCCTTTTGGGATGTACGGGTATTTTCTCTTGTCCAGCGCGGCGCCAGCAGACAACCTTGCATGCCACCCGGTTTGTATACTAAAAGGGCGAAATGATGAAACAAAGGAGAGGGAAGAGAGGAGAGATACCACACACTGACTCAACCCTGGGCGTTATGGAGCAACTCGGTGAGAGGAGGAGGATCCAAACCCTTGCAGTTTCCATGGAACCGGACGGCAGAAAAAAAAGGTAGGAGGATTAAAGAAAGGGGAAAGAGGTGCAGAGTCAGCACCTAAATGTTTGCGCGTGAGGGCTCGGACGCCGGGGCTTTTAAGAAGATGAAGTGGAAGGAAGGCAAGAAAAGCCGCTCGACGGGAGAGGGTCGAAAATTGGTTTGCTAGAATTTCAATTGAAAAAGAAGGATAGAAGTTGGAAGATTAAGTTAGAGGGCCAACAAACGAAAAAAAGCAAGGGGGGGGGGGGGAGAGGAAGCCGAATATCTCTACTTTTCTTCACACGACTGTCAAATCGCCGGGGCCGCCTCGTGTAGAGGAGTTGGACAGTGCATAACTATTCGGGTGTAAAAACCAAAATCAAAGTGGGAGGACCCTAAGGAAGGAGGAAAAGGGAGGGGTCCTAGTGGGGGGGCAGTATCGTTGGTGTTTACAAGAAGATTCAGGGAGTTTCTCGGCAGATAAAATTAGAGGGACCAAGAACGAAGGCGACCGAGTTTGACAACTAGGGGAAGACAACAAAAAAAAGTCAATACTTGGCTAAACGTGGACCGCACTGTAGATCGCAGTCCATACCCTTTTTGGGGGGGTGCTGGGCAATAGTCTTTATCTCCGGAAGGAAGTTCTTTACTGAAGTCATCGATCGGGAAAACCCTATCAAAAAAAAAAAGAATCTTCGAGCAGAGATCAAAACCGGAATATGGAAAACTCTACCCGCAAAAAAAAATTTCTAAAACCCAAACGCTCACTCATTAAATGAGGAAAATGACCTAAGAAAGAAAAAGGGACTCACATACAGTAAGGGTACTCTTGGGGGCACGAAGGGGATCAGAGTCACTCCCGGGAACTCACCGGGGTGGGGTAGAGGTGAGAAGGTCGGGGGGGATAGAAAACTCAATGTGAATACATTCTAGACCACTGACTACTTCCAAAGGGTTGGAAAAACGAATAAAATACATCGGTAACATAAGAAACATACCAAGCGCCGAACATTTTCCCACCAAACTCTATCGGTAAATCCCGACAGCGAACACGGACTATACAAAGGCAGAAAAACGACGGGGAGGGGGCTTGTAAGGAATGAGGGGGGGGCGTCTCCTTTTTAACCTCTCCCCGCCGACGAATAATGAAAGAAGGGAGGCCTGCTTCTCAATGACAAACCCTTGGAAAGACGATGGGAGGCACGTAAGAAGGGGATAAGTCTATTGCTGTCAATTAATTCTTCCAGGAAGGGAGGCGTTCGTGGGAGTAGCCTGAGACGCCGATGTAGAGGGAAGACGGAAGAGACAAGAAAAACAGGCTATATTTGTCCTGCCAAAAAAAGCCGGTGAACAACAGGGGGGGCTCTTAGAAACGTCTGAACCGAACCACCTGAAATGAATACCGGGGGAGGGGGGGGAAAAGTGAGAGACAGGGCGGGTTTCGAAGCCTTTTATATGGCGACGCATTAACTTTGGCTAGAATTCACACCCAGAGTCAAAAATGAAAAGGAGGGAGGAAATGCATTCCTAGAACGGTTTGGAGTCACCCGCTTTTCATCCCGGGGCATCTGATGCGATACCACATTGAAGGTCGGCAAAAAAAAAGACCAAAAAAGTGGAGGAACAACCGAATGAGATATAAGCGGTGACACATACAATCATCTGGCAAGCGCGTAGGACGAGGAACCGCCTAACTGAGAAAATGAACTAACTGGTGGGGTGGGGACCCAGAAAAGAGGGGAAAACGCGGGGCCGGAGGGGGGGGGAGTCGGCGTTGCGTCTTATCCACTCGCGACGAACCTCACGGAAGGGTGGGGCTGGGAGCGGCTCTTTCAGTTTTCAACCGAAACCGACGCCAGATGCTGGGAGAACACTAATCTCCGCCAAGGGGGAAGAAGGAAAAGAGGAAAAGTTCCACTAGAGAAGAAGCTCTTACAAAAGCGGCGGGGCGCCCGGCGACGCGTTTTGTTCTAACACATGACCGAAAGGCAGGGAGCAAAACGAAAACATGTGGGGGGAGGTGCTTATTTCACCGGAAAATGCCTTATCATGAGGGAACAGGTTCGGGGGGCCTGGAAGGTTGGGGATGGGAAATAACTAGTCAAGAAAGATGAAAGTTGGCGAAATTAAGGGGGGGGGGGGAGGGGGGCTGGACATTTCACCTTCCATTAAAGTTTTCAAGCCAATCCAAGAAAAAAAGCAAGGAGTACAAGGGGAGGAAGAAGTCCTGATTAATGGCTTCCCGTAAATGCGAGCAGTGTCTTTTCCGTGACGCTTTGAGAATGAAGCGGTGTTGGGGAAGGAAAAAAGAGGAGAGGGGGGATCGTCTGACTTGTAGGCTAACGCATGAACCTTACGGTCAAGCGAGGCAAAACTATTCTACAACTTGTGATGGCAGGATGAGTGAACGCGGGGGCAAGGACAGCTCAACGGCGGGGAGGAGAAAAAGGAAACCATGTAGAGGACCAACCTAACCCCAGAAGATCAGTCTGGCACTTGTCGGAAGAGACTGGGAGATGGTCCGCCGGTGGTTGTGCAGACGAGAAAAACTGGACCAAGAGAAAAAAAAAAAAAAAAAGAAGGGAAAGGGGAATAAACCTCCGCGAGGTAAAAATTATGCCGAATTTGGGAGGGGCAATCCGGTACATGGAGACGTTCATAGCGTCCCAGGGTAAGGAAAAGAGCGGGGGGGGGGTAAGGTAAAGAACACCACGACTCAGGATTTCTACGTATGGGGTTGAGATATCAGACGAACTACTGAATAATGTCAAATTTGAAAGGGGCCACAGGGATGAAAAAAAAAAAAAAAACTCAAAAGAACTTCGATTTGGAAATAAGCATGGGGAATAGCCTTAGTGGCTGATTCCGGGGGACCAGGTGCTTCCATACTTTCTTTCCTTATCTGATTTACCAGGAGGAAAAGAGGGCAAGGGCACGTTTCCTCCCCTTTCCATGCCAAACCGTAGGAGGGTCGCAGTAAGGCTTCATAAGAGGAAGGGTGACAGGTAAAGACCTCAGAATTTTCTTTCATCCGACCATTCACACCTGGGGGAACGCCGGGTATTAACTTCAATCATTAGGGGTCTAAAACAGCCTCATGCCCAATGAAAAAGGAGGGGAGGACCACTGAGGGGAGGGAACCCGGCAATTCAGTCTTGGAACCAGAAAAACAATTGAGATCTCAACACACCACGAGGAAAAGGGAGTAAAGGAGAGAAAGGAGAAGGGCTGGGGGGGAAAGGGGAAAAGGGGGAAGAGGGCCTTGTCCGACCAAGACTGTGACGCATTCAAGAGGACCGTGCGGGCGGGGGGTTCGAAAACGGCCAGACGAGTTATACAAGGCGTGGGGAGGTGCGGGGGGAGGCCGATGTTCGGAGGGGCGAAAGGAAAAAGAAAGGGAGCCGGAAGGGGGCAGATGAGGATCCGGTTGACGACGGGGCAAGCGGGGCGGACATGACCGGGATGTCGATTTGACGGAAGCAGAAAAAAGGAAAGGAACGTAGGGCCGAAAGGAAAGGGGGGGGCCACTTCGCGCATCAGCAAATGGCTTTATCTGTGGGTCAAATAGGTGACTTTGCGGACGCGAACCCGGGATCCACGGGGGAAGCTGAAAAAGGGGAGAACCACGGGGGGACGGGGGCATCGGAATCTCAATTGACCTCCGAGGAGGAGGGCAAGGGAGGGGGGTGCAGGTTGACCTCACCAATGGTTGTCTCCGGGTCCCTTGCGGGGGTTGAGAATGAAAAGGAGAAGGAAAGGGGAAGAGACCAAAGTTGGGGGGGGAACAGTACAAAGCCGCAACAAACGGGGGGCCACAATCGACGGAGGATCCGGTCCGGCGGTTTGGAAGGTCCTTGGGGAACAGGCCCAAAACGGCGACCAAAGAGAGAAGCGGCACAACCACGAATCCCCACTTGATCGGATGAAGGGGTGGGAGAAGGGTGGAGGGTGGGAGGGGATGGGGAGCGGGCTGGGGGGAGGAGACAAAGGAGGATGACGAGGGTGAAAATGAGAGGAAGGGGGGGGGGGGGGGGATGTGAAGGGAGACAGGGGGAGGGGAAGGGCAGTGGGGGTAGAGGGGATGGAAGGAAGGAGTGTGGGCAGGGAAGGAGGGGGAGGGATGGGGGGAAGAGAGGGTAAGATGGGGGGGGAAAAGGGTAAACGGAGGAGAGGGAGGAGTGGCAAGAGACAGGAAATAGGGGAAAAAAGGGAGCGAGAGGGCAGCAAAGAGGGGAGGAAGGGTGAGAAGGGGGGGGAGGGGGGATGGGGGAGAATGGAGGGGGGAAAGGTAAGATGGTGAGGAAGGGAGGGGGGGGGCGAGGAGGGAGAGAGGTGGAGGGGAGGGAGAGGGGGGGAGGAAGGGGAAGGATATTGGAGAGAAGACGCGCAAAGGTAGTCGGGGAGAGGAGTGGGGGTGGGAGAGGGGAGTGGAGGTAGGTGAAGGGGGGGGGAGTAAAACGGGTATGAGGGGTATAGGAGTGAGAGGGTGGGAAAGATAGCAAATGGGGAAGAGATGATAAAAGATGGGAAGGGGGGCAGAGAGGAAGGGGGCGGCGGGGTGGGGGAGGAGGGTTAGGAAGGGCGGAAGAGAGGGAGGTAGAGGAAAAGGGGGGGGTAGGATGATGGGAAAAGGTGAGGGGTGTGGGGGGAGGGAGGGGTGGGGTGGGGAAGAGAGGTATGGGAGGGTGGAATAGGGGGTGGAAGGGGGGTGAGCGGGGTGAGTGGTGAGGGTGGGGGGGGATGAGAAGGGGTGTAGGGGTTGAGAGCATTCACTGGGAAACTTGTTTGTTTTTTGCTTTGGGGGACCTCTCCGCGGGTCCGGCGAAAAAGCCGTAGATGAAACTTGGTACGTTCAACGGAGACGCCCGAACCAGTATAGGCTCGCCTTGAAAGAAAGGAGGCAAGAGGGAGGAAGACAATCGAAATCACACCTCTCGAAGGGATTGCAGTCATCCGCGTCAGAAACTCGCGAAAACATACCAAAACAAACAAAAAAAAAAAAAAAAAAAACAACAAAAAAAAAAAAAAAAATCTCATCCACCTCAGTTGATGGCCTGCCAGAAATCAGAGGGCCCATCAGAGGGAGCCGAGGAAGGGGAGGGGAAAACAGAGGACGTGGGAGTTTAACGGGGGGCCAGCACAATCCCCAATTCCTGGCGCACCTTAATAAGAATGGCTTCTTAATCCATAACGCTCACAGTCAATAGGGGGTTCATGGGAGGTAAAGGGGAAGTATTGAGGTGAAGAAAAACTGGGGGCACGCACATTCGGAAACAAATGTGATTGCAGGTGGGGAGGTTTGGGGTGCCAAAAAAAGGAACGGCAACTCAGTTTAACTAACGGGAAGGAGAAGGACGGCCCGCGTGGAATATTTGAGGAGGGACCCGTAGAGAGGGGACGACAAGGGTCGGACCGGTGGCGAGTGCCGCCAGAACCCGCTCTAGGCCCAAACGGAGGGGGGGTTAGAGAGGGGAAGCCCCTGCACTCCAGAAATGGCTCAGGGAAAGAGGTGTCGGGGCAGGGAGAAAAAACCACAGGAGCGCAGGGATAAAGTTCGATGGAGGACGCGCGAAGAGAGGCCGGGGGGCCGATGATTTGATGGGTCTGGAAGGAGGAAAGAAATGCGGGGGGGACTAACGTTGCCAAGGAAGGAGGGGGACTAAGGCCGTTCAATTAGTAGGGAAATCGCCAAGGAAGAAAAGCTGGGTCCAAACCTATTATGAATAGGAAGACAGAGTCATGGGGAGAGAGGTGAGAAAAAACAGTACGATATCCAGGAAGGGGGGGGGGAGGAAATAAAAGGAGGAGGGGAACAAGGGTCTGTCTATGAAATGGGAACCCCGCTTTCAAAAAGGAAATGTTGCACTTTAGCCGATAAAGAACCGGCTTCAGCTGAGTTTAGGGAAGGGGATTTGACTGGAGGTCTATCCCTCGATAGAAACTTAAGGCGAACGGCCAAGCCTATCCCAACTGAAAGAAATTGAGAGCATAAACTTGACCACGCCTCCTCCTGGCGCGAGCCGTGTAAGTCTCGCAGGCGTATGCTAATGGGTGACCTTCCATCAACACAAGAAGGAAGAAGGTATCGAACGAGGAATGGCGGAGGAAAACGGGTCCCGCACGCGACGAACATCTTACCAGCCCGCGTCGAGCTGCTTTGATGGGGGACGGCGGTGTGGAAATGCATTTCGGGAAAGGATCGGGGACAGGTTGGAAAACTATCATTGGATGTTAGTGAAAAGGGAGAAGGGGAGAGGGATATGGCGGTTTCAAACAAGGTGGAAGTTTCATGGTAGAGCATGTAAGGGAATCATTCGCCTGTAAACTATCAAAAAAAAAACCTGGAAAAAAGGCACAGAGGGAGGGGAAAAAGGTGGGCAGCTTGATATTAAGGCGACTGTCAGCCCATTTTTCGGGCGGCCTTTGGCGGCGCGATGTACTTCGGAATTGGGGAGAAAGGGCGGGAAGAGGACATGGGTATCAGGAAGTGAAACATACTGGCGAGAAGCGACGACGCCTAGGAAGCTCAATCGATCCTGAGAAAGACACTTCAACTTCGAGCTAAGCTAAAAAAAAAAAACCCGTGAAGGAGGGGCAAAGGGAATCACCGTGGGGACGTCCGTGGCACCTTCCTCTTGTACGAGGGGGCAGACGGGTGATGGAAAATTGACGAGGTACTTGCGAAAACGCAATAAGACGGGGTGGGAGAAAAAAAAAGGACGGAAGCCAAAAGCGGAACATCCATCTCAGTAAGAGTACAAAAAAGGTTGGTAGCAAAAAACCTCCTGAATAGTTCGGAAGGGGTCACCCCAAGCTAAAGACCGCAGGCGAGGGAAGTTCTGGGGGGTAATACAATTGCTAGACTGACCTCTACCCCTTCGGGGTGGGGCCTCACGGGAGAAGAGTGCAAAGTGCTTTCTCAAACGGTTCAAATTAAAGAGACAAAAATTGGAAAAAAACTAGTGACAAAGAGAGGCCCATCGGGGAGATGCCTCCCGATCCATAAAGGCCTCTTGCGGACATCGCGCAGCACCTACTTAGGGCGCAGCGCCCAAGCAGTAGACGAAAAGTGGCGAGCGAAGAGAATACATGGTGCTCATGCACTAGTCAAATGTGGGAAAAGGGGAAAGGCTGAGGGGTGGGCCGCACAAAGAAGGGAAGACATAAACGGCAGGGTGGGCCTAAGCAGGGAGAAGAAGAGGAAGCGAAGTGGGGTTGCGAGAGAAAACGACGGTTAAGTATAACAATGACGGCATGCATAGGCTGAGAGACCACGCTCGAGAAAGGCTTCCAACTAAACGGCTCTCAACTGGAGAATCAGAGAAGAAAAAGGAAACACAACATACTACAGTGGGGGGTGTAAAACGGTCCCCTGGTGGCCGTTACCGCTGGGTTAGATTGAAAGAAGGCAGCTAGGAACTATACCTAATCGGGGGAGTGGGGGAAAAGACTTCTTACAAGAAAAACCTGCCGATTCAAAAAAAATCCAATTCTTCCATAATCCAATCTGTTGCAGGGAGGTGGGGATTGGGGGAAACTGATGGAATGCGGTGGGGGGGGGTCAAACGCACGGTCCAAACCGGTTGGGAAGAGGGGAA